>Ga0180436_10002891_pt1 | contig 16045 bp, 14 predicted proteins | sample SS_ome_2_FD_132434 | JGI IMG/M metagenome (GOLD analysis project Ga0180436, IMG submission 132434) | Hypersaline lake sediment archaeal communities from the Salton Sea, California, USA - SS_3_S_2 metaG | ecosystem: Environmental > Aquatic > Non-marine Saline and Alkaline > Hypersaline >...
AATCGGCCCAGATGTTATTGATGGCATGAGTTTCATTGTTGGATGCCCCTTCAGGGAGAAAGGCATTGTCGCCGATGAGTCCGCCGGGTACTGCACTGCTCACCGAGACATCACTGATGGCCGGATTTTTAAGCAATTCCTGACGAAAGGCTCCTATCTGTTCTTCCAGTACATAGGCCCGGTCTATAACCACCAGGTTTTCCTTATCAAATCCCAGGTCCTTATCCTGAAGGTATTTCATTTGCCGGTTCACCACAATGGTGCAGATAAACAGAACGATGGTGACCACGAACTGGAAGGTCACCAGGACCCTGCGCAGTAGGGACCCACGCACCCCACGCATGGCACCGCTTTTCAGCACATCGACCGGCTTGAATGAAGAAAGAAAAAAGGCAGGATAGCTGCCTGAGGCAAAGCCCACAAAGATCCCGATAAGAAAGACGCCAATTGCCACGCGCATCGGGCCCAGTGAACCCAATCGTAAATCTTTACCGGCCAGGTTATTAAAGGCTGGGAGAAATAGCTCCACCAGTACAACCGCGAGCACAATGGCAAGAAGCGTGGTCAGGAAAGATTCGGTGATAAACTGCCACCTGAGACGGATCCTTTCCGCTCCTGCTACTTTTCGTATACCTACTTCTGTGGCACGCTTTGAAGCGCTTGCTGTGCTCAGGTTCATAAAATTGATGGAGGCGATCAGGATCAGAAATACAGCAATGATGGAAAAAATGATCACCGAAGCCTTGCTGCCACCCGGGTTGATCTCAAACTGAAGATCCGAATTCAGGTGTATGTCCTTTAAAGGCTGCAGCGAATAACCATAGGTATTGCCCGAGGCAAAAAACTCCTCCATGGTCAGGCCCAGGATCTCCTCCAGTTCTGTGCCCATGTGCTGGGCAATCAGATCGGGGAATTTGGCTTCCGGCTCGGCTGGATCCATGCCCGGACGTAGTCTTATGTAGGTATAGTTGTTGTTTCCCAGCCATCTGTTCACATCGGCCAGGTAGATGGAGGTCATGGATCCCAGCATGTTGAATCGGAAGTGGGAATTCTCCGGGAAACCCTTTACCACACCTGTTACCTCGAAGTTCTGCTCCCTCTGTCCTACCCTGAGCAGTTTGCCCACCGGATCTTCATCGCCAAAATACTTTCTGGCCATTTCCTCGGTGAGCACAACGGTATTGGGCCGGTTAAGCATGCCCTTGGGATCGCCGTAAACCACCGGTGCTGTAAACACGTTGAAAAAGGTTGAATCGGCGTAGTAGAAATTCTCTTCGATAAATACCTTGTTCTCATACCTGACTATGGGATCCCCATCGAAGGTGAACAGCCTGGCAAATTCTTCCACTTCGGGAAAATCGCTTTTCAGAGTCGCTCCCATGGGTGCATTGGATAGTGCAGCCTCAATTTCATTGCCCTGAATCTTTCCCTTGATGGTAATGCGGTAGATATCCTTAAAATGCTCGTTGTGACGATCGAAACTTAGCTCGTCAAGAACAAAGAGCAAAATGATAATGGAACTGCATATGCCAATGGCCAGACCCAGGAGGTTTATGAGGGTGTAGCCCTTATTCCTCCAAGCATTCCGGAGGGCAATAAGTAGATAGTTTTTTACCATGACAGCAAAAATTGCACGGGCTATTCCTCTTGGTCGGTGGTTAAGTGCGCCTGTGACGCATAATTCAGGAATGTTTCCTAAATTCGGTCCAATATAAAACAAAATCGCCTAAGAAGATGAAAAAGAGACCCGCTAATTATGTTAAAATTCTCCTTTCAGCTGCCCTGTTAGCCTTCAGCATGAACCTCTTAGCCTGTACCATTATTGCTGTGGGTAAAAAGGCTTCGGCAGATGGTTCAGTCATCATTTCCCACACCGATTGCGGAGCAGACAGCCGCATCAGGGTGGTGCACGGACAAAGCTATCCCAAAGGAGCCATGGCCAATGTGCACTGGGGTATACAGGACATACACCGTCCCCTCGATGATTTTGGCGATGTGATCGGCCAGATCCCCCAGGTGGAAAGCACCTATACTTATTTCCATTCGGCCTATCCCCATATGAACGAGCACCAGCTGGCCATTGCCGAAAGCACCACCAGCCAGAGAAAGGAACTGGGAGTGGATATGGCTGTCTGCAAGCAGATCATGACCGTGGAACAGGCCCAGGCCTTTGCCCTTCAGCGCTACAAAACAGCCCGCGAAGCAACGGCTTTCATTGGTCATCTGATGAGCACCTATGGCTTCCTTCCCTCCTGCGTGGGCGAATCCGAAACTCTGGTCATAGGCGATACCGAGGAGATCTGGATATTTGAAGTCTTCAGCGTGGGTTCGGACTGGGATCCCAAGAGCGGCGAATCCGGAGCCATCTGGGTGGCCCAGAGGGTACCCGACGATCACGCCCTGGTGGTTGCCAACTGGAGCATCATCAAGGAAGTGGATGAGAAGGATACAGAGAATTTCATGGTCAGCAGCAATTACAAACAATTTGCCATAGATAAGGGCTGGTACGACCCCGAAGGCAGTCATCCCTTTGTTTGGCAGGAAGTATATGCTCCCACATTCAGAGAGTGGGCCACCAATCGTATGTGGCTCTTTTACAGCACTTATGCCCCATCCTACGCCGATTGGCCTCTCAGACATCTGGAAGACGGTCACATGCTGGGTTACAATCAGTACATCCAGTATGTGGAGCCCATTTCCCTTTACCCCACATCCGTGAAACCGGTAAAACCCATTTCTGTCAGCGATGTTATGGCCTTCCAGCGCTCCACCTTCGAAGGAACCATTTACGATAAGACCGAAGATTACGACTGGTACGTACCCGATGGTAAAGGAGGTATGAAAAAGAGTCCATTGGCCACCCCCTTCCCCAGCAAGGACATGCGCGAACTCCTTGACATCAACAACCGAAGGAATGTGGCCCGTCCCCAGGGATTCTACGGAATGATTGCCCAGTTGAGAGGCTGGTTGCCCGATCCCATCGGAGGCATCTACTGGGTCTTCCTCGACAATGCCTACACCAGTCCCTACGTACCCATCTATGCAGGTACCCAGGAGATTGCCGAATGCTACAAAAACTTCGATCCCACCACCTACAGCAACAAGTCTGCCTGCTGGGCCATCGACTTTGTGGATAACCTGCTCTACCTCAAGTGGCAGGAGGCAGTAAAAGACCTCTGGGAAGTTAGAAATCCCTATGAAGCACAGCTTTTTGCCGAAAGGGAACATGTGGACAAGGAAGCGCTGGCACTCTATGAAAAAAATCCGGTCAAAGCCTTGCAATTCCTGACCTCCTATTCCCAGGGAAAAATGGAGCAGGTGCTGGGCATGTACAATAAGTTACACGACGATCTCATCGTCAAATACAGCAATAGTAGATAGGTTAATAGGTTAATGGGTTAATAGGTTAATGGGTTAATAGGTTAATGGGTTAGTAACAAAACAATGTGCTCTTCGTCTATCCTATGGATAAACTGATTAAAATAATCTTATGCCATAATTGTGGAAGCTCCATTGAGCGTGATCTTGCCTACCGAAGCTGTAGCAATTGCTTTGCCTGTACCGGATGCGAGATTTATACCTGTCCGGAGTGCGCCACCGAACTCATTGTAAGACCAAAAAAACAAACACCTTGACCCTCAGGAACATATTTCAAATCATCAGACGCGATACTTTAAGCCTATTGACCAATATGACCGGCCTTTCCCTGGGCTTGGCTGCCTCCATTCTATTAACGGTTTTCATACAGTTCGAACTGAGTTTCGACCGGCATTTTAAAGAGGCCGACAGGATCTACCGCATGAATTCCATCTGGATTGACAATGGTGAACCTGCTGAAATGCCCATCAACCTGCGGAAGGCCTACCGGGAGCTGCCCCAGGAAGTTCCGGGCATCGAGGCAGCCCTTCAGCTTTACCGGGGATTCCGACAGGAAATCATTGTGAACGAAAATCGTCATAAGGAGTTGAACCTTTTGTACTCCGATCCTGAATTTTTCCGGCTGTTTGATTTCAGATTCCTGCAAGGAACGCCAGAAAGCGCTCTGAGTGAGCCTAATACGGTGGTGATCCCGGAAAATATAGCCTTAAGGGTTTTTGCTACGGTCGATGCAGTAGGGAAAAGTCTGAGCATGCATGGGGACCTATATACCGTTTCGGCTGTGATTGAAGACATTCCTCCCAATACCCATTTTAATTTCGATCTTTTGATGTCCATGTCCTCCGATCCCCAGCTGGAAAGCTATGGGGGACTGGAATTCTTTACCTATTTCCTCATTGATAAGGGCCTGGAAGCTGCACCCGTGCTGGGAAACATCGCGAAAGAAAACACCCGGATGCTAAGCGAAGGATTTGCCAGCTTCGAGGGATCAAGCTTCGACACCAGGTTGGAGGCTCTGAAAGATTTGCACCTCCACGGACATGTGAACTGGGATTTGTCGCAGCCGGGAAGCATGAAAACCATTTATATCATGCTGATAATAACCATCGCTGTAATGGGTCTGGCTCTGAGCAACTTCATCAACTTGTATATTCTCAATGGGGCCAGGCGATCCAGGGAAATTGGCATTAGAAAGGTAAATGGGGCCGGCCGTGTACAAATGATCCGGCAATTTTACTTTGAAACTCTGACAGTGGTGAGTGTCTCTTTTGCTGTCGGGACTGTCCTGGCCATACTATTGCTTCCGGCTTTCGCCAATATCATGCAGAGGGAAACCTTTACCGGTGTCACATCTACTGCCGGACTCTATCTGGTTCTGCTGGGTATTTACGTACTGACCATTGTTCTTTCAGGGCTCTACCCTGCCCTTCTTCTCAGCCGTGCAGCTCCCATCCCCCTGATCCGGGGACTCATAAATCCTGCAGGCGATAAACGAATCATGCTTCGTGCGGTCAGCCTGGTCCAGGTTTGCATTGCCGTTTGCCTCCTCGCCATTTTGCTGGGAATTAATACCCAGATCCGCTTCCTTAAAAATTACGATCCGGGATACAATCCTGAAGCGGTGGTTCAGATCTCCAACCTGAATGAGAAGCTGATCCAGAACTACCCGGCATTGAAAGACATGCTACTGAATCATAGTTCCATAGAAGAGGTGGCTGCATCCAGTCACTACATCGGCCGGGGGACCAGCGGACAGGGCATCCATATGCAAAATGAGGCTGCCGACCAGATCAGAAGCATCAACGAATACAGGGTCCGTCCGGGTATTTGTCAGCTGTATCAGTTTAAGTTATTGGCAGGCAGGTACCTTGATCCTGAAAGGCAGGCTGACAATTCAGGGGTCATACTGAACGAATCGGCCGTAAAGATGATGTCTTATACAGCTCAGGAGATTATTGGCGAATCGGTGATCATGCATTCAGAGCCCTTGCTTGTTACAGGGGTGGTGGAGGATTTTCATTATGCATCGGCTGCCCTTGCGGTGGCACCTCTGATTATTACTGCCTATTCGGAAAGCATGCGGAATATCTCCGTCAGGTACAGTCCGGGATCCGATCCACAGGAAATCCTGAAAGTCATTCACGAAAGCATTCAGAACTTCGATCCTTCCTATGTATTGCTCCATAGCTTTCCCACCGATATCATACAAGGCTATTACAAGGACGAGGAAAGGCTGCAAAAAATACTTCTTTCCGGTTCCTTGCTTTCCATTCTCATAGTCCTGCTTGGAATAAGTGCACTGGTTTCTCATCATATAGTTAGCCGAACAAAAGAAATCGGAATCCGAAAGGTCATGGGGGGAGAAACAAGACAAATGATGATCCTGATTTACAGCTCCACCCTGAAATGGACCCTTCTGGCCTCTGTACTGGCAGTGCCACTGTCCTACCTGTATCTGAAACAGTGGTTAAGCGATTATGCAGTCAGGACCACCCTGTTCTGGTGGATCTTTGTCAGCAGTGTCGCACTGGTGCTGCTGTTCCAGAGCTTAATCACCCTGGGACGGACCCGTAAGACTGCCCGCCGGAATCCAGTGGAAGCCCTGCGCTACGAATAGGCCTTATGGTTCAATTAGCTATCTTTGGGCTTCTTTTTAGAGCAAAATCACATTGCAAGAATACCTCGGTGAAATAGCCGCCTTACTTACAGCGGCCTGCTGGACGGTAACGGCCATGGCCTTTGAATCGGCCGGTAAGCGTGTGGGCGCCCTGTCTCTCAACCTGATCCGGCTGGTGATGGGTTTGATTTTTCTGGGTATTTACAATGCCATTGTCAACAACGGATTTTTCCCTGATGCCACACGCTACCAGTGGTTCTGGCTGGTTCTTTCAGGATTGGTGGGCTTCGTATTGGGCGATCTCTTCCTGTTCCGGTCCTTCATCCTTATCGGGGCCAGAATAGCCATGCTGATTATGGCCCTGGTCCCCCCGATAACAGCCCTGATTGGCTGGATCACACTGGGCGAAGTACTTACGGGCATGGAGTTCCTGGGCATGGGAGTCACCCTCCTGGGCATCGTGCTGGTAATGGCTGTAAAGGTAGAATTGAAAATGGGTGCCTTCGGCAAAACGCTTAAGGCAGGGCCGCTGGTGGCAGGCAGCCTGCTGGCGCTGGGGGGAGCCGTGGGACAGGCAGCCGGACTGGTTCTAAGTAAGAAGGGAATGCAGGACATGGATGCCTTTTCTGCCACACAGATCCGAATTATGGCCGGCGTTATTGGCTTCTCCCTGGTAATTTCTGCCTTTAAAAGATGGAAGCACCTATTTGGAGCTTTAAAAGATCTGAAAGCGATGAAGATTATGACCCTGGGATCATTTACCGGACCCTTTTTGGGCGTAAGCTTTTCCCTTCTGGCCGTTCAGCACACAGATACCGGTATTGCCGCAACCCTTATGGCGCTTACTCCGGTAATGATCATTCCTCCTGCCCTTCTGATGAAAAAAGAAAAGATCAAAGCTCTGGAAATTATCGGAGCCCTGATCTCTGTAGGTGGTGTCGCCCTGTTCTTCCTGTAAGAAACTACAGGTGATCCGGATATTTTTCTTTCTGGTGGATCCGCTGCCTGCGCTCGGTATACATATGAAGCAGATTGGACACCAGTATCAACATGGATGCCAGCCCTGCCAGTGCGAGTACATAGACCAGAAGTTCGCCGTAAGGAACCAGATAATAGAAGACAATGATGATCAGCGTCATCCATACCCCGGCGCACCAGGGACAGGTAACCATGGAGTGAATGGTACCAATGACGTACAGGTGCTCCCTCCTTTTCAGGGCATCCCGAAAATGCTTCAATATCTTTTCAAAAACAAGAATCCTGGTCAGTCGGGAAGAAGCAAGGATCACCAACAGGACTTCCTTCAAAGATATTTCTCTGATATCGATCCCTTCCCTTTTCAGGAAATGTCCCACCAGCCACACCGCACCGATAAAGACAAAGGCCGACCAGAAGTTCCAGGCCTGATGTTTGCGTTCGTTCCTCATGAAAAAAACATTTGATCAAGCAGCAATATACAAAAACTATCCATTGGCAGGGATGAGTGACATGGCTCTCTCGGTCATTGCGGTGATGGTGAGGGCCGGATTCACTCCGGGATTGGCTGAAATGGCGCTCCCGTCACAGACGTAGAGGTTCTCGTATCCAAAAACCCTGTGCTCCTGGTCAATAACCCCGCTTGAAGCATCCTCACCGATCACACAACCACCAAGGATATGCGCGGTAAGGGGGGTACCCAGAACCGCTTCTGTGACCATAACAAAAGGATTACCCTCCACCTCTTCCGAGGTGGCATCGGCCAGTTCCCTGGCCAGAGGCATGGCCGCCGAAGGAGCCGGGCCGCTGGACACTGTGCTTCGCAGGTTGATCAAACCCCTTTTTAACTTTAAGGTACTGTCGAGATGCTGCATAAACAGCAGGATCAGCGATTCCTTGGCAAAGTCGCGGCTAAAGTATATCCTCAGCCAGACCATTGGTCTTCTGATAAAGCTCCAGATAAGCTTCAGGATTCTTTCCACCACACTTCTGCCATGTACCATGGGGACGCCCATAAGTTTCCAGAACCCGGAACCGCTTGCATATCGTACCGGTTCGATATGGGAATCCTTATCCGGAGGAAAGATGGAACCAATGGCCACTCCCCTGGAAAAATCCTTATCCTTCTGGCGGGAATGCACCAGTGCAAGGCTTTCGTTATTGGTCCGGATCTGACTCCCCAGCTGATCGCTGATCCGCGGCAGCGATTTTCGTTTCAGATTAAGCAAAAGCCTGACCGTTCCCAGTACTCCTCCTGCCAGAATCACCCTTCTGGCACAAATCCTGGTTCTTCGCTTAATGATGCCCACAGAATCTCTCAGAATCACTTCATAACCGGCACTTCCATCCTGTGTACCCAGTGGCCTCACATCAACTACCTTCTTTTTGGCAAGCACTTCCGCCCCTTTCTTCTCGGCCAGATATAGGTAGTTTTTATCCAGGGTGTTTTTTGCATTGTATCGGCAGCCGGTCATGCAGCCACCGCACATATTGCATCCCGAACGCCTTGGCCCTTCCCCGTCAAAAAAGGGATCAGCTACTTCCTCCTCGGGCTCCCCGAAATAGACAGCCACACGGGTGGCCTCGAACTGCCCGGCTTTACCGAATCTGCCCGCCACTCTTTGCAGGGCCTCGTCCGAGTCATACAGAGCCGGATTTTCAGTGGCCCCCAGCATACGTTCTGCCTCCGAATAATGGGCTTCCAATTCCGTTTTCCAGTCGGCAAGCCCCGCCCAGCTACCAGATCCATAGAAGGCCTCACGTGGTCGGGGCAGTGTATTGGCATACATCAGGGAGCCGCCTCCCACCCCCACACCACTAAGGATGCCCACATGTCGCATGATGGTGATCTTAAATATGCCTCTGAAACGCAGTAGAGGCAGCCAGAGCCACTTGCGCAGCTTCCAGTTTGTCTCGGGAAATTGTTCGGGATCCCATCTTTGGCCCTTTTCCACCACCGCAACTTTATATCCTTTCTGGGTGAGGCGATGGGCAGAAACGGATCCGCCAAAACCGGAGCCAACAATGAGGTAATCGTAATCGTATTGCATATCCCAAGATATGCTTTTTATGAAAACAGTCTATTTTTACTTGCCTATTAATAGTACTAACTTACAGCCAGAAACAGATCCGATGTATTCCAAAGACGAAGCCAAACAATTAAGGGAAGAATTCTGGGACCAGTTCCTTACCATTTCGCGCCACCGGAGACTCAGAAAAAAACTTCCCGGCGACTGGATATTAACCCGCACCGGAGTAAAAGCCCTGAACCTGAAGTTTCATGTGGACACTAAGGTGGCTCAGGTAGGAATTGATCTGGAAACCAGAAACATGGACAAGCGTTTAGAGTTGTATGAAAAGCTGGAATCCGTAAAAAAGATCCTGGAAGAAATAATGGGTGAAGCCATGAACTGGGAACTGGACTACCTCAGGGAAAACGGAAAATCGGTGAGCCGCATTTATCTGGAGCAGGAAGGAATTAATATTTACGACAGTGGCACCTGGCCCGCAGCCCATGAATTTATGTACAGAAAGATGTGCAAACTGGAAGAATTTTATGAGGAGTACAGGGATTTCTTTAAATATTCCTAGGATGAAAGCAAGATTTGTAGTGCTCTGTCTGGCCGGCTTGCTTGCTCTCCCTGAACAGGCCTGGACACAGGACGAGGAACAGGATAAGCACCGCCGTCCAAAATTTGCCGGAAGTTTCTACCCTGCCACAGAAAAGCAATTGCTTGCCGATCTGGATGCTTATTTCAAACAAGCAAAGGCGATTGGGACGGAAGGAAAGGTCCGGACCCTGATCGTACCCCATGCCGGTTACGATTACTCAGCTGTGGTAGCTGCCTCAGGGTATAAGAGCATTCCCAAAGAAACGAAGTATGATAACATCTTTATTATCACAAGTTCGCACAAGGAACAATTTGAAGGGGCTTCTGTCTATTCAGCCGGAAACTATCTGACACCTCTGGGAGAGGCAAAGGTCAATCGCGAGCTTGCCAGACAGCTTATAAGCAGTCATACTCACATTCGCTTCCTTCCTGGCGCACATGAGGAGGAACATGGAATCGAAGTTCAGGTCCCGTTTATCCAGTACCACTTTAAGGATACTCCTCCCATTGTACCCCTTGTGATGGGCTCATCTTCCCTCGCTGCTGCCAGGGACCTGGCTGCAGCTCTTCTGCCCTGGTTCACACCTGACAATCTGTTCATAATCAGCTCCGATTTCTCACAATATCCCTCCTACAAGGATGCCCAAAGCATCGACCGTCTCACCGGGGAGGCCATCCTGACCAAGAATCCGGAAAGCTTTTACGCTGCCTTGCGTAAGGTCAGTGCTCAGGGCACAAGTAAGCTTGTCACGCCCACCTTCGGATGGAGTTCCATTATGACCATGCTCTATATGGCCGATCGCCGCGAGGAGATTGAAATGACACCGGTTTTATACAGGAATTCGGGGGATGTATCCGTCGGGGATAAAGAACGGGTGGTGGGATACTGGGCCATAGCCGGACATGAGATAGCTCCTGAGAACACGGCCTTTACCCTGGACCAGGAAGACCAACAGAAGCTGCTGGCCATATCCAGACTTACCCTGGAGACTTACCTGAATTCGGGGACCCTGGCAGAGATAGATCCCGGGCAGCTGAGCAAAAGCCTCAGACAACCTGCTGCTGCCTTTGTCAGCTTCTTTATGGGAGGCAGGCTCAGGGGCCGCACCGGGGTTTTTGCTCCTGATAAGCCCTTATACCTGGTGGTCCAGGAATTGACCCTGGCTGCAGCTCTGAACGACCAGCGTTTCGCCCGGGTAGAAGCTTCTGAATTGCCCTATATCTCTATCGAACTGTCTGTGCTAAGCCCTATGCAGCCTATCACCTCCATCGAAGAAATCCGGCTGGGAAAGCACGGAATATTTATGAGTAAAGGGGATAAATCGGGTACATTGCTGCCCCAGGATGCTATTTCTCAGGGTTGGAATGTGGAGGAATTCCTGGGACATTGTGCCAGGGAAATTGCGGGCATGGGCTATGAAGAATGGAAAGAGGCAGATCTCTATGTCTACGAAGCCATTATTTTTGGTGAAGTCACACAAGACCCATGAAATGCCCGGAACAAACTCAATACAAACGAAATTGAACCCTCCCACTCTCCAAAGTGTTATACATGTGAGCTCTGAACTTCACCACATTGTAATTTAAAAAGTTGAAGAGATGAAGTATTTGATAATGAGTCTGATTCTGGCCTATAGTATATCGCTGGCCGGACAGGACAAAGAAAATAGCGTGATCATGGATTCCAAAAATTATAACAAACTTACTGAGTTTGAAGAATTCGTAATCCTCAAAAAGGGAACTGAGCGTGCATGGACAGGTAAATTCGTGGATCATAAGGAAACGGGGGTCTATGTGTGTAGACAATGCAATGCCCCACTGTATCGGTCCGATGATAAGTTCGATAGCCACTGCGGTTGGCCCAGTTTTGATGATGAAATTGAGGGAGCGGTTCTCAGAGTTCCTGATGCAGACGGACGCAGAACTGAGATCGTCTGTACAAATTGCCAGGGACACCTGGGGCATGTATTTCTGGGTGAAAAATTCACTAAAAAAGATACCCGCCACTGTGTAAATTCAGTGTCCATCGATTTCATACCAGCCAGGTGATTCGCTTGGGAAGCAGCTCATTTTTTACTATATTCACCCAATACTCTAACTAAACTAACCATGGGAAAAGGTGATAAGAAAACCCGAAGAGGAAAACTCTTTAGTGGAAGCTACGGCGTATTGAGACCAAGAAAACGATCAAGTTCGTTTAGTGTGGTAAGCTCCACCAAAAAAACGGCTGCCAAAACCGAGCAGCCAAAAGCAGACAAACCCAAAGCTCCACCCAAACCTAAAGCAGAAGAAATTGTAGCCCCGGTTGAAGAGGCTCCGAAAGCAGAGGCCCCGGTTGAAGAAGCACCTAAGCCTGAGGCAAAAGAAGCCCCTGTTGAGGCAGCCAAACCTGAAGCTGAAGCAGCCCCGCCTGAGGTAGCCAAGCCTGAGGCTGAGGTAGCCCCTGCTGAAGAAGCCAAGCCTGCTGCTAAAAAACCTGCAGCCAAAAAACCTGCAGCCAAGACCACAGCAGCCAAGACCACAGCAGCCAAGAAGCCAGCCGCCAAAAAACCGGCTGCAAAAAAGCCCAAGGAAGACAAACCGGAGGAAAAGGAGTAGGATAAGCTGCAGCGGGAGGGTGATCGATGTATGCCATTCTTGATATTGAGACCACCGGGGGAAGTCCGAAAACTGAGAAAATAACCGAGATTGCCATTTTCTTTCACGATGGGCAAAAAGTCGTGGATGAATGGAGTACCTTGATCAATCCGGAGAAATCCATCCCCTATTTCATAACAGGCCTAACAGGGATTACGAACGAAATGGTGGCCGATGCTCCCAGGTTCTACGAGGTGGCTAAGGAAATTGTGGAACGCACCGAGGATCACATCATTGTGGGCCACAACGTGAAATTCGATTACTCATTCATCAAAAGTGAATTTAAAACCCTTGGGTTTAACTTCGATCGCTCTACCCTGTGCACCATCAAACTTAGCAGGAAGATCTTCCCCGGACATAAATCGTACAGTCTGGGAAAACTTTGCAAGGAGCTGGGAATTGAGATCCACGACCGGCACCGGGCTGCCGGTGATGCCCTGGCCACCGTGAAGCTATTTGAAATGCTTCAGAACCAGGAGGATGGTGAACTGGGCCAGGAGTTCCTCAAAGAACCCTCTGGAAGATATAAAAACCTCAACGAGAATCTCACTGTCGAAGATATTCAGAAGCTGCCCGAGGAATGTGGTACTTACTACTTCTTCGACGATGCTCAGCAATTGCTTTACATCGGAAAGAGCAAAGATATTCGTCACAGGGTCCTTTCCCATTTGGGAAATACCACCACCAAGCGAGCATTGGAGTTAAAGCAACGAATCCATTCCATATCCTATGAGCTGACAGGGAGTGAGCTTATTGCACTTTTGAAGGAATCCAAGGAGATTAAAGAACAAAAACCCCGCTATAACCGGGCCCAGAAACGCAACACTTCATACTGGGGTCTGTATCCTGGCAAGGATGAATATGGCTATATCACTTTTGCCCTCAAGAAACTATCCGAAACCCCTCACGATCCGGTCACGAGCTTTAATAACAAGAAAGAAGCCCGGGAAGCACTGACTAAAATGGTGGGTAAAAACTGGCTTTGTCAGAAACTGAGCGGACTTTATCAGACCGACGGGGCCTGCTTTCACCATAGCATCAGGCAGTGCAACGGAGCATGTATACAGGGGGAAGCGGTTGCTGCCTACAACAAACGAGCAGAAACACTGCTGGATAGCCTGCAACTCGATCGAGGTAATTTACTGATCATCGACAGTGGCAGAGATGCTGATGAAAAAAGCCTGGTAAGGATAGAGAAAGGTATCTATATGGGCTATGGCTACCTTTCGGTGAATGATAGCTACCTGGGCATCGATGAGATGCTGGAGTGCATTCAGCCTGCCCTGGACAACAGAGATGTCAGGCAGATACTCAGGAACTGGTTAAAGAATAACAAAGTGGAGAAGATCCTCTACTACTAGGGTAATTGGTCCATATCCTCCAGGTTCTCCAGACCAGGCATATCCAAACCAGAAGCAATCTTGCCAATGCTCTCCATATCAATGTCGCCCTGAATGGCGATCAAAGCATCTTCTCCACCCCCACTGACAATCAGCAGAAATTCGGTAATCTTACCACCCTCTTCACGGGCAAGAAAGAGTACCTCTTCCTCCTGGTCTTTCACCACCATCATCTCCTTATATTCACTCCTGGGCAGCATATTGATCAATTCTGAGCCAAATGCCGCCGAACTACCGCCGTCCTGGGTCAATATCTTGATGGAGCTGATCCCGGCAGTTGCCTTTTTAAATTCGTTGTAATCGGGATCGTCCGTTTCCAGGTTGCTCATCATGTTGAACATGAAGCTGGAAATGTATACGGTGGTATAGCCGTCTTTTCCGCTGTATTTGTCAAATACCTTATCCACAGCACTTTTCTGTCCGAATGCGGAGAGCGTGAATAGCATCAGCATCCCTCCCAGTATGATCCGTTTCATTGTATCTAAGTTTTTCATTGTTATCTCTTTTATCTTAATCCTTTGACTTGTTCTAACACTTAACTATCATTTATTGCTTCATATCATTCACCCTTTGAATCTGTCCAAGAAGGCTCAGTTCTTTGCTCCCTTTATTGATCTTGGACAAGGATTTCAATGGATCCGATGCTGCTTTGCTCACCTGTTGAACGTGCTTCAATTCACCAGTACCTGTATTCAATTTTGCAGACACATAGGCAAGCGTGCGTTTGGCTTCTTCATAGGCATCCTCAGGATTCTCGTAGGTGTCCTGCAGAGCCATTCTGGCCGAGTTCCCATTGTTAAAGTAACCGGTATAGAGGGCTATAACCACCAGCAAGCCGGCTGCGAGTCCCGACAGGGAGAACACCGATATCCTCCGGGTCCGGGTTATTTTTCTTTCTTCCCGGTCAATACCTGCCAGAATCTTACGGTCCAGGTCAACCGGTACATGAATAGCTTCATTCCCCCCATCCATAGACCTGAACAGGTCCCTGTCGGGCAGGATCTCTTCCGGTACAGAGGAGGAGGAGAAATACTCCTGCAGCCTCTGCTCTTCCTCCAGGGTAGTTTCCCCCAGATAAAAGCGGTCGAGCAACTCACGTATGTCCTTTATACTCTCCATGATGAATATTTTTTTTCTACCAAAGCACGCATCTGTTTTCTTGCCCGCGAAATGCTCACCCTGATGGCATTTACATTCATGTTGACCATCTCGGCAATTTCTTCATACTCCTTACCCTCCAGATGCCTGAGGTGCACCAGCGACCGCTGTGGTTCGGGCAGCGCTGATATAAGGGTATGCAAGAGTTCCGCGTTTTCTTTTCTTTCCAGGGAAGCTGATGGAGTCTCCGAATAGGATTCCTCCTTATACTTTTCGGCTTTCAGAGCCTCGTGATTAACTTTTCTTCTGCGGAGCTGATCCAGGCATAAATTACGGGTGATTCTTACACAAAGTGCCTCGATGCTGTTGTACTTGCTAAGCTCGCCTCGCATACTCCAAAGCTTTACATAAACTTCCTGAACTATATCCTCAGCCTCTTCCCGGCTGTTCATCAGGCGAAAAGCCATCCGGTACAGCCGGGAACTGTAAGGCATAACCAACAGTTTGAATTCTGAGGATTTCATACGGGTTCTACAAACTATTAAAGAACTTCCAAGTTAATGATTTCTAAATATCGATATCGATGTCATTTCCGAAGGATTCGGCCAGACCTTCCAGGTCATTCAGGTTGAAATCTCCGGTGATGTGAATAAGCACCTCCTCATCGCCCGATACGATCAAAAGAAATTCCGCTACGTTTGAGCCCTTGCTCTGCATCCACATCCGCACTACCTCGCCGCCATCATCCACGGTCATTACTTCCTGTAGATGACTAACGTCGTACTTGTCTTTCAACTCCTTGTAGAAATTGACTTTGGCCAACTCCTCGTTGTCCTCGATGGTCAGGATTCTGACACTGCTAACTTTGTCCAGGGGAAGATCCTGATCTTTCAAATCATCAATCTCCATACCCTGTACTACCTGGAACAATTCGGGGCCAATGTTTACCACTGTAACTCCCTCCTGCCCCTTGTACTTATTAATCAGCTTGTCAATGGCATCGTTCTGGGCCATCATAAGGGCCGGAATGGCCAGGGCTACTAGGAAAAATACTACTCTTTTCATGATTCTGTCTTTTGGTTTATAAAGCATTAATTGTTGTTTTCTAAACCGAAGACGAAGCACTCTAAAATTCATTACAGCTTAAGTCAAAAAAAAGAGATAAAAAGTGTGGGGATTCTTTTTTGCATAAATATTTTTTGTTGTTATCTTTGCAACCGCTTTTAAAGCGATAACAGGATGACTCAGTAGCTCAGCTGGTAGAGCACATCCCTTTTAAGGATGGGGTCCTGAGTTCGAACCTCAGCTGAGTCACCACCCTCTAAGAA
>Ga0180436_10002893_pt1 | contig 16037 bp, 24 predicted proteins | sample SS_ome_2_FD_132434 | JGI IMG/M metagenome (GOLD analysis project Ga0180436, IMG submission 132434) | Hypersaline lake sediment archaeal communities from the Salton Sea, California, USA - SS_3_S_2 metaG | ecosystem: Environmental > Aquatic > Non-marine Saline and Alkaline > Hypersaline >...
AAAAAGATATATTTCCGATAATAAGGCTTAAGCCAGAATACTATAAAGAAACTAATGATTTTTGCGCTTTAGTATTCAAAAAAACTTATATCGAGATTAGGGTTATAATTGACTCAATAGGAAATACATTTAAACTAAAATATGAGGATTTAGACAACGTAATAAAATGAGTAATGTATTAATTATTTTTTTTGGCTTAATGATGTTGATAGCACTATTAAAATTTTTATTGCCAAATAAAAAGGAAGAGGACGTTTTTTAAAATGACATGGTTGAAAATAGCTTTATTAACAATAGGAATAGGTGGAATGCTAGCAACATATATTTACTGGGGCACTATTTTATTTAAGGCTTATGCAGCAGATGATAAAAAATATACGATCACTTTCGACATAGATCATTATAGCGAAGCTAAGATCGAAGTATTCCTATACATAATGTTAAGCGTGGCTGTTTTGTATTCGCTCTATACTATAATAGCGAACTTATCCGTTTTTATTGGCTAATACATAGCACGGGCGTATAGTTTCTTTGCCTTCTACTTCTACTTTTGACGAAATTATTTTAATAATTTCGTAGCCGCTTTGCAGCAAAGCGTTTACTTCTTTCTCATTCACAGTATGCCGCAGTTTTTTGATTTCGTTTAATTTCATTTTTTCCTTTTCACCTCTTAAATTTATAAAATTATATATTAGTAGCCCGTTTATCTTTTAATTTCTTAATCACTTCCTTAATAGCCTCTTTGCCCTTTTCTTTCTTTTCTTCGCTGTAATATTGTAGTAGTCTTCCTTTATATTCCTTTACAGAGGCGTTTTTAAAGCTTGGCGCTATTCCGTGAAATGTGCCTTTAAGATTTGCTTTATAGACCCGGTCTTTATTGTAGCCCTCGAACAGTATAAAGCCCGGCTTATATTTCTTGCTGCCGCAGAAAAAACATTCCTCGCCGGAAAACTTTTCCTTGCATTGCTTGCAAGTATTAGGGACTCTATGAGTTACATTCAAGACGTAGTTTACTTGGTCTTCTCTAAATGTCTTATCTAAGCTAAAGAAATTAGGCAAGACAAATATAGTAAAATAAAACTGTTCTCTTAATTGGTCGTATATCTTATTAATAGATTTGTTTAAAGCAGTCATGTAATCGCCCTTATATAATACATTGCTAGACTCGTCCAAAGCGCAAATGTCATAATCTTTACTAATATAAAGCATGTGTAAAAAATCTTTCGCAGTAAAAACAAACCTTTTAGGCTCACGTTGCCGCCTCTTTAGTACCCGCTTATACCAGTATTGAATAATATTTAATAGCAAGCCCCTAGATTTGCCGAGCCCCTTCTTTCCAGTAATCACTATTACATAATCGTAGTTTTGAGCAAACCTTTTTTTATAAATGCTTTTTAAAAAAATTGAAAGCGCGGTGTTTTCTTTTATCATTAAATACTATCCTCGATACTAATATCTTCTTCGCCGAGCCTTACTAGATCGTGAAAACCAGTAACCGACATAAGCTTATGTATCATGGTAACGGCAAGTTTAAGATCATTGTAGCCGGTATTCTTGCCTTCTCTATATTTATTTACTATTTTGAGCAAATTTAAAGTTTCTTCTTTATGCTTCTTCTTAAGCTTCTCAATATAAGTATTTTCCAAGATGTCGAACAACTCCATAATGGAAGCCCAGCAATTATAAAACTCGTCGCTGCTATTAATATCTTGAGTCGTAATAATTTTCCTTAAGATTTGGCTATGCAGATAATTATAATACTCGCTAATGTCTAATTCTTTTTTAACTAAAACCATAGCAAGCTTTATCTTATCTAAAAAGATCGGATTTGCCATGCTCGCCCTTTTTTATTTTTACTATTTCCAAAGTAATAAAGTCATGCTCTTTTATATCGTAGTAGCTAACAAGGTCAAAAGGAATAATAATTGCTATGCTACTTTGCGAAGAAACTTTAAAACAGCGTTTAGTAAACTGCATTTATTTTTGTTTTTTTTTGTGTTGTTTAAATACTTTTCGCTAAAATAAAGATAAAACAAAAAATTTTTATAATGTAAAGATAAAAGACAGATCAACGGGAGAGTGATAATTAAAAATGCCAAAGAAAGCACAGGCTGGATTGGTAGGCGCATTAATTGGAATAATGGTCGCTGTAATTGTGGGCGTCGGTGTAGCTATTCCAGTTATTACTGACACAGTACAAAACGCGTCTCTAACAGGAACAACCGCCACAGTAGTTAATTTGCTGCCTCTACTTTTAGGAGTAGTTTTATTGGTAGCAGTAGCCGGATTAATTATAATCGGTAGGCGATAATGAAAAGGTTTATAATTCCTTTTCTTTTTTTTATTTTAATTATGTTAGCTTTTGCTCGAGAATATACACAAGATTATAATAACCCTTTAACTCGTTCTATTGCAGATAATAGATACTGCATACAAAACGGAATATGTAATTTAAGTATTTTAACAACTATCAACCACACAGTTTTAAACGAAAATTCTACTAATATTACAACTAACTATCTGACAGTAAATCAAGAATCAAGGCATAAAGACACTACAATATTTGGGGATATAGACAGCGGTGATTATATCAAGATACGGAGAGGATTCATAGAGGGAATTCCCTTTATGATTTCAGATTATAGTAGTGTGGGCGGATTTTTTCCAGGCGTAATGGTACAAAATAGTAGTATTATAGTTTATTCGGGTAATGAGTTACAAAACCCACAGATTATACTGGTAAATACAACAAATATACTAGGAGCGCAGGGCAATATAGAGTTTGATTTGGAAAACGATGTTTTTGAAATTTCAACAACCGGAAACATTCCCATAGTCATAGATAGCGAAGCCGATAATTTAACTATTAAAGACGATGTAGTTATTCAGAACGGGGATTTACAGATAGGCGATAATGTAAGAATAAGCAATATATTAAATATAAGTACAGTAAACGATACTATTTTAATAGGTAGGAATACGGGGGGAGCGACGTCGAGAATAGGTTCGACTATTGGATTTCACCCAAAATACAATTATACAAGAATAAAAATATATACTCCTTTAGCCGATCCATTAGGGGCTACTGATCCATATTTTACTTTTGGATATACGACTGTATTGAATTTTAAACAGGTTCAAGTCCCTACTTTAAAAGCGTATTCGGACGGGTTTATCGGGGGCATATTAGCAGAACTGTTCACAGTAAACGGCTTATATTCCGTAGGTAGGCCGGTAAAAGGGCCATTAGCGGGGATCGACGCAGTTATAAAGGTATATCACCAAAATTTTACAATGATAGGCTCGCATTATGCTGATTATAACGGGGCTTTGCAGTATAGTTCCGCAAATAACCGAGTGGAATTTATAACAGATTCCGCTACGTCTTTCGCTCCCGACATGGCTTTTTTGCCTAAAGGAAAACTAAAAATACCGCAAGATAATAAAGCTTTGTATTTCGGGAATGGAGAGGATACTTATATGTTATGGGATTCAAGCAATTTTATAATTAATACAACTACCGGAAATGTATTAATATATAATAGTACAGGGTGGGGATTGATTGAGGCTCACGATTTAATAACGCATACTCATAATGAGACTTCGAATAATCCTCTCGAGACTTTTATTAATCCGAATGATTATAAGGAATGCGAAATATACACAGAACACAAGAATTTATCGGATTGTTGGAAAGTTTACGACTATTCTAATTGGTGTTATATAAATGCGAGCACGCTATGTACTAGAGACTTATCTACTATTCAAGAAGATTTAAGACAATATTTTAAAGAGACTAAGGTATATAAAAAAGAGTGCGGTACTTATATGAAAAAAGGCGAGAGTGCCGGGTGTGTGCAAGCTAATATAATCGGTACTTTAGTCGATTTAAACCATAATATAAACATACTGGCAAATCTCACAGATTTCGACACTTCCATAATGGCAGAGGAGATTTACACTCAGAGCAAGACAATAGATATAAATGAGGATTACTATAATAAATTTACAATAGAACAATTAAGAGATAAAGAGACTCATAAAAACTATGAGCGGAATATACTGGGAAGCAATAAAGACGGCCTAAATATGGAAGATAGAATAGTAGATTTAGAGGGAGTTATATTGGACTTAAAGGTAGAGATTGAAACTTTAAGAAAAGACATAGAGAATTTGAAAAACGCGGTGAAATAATGCTCGAAGATGAATAAATATATTTTAATAATAGTAATTTTATTGCTGCCGGCTTTAGCTGCTGCTTTAGAGGAGTGCAAAGGGACGGCAACAACCGAAGAAATACCATGCTTAATATTATTGCCTTATACCGATAACTGCTCAACTGTAACAGTTAGCTATTACAGGAACGGCAGCACTTATTTAAGAACTTCCTTTATGTCCCAATATTCGCCCTTTCTATGCAACGAAACTTTTAATTTTACGCTTCCGACCGGTATCGATATTTTAACTTATACATTTAATTATTCAACCGGTGACACAGGAAGTATAATCGTCGAGCGTGATGTAACAATGAATTTTTTTAATCTACTGGTATATATCGTTTTCCTAGCAACAACAATAGTTTTAATTATTTTAATGCACAGCTTCAAGCAAGACGCCGGCGCGTCGATCGTTTACGGCTGGGTAGCGACCGCGATAGCTTCAATAATGGGGGCAATGATATTAAGCCCGGCTTTTACAGTAATTCGGGACATAAGCTTTATTATTGATGTCGATTATTATCTTGCCGCACTATTTTTTATACTGGCTTTTTATACGGGGGCTGTTAGTTATCAACTGCGAAAAGAAGCAAAACCGCAAGAACAAAAAGCTTACTATTAGGGGGCTAAAATGACAATAGAAGAAGATCAAGCTAGAGCATTCTATGATGAAGAGGACAGAAAAGCCAGAATAGATTATATGTACGGCTGGCGCAAAACTCCTTTAAGCAACAATATTTTATTAATGCTGGGGCGATTGCTACCACCCGAAACCGAGTTTTTTCCGCATATAAACAGAGATATGTCGACAAGCAATGTCGATATATTTGACAAGATCAGAGTCTTAAACGATTCTGAATTAATTAATTTCTGTGATATGTACCAAATAAAGAGAAGCAAGCATATAGCTTTTAATAGAATGATAACAATTTTAACAGTAGATAAAAGTTTAAACGGGTGGTGGGGCGACTTATTCACTACCACAGTTACAAAAAAGAGCGAAGAGTTTAAAGATCAGTCACCGAAAAAAACCGGCTGGCTGCCATTTATGAGAGGGGGGGCTAAAAATGACTGATTTAATGACAATATTGTATATAGTTTTGGCTTTTGTTATTGTTTTAACTATGTTTGTAGTTTTGTTTGTAATAGCCGGGCGGGACATTGCAAACGCATTTTATAGGTTTTTCTTCCGTAAGGGCTGCGACGTTTTCGTAGTAAACCATAACCGGCACGTTGCGCATTATTACAGAGTCCCGAAGGACGGCGCTTTTAAAATAGATAAAAAGCCATACGTCACAAACCCCGACAAGCTTTTAGGCATGGAAGAGCGAATAAGGGACTATGTAAAAAAAGGATTAGAAAAAAGAAAAGATAAGCTGCAAAAGAAAATAGAAAGTTACGAAAGAGACTTGCAAGGAATAGAAAAAAGAGGCAAGGCTTTAAAAGATGTCGAAGGCTCTGAAAAAGAGATAGAAGAATTAAGGCGCAGATATAATATAATAAACGGAAGAAAAGAGGCTTTGCTAAAAAAATTGGAAAGTCGCGAGCAAGGATATTACCATAGAAGAAGAGGCGCTTTTTTTTACATAGAGGGCGACCCCATTCCGAAGGATTTTCACGAACTATATACGGAAATGGACGCTATAATGTTAGACAATATGTTAGCCCGAAGCATGACAAAAGACCCTCGAGCCGTGCATGATTTGGAAAAAACATTAAGATTTCAGAAATATGTAACAATAGCTTTAATAATAGTCGGCTGCATTCTGGCGTTTTTAGTATTTCAGAATAACGGCATTTTAAAATCGCTGGCAGAAACTAGCGGCGTATCAATTACAATATAATGCTATATATAAAAAAACTGGTGATATGCGACGAATACGACTCAACTATAAATAAATTAGAGCATATTAAACTCGAGAAGGCTATTCCGCTTTTAATCCAGATACAAAAGCAGCACGCCGGCAAAAAGTCGCTTCTCAAAAAGCTGGACGACGATTTTAAAGAACTTTGGGGGATTGATTAAAATAAATAAATATAAAGTTTTTAAGGAAATGGTAAAAGTCGGTTTATTTATAACTTTAATTTTTGTGTTAGTGCAAGGCGTAAAGTTAGTAAAATTAATGAATGAATATCCGGACACTAGATACGAATACAGCCGATACGAAGAGCCGCCGGCTGAATTACAGCTAAAACTTCAACAAACAGAAAAGACAAGAAATATTATTTTTACTTTTTTGGGTCTTTATATTATATTCGAAGTCTTCTCTTATTTAGAAAACCCGGAAGATCATTTCTGTCGAAACGCTGTTAAAAAATTTCAACAAATGACAAAATATTTAAACTATTAGATTAAAAGACAGTTTTACGGGAGTAATCTAATAAGTGGAAATAATATTAATATTGCTGTTTCTGTCCCCTTTAACGAGGTGTAAATGTGATTAGCGAGGATATTTTAAGGACGTTGCCGCCCAGCGTACAGGAAGCAATAAAGACAGCCCCGCCCGCGCCACAAGAAACCCAAACTATAAAAGAGATAACAAGCACGGGCAGAATTAGGCGAGGCGGCAGCCGTGTTTCTGTTTCTACGCAACAACAACCTAAACAACCCGAGCGCCCGCGCACGATCGAAGTACCAAAAGAAAATTTACAGAAGGAATTAACGAAAATACAGCAAGATATTAGAGCAGAAAGAGAAGCGGATTTAATAAGGGCGCTGCGAAGGACAAGGGAAGAACAGGTCAGAATGACAGCCGAAGGAATAGAGATCGACGAAGAAGAAGATCGAAAAACAATTATAACCCCGCAGCGCGATATATTAAAAGTGCCTAGAACTGCAAAGGTAAGAGGGCAGAAGGTAGCGCGCAATATACCGGGAAAAACTATAATATTGTCAGATTTCCCCGAAGATAAAATAAAAGTTACAGAAAAGCCCGCTCAACTCATAGTGCCTAATGCGGAAGCAGTAAGGCGACAATTAGAAACTAAAGCTATTAAACAAACCATTCCCAAAACAACCGAAATACAATTCCGCCGGCAATTACAACCCGCCGGCGGGACTATTTCGGAATGTAAGCCTTTTACTGGAAATTATATAATAAAAGAAAGCGAACTAATAAGACAAATAGCCGGCGAGACGCCTTTTCAGAGATTAGCCGGAATAGTGGAAGACCCGCAAACTTTAACAAAATTCGGGCTAGCCCAGCAAAAAGAAGGGAAAAAATTAATAGGCGGAATAAATGTCTTCGCCGGGTCGGCTGTTTCTATTCCAGCCGGAATAATAAAGACTGTAAAAGACGAGCCAATAGAAGCCCCCTTAATTCTAGCAATCGGGACAGTAAAATTTTTTACTAGTCCCCAAGAGTTTACGATCGCCAAAACTCCCGGCGCGGCTACTTTAGAATATGCCGGGATTTTTGCCGGTGGTAGAGTAGTCGGGCGCGGCACTTCTTATTTATTCAAATCGGCAAAAACAGCATACGCCGAATATAGGCTAAACAAACTCGAAAGAGCAACAAGGGGCGCGGACATTCCCGGCGATATAATCCTCGAGACTCAAAAAGGGCTATTTAGAAAACAGTACCGGCAAACTAAACTCCTAGACACAAGCACAACACAAACCACCTTTACTTTTAGAACAGAAAGCGGAGTAATAAAAAGAAGCGTGCAAATTGACAAAATCGAGCCCAGCATATTCCTAGACATAAGAAAAAAGCCAGTAACAAATATATTTTCTGACATAGAAGGAAATTTTAAGGTTATGCAAGGGACAAGATCGCAAATAGTATCCATAGACCCACTTAGAAGCCCGCTTAAAAAAACTAAGGCAGTTACGCCAGAAGCAGAAATAAAAGTTTCTGATTTACAGCCTAGTAGGCAAATTAAGCTTACAACTGATACGGGTAAGCCCCTATTTGGCAAGGCAATAATAAAAGACCCGTTTAGAGAATTTACAGTCGAGAGCATAGCTTTTAAAAGAGGCGCGAAATTAACGACTATAAAAAGCGCTAAAACTCCAATACTGGCGGCCGAGCCTATTACGGGCTCTATTTTCTCTTTTGCAGAAACAACAAAAGCATTAATAAATATATATAAAGCAAATATTTTTGAAAAGCAAGCAATTAAACCGAGATTAAAGCTCGATATACCTTTATTGATTCCGCCAAAAGAGGAACAAAGATTAAAAGACTTCCCTTTAATTTTTGAGCCGCAGCCGGTGGACATAAAGCGAGAAGAAAGATTTACTTCAAAGCGCCGCCCGGACATTCCTTTAATTTTAGAGCCCTTAATAGCCCAAGAGCCGATAATAGAACAGCCCGTTTTAATAGGGCAAACACCAAAGCCACAGGAAGCATTTAGACCCGAAGATATACCTTTAATCTCACTTCCTTCGACGAAGCCAAAAAAGCCGACGCCAGAAAACCGCTTGCCACCGGAAAAACCACCGCCACAATATGCATTATTTGGCGAAACTCCTTCTAAAAAGGGGCGTCGGCTTACTGGCTTCAATGCTTACGCAATATCACAAGGAAAACCGATTAAGCTGAATAAAAATCCTATTACAAAAAACAGGGCTAAAAATCTAATTATGAGTAATCTCGACATAACGCCCAGCATAAGGGGCAATATAAAAAAAACAACTGCGCCGGCTAGATCAAGCCGAGAAGTCCCCTTATCAATTTTAAGAGGCAAATTTAAATTTATGGGAAATAAGATGATTGAAAAGAAAAAATATCGATATGACAGTCCCGGAGAATTAACCGGCTTAAGGCTGGGGCGATTAGTAAATAAAAAATATGCGAGGTTGTTATAAATGCCAAAAAACAAAAGAAGAAGAAAAAAGAGGCAAAAATGATTTTCTTCAAGAAAAAAAAATATGTAGAGATCAAGCCAAAGGAAGCTACTGTTTTTCAAGATATCGATAGACAGCAAGCAAGCGCCGAACTAGCCAGCTTTAGAGCCAAAGAAAAGGCTAGAATAGGGGCGAGGCAAGAACAAAGCGACATATTAAGGACAGCTAAACAAGGCTATGAAAGAGAGAAAGAAATAGAAAGAAGCAAAAGAGCCGATAAAATTAGGGGCGCGGTTTCTAAATTTAGCGGTATTCTTGGCGGGCAGCCTTTAAAGAAACCGAGAATAAGCAAGGGCAGAAGCAGAAAATATAAAGCCCCTCGCCGGGACGTTGCGGCTGCTTTTTTTGGTAGTGGAGAGATCGATTTTTTTGGCTATGAGCCAAAAAGAAGAAGAAGCAAAGAAAGACAGCCGCCGGATTTATTGTCGGGCAATTTTGGAAGGTATTTTTAAAATGCCATTCACGGAAGATTTTTTAAAAATAAGGCGAAAATTTAGAAACCAGTACGGCGCGGACATTGCGCGCGCTGATACTTTCGCTTTTGAACAAGCTTTTAAAATAGGCTTGCCGACTTTTCGGGGGCGTAAGCCTAGATTTAAGAGATTAATCTAGCGAGGTGAAAAATGAAAAAAGGACAAGTAAGCACTATCATAGCGATATTTATCCCGCTATTGATTGGTGTAGTAGTTTTAGGAGTTATATTCTCCTTTATATCTGATAGAATGCAACAAACAGCCATAACTTTCGACGAGTTTACAGGCGCTGCCAATTATGCTTGCGCACGAGTAACAAACGACTGTCTAGTAGCCGGGACTGGCATAGTATATAATCAGAGCCACACTTCGACCGGTAACTTTACAGAATGCGGCGAAGGTAGCGATTTATACGGCTTTAGGACAAACGGCACAGGGCTAGCAGTTAATAACTTCGAAAGCGTAGCATTAAATAGCAGCTACACGGAAATAGATTGCGGCTACATATCAAGCGGCACAGTTAGAAACATAATAAACATAACTCCGCTTTTGTTTGCTGTTGCTCTATTGGTCTTTGTAGGTGGGTTTATAATCCTAAAAAGATGAACAAAAAAGCGCAGATCGGCTTTGTAATCGGCGTAATAGGCTTTTTTATGGCTTTAACCACACTAAGCTTTTTAATGACGCCAATGCTGGAAATAATCGACGTGGGTATTAACGCAACCAATGGCTCGACGCACGGCTCGCTATTATCAACTATGTTTAATACGATTCCCGTGTTTTTAGTTTTGGTTTTGCTCATAGCCTTATTTAGCATAGCGCAACTCCGATAAAAAATGCCGAACGTGAAGCCGGTAATTTTAGTAATAGTCACACTACTTTTAATTACAGTAACGTATAGCGTTTTAGTGGAACAACAAGCAACGACATTTTACGGGCGTGACGACCCGTATAATTTAACCATAAACCCACTAACAGCAAATAGACAATACGTGCAAGTGCCAAACAGAGTCGATTTACAAAATATAAGCTTTTTAATGACAGGATTTCCTTTAAATAAGTCTTTAAGCGATTTGGCAGTATATTTTACTTTTAACAATACGCTAACTTCAACGGACGGCACTTATACTTTTCTCTCAGAAAATAACCCGCCTTATGTAAGCGGTATTTTGGCGGAAGCAGTAAGCTTTAACGGAATAAACCAAAGCCTTAATATAACAGATTATAGCACAGCCGAAAATATAAAGACTGTTGAACTGGTTTTTAATATAACCGAAGTAAAGGCTGGAAATTTTTTCTTCTTAAGCGCGCAAAACGATCGTTTTAACCATTTTGTAGCTTGCACAAGAAGCGGCGCAGTCATAGAGTGCTCTATGCGAAATACGCCCTTTTGCTCAAATTGCTGGACTTTAACCTCGACGACCGCCATTGCTGACATGGCAAATAAAAGCGTGCATTTGGCAATTACAACGGACGGCGCAAACTACAACCTTCTTATAAACGGAAATGTGGAAGATTCTGCGGCTTATATTCCGAACATTCCGGCAAATTGGACAGCTTTAACCGTAGGTACTGGCGTTAACGGTTATTATCACGGGACAGTAGATAATTTAAGGCTATGGAATAGGCAGCTTTCGACTACCGAATTATTTAACAACTGGCAGTATTTAGTCGGGAATATAACCACACAAACCCCCTCGAACACTTCCAGTATTTCGGGCTTTTATCCGCAGTATCTAAATGTTACATATAACGACGCAGTACAATTTTACCAAGCAGAACTATTTAATAGTGAGGTAAGGGTAAGCCTAGACCCTACAATATCAGATCAGATCATGCAAAACGGCTGCAACTGCACAGAATGCGTTTTAAGCGGTCAAAACTGCCGAATACCGATAGATTTTCAAAGCACGACTAGCGGAATACTGCAATTTAATCTCACGAATGCTAGCTATTCTTTCGGCTTGGACGATTGCTCAACATTCACGGAAAATAGGTTTAATTTCTCAACCCGGACAATAGGCGGCACTTTGCTCGATAGCAATATAAGTTTTGACTTTAATTTTTATATAGACCCAGCAGATAAGCATAGCTTTGTAATAGAGGAAGCAAGCCAGATATACGATTTTTGCGTATATCCTACATGGACGAATATAACCGCCGACATGATTCACGACGTAACAAGCGGGGGCTATGAAAGCACAAGCTTTACGGAAGAGGGCGCTTTACTATTCGGCAACTTTAATATTTATTTGGAAGAGGTCGGCGACGACGTGCATACTGTAACCTACATATTAAGGGATATAACTTTAAGGGAAATAGAAAACGCAACTATGAAATTTTATCGCACTATTGGCGGCGTCACGACTTTAATACAAACGGGAATAAGTGACTTTGCCGGGCAAGTGGTAGTTTCACAAGATAAAACCAAGACTTACGACATTACTATAAACGCGACTGGCTACCCTGTTAAATCCTTTTCTTTAAAACCGGTTTTAACAACTTATACGATCAAAATAAGCCAAGAAGCCGCCAGCTTTGCGCCCGAAGCATACGCCGGGATTAGATACAGATTAACCCCACAAGACAGCAATTACGAAGTTAATAAAAACCATACTATAACTTTTGAACTGCAAGGCTCAGATTTTGAATTTTGGGGCATTAATCTTACTGGCGGCGTAGAGTGCGTGACTAACCCATGCAGCAACGTTTCTACAACTGCAACCGGCGGTGCTGTAACTGTTGTTTTAATAGCCAATGAAACCGAGAGTTTTACAATGGAATTATTTTATAAAAAAGAGGGGCAAAATATAATTTATATAAATCCTACAATTAAGCATATAGTAGAATTTATACAGATCGGAAAAAATGTCGGCTCATTGATTGGCGAACTAAAAGGCAATACTTCTTTTTTATTCCGGACTATTATTGCGACCGGAATAACTATCGTGGGCGTGGGCGTTGCTTCCATGCTCGGAGTTTTCGGGGGGGCTTTAGTCATTATAATAGGGCTGATTCAAGTAGCCTTGTCACTCCCGCCGATACAGATAATAAACCCTTTATTTGGCATACTAAGCGCCACCTTTAGTATATTGGTCGGCGTATTTTTAATGGTGTTTCGACAATGAGTACATTAATAAAAATGGCTTCCGTGTTGATTGTTTTAAATATGTTCATGTATATAGGGCTAAATTTTGCCATAGCGGACGGGCAATATATGAACAATGAATTAAAATTTAGATGGGAAGGCGATATTTTCGACTTATTCTTTGCCGACCGGCTGGATTTGGACGAAATGACAGCGAACTTAAGAGAGAATTATACGACTTTTAGCCCCGAACTCGACCCCAGCTTTACAGAAATTCCCCAAGCCACAGGGGGCGAGAATATAGGCGACGGCGGAATATCATTCCTTGATTTGGGGCGGGCAGCTTTCGCTATTATTCCCACACTCTTTAATTTAGCTGCCGCCCCTTTAACCTTATTTTTTAATTTCCATGTCCCGACTTTAGTAGGTTTAATGATTGGCGTACCTTATACTATTATTTTCGTTTTAACTCTATTCGCTTTTATAAGAGGTGTTTCGGATTAGTTACCAAATTATAGCCGACATAGCTAGATCAATGAGCATAGTTTTCGGCAATGGCATTTTATTCGCTTTGCTGATTTTCATAGCAATTATTATACTGCTGGCTATATTTCGCGTCCCAGCCGGCGGCATTGTAGCTATATTAGTGCCTTTATCTATGGCTTTTGCGGTTGCGGGGCGTGCCACCGGTTTAATAGAGCTGCCTTTATGGGTATATTTAATAATAATAATGATTGGCGGGATTATATTCGCTGTAACTATTTTTTTCGCGTTTATGCGGTAGCATATCTTCTACGCTTCAAAACCCCCTTTTGCGCCGTCGATTTCTTGCTACCGCATACTTTAACCTATATATTGCCTAGAATAAATTTATTTATACCCGCTTAATCTAAAATTGAAAGTTTTTCCCGACACCTTGCAAAGGAAGGCAAGCGGGGCGGGTAGGCTGCGGCTTACGTCCGTGTAAAACTCGCGACGTAACGTTACTGGAGAGGGAAACGGAAAAACGACCCAATGACAGCTAAGCAATAACTGACAGGCACGGGTTTTAATGCCCCTGTTTAAACAGAAAACGATTTTTAAGATGTCGCTATGTGGGGCGGCTAAGCTGTGAAAGAGCAAACGTCGAGCTTTAATGAAAAGGCAAAAACGGAAGGTTTTTTTTGTTTAAAGTTTTTTTTTCGCTTTGTAGAAGAAAAAAAAACACTTTAAGGATTCCCAAAGCCTTTATTTTTTTTTTGTGAGTGGGCGAGCATTTGGCGAGGTGGGTATTCTTTAGCCAGCCGGCGGAAGCGTCGGCTAGAGGGAAGGCTAAAAGGCAAAACAAAAAATAAGATATAAGAGGCAACCCCCCAAAATTCTAATAGAAACCCACACAAAAAAAAACAAAAAATATATAAAAGAAGCTATACTCCTATTTCTAAAGGTGGTTAAAATTAAAACCCAAAGACAAATTATGGCAAGGCTTAGAAAATGCCAGTAATGAATGCAACAACAGATAGTTTAAGTTCAAAAAATGGTAACAAAAGAAGAAATTAAAAAAATAAAGATCAATATTAAAGAGATTAAGCAAGCAATAAGAACTAATCAAATAGTATTAAGTGAGATCGGGGCTAAAATTAAAGAACTGGAAAAGACTTTAAACCTCGATTTTAGACCGAGACTCACAGAATTAGAAGCCAATAAATATTATATTTAAGAGGTGGAAAATGGAAGCTAGATTAACACCACGAGAAGAAAATTTAATCAAATTAGCGCAGCAAAAAGGATTTATTACCTTAGAGGACGCCTGTATATTATATAAAAAAAGGGAATATGCAAAAGCAACCCTAAAAAGGTTAGTCATTTTAAAAAAATTAAAAGAGAGTGAGATTTTAGGGCAGTTTAAGCCTAAATAACTAAATCAAGCAAGTGGGAAAAATGAAGGTTGTAAAAGTAAAAATATCAGAATTAAAACCCGACAAAGATCAACCAAGAAAAATACTAGAAGATTTAAAAGAGTTAGGAGAGTCTATAATTTTGAAGGGGCAATTAACGCCAATAATAGTGACTCGGGATTTAGAAATATTAGACGGACATAGAAGATATTTTGCTTGCAAAGACGCCGGCATACCATATTTAAACGCTTATATAACGGACGACAAAGGGAAAAAATTAACTCCTTTTTTAAAAAAAGCCCGCCCTTTTGCAATAAATGTCGAAAGAACAGATTTTAAACCCTACGAAATGGCAGAAAGCATATATAATATTTACTGGAATTATTTTTTAGAAGAATTTAAGCCTACAAAACAGAGTGAAAAAGGCTATTCAGAATTTTCGAAGCAAATGGGCATAAGCAAAACAGCCGCAAGAGATATAATAGAAATGTATGAGAAAAGCAAAAAATCGAAAGTTTTAGACAAGGCTCTTAAAGAAAAAAAAATACCTATTACGACTTTAAAAGATATATCCGTAAGACCCAAACAGGAACACGGGGATTTAATAAAAATAGCTAAAAAAGAACATAATAGGGTTTTTATGAGGGACAGAATAAGGGACGAGACTTTAAAAACGAAGATTAGGGCGCAAGAAACCATACATAAAGCCTATATAACCCGTATTAAAATCATATCTAAAAACTTAGGGCTTCTTTTAAACGAGGAAGTATTAAAGAAAATTGATAATAAACAAAGATCAGAAATACAGCAAACACTTAAAAAAATATATAATTTTTATAGGAAATTATAATGCCACTAGAAAAGCAACCATTTAGAAGCTATACTTTGGACAACGATAAAAAAGACCCTTTCGACGTAGGCAAAGTCTTTACTGTTAGGCTCAACGCAGAAGAATATAAACAGCTTAAGCAAGCCATGCTTATATTTAATCTACGAAACGAAAGCACTACTTTAAAGCTTTTAGCCCAAATAGGCGAAAATGTAATACTTAATACTTTCGGGGCTAAAAAATTAAGGTGGCTTTTTAGAGGAGACAGGGCAAAACTGGAAGACTAAAAAGCTGCAAAAAATAGGAAAAAATGAAAAATTGTAATACAAAAAAAGACTCGATTGTAACACAATACGATCGACACCCCCCCTTAAGAAAAAATGATATGTAAACTAACGCATTGCGGCAGAAGTAGGAGAGAAGGCGATTTATTATTTTGCCCCTTGCATAGGGATTTATGGCGGGCCTATGTAAAAGCGAACGCACTGGAAGAAGTTATATTAAAGGATAATGATTTAAAAATGCTGCTTGCTGGATTTGCAAGAAAAATATACGGACAATGAAACCAAAAATAACGAAAAAAGATATATTTCCGATAATAAGGCTTAAGCCAGAATACTATAAAGAAACTAATGATTTTTGCGCTTTAGTATTCAAAAAAACTTATATCGAGATTAGGGTTATAATTGACTCAATAGGAA
>Ga0180436_10002898_pt1 | contig 16019 bp, 11 predicted proteins | sample SS_ome_2_FD_132434 | JGI IMG/M metagenome (GOLD analysis project Ga0180436, IMG submission 132434) | Hypersaline lake sediment archaeal communities from the Salton Sea, California, USA - SS_3_S_2 metaG | ecosystem: Environmental > Aquatic > Non-marine Saline and Alkaline > Hypersaline >...
AATCCTTTAAAAATAAAAACCAGTTTACTGGCAAGATTGACACACACAATGTTAATGGCAAGCAATAATCCAGCTCCGATAGCCAGTTGCAGTTCCCCTTTTCCCAACATGATCCCCAGGGTCACGGACGGAGGGAGCAGTGCAACCGCCACCATGACGCCGACCAGAACGCTGGATAATCCTGTAGTGAGAGAAAGAGTCGCCGCCGCACCGGATGCCAGCGCCAGCGCAATGGAATCAAGGTTTGCTTCAGTACGTGACATGAGTTCATTACTGGCAAGCTCACCAGGCCAGAACCATCCGATATTCACAGATATGCCAATGGCCACTAGAAGCCCAAGGCCCAGTGTCCTGACAGATTTGCGCATCAGGTCTGCATCGCCCAGTGCAGTACCGAGACTGAGAGCCAGGTTTGGCCCCAGCAAGGGCGCAATAACCATCGCTCCAATGACGACGGCAATATTGTCTTCAATAAGCCCTATTGTGGCCACCACCGTTGATAAGATGACCAGGAGAAAAAAATTGAAGTCGATTCGGGCACCTTTGACGACTTCCTCATAAAGTGATTCTCGGGCTATAGCTCCGGAACCTTCTTTCTTGTTCTGGTCTTTTTCCGGCTTTGGCAAATAGGCCTCAACCGGCAGCACCACTATGCGCGCACTGGGCTGTGCCCCTAAAACATGCTGCAAGGTATCCAGTGTTTGCTGCAGCGCATCATCTTTAACCAGCATACGCATTTGCTGCAGGCCGTCTTCACCGGGAAGCCCGAGGCGAAAATCCTGGGCTTTAACTTTTTCTGAAATGGCTAAAATGGTGTCAGCACTACCAGAATCAGCGATCACTTCCACATATTTCAATTTGTTGTTTCCTGCGAATTGAGTTATCGGTAGTTGACTGCAGTCTACCTGATCGCTTGTCTAATTAGAACTTGGGCATGTGAAGCTACCGCTTGCAAGAGCACGTGGATGAATATGCCGGAACAACTGATCAGGACTCAATGGAAACCCTGAATTTATCCAGTTGTTTCTCCCTGATGGACTGCATATCCAGATGGTAGATATCTCCTGGAAAAAGAAATTCTGCCACACCTGAGTCGAAAAGCCTTCTGACTTCATACTCATCGTGGGCTATACCACGCTGGTAACGATAGTTGAGATATGTCTCATTGGTATGAATGATAAACTCTACGCGCATGCCACCGAGGCGTGCAAAAAACTTTAACATGGGTGTTTGTTTGCTGCTGCCCACCGAAGTTGCATGATAATAGCCACCTGTGAGCGTATCGCTGATATCTTCAAGCACCATCATCGAGTTGCCGTTGACGGCTGCCTTGGTCAGGTGTCTCACAAAGCGTTTTACATCTGCAATGGTGTCCAGAACCGCCATCAGTCCGAGTTCGTCATCCACGGCTACGGCTGGATTCTTTTCATTCTTGCGTAATAACTTGAGAATTTTTGCAGCCGAATCCTTTTTTCTTACCGTGACATAAACAGGCACTTCCTTGCCTTCAAACTCAAACAGACGGCGTTTGATCATGGTAAGTTTTTCCCTGACAGCGAGTGGCAGTTTCAGTAATTCACTACCCTCTTCAATGACATCAACCTTTTCACAGGCATAGTCAACACGACTATGCACACTGCGCAGGTAGGTTATTTGCAATTCACCAATTTTCAGCTTGGGGCTCCATACATAGCGATTGAGAAAACTCAGAAAATTCGAAAATTTCTTTTCGATTGCCGTTTCTCGTTCACGCTGGTCAATTGAACCTGCCAATCCCATCAGTACCAGTTTGCGCTTGGCTTCAAAACGGGTTTTACGGTGATATTGTTCATTGAAGATGATGAGCAACAATTCAACGGGATCCTGGGTTGTCTCTATCTCGTTGCTGATTTCAATATTGGAATGATAGTCTGCAAGCACCTTGCTCTGCAGGTAGGTGATCACTTCATCGGCACTGTGAGCATACTCGCGTATACGACTTTTAACTTCAGATAACTCCCCCTGAATGCCATACAGATTGCCAAGCAAGGAATAAGCGCGTTCACTACATTTATTTTTCAGGGAACCATTGGATATCAGCGCCGGTATCTGACTGAAACGATTAACCTGCAACAGATCGAAGATCTGGGAACGCACAGCACGATATTTGGTCACAGTGACAGAGTCATGGCAGAAAGCCCTTACCCAGTGACGGGCATGCCGGTTAACCTGGTTGCCAAAACTCAGACTGTCCGTTACAGCTAAAGGCCCGTCCTGCTTCATGGCGATGAAAATTGATTTATCGTCAACAACACTCATGTTGAATGATTACCTGTCTATAAACCCGTCGAAAGCGGACATAAACTCAGAAAGACAACGCTGCTGGAAATCTTCCGGATTCCATTCCTGAGATGAGATCAGATGCTGGTAGCGAGGCTTGATAATGTATACATCAGCCTGAACCGGGGTCTGGTCTTTCAATTCCGCACTGATCAACGAGCGTCTGTAGTAAGTCCCTTCAAATTCATCAAGCCTGTTGATGTCCTCTACTTCAACATCATAATAAACTATCCCATTGATAAAATCCTGATCGCCTCCCTCAAAGGCAACCGGGTAGATATCATTGATGATTTTTCTACGGCAATAACCCCTTAATACTGCCGAACTTGCCCGGTAATTAGCTTTCACTACCGTATCCCATACCGGACTGAACATCAGGGTACCGTAGGTAAAAATATTCATGCCGCACCAAGTAAGGTATCGGTCTGATAAAAATCTTTACGTCTTTCACCCGGCAGTTTTCGCAATAGTAAAGAACCAGCACTCATTTGCTCAGGAACAGGTAATCCCATTAGTTGAAGCACTGTTGGAGCCACATTGGATAATCCACCTGCAGAGGATAACTGCCAGTTATCTTCAACAACAACCAGACAGGGCACAGGGTAAGTCGTGTGCTGCGTATTGGGCTCCCCGGTATAAGGATCAATAATTTCTTCACAGTTGCCGTGGTCAGCTGTCACTATGACTGAATAGCCTTTGTTTTCAGCGGCATCTATTACACGCGATACCTCTGTATCGAGTGTTTCTACCGCTTCCAGTATAGCGTGCTTTTTGGCCGTGTGTCCTACCATGTCGCCGTTAGCAAAATTGACAACGATAAACGCAAAATCTTTTCTATTCAGAGCCCCCACAACAGTATCGGCAACCTCCCGTGCACTCATGGAAGGCTTCATGTCATAGGTTGCTACCTTTGGAGACGGAATCAATATCTGCTCCTCACCTTCGTAATGACCTGCATGTCCACCATTAAAGAAATGCGTGACATGCGCGTATTTTTCCGTTTCAGCGCAGTGCAACTGCTTAAACCCTGCTTTACTGATGACCTCAGCCAGTGTTAGCTCAGGCTGTTCTGGCTTGAATGCGCAGGGATAGGGATAACTACTCTCGTAAGGCATCATGCAGGTCATACTGACAAGCCCGACCTTACCACGGTCAAAGCCTGCAAAAGCCTCGTCAGCCAGCGCCGACACCAGTTGTCTGGGACGGTCTTTTCTGAAATTAAAAAAGATCACCTCATCATCTTCCCTGATTGGCTCGAAGGGAGGTAACAGGATCGGCCGGATAAATTCATCACTGTCACCTGCATGATAAGCACTGCGTATGGCGCTTTGCGCACACTTGCCTGATTCACCATTGGCCAGCGTCAGGGCACGCCAGGCTATTTCAGTGCGCTCCCAGCGTTTGTCACGGTCCATCGCATAAAAACGCCCCATGATACTGGCGATGGCACCACCGGCTTCATGTAATTCGCTTTCCAGTTCAGGTAGATAGTTAAGTGCTGAAGCTGGCAAGGTATCACGACCATCGGTAATCATATGCAGCAGCGGGGAAACACCTGCCTGTCTACAGATTTTAATCAGTGCCATGAGGTGGTCCAACTGACTATGCACTCCTCCATCAGATGCCAGACCCAGTAAATGCATGGGGCGCTGTTTGCGCCTGGCGCTATGGATAGCCTCAACAAATGCCTTGTTGGAAAAAAATGTACCATTGGTTATGGCATCAGAAATACGCACGCTGTCCTGGCGTATTATGGTGCCTGCCCCAAGTGTTAAATGGCCAACTTCAGAATTTCCCATTTGTCCGTCGGGCAAACCCACGGCATAGCCTGAGGCATTCAGCGTGGTATGGGGGTATCTATTGAAGCAGGCATCAAGTTTTGGCGTTTGTGCTTCACTGAACCCATTATTTGTCTTGCAGGGGTTGACCCCAACCCCGTCCAGGATCACCAGAACCACTGGCTTGCGCGGTACTGCAGCAACAAAAGACATAATGCGTGCCCTTTTATATCATCTCTCAACAATCAATGAGTTTTGCATTCAACTCTTGTGCCATACGAGAATTGGCGCAATTTCGGTAAATGAAAGCCGGTTTGAGCACTATTATTGTGCAGAGCTATGACAAAAAGGTGACAACTGTGCATAAATTGGGTGCATAATCCTGGTAGCAGGCCATTAGTCTTCGCTTCGTTCAATCACTTCAGCTAAACGTTCGCCCAGTATGCAACTGATATTGAAATTGAGATTGGCCACAATATTGGGGAAATATTTAAGATCCTTCTGTAAACGTTCAAAATCAAAACGCAGGACCTGCACATGCCCTATTGCACGCACATCAGCCGTTCGCAGGGTTTCTCTTACAAATCCAATTTCTCCAAATACATCACCCACCTTGAGATCTGTAATATGATGTCCATGTCGCTCTACAGCAACTTTTCCGGCAAGCAACAGATACATGCTTCTTTCAACAGCTCCTTCCCTGATAATCAGATCATTATCAGAATAGTTCTGGTATTCAGAAATCAGAATGGCCTTGCGTATCTGGTAACTGCTCATCCCTGCGAACAGTGGACTCTTTTTCAGCAGGTCTTTTTGCATGCGCATAACCAGGATCTCATAGAGTCCGACCAGGCGCACGCGTGACATGATAATAGGAGTAATCAGCAGATTGGCATAGACCGCAAACAGCATGGTCATCGCAGACATGGCTCCAAACTGGGCGACAACGGTAAAGTTGGAAAACAGCAGCACTCCAAAACCTACAGCCAGAGACAGGCTGGTCACGACGATTGGCATTGCTTCATGTCGGACTGTGTCGCGTACCGCCTGGGCATTATCACTGGTTTTTCGACATAAATCGTTATATCGCGAAAACAGGTGAATCGTGCCATCCACAGCTATACCGATCGCGATCACGGCGACCATTGCTGTACCGGGATTTAACGAGATACCAAGCAACCCCATAACCCCAAACATCAGGATAATCGGTATCACGCTGGGTATCAGTGCTATAAAGCCTCCCTTGAACGAGGTAAACATCGTTGACATCAACAGAAAAATAACCAGCAGGAGAATACCCAGAGATTTGACCTGGGCTGTCATCAGTGACTCAGCTGCTCGGTTGACCATCAGGTTTTCACCAGTGACGAAACCTCTCATATCTACGCCTGCAATACCGCTTACAACCTCTTCAAGTTCAGCAATATGCTTGTTGAGGGTTCTTGAGTCCGTGACATTGTGGCGCACGATAATATTGGCACGTTGAAAATCATGGCTGACATAACTTTCAAGATCGTTGCGATGAAAAAACAATAAAAACTGGGCGACCTGTTCCCTGCTGCGCGGCACTCGCCAGGCATTGCTGTTACCGGCATGAAATTCCTGGTTGATCAGTGAAAGATGGTCTGCCAGGGAAATACTGCGATCAAAAATTCCCTGCCTGTTGAGAAACTCCTGAACTTCCACCAGGCGGTTGATATTATCAGGGAACTGGAATGCCTTGTCCTGATCACTTTCCAGTGTTATGAAAAAGGTTTTCATCCCGGACAAATCCTTATGCAGGGCATGCACGTCCTTGATCAACTGCCGATCAGCCCGAAAGTAGGACAACGGATCATTGGTTACAAACAGATTGGCTGCCTGCCAGGCGAAAAACACACATAGTACAGTTGTAGTGATCAGGATACTTTTTGAATAATGTTTGTTGCCTGAATCAAATAACCTGTAAACAAAACCGGGAAGGCCGGCAAGCTTTCTTTTCTGCCGACTGAAAATACTCGTTTTTGGACCCATGTTGCGTAACAGCAAAGGCACCAGTAACAGGGTAATAATACCGTTTGAGAGAATGGCCACGGTGGAAGCAATAGCGAAATGCTGAATCAGGCCGATACTGCTGAAAATATTGCTGGCAAAGCCGAGACTGGTTGTCAGTACAGTGAGTAGCATTGGTACCCCGACATTTTTCAACATGAAGCGCACCGCAAACTGTCGTCTGTGCTCAGCCTTGTTCTCCAGGCCGTGAAAATAGGAAACCATCAGGTGGGTGTCTTCTGTGGAGCCAATGACGATGATCAGTGAAGGCAGCATCGCTGTAAGAATATTGATCGGGATATTGAACCACCCCATGAAACCCAGCGCCCATAACAAGCTCAGGCCTGATGTGATCAACGGTACAAGTCCCATGCTGACACTGCGGACAAACACCAGCAGTGTGACAATCAGAATCAGTATGGAGAGCGGGCCCAGCATTACCAGGTCTTCGAACAGACTGGATTTTAATTCAGCATTTATTCTGGATGATCCCAACTGGAACATGTAATCAAACACATTACGATAGCTTTCCAGCACTTTATCCAGAGCGGCACTATAATGTTGTTCATCGAATTCATCGTTATCCCGGAATGTAACCAGCAGGGTCATGGCATTACCCTGCTCCGAAACAAACTGGCCTCTGATCAACGGGTTATACAAGGCCTGGGCTTTGATCTCTGCAATCTGGTCCAGGCTATCCGGGATCTCCGGCATCAGATCAATGGTTTTAATTGTGTTCTCATCACCGCGAACACTACGCAATGTGACAATGCTCTCGACACGCTTAACAAAACCCAGTCTCTCCAGGTCATGATGCAACCTTAAAAATGCAGCCAGCTTGTCAATTGTCCATAATGCATCATCACTGACATAGACCAGGTTCTTGTTGTCTGACCCAAACTCACTTGAAACCCTTTTATAAACCTGTTTGTCTTTATCGTATTCGGGAATCAGGCTTTGAAAACCGGTATCGATTTCAAGCCGCTGCAGACCAGAGAGGCTGACAACTGTTACCAGTAACAACAGCAATAGCACCAGTTTCTGATGACGCAGGGTAAACTCGAACAGGCTTGTAAAAACCGCACCCGGACTGCTGTACGATGGTTGTTTGTTATCAGTCATCATTCGTCTGCACGGGTTTTTCAGGAGTCAGGGTATTATCAAAGATGTGCTGGATGGTTGAAGCCATGTGATTATGGTTGAATAACCATTGCCGGGAAAACATCTTGGGTGGCACATAGTCCGGCGATAAAATCCGCTCTGTGGTTTTAATCAGGGTTTTATGTTGCTCAGCAAGATTGTCCATCAATATCATATCGGGCTGCCAGAATGAGGTGCCGTACTGTTTGAACTCATGCTGAGTCAAGGTTTTGATGTGCCGCCCATGCCGGTTGAAATAGCGGGTTCTGATTATCAACAGATCATTTTTTCTGATGGTATGAATACGCTTTGAATAACCACTCTGTTTAAGTATCTTGTCATCAACGGGTGTCGCTTCAATATTGTAATAGCTGACTTCCCCGATCACCTCATCTTGCAGTCTCTTATAGTTATATTCATCGTAGCGCTCCGGCTTTAGATCAAAAACCGAAAAATCAGAACCCAGAAAATGCTCGCTACTTCTTTCACCATCAGTGGCTATCATTCGATTATCAAAGGCAGGAAGATAAATCCCTGCCTGTATGGCATCATTGTTTTGCTGGCTGGCGAGCAATGCGACACCCTTCACTTCTTCAGGTGAATCGAATACCAGCAAAACATTAACCTTCCCGGAAGCATCGACACGAATGTATCGACGTGTGTTTTTGACATCACGATTACCTGCCTTGTCGATGAGGATCATGGATTGCTCCTCATAGATGTAGGGATATTGCTGCTTTTGCCCGAGCACCTGTTTCATGATGGCCTGGGCATCTGGCTCTAAGGCAAGTACCGATGCAGTCATGCTGCCCAGCAATAGAACACAAACTAGTTGCAGACTACTAGGCATCCGCTGCTATTGACATGGCGAGCGTCCTGCTAAACCTTGCAAATGTAAGACTCATAGCCGCAACAATGGATTGATAATCAGCAGCCGGAACCTGTTGCTCACTTTCGATATCTTCTGTGCCGGATGCGATCAAACGCATATCCTTTGAATTGACCAGTCGCCATTGGGCAGACAATACAATATGCCCCGCGGGGCTGCGTTCAAACTGGAGGATACTCACTTCCAACTGGTATTGCGGATTGACAGGCAAACTGTGAGGAATGGCTGCTATGCGGCTGGACTGGAGCAGATGAGAAAGGTTTTTTACTAACACGCGTGACAGGTTTTTTCTGAGCTTGCCGCCCCAGCGGTTCTGTTCTGAAAAATGCAGGCGATTTTCACTGTGCCGAATGACAATCTGTTTACGATCAAGGTAAGGCGGGATCTGTAAGGCAGCGATTTCGACAGCTGGTGCTTTTTCTTTGTCAGAATTAACCGGAGTCTGGCTGGTGTCAGCATTCAGCACGTAGAAACTGGCAGGTTTTGAGTTATTGGATAAACAACCTGACAGCATCAGTAACACTGCAGGTATCAGTACCTTCAACAGAATGGTTCTATTCTTCATTTCCTTTACCAAAAATCAGCGATTGAGGATCTTCTTCAAGCAGTTCAAGGAAGCCCTGTAAAGATCGCGCTGCCTCTGCCATTTCATCTGCCATACGAATAAAGCGGAACTGCATCGGAGATTCGGAGCGTAACAGGTTATCCATCAGGGCCAGAGTGGATTGCAAATTTGAAAGTGTTTGCTGCCCGGTTTTCAGTGTTGCGTTGACATTTTGCATATCAAGTGTCTTCAATGTCGTCTTGAAAACAGCCAGAGATTCTTTTAATTCGGAAACTGTACCGGCTATTTCCGGGTTATTAGTTACCTTGTTGAGCCCCTGAAGAGTACCGTGTAATTCATCACCGATCTCGACCAGTTTAAGCTTATCCAGTTTGGCAAGTACACCCTTGACGGAATTGGTAATCTGTTCAAGTTCAGCCGGAATAGTCGGTAACTCTGGCACCTGATCCTGGCCGCTGACCAGTCTGACACGCGTTTCCGGATGCATATCCAGTTCGACAAACAATTGACCTGTTAACAGACTACCTGTCTGCAACCGTGCCCTGAGCCCCTGATCAACGAGTGTTTTGAGGGTTTCATAAGGCGACTGGGTTTCTCCCTTGCTGATGACACGCTCCGGTTCAATTTCCACTAATACCGGAATACGGAATGTGCTGTCTCCGGGATCGAACTCCAGTCTGATATCAACGACTCGTCCTACCTTGATCCCCTTGAACTCGACCGGCGCACCGATATTCAGCCCTCTGACCGAACCATCAAAGAACATAACAAAATTGATTTTCTGTGAAAACGTCTCTTCTTCAATTGACTCATAGGTTTCATGCAGCGTGAAAACCAGTTCTTCGATATTTTCGGTCGAGTCTTCAATGGTCTGGGGCGTATCAAAGGAAACACCACCCAGCAGCATGGACTGCAAAGACTCAGTACGCATGTTGAAGCCTTCAGAATTCATGGTGATATCAACACCACTGACATTCCAGAAACGGCTATTGCCTTTTACCAGTTCATCGAAGGGTGACTTGATAAATGAGTGGATAAAGACACTGCGTCTGTCATTACCCAACTCATAGCCCTGTATTTCACCCGCCTGAATGCCACGGTAATACACCGGTGAACCGATATCTATCGATCCCAGTTTTTCGGCTTGCAGCACAATTTCCTTGCCGGCTTCATCAGCCTTGACCACTGGCGGTTCTTCTAGCCCGATAAAATGAGACTGTTCAGCGCCGTCACCGGGTTCAATTTCAATATAGGCACCCGAAACCAGGGTACCCAGCCCGGACGCACCCCTGAGGCTTAAACGCGGCCTGACGACCCAGAAATTTGTGCCACGTTTGAGAAAAACGGATGACTGCTTATCAATCTGAACGGTAACCAGTACCGTTTTCAGATCGTCAGAAAAGCTGATCTTCTGCACCACGCCTATATCAACACTTTTGTATTTAACCTTGGTTTTGCCCGCTTCAACACCTTCAGCCGTGTTAAAACTGATGGTAATGACAGGTCCCTGTTCATTAACGGTTTTTACCACCAGCCAGACACCAATCACCAATGTGATTATCGGTACCAGCCAGATGACAGAAATTCCACTGTTTGTTTTTACACTGGGCTGCAGTGGTTGTGGAGCATTTTCATTCATGATGTATTCGGCAATTGTCCCAGATCAGACGTGAATCAAAGCTTTTAGCTGCAAGTAATGTTATCACGACCACTGCAGCAAAGAATGTAGCACCAGGCCCGGCTTCAATCGTGGCAAAAGCATCCAGCTTCACCAGCGAAATCAGAATACCGATGAGGAAAATATCAATCATCGACCAGGCGCCAACAACCTCGGTAATTCTGAATAACAGGGTTCGATCCCTGGGACGCCAGCAGGACTTGAACTGAATGGAAATCAACAGATAGGACATGATCAACAATTTGAGTACCGGCACCATGATACTGGCAAAAAACACCAGTAAAGCCAGTCCCCAAAGCTGAGAGTCTATCAGATGAACCACACCACTCATGATGGTATCCGGATGGCCGCGTCCAAACTGCGTGACAGTCATGATCGGATAGACATTGGCCGGTATATACAACAAAGCCGCGGTAAACAATAAAGCCCAGGTTCGACTGATACTGTCATTTTTTCTCAAATGAAGTTTTCCCCCGCAACGCGGACAATGTGAATATTGATTGTTGTGCAGCACCAGATGACAACTGCTGCAACTGGTCAAACCATGTTTCACAGGATGATGTTCATCGCCTTTAACCTGTGAATATTCCAAAACGCGATGCCAGATCAATCGCTCATCAAGACTGGCCTGAGCAGCTACCATGGCCACCAACAGACCGGCCATAAAAAACAGCGAAGGTCCGGGAATGACCGTTGCCAGGTCCATCAACTTGACGATCGCAACCAGTACACCCAACATGAATACACCGACCAGGCTCCATGGAAACAGCTTTTTTACCCATCGAAAGACGGTAAACGTTGAGTTAAAGTGCCGGTCAAAAACCAGCGGCAGCACTACGTACAACAGGCCGGCAATAACAAGAAAAGGAAACATGATACTGGTCAAAAACACCAGCACAGCAAGTTCTGGAAACCCCTGATTGAATAGTTCCAGTGTCGCAGAAATCAGTACATTTTCTTCCATCCGCTCTCCTATTTTCATGGAAAGAAACGGGAACAGATGCGACAGGATGAACAGTAATAATGCGGTAATCGAAAATACCAGCACTTTATCCAGACTGCGGTGTACCTGGCGGTAAAGTTCCGAGCCACATTGGGAGCACTCGGCCTTGCCATGTTCTGGCAGTTCTATGACTTGATGCAGTGCATCGCATTCATGACAGGCGATCCAGTCTGTCACAGAATGCTTTTCCACTGCCTGATTGTCACTAGGATTCGTCATTTCAGTTTTATAAACAGCTACTTATCAACTTTTTATCTGTATACGCTTGTAACGCCTATTTTAATCTCACTATGTTAGAATGCACGCCAATTTACCAGCTTAATTGACTTCTCGACGATGACTATGAATTTTATCGAAACCCGCGGCAATGATGGCTCTCAACCAGAAAAAGTAACCTTCTCCGAAGCGATACTCAGCCCATTATGTTCTTTTGGTGGCATCTATTCGCCTGAAAAGCTACCCGAACTGAGCGAAGCCTTCCTTACAGAGCACCTCAACTCTGGCTACAAACAACTGGCTAAAGCCATACTTACCCGTTTTGAAATTGATATTGAAGAATCTGTCATCGAGGAAGCATTAAGCCTGTACGACGCATTTGATGATGCACAAAACCCTGTGCCACTCGTCAAAGTCGAAGACGATCTTTATGTCAGCGAGCTCTATCATGGGCCTACCCGGGCTTTCAAGGACATGGCATTACAGCCTTTTGGCGTCATCCTTTCAGACCTGGCGCAAAAACGTAATGAAAACTACCTGGTGCTTGCAGCTACCAGTGGTGATACCGGACCCGCCGCGCTGGAAACTTTCAAGAATAAAGCTAATGTAAAAGTTGCCTGTCTTTATCCTGACGGCGGCACCTCTGATGTACAGCGCCTGCAGATGGTGACTGAAAATGCTGACAACCTGAAGGTGATCGGCATTCATGGTGATTTTGATGATGCCCAGTCAGCCCTGAAAACCCTGCTGGCCTCTGACAATTTCAAAAAGCGACTGAAAGAAAAACACACTTTCCTCTCTGCCGCCAACTCGGTCAACTTCGGGCGCATCATTTTCCAGATCATTTATCATGTTCACAGTTACCTGGAGCTGTTGCGCCAGAAAGCCATTTCAATGGGTGAAAAAATCTACCTGAATGTTCCCAGCGGAAACTTCGGCAATGCCCTTGGTGGATACTATGCATTGAAAATGGGATTACCGGTTAAAAAAATACTGATTGCCTCCAACAAAAACAATGTACTGACGGATTTTATTAACGAAGGCAGCTATGATCTGCGTTCCAGATCAGTCATTGCTACCACGTCTCCGGCAATGGATATCCTCAAGTCTTCCAACGTGGAACGTGTTCTGTTTGATCTGTTCGGTTACCAGAGAACCCGTGAACTGATGCAACAACTCGATGAAGAAAAACACTACCAGTTGCATGCCGATGAACTGTCAAAGGTACAGGAATTTTTTGCTGCTGATTTTTGCGATGATCAACAGGGAAAAGCATATATTCAGACAACCTTCAAAAATGGTTACCTGATGGACCCTCATACGGCGACCTGCTTCAAAGCGTATGATAATTGCCGTAGTGAACCGTTGAAAACCGTGGTTTATTCTACGGCTGAATGGACCAAGTTTTCACCAACCATAGCCAATGCGTTGACCGGTGAAGTTGACACACATGATATTGATGCACTCAAATCCATTTCACGTGAAGCTGGTCTGCCGATTCCTGAACCCATCAGTGCGCTGTTTGAAAAGGAAATTGCGCAGCAGACGGTAATCGACAAGGAAGATATAGAGCAGGAAGTACTGGATTTTATTTAAATACCCAGGCTATCGAGCAAATCGTCAGCACTGTCTTCTACAGCATTGGTAGCTGCTTCTGTCGCCCTGTTGGCCTCTTCCTCGATGATGGCATCTGCATCCGGTCGCTTGCCCTTATCAAAGTCTTCTAGCTGCACAAAGGTCGTTTTGTCCATTGCCATTTCAATAAAGAAAGGATTATGACCGACTGTCTGGAATGCCACTTTACGTGCCTGGGGATTATCCAGATTGGCATTGATGGATAGCGCTACTTCACGATTGATTGCCAGCATTTTTGGCTGGCTCTGATTGACCGAGATATAAAGCTCATGTTCGATGGCAGCAGTAAATTCACCAACGATCTGGTTGGTCAGTTCGCCGAGTGTATTTCCAACTTCATCTGAAGTATGCAACGTGGCAATTTCCTCTTCAGGCATTCCCATATGCCGCATATAGCTACCATACAGTTCCATGGCTGAAGCGGCAGAGAAATTCATAATGACTATTCCGGAAAACACACCATCAAACAGCACAAAACAACCAATATCAGGTTTCAGGCTGGTTTTGTTGATGCGTTGAACTACCGGCGAATATTTAACCGAGCTTCCCGTTGCACCACTTAGAACCTTGGTAACCGACTTGCAAAGAATCAGCAGGATTTCATCGGTACCAAAGGTGTTTTTTGTTTTTCTTGCCATGGTGAGTATTATCCTGTTTTTTCAACAACATTTATAAGTATAGGTTACAACTGTTTGAAATACTCAATATCTGCCTTTTCCCGAAGTGTCTCTATGTAGAGTCTGAATTCCTCACTACCCTGCTGTTCGGATAAGATCGAAGCCAGTTGTTGCAACTGACCTTGTGCATCACCCTGTTTAACACTATCCAATACAATCACCGCTACTTCATCTGCCAAAATTGCCTTGCCATAAGAAGTTTTTCCGGACTCAGGCAATGGCATTTTGAATGCGGCCTCAACCACTGGTTGGGGTGTATTTGAACCGATCCTTCCCATCTCATCGTTGGTGATGATTTCTAGTTGATGAACAGTAGCTACATCTTGCAGAGACTTGCCTGCGCTTAATTCCGATATCATGCTGTCAGCCAGGGCCTCTATAGCTGTGAAAGTAGCTTCACGTTGAAGTTGCGCAATAATCTCATCTCTGACTTCTTCGAGTGGCCGGGAGTGGGACTCTTCATGCTCAATTACTCTGAGAACCAGTATTTCAGTTGGAGATAGCTCCAATGCTTCACTGTTGTATCCCTGGGAAATGGCCTCTTCAGAAAAAGCTGCGCCCGTTACCTTGGGAGAAGACAATACACCTTCCCCACCGGCACGGGTTATCCATCCGGTTTTTTGAATTTGCAGACTTAAATCTTCTGAAGCAGGCACAAGAGAATCCGGACTCTCATAGGAAAGATTACCCAGGCGTTCTGCATAATCATAAAACATCTGTTCAGCTTCAGTCTTGAGATACTGTTCTTTCACCTGTGCCTGTACTGCTGCGAAATCTTCACCGGAACCTTTTTTCAGTTCAGTGACTTTGATCAGGTGTAAGCCAAAACGGGTTCTTACCGGCTCAGATATTTCATCAAGGGCCAGTTTACCTGCCGCTGTTTCGAAAACGGCATCAAACAAACCGGGTTCGAGAAATCCGATATCACCACCCGTATTGGCTGAAGCAATATCATCAGAAAAAGATTTTGCCAGTTCAGTAAATGTCTCACCCTGAAGCAGGCGCTGACGCACATCTTCGGCTTTGGCTGTCAGCTCGGCTTCCTGCTCTGCAGTTGCCTCTTCTGGTATTTCAAAAAGAATATGGCTCAGGCGTTTTTTGTCTGGTACCACAAACTCTGACTGATGCTGTTCATAGTAACCACGCAGTTCTTCTTCACTGACAGTTAATGTTTCACTGATGGTCTCCAGGTTCAATAGCAGATATTCAAGCTTCACCCTTTCTGGCGACATGAAGTTAATGCGGTTTTTATCGTAGTATGCCTTGATCGACGTTTCATCCGGAATTGCAGGCGCTTCGACCTGTTCCGCCGACAGCATCACATAGGCAATGTTTCTTTTCTGATTGCTGAGTTTGGCAGCCTGTTCAGCGAATGATTCAGTGACGAATGATGAGCCCTGAATAGATCTTTCAAGTTGCTGTGATACCAGTGAGTTTCTTATCTGCTCTTCAAAACCCTTTTCGCTAGTACCCTGCAACTGTACGGCGCGGCTGTAGGCCTCCTGGTTAAACTGACCACCAACCTGGAATGCGGGAATTGAAGCAATAGTCTGCCTGACCATGGCATCACCGGCTCTCATACCAAGGTCGTTTGCTGCATCCTGAATAAGAATGTCACGAACCATGCTCTCTAATACCTGCTTACGCAATTCTGATTCAGGGAACATGTCAGCATTGTATTGACCACCCAGTTGCTGACGAATATTGCTTCTTAAACGAATCGCCGCGGACTCGACTTCTCGTTCGGTAATCTCGCGGTCATTGACCTTGGCAATCACAGGTTCGCTGCCAACACCGAGGTATTCCTGAATACCCCATAATGCGAAAGGAATGGAAATCAAAATAACAATAACCCAGGCTATCCAGCCTTGTGCCTTGTCTCTTATCGTCATCAACATAGTCGTTACACTCTGTATCCAATAAGCTAAAAAAAAAGGGGTATCAAATGATACCCCTTTTCAGAGATGGCGGAGTGGACGGGACTCGAACCCGCGACCCCCGGCGTGACAGGCCGGTATTCTAACCAACTGAACTACCACTCCAATTTTCCTGGTGGGTGCTGAGGGGATCGAACCCCCGACCCTCGCC
>Ga0180436_10002901_pt1 | contig 16012 bp, 15 predicted proteins | sample SS_ome_2_FD_132434 | JGI IMG/M metagenome (GOLD analysis project Ga0180436, IMG submission 132434) | Hypersaline lake sediment archaeal communities from the Salton Sea, California, USA - SS_3_S_2 metaG | ecosystem: Environmental > Aquatic > Non-marine Saline and Alkaline > Hypersaline >...
AAACCATGGGCGCTGTTGGCACCGTCCATTAGCGCCATATTCTTTCTATTGGTCATACCCATATGCTTTATCGTTGTATACAGCTTTTGGCTGCGGGCCCCCAGCGGGGCCGATATCCCGGCCTTTCAGTTTGGGAATTATGCCAAATTTTTTGAAGATTTTTTCTACCCCAAAATTCTCATTCGCACGATCCGCATCTCTTTTGAAACTGTGTTGCTGTGTGTGGTCATGGGGTATATCCCAGCCTATTTCTTCTATCGCAGCGAGAGCCGCTACAAGCAGGCCTTTCTGCTGCTCATCATGCTGCCCTTTTGGGTCAGCTTTATTATCCGCACCATGAGCTGGATCAACATCATGGGTGATTCCGGGTTGATCAATCATTTTTTGATAAAAATTGGTTTGATCCAAACGCCCATATCCATGCTTTACAACGAATTCACCGTCCTGATGGGCTTGATTATGTACTTGCTGCCCTTCATGGTCTTAAATATCTACGTCAGTTTGGAAGGCATCGATAAAAGTCTGCTGGAGGCTGCACGTTGCATGGGCTGTACGGAATGGCAAGCCTTCAGAGAAGTGACCCTTCCCTTAAGTCTGCCCGGTGTGAGTGCCGGATGTTTGCTGGTCTTTGTACTGACCGCCGGCACCTATCTGCCGCCCATGATTCTGGGCGGGCCAAGCAACGACATGATTGCCAACCTGATTTTCAAACGCGTTATCGGCACCTTGGACTGGCCTTTCGGATCGGCTATTAGTGTGATTTTGCTTTCGCTCTTGTTTGTGATCGTATGGACCTACAACCGTTATTTGGGCATTAATCAAATCTTCAAAGGTATGCAGGGGAAATAAGCCATGAGAAACTTTTCCTTGGGCTGGACTTTGATCAAACTCTATACCATTCTCATTTATGTATTCCTGTTTGCACCCATTGTCGTGGTTATTGTGTTGGCCTTCAATCCCAAACAGTTTGGGATTTTTCCCATGGAAGGCATAAGTTTTCGGTGGTTTATCAAGCTGGCCCAAAATGAAGCCATCATCGATGCCTTTCAGAACTCACTGATTCTGGGTTCGCTTACGGCCGTTCTGTCCACCGCCATCGGTATACTGGCAGCCATGGCATTTATCCGTTTTGAGTTTCACGGCAAAAATACCCTTAATACGCTGCTGCTTTCGCCCATCATGATTCCGGAAGTGGTTCTGGGCGTCGCCCTGCTCCTTTTTTTGAGGTGGCTGCAACAGCCCAAGAGTTTCGCCCTTTTATTAATCGGCCATGTGGTACTAACCCTGCCTTATGTGCTCTTGATCGTGCAAGCCCGCTTGGTGGGCATTAAGAAAGAATACGAGGAGGCCGCCAAATCACTGGGCGCCAATGCTTTTCAAACCTTCAAGGAAGTCACCTTCCCGCTGCTCTTGCCCGCCATATTGGCCGGGGCCTTGTTTTCCTTTACGATTTCCTTCGATGATATTACGGCCACCCTGTTTTGGGCGACGGCCCAAAATCAAACCGTGCCGGTAAAAATTTTCAGCATGTTGAGAAATTCCATTAGTCCCGAAATCAATGCGCTGGGCGCCGTCATGATCGTTCTCACCGTGGCCACACCGTTACTCGCGGGGTATTTATCCCGCAAGTTTTCCAAAGAAAAGGTCTAATTGACAAACCTTAACTTGAAAGGAGGAACAATGACAACCGTAACACATGAAAAATTGGATAGACTTTATGACGCCTATAAAAACGGCTCCATCAGCCGGCGTCATTTCCTCAAGTATCTTGGTCTTGCCGGCGCATCCCTCGGACTGGTCGGTTTACCCTTTGGCCGCGCCGTACAAGAAGCCTGGGCCGCCAAATCCATCCGCTTTGACGGCTGGGGTGGATCCGTCTCGGAAGCATTCCGGAAGCATGCCTTCAAACCCTTTACCCAATCCACCGGCATTCAAGTCATTGACGGTGAATTTGGAGACATGAACTCCTATCTGACCCGGGTAAAGGCCTCGTATCCACCCGGAGGGGAATTCAATATCGCCCATCTCAGCGCCGTTTTTGATTACGCTCGCTATGCCGATTTGGGTTTTGCTTCGGTTCTGGACGAATCCGAGATCCCCAACCTTAAAAATGTGATGGCGGCCATGATCAAACCCTTGCGCGATATCACCAAGGGGACCCTGTCGGCCGTTCCCTATGATCTGGGTCAAACCGGTATCGCTTATAACACCCAACACATCAGCAAGGCCAAGGCTGAAAAGCTGGGCGCCTCGCTGCTTTGGGACAAAAGCCTCAAAGGCAAACTGGGCAGCTGGGGTGGTGATTTTAGAACCAATATGTGGTATGCGGCCCTGCACACCGGACAAAGTCCCAATAATATTACCGATCTGAAAGCCGTGTGGGCAGCGCTGCGTGAACAGCGCGGTCTGATGAAGAAGTATTGGAGTTCGGGCGCCGAATTGATGAGTCTGCTGGCCAATGGTGAAATCTATGCAACTGTGGCCTGGTCCGGACGTGTGGCGGCACTGCAGCAGGAGGGCCACCCCATCGGCTATCTGTCACCGAACGGGACCTATTCCTGGATGGAGTACCTTTTTGTCCTCAAAGGCACGGATCTTGAGATTGCTCAGAAACTGCTCAATTTCATGCTGGAGCCCTCGGCCGCGATTGCCGTTGCCGAAGGTCAGAATTATCCGCCCAGCCTGGATCCATCCAAGGTAGCCTTGACCGACAAAATCAAGAAAATGCCGGCTTTTGATCCCACCGGTAAATTGGAGGGTTATCTATTTGCCAACCCGGCTTATTGGAACTCAAACCAGCTGGAATGGACTGAGAAGTGGGATAGAATCAAGGCCGGTTCCTAAAGCCGATTCATACATTGACAAAAATAACGGACTGGATCGCATTTAAATATGCGATCCAATCCTGCCTTACGTAAATATTAATGGGGAGGCGGGGGAAGTGGCAACCGAAAACAAACAGCCCATGGTGCAGTTCAAAGGCATATTAAAGCGATTTGGTGACGTCATCGCCGTCGAAAAAATGGATTTTGACATCGAAGAAGGCAGTCTGGTAACGCTGCTGGGCCCGTCCGGCTGCGGCAAGACCACCTTGCTTCGAATGGTAGCCGGTTTGGAGGATCCCACCGAAGGGGATATATTCATCAAAGGCAAACGTATCAACGACACCCCCATTCACCAGCGTAATCTGGGGATGATTTTTCAAAACTACGCACTCTTTCCCCACAAAACCATTTACGACAATGTGGCCTTTGGCCTGAAATACCGTGATGTATCCAAGCAAGACATCAAGGATAAAGTCACCCGGGCCTTGGAAATGGTGCGTCTACCCGGTGTCGAGAATCGGATGCCCAGCCAGCTATCCGGTGGACAGCAACAGCGGATTGCCATGGCCAGGGCCATTGTAATCGAACCGGACGTACTCTTGATGGACGAACCGCTCTCCGCCCTGGATGAAAACCTGCGCGAGGAAATGCGGCGCGAGGTGGATAATCTGCAGGCCATGTTGGGTGTCACCACGATCTTTGTAACCCACGACCAGCGCGAAGCCTTGAGTATGTCCGACAAGATTCTGGTCATGAAGGACGGACGCAAACAACAGGAGGGTGGTCCCGAATCGGTCTACAATGAACCTGCCAATCATTTTGTGGCCGATTTTCTGGGCCACTCTAATTTTATTCTGGGTGAAGTTGTGAATGTAGACGGCCAGCAGGCCAGCGTTAAGATTGAAACCGGTGACGTTCTCTTTGCCGATAATAAAGGTGCATTCTCAAAAGGTGATCAGGTGGAACTGATCGTCCGCGCGCAACGTTTCGATGCTTTTCCCAAGGATGAATTTAAACCCGTGGAGGGCCTGAATCATTTTGAAGGTCGCATCAAAGATCGCAGTTATATGGGTGGTGAGGTCAGTTACTTCATTGAACTGAGTGCCGATCGCGAAATCCATGTGATCAGTATGATGCGTACGCGCATATACGAAATCGGTGAGTCGGTCAGTGTACAGGTTGCACCGCACCACTGCCACCTGATTCACACGGAAGGCGCGTAAGCGCATATACGAAATCGGTGAGTCGGTCAGTGTACAGGTTGCACCGCACCACTGCCACCTGATTCATATGGAATAGGTTGATCCCCTTACCCGAATATGTCATTCAAAACCTGAAAACTGAGTGCTTTGTTTTCAGGTTTTGTTTTTGTTCCTGGTTTAAGGTATTGTTCCAGTTTTCATAAATTTTCATGCTCTGACGCGCACAACGAAGCATGAAACGAAATACTTATTGAAATGTCATAGCTATCCTCTAAATTATGATGCATGAAAATTTATAAAAAAAGGAGGACAGCTATGACACGGAAAAATAATACCAAAATTATTTCAGTTGTGCACCCTATTTGTTGTGGTTTGGATGTTCATAAAAACATGGTTTCGGCTAGTATCATTATTACCGATCCGGATGGTGAACAAACAGTTGCCCGCGTTCAAAATGATCACATGCGAGCCCTTATCCCGGTTAACTTGAGTTTTTCGGATATGCGCATTAATTTATTGTGAGATAGCTTGTAATTTAAATCCACGTTAGAGGAGTAAGTCCATGATAAAACTGGACCGGATCGAAAACGGCTTCCACCGCCGTTTTGGCGATCGCATTACCACCATTGATTCGCACACTCAAGGGGAACCGACGCGTTTGCTGATCGGTGGTTTGGGGAAAATTCCCGGTAGGAGCATGAAGGCCAAGCGGGATTATTTTGAATCAAATTTCGATCATGTGCGCATGCTTCTAACCCGGGAGCCACGGGGTCATCGCGGTATCATGGCGGCAGTTGTGACCGAACCGGTCAGCCCGAATGGGCATTTTGGATTATTTTATATGGATGCACGCCGTTACCCTTTCCTATGCGGCCACGCCACAATTGGTGCCGTGGCCACCCTGATCGAAACCGGCACACTGAACGCCCCAGACGGCGACATACTGATCACGGTTGATACCCCCTCCGGTCCTCTGGATGCGCACACCCGCATCCGTAAGGGTCGGGTGGAATCTGTGGCCATTGAAATGGTGCCCTCATTTGTTTTTGACCTAGACCAAAAACTTAGCATCGACGGATTTGGAACAATTGGTATCGATTTGGTCTGTGTCGGTGGATTTTTTGCCATGGTATCGGCCGAGTCCATCAGCATCGATCTGGTTCCGGAAAATAGTCAACAATTGATAAATCTAGGAATGGCGGTAATTGATGCCGCCAATCAAACCCTGCCGGTCTTTCATCCTGAACGCCCGGAAGTGAATACGGTGGATGTGACCCAGTTTTATGGGCAAGACTCCCAAACGGGTCATGGCAAGAGTGTCGTCATCTACGGTGAATCCAATATGGATCGCTCACCGTGCGGTACTGGCACCACCGCCCGGATGACCTTGCTGCATAACCATGGGGAGCTTGCCCCCGGTCAAATTCATAAAAATTCCGGTCCATTGGGAACGAGCTTTGAAGGCAAAATCATCAGGACACTTTCCATCGGAAAATTTCCTGGCATTGTGGGCCAGATCCAGGGCAACGCCCAGATCACCGGTTATCATCAATTTGTACTAGATACCAACGACCCATTTCCACAAGGATTCCTCATATGAAAATAACGGGAAACAGCCCGGAAACAATTCTCTACAACGGTTTAATTTTAGCCAATCCCGGCAACCCGCCTGCTGTTCAGGCCTTGGCTATCGGCGATGGTTTAATACGATCGCTTGGATCTGACTCAGATATGCTCAGTTTGGCCGGCCCTGATACGGAGAGGATCGATCTGGATGGGCGCCTGGTGGTGCCCGGATTTATCGACAGCCATATCCATTTTCATGAATGGTCACTTAAACGCCAGGATCTAAAACTGGACGAGCTTACCAATCTCGAAGCACTTTTGGACCGCGTTCGTGATGCGACTACCGGTAAGTCACCCCAAGAATGGATCATGGGTCAGGGTTGGAACGAAACCGATTGGACAGAGCCGCGGATGCCGACACGCGAGATGCTGGATCAAGTATCCCCCGGGCACCCAGTGTTACTGTGGCGCTGTGATTTGCATCTGGCCGCCGCCAATTCTGCTGCCTTGCGACTGGCGGCAATAAATGCCGAGACAACGGATCCGCCCGATGGTCGCATCGAACGTGACGCCAGGGGCGAGCCCACCGGGATATTGAGAGAACTGGCCATCAATCTAATGCGGGAAGCCATAAAGCCGCCGAGCCCATCCCAGGTAAATGATGCCTTTGAAGATGGCATCAAGGCCCTGCATCGTCGTGGCATTACCGCCATACACGACATTCGTTTGATGGCCGACACGGATGGTGCCAGGGCTTTACAGGCATTTCAATGGTTGGATCAAAGCAACCGCCTCGATTTACGCTGTTGGGTCTCTTTGCCTGGGCACGAATTGGACCAGGTCATCGCCCTGGGCCTGCGCACCGGTTTTGGCAACGAGCGCTTACGCCTGGGCCACGTCAAGTTTTTTTCAGACGGTGGCATGGGTGCGCGCACGGCCTGGTTGATCGACCCTTATTTGGATGCTGAACGCGGTATGCCGCTTATGGACATGAAATTTCTGGCCCAAGAAATTGAAAAGGCTGACAGGGCCGGACTGTCAGTCATGGTGCACGCAGTTGGAGACCGGGCCAACCGGGAACTGATAAATATCTACGAGACCTTACAATCGCGCCGCCCGACCTCGGGCGCACCATCGCCGGCCCTGCCCCACCGCATCGAACACGTACAGATGATCCGGCCTCAAGATGCCGACCGGTTACACAACCTCGGTGTGGCCCTGTGCCTAACACCCGCCAATATGGTTTTAGATATGAATCTCATCGATACCGCCCTGGGTGACAGCGGGAAATGGACTTACAGCTTCCGTCGATTGATTGACTGCGGCGCTCCGGTGATATTCAGCTCCGATTGCCCGGTATGCGATCCCAATCCGCTCCTGGGAATCCATGCGGCCGTAACCCGGCAGCGAACCGACGGCACACCGAAAACCGGTTGGTGGCCGCAATCTTGCGTAACCGTGGCCGAAGCCTTAAAAGCCTATACCGAAGTACCGGCAAAAGTCCACCATGCACCGGACATCGGTCGTATTGGTGCTGGCAAACGGGCAGATCTGGCCGTGCTGAGTCATAATATCTTTGAAATCCCGGCCATGCAGATCGCCCAATGCCGGGTTGATATGACCCTGTTTGACGGCCGGGTGGTTCATCGGGATTTCTAATGGATCGCATTCAAACCATCAACGGTTCCGTCATCCAGCATGGACCCTATAACGACCGCATCTATCTGATGCATTTGGAGCCCGGTGATATTCACAGCCTGCTGCATGAACTGGAGCACCTGGCCCACGAAAACCGATATGGCAAAATTTTTGCGAAGGTACCGGCGGATGCCTGGCCGGTTTTCGAAACGACTGGGTATCAAATCGAAGCCGTCATACCGGGATTATTTAATGGGATCGTTGACGGTTTTTTCGTGGCCAAATACCGCCATACCGCCAGGCAACAAGAATTGGATCCTGAAATTATGGATCGTGTCCGCCAATGGACCCGGACGACCTTGGCAAGTCCCAAGAATCACGAAAGCCGGAACCACCCGGCGATAACAACCTGCAGCCCATCCGATGCCCCCGAGATGAGTGCCCTCTACAAAGCGGTTTTTCAAACCTACCCCTTCCCGATTGACGATCCCGTTTATCTTCAAGCCATGATGCACAAGGGTGTGCCCTATTACGCCATTCGGGAATCCGGGCGCATTGCCGCCCTGGCCGCTGCGGAAGTAGATTGGAACCATCAACATGCCGAAATGACGGATTTTGCCACACTTCCGAAATGGCGTGGCAGGGGCTATGCCGGGCTCCTGCTGGACCATATGGAGCATCAAGTCACAGAGATGGGGCTAAGAACCGTGTATACCATTGCCAGGGCTGCCTCCCAGGGCATGAATGCGGTCTTCCGGAATAGGGGCTATGCCTATTCGGGCTTATTGAAAAACAATTCCCAGATATGCGGTCTTATCCAAAGTATGACAATTTGGCACAAACACCTAAATATTGGGACCTCTCCGGCATCAAAACAAAATGATTTGACTTAATTGCCACCGATTCGGTATAGTTGAATATCAATCACTTCTCTTTAGCTTTTTTCTGCTGGCCTGCATTTGATATTATTATTTCAATAGGCTTAATATTGCGTTCTATTTCACCCGGCTGCAATTTGTCGTCTTAGTAATTCTAGTAAAGCTGTTGTCACAATAATGTTCCGCAAAAGTAAATATCTTCTGTTGATGAAATCAACACCATAGCGGTTGTCATATTCTCACATAAATCTGAAATATTACGTAAAAAAGTCTTTTCTTGTTTAAACGATTCTCAATCGGAACATTTATGACAACCGGTATAAACGCAAACACCAAAGGAGGTAAGCCATGGAGAAGCAAGTCATCAACTATGAGACCATGTTGAAAGTTGCCCGTTCCATCTCGCACTCCAAAGATCCCGAAGAGGTTGCCTTGATGACAGTGGATAGCATTAAATCCGCCCTGGATGTCAAGGCGTGCGCTTTGTTCCTGTTCAATCGCAAAACCAATGAGCTCGAGCTGGCCACCGCCTTCGGTCTGAGCGATGAGTACATCAACAAAGGTCCGGTGAGTGCTTTGCGCTCCATCGCCCAGTCCCTGGAAGACGGACCGGTAGCCATCTATGATGTCAGCGATGACCCCCGGATTCAATACCCCGATGAAGCCCAAAAGGAAGGGATCGCCTCGATCCTGTCAGTACCCATCGTCGTGGGGGGTAATCTCATTGGAGCTGTACGCGTTTATACCGCCGAACCCTGGGAGTTCACCATGAACGATGTCAATTTTGTCCAGGCCCTGGCTCAAATCGCTGGCGGGGCCATTAACATGGCCCGCTACGTCAAGGGGCTCAAGAGCAGCATCGAAGTCTTGAAGACCATGCGGGATGTGCAAAAGGCGCAATCGTAAGCGTAGCCACCGGCAGCTTCGGTCCCAACGAAGCTGCCCACAGCAAGACGTTGAATCACCAAAAAAAAGGGGGGACGTCCATTGGTTTTTCCCTAAACGAATGCTTTCACGGTTTCCATCAAGACCTTTCCCATGGTATTGCGGGGAAGCTCTTTCACAAAGACAACTTCCTTGGGACATTTCCAATTATGTAAATGCCGCTTGCAATGGGACATGACCGCATCCGCATTGACTTTGGCACCTGATTTCTTGACAACGGCAGCCACCACTTTTTCACCCCATTTTTCATCGGGGATACCGACAACAGCCGATTCTTGGATTCCGCTTAGTTGATTGATCACAGCCTCCACTTCCTTGGGAGAAATATTCTCACCGCCCGAAATAATAATGTGCTTCAGGCGGTCGGTAAGAAAATAATAGCCGTCCGTGTCCACATGGCCCAAATCGCCGGTTTTAAACCAGTCATTCATAAATGCTTTGGCGGTTTCATCTGGCTTTTGCCAGTAGCCGGGTGTTATCGCCGGGCTCTGCAGCCATATTTCGCCTGTTTGTCCCGGCGGCACGTCAAGGCCTGTTTCCGCATCCACCAGGCGCACGTTGACACCCGGCAGCGGCAGGCCGATGGAACCTGGCTTTCTTTTACCTTGCAAGGGATTGGAAAAGTTCATGCCGGTTTCAGACATGCCTTCTCGTTCCACCGGTTCTTTTCCAAAAAATATGCGGATGCGTTTGAAATCTTTGGGCAGCAGCGGTGCCGAGCCCGATGTCAACAAGCGTAAATGACTGAAATCCATTTTTGCCTCACCCAAATACCCAATCAGCTTGGCGTACATGGCTGGTACCGCCATAAAAATCGTACAGCGACGATCTCCCTCCGCCTTGCCCAGAATGTCGATAACGTCTTGGGGTGCAAACCGGTCCAGTAGCAAAACGTGGGCCCCCGCCAATAAAGCCGTATGCAGGGCAAAACAAAGCCCATGCACGTGAAAAAGCGGCAGGGCATGACAGATGGTGTCAGATTCATTGATCTGCCAGATATCCACAATATTGAGTGCATCGGCAATCAGATTCTTTTGAGTCAGGATCACGCCCTTGGGGTTTCCGGTAGTACCGGAGGTGTAGATCATAACACCGGGATCGTTTTCCCGAATGTCTGCTGGTGCAATCCGATCCGATGCCGCGTTCCAAACATCCAAATCTTGCAATGGTTTTTGACTGTCCACTATCAATGGGGTGATTGGCGCATGATTTTTTTTGATCAAGTCGGCGTTATGTGTTTCCAGAAATATTACCTTTGCGCGGGCATCCTGCAGCAGATAGGCCATTTCGGATTTTTTGAAATCCGGATTCAACGGGACTGTTACGGCTCCCAGTTTTTGCAGCGCCAGGTGCGCCGCCACAAACACCAGGGACTTTTGAAAAAACAGAATTACCCGATCCCCTTTGCTTACCCCCCGGGACTGAAACATGCTGGCCATTCGATCGGTATGCTGTTCCAATTCCAAAAAGGAGAGACGCGTTTCCGGCTGGCCGCGTCGAAGAAACGTTATGGCCGGCTTTTGCCTGTGCTGCAAGCAGGATGCTGAGAAATGCTCTGAAAATGAGTGGTGTTCCATTTTGGCGTTACCCTGTCAAAGCTTGAATTGTGAATACAATATCTACCCGCTGGGTCTACATAGCACAAGGAAATCACATATGTCTAAAATATCTGTTAGGCTCAATTCAAGCTTTGACAGCATAATCACCTTCCCCAAAAAATTTTTCTTCACAAAGCCTTCATAAGGCGCTATCAGACCCATCGTTCTTCGCCGGCAAAAGATGACCCTGACATCTTCTGCCGGTTTTGTTACCGTAAATAGCCCAAAAGTCTCATTGTTACAAAGTGGTATATTTTTTTTAACAAACATATTGAGTTTAATTAACATTTTTGCTATAGTAGCTATATGAATCAAGGATTCTCCATAAATATTGACCAATTTCACTATATTATCTGCAAGCGGCATATCCTGTGCCACGAGCACAGCCCCCCGTTGCTAACCGAGCATCCCTGTGTCTCACTGTCCTCACAACGAGAAGAAGTGGTCTAACGCGTCCGTTCGGTTTCATCCCATCAATGCCATATCGATAGCGGCATGCGCTGAACTGCCGATAGACACACCGATGATATCCGAGTCCGACGAAAAAAATTATAAAACAGTATCATTCTAAAAATTCCGGAGTTACCCATGTCAGTCATCACCATATCAAGAGGCTCTTACAGCCGCGGCAAGGAGATTGCCGAAAAAGTGTCCGCAAAATTGGATTACAAATGTATCTCCAGAGACCTGCTGCTGGAAGTTTCCAAAAAATACAATATTCCCGAAGTCAAGCTGGTGCACGCCATCCATGATGCGCCCAATATCCTGGATCGCTTCAACCGTAAAAAAGATACCTACATTGCCTTTATCAAGTCCGCACTGTTGAACCAGTTCAAAGAGGACAATATCGTATATCATGGCTTGGCCGGCCATTTTTTTGTACGGCACATCCCACATGCTCTCAAGGTCAGGGTGATAGCTGATATGAAAGAGCGGGTTCCGTTGGAAATGGAGCGCAAGGGCGTGGGTGAGGAAAAAGCCCGCCGCATCTTGGAAAAGGACGACAAACAGCGGCGTGCATGGAGCAAGGATCTATACGGCATCGATACCGCCGATCCCAGTTTGTACGATTTGGTCTTACACATCAAACAGCTGACTGTGGCTGATGCTGTCGATCTGATTTGCGATACCGTTTCCAAAACCAGCTTTCAAACCACGGCCGAGTCACAGCGCATGATGGAAGACCTGGCCATTTCTGCGGCCATCCAAAAAGTGCTCATGGACGTTGAGCCCGGTATCAAGGTATGTGTCGACAAACAAATTGCTTATATCGAAACCCAATCAGCATTGGGTGCCGAGGAAAGCCTGGTAAAAGAAATCCGGGAAATCACCGAGACATTCGACGAAATCTCAGACATCAAGATCGAGTGCCATCCAATAGTGGCTCTCAGCGAATAATGTGTGCCATCGCCTGCCGCCCCCCAAGCGGCGGGCGTATGGATGAGCGCCAAGGGGGAGTATCCGCAAGGACTCCAGGGCCCTGATTTGCCTGCGCACCCCTTGGCGCCCATTCCATTTCTCCTTTCTCCTTCAAGATGCACCAAAACTAAGAATTCTAGCTTGCAGAACGCAACCATCGGATATTTGCACACTTTCAACCTCAAAATTTTATCAACATATTGTGTTTTTTATTATTGACACACAATATATTGTATAATAGTCTAATAAAAAGGTATTTATAAATTTTCAACGACACTACCTCTGAACCGTGAGAAAATCATGATTATAGAGGTTCTAAAATTTTCAATTGAAACCTCCTCAAGAGATTACCATTCTCTGAGGAGGTTTTTTTGCGAATCATATCGGATATCGAACTGATTTATACTTCTTTATCCGGTTGTCAATCAATAAATGTAATTGTCTTACGTGTGAATTCAATCTCTATTTCAGCCGTTTTTAGGGATAACACCAATTGGGGGTTTTAAAGAAAATGAGAACAATTTCGATTGCCAATCAGAAGGGAGGCTGTGGTAAGACGACTACCGCAATCAATCTATCTGCTTGTCTGGCTCATAGAGATAAAAAAGTTCTATTAATTGATATGGATCCGCAAGGTCATGTCGCATTGGGCCTAAATATCAGCACCCAAGATAGAGAATACACAGTCTCTAGCATTTTGGAGCTTTCCAATGACAACCGGCTTTCACTATTCGATATCTCTGAGAACGTGTCGGATAACTTTGATGTGGCACCTGCAGATATTTCACTCAGCGCCTTGGATCATCACCTTTCAATGGTAGAGGGTAGAGAATCCCGTCTAAAACAAGCAATCGACCGAATTCAAACTAAGTACGACTTTATAATAATTGACTGTCCCCCGAGCTTAGGCTTGTTGACCATTAACGCGCTGATAGCCTCAACAGAAGTTTTTGTTCCGATCGAAATGAGCTTGTTTTCTTTGCATGGCATAAGCAAACTAATGGAAATCATTGAATCCATCAAACAGAAATCTGGGCATGAAATCCATATAAAAGTATTTGGAACTATCGTGGACAAGCGGACAAAAATATCAAAGGAAGTTATAAAAAACATTAAAGATCATTTTTATGACAGCATGTTTGCATCGGTCATTCGGTCAAATGTTACCCTGAAAGAGGCCGCTGGGTACGGCAAGCCGATCATCGATTATGCAAAAACTGCAAACGGATTCAAAGATTATATGATGCTTGCCGATGAGGTTCTTCTCGAGCAGGGAGTAGAGCACAATATGGCGGCCACGGATGAAAAACCGGTGGTATTGGAATCAAAATATAAAAAGCGATTTAGATATTTCGGACCTGAAGCGATATCCGTAAAAATTGGCGGCGATTTTAATAACTGGAATCCGTCCAATGAGTTTCTTATGGAGCGTGATCAGGATGGTATGTGGACAAAACATATCTCCCTCAGACCTGGGACATATCAATACAAATTCTTTGTCGATGGTGAATGGATCGAAGATAGTAACAATTCAAAGTACGTCGCAAATGCTTATGGAGGCAATAATTCGGTTTTGAAAATCGGGTAAAGGACATTTTGAATGCAAAAGAAAAGTCTTGGTAGAGGTCTCGAGGATATTACCGATATTTTTATATCACAAAAAAAGAAAAGTATCCCTGTCAATGACTCGATATCAAAAGACTCGATAAAGGTGATCGATGGATCCGATCCTAATTATTTGAACAGGGAATTAAAGGCGAGCATAACTGCCACTGAAGATAGTGAAATCTCTGCAAATGGTAAAAGACATTCTGTGAATGACAATAATTCTAACACTGAGCCATCCTATCAATATGACTACCCAGGAAAGGATGGTGGTCCTACAAACGGAAAACTGGAAAACGCAGCGACGGATTGTAGCACCGCCTGTGAAATCACAGAACACGTTACGATTAACAAAAACATGGAATATTTAAATACGCCCGATGTCCAAAAAAGCGTCGTTAATTCGCTTTTCAAGTATCTTCGCCAAAATTATAAAATAAAAAAGCTTGAGTTGGCAAAAGTGAACAAGGTTTCCAAACCCGGAATGACAAATATCATTGAAGAAAATATTCTAATTTATATTAAATAGGGAACCAAAAATGAAAACCAAGGCGGAGAGAAGATCAAGTGATCGTTATTGTTACAAAGCTTGAATTCAGTGTTTCTATCGTAACCAAACAAACTCGTAGGTTTATAATAGCGGAGGATTTTATTATGTCCGGACCTACCGCTCAACCTCGAATTCTTTTTGTGACCTCTGAGATAGTTTTTATACCAACTAGGAATGAAGAATACTCACATTTTGTTTGTCCCCATATAGGCGGTTTTAGTGATTCATTGGGGGAACTGATAAGCGGGTTGTACAATCTTGGAGTGGATGTCTATGTGGCCCAACCCTATTACCGCAAGGTGTTTGCTGACCTATGCCAGATTATTCACCAGGCTGGCTTAAGGGGGATCCCTGAAGGCCGTGTTTGTCTAACCAGAGACCGGGCTTTTTATTACGCGAACTGCCCACATGATAACCTTCGAGCAGAGAACACCAGAATATCACTTGCGTTTCAGCGTGAAGTCATCAATCATGTTATCAGGGAAGTTCAGCCGGATTTACTGCACTGCCATGATTGGATGACCGGGTTGATTCCGGCCATTGCTAAGATTCTTAGAATTCCCTGCCTTTTTACCGTACAAAACCCTGAGAATGCCCAAACCATTCTTTCTGATATCGAGGATATCGGAATTGATGCAGCGGAATTCTGGCAGCACCTTTTTTACGATAGGTATCCCATCAATTATGAGGAAACCCGTGAGTCCAATTCTATAGACCTGCTTCTAAGCGGGATATTTTCTGCTAATTTCATCAACACTTCAAGTTCGGCCTTCGTGCTAAATATGGCAGAAAATCAAAACTCTTTTGCCAAACTGCATTTTTGGGAACAGCTTGTTAAAAAAATGAGCGCGGGCTGTGCTGCAATTAATAGCACACTGTCACAGACGCAACAGTACATTGATATTTATGAAAGTATGCTTCACCGATCCATATTTCAGCCTAAGCAAAGAAACGCCGAATTCAAAGCTGCTGCATCCTAGATGATCTTCAAGCTCCTGCTAAAAACAAGCTCAGTTCCCACCTTGGTTATTTACTGTAGATTTAGGGCTTAATTCTTGCTGATTCTTCTTGAAATGCATTGAAACATCCCCTGCAGCCGGCTGCAGACGACCTCACCGTATGGAATGCTATCGTTTTAATTCGCTCGCTAACCCTTTGGCAAGACTTGTCGACGCGGAGATCGGCTGAGGTTCACTCAAAGTCCTCAGGTCAATTCGCTCCCGGGACTGCGCCCGTTTTCGCGGTTCCATGATTCATTATTATTTTCTTTTGGGGTGTTTTGTACACGTCTGGCACATATCTACAGACGCCCTTTACTGATGACCATGGCCATAATTGTTTGCCCCCAGCGATAAGCGAACCCCCGAGCCTTGGGACCATAAATTATAGCAATTATGAGATAAAATCATTGATTTTTGCCAGCAGAGCCTCTTTATCCTATGTGATTTATTTGTTATCTTTGGATTTGCTGTTTCACTTGTTCTTTCTCATATAATAAGCCGAATGAGTTGCTTTAATCACATTGGGTTGGCAGATCGGATAAATTCTCATCCAGCATTCTTTCTGGCTGTAGATCTAAACGCTTTTTTGGTTTTGGTGGTCGTGCTTCCGATTTGCGTGGACGGCCCCGCTTTCGCTTAGGTTTTACTTTTACCTTTTTTCGAACCGGTTTCTCTCGAGCTTTGATTGCTGTTGCATCACGACTGATATGGCCAACTATCTTGTTGCCCAGTTTATCTTTGATCAACCCGTTAAGGATTTCGTTGAGTATTTGATCTTTTGAAAA
>Ga0180436_10002902_pt1 | contig 16008 bp, 14 predicted proteins | sample SS_ome_2_FD_132434 | JGI IMG/M metagenome (GOLD analysis project Ga0180436, IMG submission 132434) | Hypersaline lake sediment archaeal communities from the Salton Sea, California, USA - SS_3_S_2 metaG | ecosystem: Environmental > Aquatic > Non-marine Saline and Alkaline > Hypersaline >...
GCCTCGCGGTAGGCTTCGTCGGTGAAACCGGCCGGCTTCCCGGCAGACGATTCAACAACGACCTCGAACCCCGCCTTGGTGAGCAGTTTCACCGCCGCGGGCACGATCGCCACGCGTCGCTCCCCCTCGGCGGTCTCCCTGGTCACGCCCGCTTTCATCCTCGCTCGCTTCTCCTGCTGGGGGCTTTTGCCAGCCCAGTCCGCCGGCCGGCTGCACGACCGGCCGACAGGCCGGCCGCATGGTCAGATTCATGTCTCCGCAGAGGAGTGTGGTCGGCCCGAACCGTGAGGGCAACCGTCGCCCGGTTTTGCCCGGTCGTTTTCCGCCGCCGCGGCCCCGGGGCCGCTTGCCCGCGGGATCAGCCGCTGGTAGGCTGCGGGGCTCACGGCAGCGGGCCTGTTTTTGTGTGTCCGCCGCCTCGATTCGTCGAAGGCTACCGAAAGGCTACCGAGATGATTTCCACCGCGAAGACCTACATGGCCAAGCCTGGAGAGGTGGAGCAGAACTGGTGGCTGGTCGATGCCTCCGGGAAGCGCGTGGGCCGCCTTGCCACGGAGATCGCGATGATCCTGATGGGCAAGCACCGCCCGACCTACACCCCCCATGTCGACACCGGCGACCATGTCGTGGTGATCAACGCCGAGAAGGTCGAGTTTGGCGGGGCAAAGTGGCAGCAGAAACATTACACCTGGTACACCGGCTACCACGGGCTCAGCAGCGAGACCGCCGAGCAGCGGCTCGAGCGGCGGCCGGAACTGATCCTGGAAGAGGCGGTGCGACGGATGCTCCCCAAGAGTCGGCTCGGCCGGGCGATGCTCCGCAAGTTGCGGGTCTACGCGGGATCCGACCATCCGCATGCCGCCCAGGCACCGCAGGTGAGGGAACTCTGATCCCGACCAGGGAAACGCCAGTCGGTGGCTCTCCGTTGGACCGCCGAACCAAGCCGATAACCAAGCCGAAATCCAAGCCGTGACGAAAACGAGGAACTGACACGATGGCCAACGCGACCGCGAAGAATGACATCACGGCAACCGGCCGCAGGAAGGCTGCTGTGGCGCGAGTCCGTCTCCGCAGTGGCAGCGGGAAGATCGTGGTCAACGGTCGGGACATTGAAGCCTATTTCCCCGCCATCAAAGATCGGGTGCAGGTCGCCTCGGTGCTCTCCCACGTCGGTCGCGAATCGGACCTCGACGCCCTGATCACCGTCGATGGAGGCGGACCTGCCGGCCAGGCCGGGGCCTGCCGGCTCGGCATCGCGCGGGCGCTGAAGCAGCTCGATGGCGAGCTTGCCGAGCCGCTGCGGCATGCGGGCATGCTGACCCGCGACGGCCGCATGAAGGAGCGAAAGAAGTACGGTCTGCGGGGCGCCCGCCGCGGCACGCAGTTCTCGAAGCGGTAAGGCCCCTCCACGGCCTCCCTACGACCGTCGCAACCCGATTTTTCCCGGCTCAGCCTGCTCGCGAGACCCGTGGCAGGCCGATACGACTCTGCGGGTGTAGACTCACGGGACGACGGTGAGGTTCGATGCGTCCAAGGGTCACGCGGAGGTGCGGCATGCAGAGGCTTCAGGGAATCGGTTTGAATCGGCCGGGCCATCCGGCGTCGTCGGGCTTGCCTGCCACCGCCGACCGCCGCCTGCCGGTCTCGCGGCGGGCCGCCCTCGGGGGAGCCTGTGGCGGGCTGCTCCTGCCGGCCCTGCTCGGTCGCTGGGGGGCAGCCGCCGAGCCGACTTCGCCGGCCGGCCGCGGTCATGTGCCGGACATCATCGAGGCCCGGGATGATGGGCTGGTGGAGGTTCGTTACATCCACAACGACTCCCGCTCGGCCCAGGTGATTGTGACCAACGTCTCGCATCGCCCCGTCACGATCCGGCTGCCTGATGCTTTTGCCGGGGTGCCGGTTCTCGCCCAGATGCTCGGTGGCAACAACCAGCAGGCCGGTGCGGGATTCGGTGCGGGTGGTATCGGGGCCCAGCCTCAGACCACCGGTGCCGGTGGCCTCGGCGGTCAGGGCATGAACGGCATGGGCCAGATGGGCGGCTTTCCCGGTGGTGGTGGCGGCGGAGCGTTTTCGATCCCGCCGGAGCGCCGACGGGTGATCCGGGTTCGCAGCGTCTGTCTCGAGCACGGCAAGCCCGATCCGCGGCCTCAGCACCGCTACACCATCGAGCGGCTCGAGAGTTTCTCCAGCGACGCCAGGCTCGCGATCGTGCTCGAGGCCCTCGGCAAGGGCGAAATTCCCCAGAAGGTTGCCCAGGCCGCCGCCTGGCATCTGGCCAACGGCCTGACCTGGCAGCGTCTTGCCGCGGAGAAGATCGACCACGTGGTCGACCCCGACGAGCCCTACTTCTCGCCGCAGGAACTGCGGGCCGCGGCGATGGTCGTCGATCGGGCCACCACGCTCGCCGCCGACCGCCAGCCCGCCGCCTCGAGCGGAAGCGGCAGTTGACTCGACCGATTGCCGGGCACGACAACACGCGGCCGAACCGACAGGGGCCACTCAGCGGCCGTCGGCAATCGTTTCGCCGCCGGCCCTCGTGCAGAGTGCCTGCCAGACAGCGAGATCGATTGAGCTGTCCGCAGGATGGACGCTTGCATCCATCCGCACGTAATTGACGGTTTCGCCGTGGTGGCTGCGGGCGGTCACGGCGGCGGCGGTCGGTGCCGAGGTCGATTTCGCCTCTTGCTGGTTGGTCCAGTCGACATCGTAGTCGCCCGAGCCACGGGTGCAGGGCACTTCGGTCGAGGGCGTGAAGGTTGCGGTGAAGCCGGTCTGATGGCTGCGGCCATCGACCCACTCGGTGTGGCCCGAACCGAGTTTGGGCAGGTCGTTTTTAAATTGCCCACCGAGCCCGCAGACAGCCTCCGGGCCGGCGGGGGGCGTGGGATTCGCCTGAGCCGCATTGCGGAAGTAGGCCGTGTAGGCCTTGACCTCTGCCAGGGCGATCGTCTTCGACATCCCGTCGGCGATCTGGCCCGCCTTGAGGCGGCTGTTGGGGAAGAAGGGGCCGTCGCCGCCGGAGCGGCTTGCCGGATCGAAGACCAACCAGGTGCCGAGGTTGATCGCGTAGTTCAGCGGGGCGTGGTACGGCCCGTTGGCGTCGCTCCGCGGCTGGGTGTTGGTTTCTGAGGGACACAGCAAAAGCGGGATCGGAATTCCGGCGATCAGATTCCCGCCGGGCATCGTCGCCTGGTCGTAGGGAACCGTGAGCTGGCGGCGGATTTCCGCCCCGATCGCCAGTTCCTCCACGAACGGCATCAGCCTCGCTTGGGCCGACCAGACCGCCTGGCCGGTCGCCAGATTGCCATCCCAAGCCAGGCTCGGCGGGAAAACGCGGTAGGCCGTCTCGTAGACCTGCAGCGCCAGCCCCAGCTGTCGCAGATTGTTTTGGCAGCCGGAGCGACGAGCCGCCTCGCGGGCCGCCTGCACCGCCGGCAGAAGCAGCCCCACGAGGGTACCGATGATCGCGATCACCACGAGCAGTTCGACGAGGGTGAAACCATGTCGCGGCCGCGACGGAAGGGCGGTCGGGAGCGGATTGGAGGAGCACTGCCGCGGGGAGGACGGCGTGGTCGTATGCATGAAAAACCCTCAAAAACCGCGGTTGAAACAAAAACCAAGGCGAAAAGCAGGGCGAACTGGTTTTGAGACTCATTCTCAAGAGCGACAGTCTAGCCTCTTGCTCCACGGCGTCAAGCGGGCCGCTCTGGCCAGAGTGCCACCAGGAACGACTCCCCGCCCGCCGTGGCTACACAATGCCGCGGAGGCTGGTACAACCGAGTTGGTGAGTGGAGCAGTGCAGGCTTTGTGCCGCAGCTGATGCCGCCAGGACCGCCAGGGAGAATTCGGCACCCATGGCCCACGCTGTCGAAACCGCCTCATCGTCTGCGGCCGGGCTGCGGGCAGATGCGGTCGTCGAAACTCGGAATCTCTCGAAGACCTACCGCGACTTCTGGGGCCGCAACAAGAAGGTGGCCCTGCAGTCGCTCGACCTCGAGATTCGCCGCGGCGAAGTCTTCGGTTTGCTCGGCCCGAACGGTTCGGGGAAGACCACCACCCTCAAACTGCTCCTGGGGCTGATCTTTCCCACCTCCGGCGAAGCGATCGTCTTCGGCCGCGAGGCGACCGACGTTTCCAAGAACCAGCGAATCGGCTACCTGCCCGAGGAGTCGTACCTCTATAAATTTCTCGATGCCGAGGAGACACTCGACTTCTACGGCCGCCTCTTCGGCATGCCGCCGGCGGAGCGGAAAAAGCGGGCCGCGATGCTCATCGAGATGGTCGGCCTTGCCCGCGACCGCAAGCGGCAGTTGCGGGAGTATTCCAAGGGGATGACGCGGCGGATCGGCGTGGCGCAGGCGTTGATCAACGATCCCGAACTCGTGCTGCTCGATGAGCCGACCAGCGGGCTCGATCCGATCGGCACCCGAGAGATGAAGGACCTGATCATCGACCTGCGGAATCGGGGCAAGACCGTGATTCTCTGCTCCCATCTGCTTGCCGACGTGGAGGACGTCTGCGACCGCATCGCGGTGCTGCACCAGGGCGAACTGAAGGAACTCGGCCGCGTGGGCGATCTGCTGCGGGTCGGCGACGTGACGCAGGTTCGGGCCCGTGGCCTCTCGCCCGAAGCGGCACAACGCGTCCGCGAGATCATCGAGGCCGACGGGGTGAGCGAGGTCGAGATCGGCAACCCCAACACCACCCTCGAGGACTTGTTCCTGGAGATCGTGCGGGACACCGAGGCCAGGCCCGGCCGGCGGGCCGGCGTCGCCCGGGGTGCGGAGGACGGGCCGGCGACACAGGACGGCCCGACCAGCCATGGTGCTTGAAGAGGCAATTCCGGCGTTTGCCGACTGGATCGGCCCGGCGGTGCTGTGGTTTCTTTTGAGCGTCGCCCTGCTCGCGGTGGCCTCGGCGGCGGTCGCCTGGCTCGTGCAGTCGGTGCTCTACGGACCGCTGGCCGCAGGCGACCGCGTCTATCGGGGCATCCTCGCGGGTCTCGCCGATCTGGGTGGCATCTCGCCCCGACGGATCTGGGCCCTGGCACGCCTGGCGGCCCAGGAGGCGATCCGCCGCAACGTGGCGATCGTGCTGGTGCTCTTCGCGGGCATCGTGCTGTTTGCCGGATGGTTCCTCGACCCGGCCAGCGTCAACCCCGGCAAGCTCTACCTCGGCTTCATCCTCGGGGCGACCAACCTGCTTGTCTGCCTGGTGGTGCTGGTGCTCTCGGTCTTCAGCCTGCCGGCGGACATCAAGGCCCGCTCGATCCAGACGGTGACCACCAAGCCGGTGCGGTCGGCGGAGATCGTGGCCGGGCGGATGCTCGGCTTCGCCGGCGTGGGCACGGTGCTGTTGGCGGTGATGGCCGTCGCGGGCTGGGGCTTCGTGGTGCGGAGCGTCGACCATACCCACACCGCGAGCCTCGAGGAACTGATCGAAGTTCGGGCCGAGGACGGCAGCCTGACCGGCTACGAGGGCCGCACGAGCCTCGAGCAGGGTCATCGACACCGGCTCGAACTCGATGCCGACGGCTTCGGCCGCACCGAAATGGAGCACGGTCACCGTCACTCGATCCGACCCGAGGGCGAGGGCGACGCCCGCCGCTTGGTGGTCGGGCCGCCGGAGGAGATTCTCGAGGCACGGCGTCCGCTGCGGGGCAGGCTGCGGTTTCTCGACCGCCAGGGCAAGCCCTCGGCCAAGGGCATCAGCGTCGGGGCGGAGTGGGCCTACCGCCAGTACATCGAGGGGGGCACGCTCGCCGCGGCGATCTGGACCTTCGAGGGCGTGAATGAGGCCGAATTTCCCGAGGGGCTGCCGCTGGAGATGATCGTGCGGGTCTTTCGCACCTACATGGGCGAGATCGAGAAGGGGATCGCCGGCAGCGTGCGGGTTCGCAATCCGGCCAACGGGCTGCAGAGCGACCCCTTCTACTTCACCGCCAAGGAGTTCAGCATCGACTCCCTGCTGATTCCCAGGGTTCTCAACACGACCACCACCGACGGGGGCACGCGGCAGGTCGATCTCTTCGAGCAGATCGTGGCCGATGGCCGGGTGGAGGTGGTTTTGCAGTGTCTCGAGCCAGCCCAGTATTACGGCGTGGCGCAGGCCGATTTCTATCTCCGCGCCGGCAGCGGCTCCTTTGCCCTCAACTACGCCAAGAGCTGCCTGGGAATCTGGTTTTCGATGCTCGTGGTGACGGCCCTGGGCGTCAGCTTCAGCACCTTCCTGACAGGGCCGATCGCGTTGTTGGCCTCGCTGATGGTGATTCTGGTGGGCCAGTTCCGGGAGTTCATCGAGCGGCTCTTCGAGAGCCAAATCACCGGTAATTCCAAGATCGCCCCCGGCGGCGGACCGATCGAGTCGCTCTACCGGATCGCCACTCAAATGAGCATCACGCTGGAGATGGAACAGACTCCGGCGGTGGTGGCGATGAAGACGATCGACACCCTGCTTCTGGCGCCGATGCGGCTTGCGGCGGGGCTCTTTCCTTCGCTTTCGTCGCTGGGCACCAGCGACTTCGTGGCCGACGGCTTTGACATCCCGCTCGACCTCGTGGCCGAACATGGCGTGGAGACCATGGCCTACGTGCTGGTGTTGTTCGTGGCTGGAACCTTTTTCCTCAAGTCCAGGGAGGTGGCAGCATGACTCCGCCTGATGGATCACCGGATCGAATGCTTGCGGCGGGCCGGGGAGAGCAGCGGTGGCTCGGCCTGCGACCGACCACGCTGGGGCTGCTCGTGGCGATTGCGGTGCTCTTGATCCCGCTTTCGTCGCTCAGCCAGCCGGCCGATTCCGAGCACGACGGCGGGATCCTCGCCCGGGAGCGGATTCGCCACAAACTCTCCCAGGCGAATCTCGGAGAGATCGATCCGACCAGCGAGACGATGCGGCTGGCCACCCTGGGCCTGAAGAACATCGCGGTCACGCTCCTCTGGGACCGTGCCAACCACTACAAGAAGGTCGAGGACTGGACCAACCTTTCGGCCACGCTCGAACAGATGACGAAACTGCAGCCAAACTTCTACTCGGTCTGGGACTTCCAGGCCCACAATCTCTCCTACAACATCTCGGTCGAGTTCGACGACTACCACGACCGCTATGGCTGGGTGATCAAGGGAATCGAGTTTCTCCGCGACGGCATCGCCCTGAATGCCAACGAGCCCCGGCTGCTCGGCCGCATGGGATGGTTTATCGGCCACAAGATCGGCAAGTCGGACGAGAAGAAGCAGTACCGTCGGCTGTTCAAGGCCGACGACGATTTCCACGAGCGGGACCGCCCCGGCCGCACCTTGCCCGAGCGTGACAACTGGCTCGTCTCCCGCGAGAAATACCTCGCCGGGCAGACGCTCGCCGACTCAGGCGCCGACCTGAACACCACGCCGCTGATCTTCCACAGTGAGCCGATGATGTCGGCGATCAACTACGCCCGGGCGGTCGAGGCCGACGGCACCTTCGGTGAGAAAGCCCGCGATGCCTGGAGCCTTGCCGGTGAGGAGATGCGGCGGTTTTCGGTCCGCGAGATTCCCACCAGCTGGGACGTGCCGATCCGGCTGGGCCTGCGGGAGGCGGAACTGGCCAGGGCCCAACGGCTCGCCGAGCGGCTCGAGACGCTCATGCCGGGAGCCTTCGCGGCCCTCGAGGCCCGCAAGCGGAAGGCCCTCACGAAACAGCAGCAGGCGGCCCTCGAGACCCCACCGATGGAACGCGACGAGCAGGAGCAGCAACTCGCCATGGAGGCCGAGGATGCGATTCGGGTCAGCTGGCCGATGGTGGCCAGCGAGGCCGCGGCGGAAATCCGTGAGGAGGCACGCCGTCTGGCAGGGGAGTATGTCGAGGCGAGCGAGACCGCGGAGATCATCGACCGCTATCGCGACATCGTGAACTACGACTTCTGGCGGGCCAGCTGCGAGGCGGAGGTCACCCAGGACGCCCTGACCGCCCGCGAGGCGATCTGGCGGGCCGATCGCGACTACGATGCCGCCCGTCTGCAGCCGGCGAGGGATGCCTACGAGCAGGCTTTCGCCGCCTGGCGACGGGTGCTCGACAATTCGCCGGTGCTTCGCGAGGACGACCTTACCGCCGAGGACATCGCCGAGGTGGTGCAGCGGTATCGGCGGGTGCTCGAACAGCTCGACGAGCCCTTCCCGAGCCCCTTCATCCTGCAAGACGTGCTCGACCGGGCGGGCCCGCTGGAGGATTCGTAGGCCGGGCTCGCTGCCCGGCCGCACACCGCTGCCGGCGGCACCGGGTCCGCTACGGTGCCGGCGGCTCGCCGCGGCGGACGAGCAGACGGTCGATGCGGCGGCCGTCCATGTCGACCACCTCGATCTCGAAGCCACGCCAGGCCAGCCGGTCGCCCACCGAGGGAATCCGCTCGAGCACCGCAAGCACCAGCCCCGAGACGGTCGAGTAGTCATGGGCATCGGCATCGAAGCCAACCCCCAGCCGTTCACTGAAATCCTCGATGTCCATCCCGCCATCGATGAGCCAGGAGCCGTCGTCCCGCTCGATGAACTCCTGCGGCTCCTCCTCGCCGTGCTCGTCGTGGATCTTGCCCACGAGTTCCTCGAGCACATCCTCGAGCGTGACGAGCCCCTCGGTGCCGCCGTATTCGTCGAGCACGATCGCCAGCTGGTGCCGCTCCCGCTGAAACGCCTCGAGCAGCCGGTCGAGAGGCATCGACTCCGGCACGAAGAGCGGACGATGCAGCAGCTTCCGTAGATCCATCGCCCAGCCGAGCCAGTTCTGGCGGAGCACGTCCTTGATCGAGACATAGCCGAGGATCTGGTCGAGCGACCCGTCGTAGACCGGGATCCGCGAGTAGCCGGCCATGGCGATCGCCCCGGCAATCTCTTCGGCGGGCGTTGCGATGTCGAGGGCGTCGATGTCGATCCTCGGACGCATGATGTCGTGCACCGTCCGCTCCCCGAGCCGCAGGGCCTCGCTGGCGACCGCCTGTTCGACCGGCTCGAGCACGCCCTCCGCCCGTCCCGCCTCGAGGAGATGCTCGATGTCGTCAACCGACACCGTCGGGCCCTCCCCCTTCCGCACGCCGAGCAGAAAGAGCACCGCCGAGGTCGAGGCACCCATCAGCCAGACAAGGGGCTTGGCAATGTTGGCAATCGTGATCATTGCCGGTGCCACCCGGCGGGCGACCGGTTCGGCGCTCCGCAGGGCCAGCCGCTTGGGGACCAGTTCGCCGAGTACCAGCGTGAAAAAGGAGAGGCACGCCACGAACAAAGTCAGGGCGATCGTGTTGGCTGCCGGGGCGATCCGTGGCGGGGCAACCTCGCCGATCCAGCCGGCCAGGTCGCTCACGATCCGGTCGCCACCGTAGGCGGCGGCCAGCGTGCCCACCAACGTGATCCCGATCTGCACCGTCGGCAGGAAACGATCGGGAGTCATCGCCAATTCGAGCGCCTTGGCCGCCGCGGTGTCGCCATCGTCGGCGAGTTGGCGGAGCCGCCCCCGCCGGCTGGCCACGATCGCCATCTCCGCCCCGGAGAAAAAGCCGTTGGCCAGGATCAACGCCAGGATGATCAGGAGTTCCTGCAGCATGTGTCCTGCCCGGGCGATGGTGTTTGGGGGCACGGCGTTGACTGCTGGAGCACCGAGAGGTTGTCGCGATGGACGACCTCGTCATAGGGACAGGTGCCCAGGGCCCCGGCGATGGAGCCGGTCTTCAGCCCGGCAATCCGGCGGACCTCCTCGGCGGTGTAGTTGACCAGTCCGCGGGCGAAAATCCTGCGGCTGGGATCCTCGACGCTGACCAGCCCCACCAGGTCTCCGTTGGTGAAGGATCCCTCGACCGAGCAGACCCCGGCGGCGAGCAGGCTCGAGCCGCGGCCGACCACCGCCGCGCGAGCCCCGCGATCGACCGCCAAGAGCCCCCGGCACTGGGCGGTCCAGCCGAGCCAGCGTTTGCGGGCCGGGACAGCCTGCGAAGCCGACGGGAAGAGCGTGCCGACCTCCTCGCCCCGGAGGATCGCCTCGAGAACGCCGGGCTCGCGTCCGGCCGCGATCACGCAGTCGGTACCGACGGCGGTCACCGCCCGGGCCGCGGCGAGCTTGCTGGCCATGCCGCCCTTCGAGCGGCCCCCGGCGGAGTCGTGGACGAACGCTTCCGCCTCACCGTCGATCCGGTCGAGCTGAGGCACGAGCCGGGCGGCGGGGTCATCGGGAGCCCGGTCGTAGAGCCCAGCCACGTCGGAGAGCAGCACGAGCAGTTCGGCCGGCAGCAGCATCGCCACCTGGGCTGCAAGGTGGTCGTTGTCACCGAATGAGGTGCGGAGCTCCTCCACGCTCACCGTGTCGTTCTCGTTGACGATCGGCACGGCGGCGAAGTCGAGCAGGCTTCGCAGCGTGTTGCGGATGTTGAGATACCGCCTGCGGTCATGGAGATCCTCGGCCACCAGCAGCACCTGCGCCGCGTGCCGCCGGCAGTCGCGGAGCACCCGCTCGTACGACTCGATCAGGCAGCTCTGCCCGACGGCGGCCACGGCCTGGAGATGGGCCAGTTCCTCCGGCCGCCGGTCGAGACCGAGCCGGCCCATGCCGGCCGAGACCGCCCCGGACGAGACGAGCACCACCTGCCTGCCGGTGGCGAGCACGGCGTCGACCTGCCTGGCCACCGCCTCGACGCGATGCACATCCAGCAGCCCCTGCTCGTCAGTGAGCACCCGACTGCCAACCTTGACAACCACAATTTTCGCACGCGCTGCGGTGCGGTGGCGGGCGGAGGCGGTCATCGTGGGGTGGGGGGTGTGGGCGGAAGCAATCCTGCAGATCGAAGAGTCTACCTTCGGACGACCGGCTGGGACCATACGGTCGCGGCTGCCGGCCCGGGCCGGCCGTTGCGGCGGTGGCGGCGGTGGCGGCGGGGCGGGTGGCTTGAATTTCTGGTGGGCCTGCCCGCCGACGTGTAGACTTCATGCTCTCGAGGGCTTCGCAGGCCGCCTGCACGACGCGGCGGCATTGCGGCGGCCTTGCCACGAGGCCTCCACGGGCAAGCGATGAGTGATCTGCTTCACGAGTGCGGCATCGTGGCGGTCTATCACCTCCACGGCGATGCTGGCGATCCGCCTGCCGCCGCGGAGGGCGGGCCCGCAGCGGGGGTGAGCCCGCTGTGCCCGCCGCAGGGCCCCGACGAGGTCTCGCGGCTGATCCCCAGGATGCTGCTGGACATCCAGAATCGCGGGCAGCTCTCGGCCGGAATGACCGCCTGGAACCCGGGCCGCAGCCAGCTCCTGTCGACCTACAAAGAGGTCGGCAGTGTGAGCGAGGTGTTTCGCATGAGCCACCGCGGCAAGTTCGAGAGCATCATGGAACAGTGCAGCGGCCGGGCGGCGATCGGCCATGTCCGCTACGCGACCTGCGGTGCCGAGGACCGCGGCTATGCCCAGCCACTCGAGCGGCCCCACATCCAGAAACGGAAGTGGTTCGCCTTCGGATTCAACGGCCAGTTGGCCAATTACCCCCAGCTGCGGGCCGAGATCCTCGCCACCAGCGACAACCACCTCGCCCGTGACAACGACACCGAAGTGCTGATGCACCTGCTGGGCATGGAGCTCTCCGGCGACGCCGACCCGCGGCTGATCGACGTGCTCGGCTCGATCGCCCGGCGGCTCGACGGGGCCTGGAATCTGGTGCTCCTGGATGCCTGCGGGAGGATGGCGGTGGCCCGGGATCCCCTGGGAATCCGGCCCCTGGAATACGCTCGCCTCGGGCCGCTGGTGGCGGCCGCGAGCGAGAGCGTGCCGCTTTTGAACCTCGGCTTCCCTCCGGAATCGATCAGGTCGCTCGAGCCGGGTACGGCGCTTGTCATCGACGGACACGAGGCGACGATCGAGCGGTTTGCCGAGAGTCCGCGGCGGGCGCATTGCTTTTTCGAGTGGGTCTACTTTGCCAACGTGGCCAGCACGATGGACGACCGCAGTGTCTATCTCTCGCGGAAGCGACTCGGCGAGGAACTGGCCCGGCTCGAGACGATCCCGATCGATGCCGACACCGTGGTCGTGCCCGTTCCCGACACGAGCAAGGCCGCCGCCGATGCGATGGCCTACCGGCTCTCGATCCCGTCGGTCGAGGGTCTGATCCGCAACCGCTACGCCGGCCGCACCTTCATCGACGGGGCCTCGAGCCGCCGGCAGAAGGCCGAGACGAAGTACACGCCTCTGCGGGAGGTCCTCGAGGGCAAGCGGGTGATACTCGTCGAAGACTCGATCGTTCGAAGTACCACGATGAAGGTGCTCCTCGGGCGGATGCGATCCCTCGGCCGCGCCCGGGAGATCCACGTTCGCATCGCCTGCCCGCCGATCGTGGCCCCCTGTTTCTACGGAATCGACATGTCGACGATCCAGGAGCTCTTCGCTCCCCGATTTCTCGAAGATGGACGGCTCACCGAGGCCTCGCAGCGACGAATGGCCGAGGTGCTCGGTGCCGACACGCTGCGGTATCTGCCGATCGAGTCGGTGGCCCGGTCGATCGATCGGCCGGAGGCCGACCTCTGCGAGGCCTGCATCAGCGGCCGCTACCCGACCCCCGCCGGTGAACGGCTCTACGAGATCGCCCTGGACAACGCGAGGGCCGATCTGCCGGGTTCGGAAGTCGGCCGGCGGGTTGCCGAGGGCCGAACCTACGAGCCCGCGCCGTCGCAGCGGGGCGAGGTGCTGCGGGCGGGTCGCTGAGCCGCAGCCGCGGCCCGTCTCAGCCGGCCGGCATCCGGGGGTTCGCGGCCGATCGCGGTCGCGTCGTTGCGGATCAGCAGCGAACGCCAGACCGCCCCGCCGGCAAGCTGCGTGCGTCGCTCAAAATGGGTCCGGTATCCGGGGCCGGTGCCGGCCGGTGGCGGTTCATCGATCGGGCTCGAGAAGAACCCGGTAGCCGCCGCCGCCTCGAGCCCTTCGCGGTGGTAGGCCTCGACATCGGTCCAGAAGTGGAGCCGGCCGCCGGCGGCCAGCACGCGGGCGACGGCCCTCAGCAACGGCGGACGCATGATCCGTCGCTTGTGGTGACGGGCCTTCCACCATGGGTCTGGAAAGTAGATGTGCACCGCGGCAAGGGACGCATCGGCCAGCACGCTGCGGACCAAAAGTGTCGCATCTCCGGCGATGACTCGGGCGTTGTCGAGTCCCGCCTTGGCCACCCTCGCGGCGGTCAGGCGGGCATAGCCGTAGGCCAGTTCGACACCGAGAAAGCCGGTCTCGCGCTGCCCCGCCGCGGCCGAGGCGAGAAACAGCCCCTTGCCGCTGCCGATTTCGAGTTCGACCGTCGTTCGGCCGGGAAAGAGTGTCTGCGGATCGAGCGGGACCAGTGAACCGGGCGAATCGAGAGGCTCGCCCCGGGCTGCGGATTCGAATGCCGCCGGCCAGCCGTCGAGGGCCTCGAGCAGGGTTCCGAGCCGCAGCAGGTGACCGGAGAGGTCGAGCGAGGGATCGGGCTTCTTCGGAACTCGACGGGGCATCGATGGCTCAGGAGGGGTCGCCCGGCGAGCCGAGGTTTCCCGCCGCCTCGACCAGCGGGTCCATCGGCAGGGGCACACCCTTGATCACCCCATCGACGACGATCGACTCCCGCACCACTCCCTGAAAACGACAGACGATCATCGCCTTGGGCCGCACCCGCACCCGTTCCACCGCGATCACAAGACGGTCGCCCGGCACCACCGGCTCGCGGAATCGAACATCCTCCATGCCACCAAAGCCGATCACCTTTGCCTGGAGCAGGTTGTGCTTCTGGGTGTAGTAGCTGGAGAGTTGGGCGGCCGCTTCGCACATCAGCACCCCGGGCATCAGCGGCATCACCGGAAAATGCCCGCGGACCCAGAACTCGTCTCTGGCGACGTCCTTGTAGCCGACACAGAGTCCGCGGGTCTGGTCCTCGTGGACGATCGCCGTGAGCTGCTCCATCTCGAACCGCTGCATGTTCCAGCGGCGGATCTCATGGATGTCGGCGATCACGTTGGAGAGGTCGTATTCGCTCGGATGGATGATGAAGTCGCGAGGAGGCACGGACGAATTTCCCCCGGTACGGCTGATACGGTCGCGGCCGGCTCAGGTCTTCACGTGCCGCCGCTTTTTCTTGCGGGCCTTGCTGTTGGCAGGCCGGGCGCCGTGGTTTGCTTTCTTCAGGGTGCGGTGGGGCTTGGCCATTGACGGGACACTCCGGCGGTCAGCGATTCAAGATCCGTACGCTACCATCTCCCGGAGGGTCGGGGAAGCGACCCGCGGCTCCGCCGGACGGCAGCCTATCGCCCGAGGCCGCGGTCTCCGCGAGCGACCGCGGCCTGCTCGTGGGCGATCGCCTCGCGGAAGGTGGTTCGCAGGATTTCCACGAGGCTCGCGACAAGGAAGCCGCCGATCCCACCGATGACGGCCGAGGAGAGGCTGCCGAGCACGGCCCCCGCGGTCGAACTCCCCACGAAGACGGCCAGGCTGACCCCTCCCGCGATGCCGCCGCAGACGCCGCCGATACAGACCGACACGGGCACCAGCCGCCCGAGGCTGCCCCCCCGCTCGAGAAAGGCGGGAGGCTTGGGCAAAGGGACTGCCTGTGGCGGTCGCGGCCGCGAGGCCAGTTCGCGGTCGGTCTCGTCACGAAGCCCGGTGCCGATCGCGTTGCCGGCGACGTGGGCCGCCACGCAGAGGGCCGCCACCAGCAGTCCCAGCCAGCCGGCCAGCCCGAACCAGCCGATTGACGCCACCGCGACGGCCACCACCACGACCAGCCAGGAGAAGGTCTTGAGCGTCACCATGTTCTCCGGAGGCGTGCAGGCGGGCCGGGGAAGGGAGCAGGTCCACGCGGTGCGGACGGATGCTGCCACACACCAAGTCTACGTCCTCGGGAGCTTCAGAACACCCTCGGCGGCAGGGCTGCAACCGTCCGGTCCCGCCGAAACCGGCGAGGCAAGAACGCCCTTGTCTCGGCTACCAGCCGGAGTCAACCGCCTGTTCGCCGAAGATCGGCAGCAGACGGTAGTAGACCTCGAGCGTCAGCACCGCCAGGGCGGTGTGGGCCAGCCGTCCGCCGGTGGCGGTTTCGGCGTCGGCGAGAAACCAGCTGCCCCGTTCGTGGCCGGCGGTGGACTGGAGGCGAACCAGGCCGTCGCGGACGCGGGCGTTCCACCGTTTCCAGGAGGGATGGTTCGACTGCAGGAGCAGCTGGGAGAGGTAGAAATTCTCATAGAGGGCGTGGGGGTCGGGCGTGCGGCCGGCCAGTTCACTCGCCCCGCGGCGAATCACCTCGTGGCGTGGCTCCCAGCCGGTGTAGAGCCGGCAGAGCAGGCCGACCGCGGAGGTTGACCGCTTCGCCGCCGGGGTCCGGTAGCCGTAGGCGGCCCCACCACGCGACTGCACCGCGTCGAGAAACCGCTTCACGCCCTCGACCGTCTGCGAAGAGACCTCCAGGCCGGCGATCGCTCCGCTCTTCAACGCGGCGACCTGCCAGGTGGTGACGGTGATGTCACCGGGCTGACCGGGAAGGTACCGCCAGCCCCCGCCTGAGAGATCCTGGCTCGACTCGATGAACCGCAACGTCTGGATCAGCACCGGCTCGAGCATGGGATCGCGGGTCATGCCGTAGGCTTCGGCAAGGACGAGCGTCGCGATGCCGTGGGCATACATCGAGCCCTCGCAGAGGTCGCCGCCGCGGGGTGAGGGCCGCACGCTGCCGATGAGGTGGTAGAGGCCGCGGGAGACCGTCTCCTGGTAGGGTCCCTCGAGGTGCGTGCTGCCGGCGGCGAGAAAGGGCAGCAGGGCGATGCCCGTGGCGGCCACCGACCCCGTGACGGTGCCGGGATTGCGGCAGCCGCCGCGGCAACGGGCATTGGCCAGGTCGCACCGCCAGGATCCGTCGGGCCCCTGGTGGCCTGCAAGCCAGGCGAGTCCGCGGGCCACCGCAGCCTCGCTTGCCTCGTTGCCGCCGTGGCGGCGGACCGCCTCGGCACGTCCCTCGCCGCGGCGTGCCGAATAGAGGCTCGCGGCAGGGGCGCGGCCAGCCAGAGTCGCC
>Ga0180436_10002903_pt1 | contig 16004 bp, 16 predicted proteins | sample SS_ome_2_FD_132434 | JGI IMG/M metagenome (GOLD analysis project Ga0180436, IMG submission 132434) | Hypersaline lake sediment archaeal communities from the Salton Sea, California, USA - SS_3_S_2 metaG | ecosystem: Environmental > Aquatic > Non-marine Saline and Alkaline > Hypersaline >...
TTATCTGGTAGTGGCCACCAAAAGTACCGTGCCCATTAAAACCGCGGAAAAGGTAAGGGAAAAGGTAGACAGTGCACTCAAACAAAGAAAGAGCAAAATCGATTTTGATGTGGCCTCCAATCCCGAGTTCCTGAAGGAGGGTGATGCAATCAATGATTTTCTAAAACCCGACCGCATAGTTATCGGAACAGACTCAAAACGCGCGGAGAAAATCATGAAAAGGTTGTACAAGCCTTTCACTTTAAATGGACATCCCATTATTTTCATGGATATTACTTCGGCAGAAATGACCAACTATGCGGCCAATTCCATGCTGGCCACCAAAATCTCCTTCATGAATGACATTGCCAACCTGTGTGAAGTGGTCGGGGCTGATGTGAACAAGGTTCGTAAAGGCATCGGCAGTGATACCCGTATAGGTAACAAGTTCATCTATCCTGGTGCAGGGTATGGGGGCAGTTGTTTCCCCAAGGACGTAAAGGCCCTGATCAAAACAGGCGACCAATATGAGCGTTCCCTGGAAATCCTGAAAGCGGTAGAGTTTGTGAATGAAAATCAAAAATCTGTGCTTCCCTCCAAGGTGAAATCACACTTTGGCGATTCCCTTGCAGGGAAAAAACTAAGCGTCTGGGGACTGTCCTTTAAACCCCACACCGACGACATGCGGGAAGCGCCTTCCCTCAGGATCATCAAGGAACTCACGGAGGCTGGAGTGGAGATCAAAGCTTACGACCCTGTGGCCATGGATGAAGGAAAAAGGCTTCTGGGTAACAGCATCACCTTTTGTGAGGATAAATACGAAGCTTTAATCGATTCCGACGGTCTGGTCCTGGTGACCGAATGGCCTGAGTTCAGGGTGCTGAATTACAATGTCCTGAATAAGCTGATGCGGGAAAAAGTAATCTTTGACGGCAGAAATATCTACGATTCTGACGAGCTCCTTGAAAGAGGATTTAGCTACTACAGCATCGGGAAACAGCCAGTTAAACCTTAGATAATGAAACGAATCCTTGTCACCGGCGGTGCCGGATTTATCGGTTCTCACCTCTGCGAACGTCTGCTCAGGGAAGGAAATGAAGTATTATGCCTGGATAACTATTTTACAGGTTCCAAAAGGAATATTTTTCACCTGCTGGAAAATCCCTACTTCGAGCTCATCAGGCACGATGTGACCGCACCCTATTTTGTCGAGGTGGATGAGATATACAATCTGGCATGTCCTGCCTCTCCCATACATTACCAGTATAACCCCATTAAAACGGTAAAAACTTCGGTTATGGGTGCCATTAACATGCTGGGGCTGGCCAAACGAATAAAATCCAAGATTTTACAGGCCTCTACCAGTGAAGTTTATGGCGATCCCAGCATTCATCCCCAACCCGAGTCCTACTGGGGAAATGTGAACCCCATAGGAGTTCGTTCCTGCTATGATGAAGGAAAACGCTGTGCTGAAACCTTGTTTACCGATTATCATCATCAGAACCAGGTAAAGATTAAAATCATCCGGATTTTCAATACCTACGGCCCCAGGATGCATCCCGAAGACGGAAGAGTGGTCAGTAATTTTATAGTACAGGCACTTAAGAACGAAGAAATTACCATCTATGGCGACGGCTCCCAAAGCCGAAGCTTCCAGTATGTGGATGATCTCCTGGAGGGCATGATCCGTATGATGAATACAGACGATAGCATAACGGGACCTGTAAACCTGGGCAATCCTTCTGAGTTCACCATACTGGAACTGGCAGAGCTGGTTCTGAAAATGACCGGATCCCGCTCCAAGCTGATCTACCTTCCCCTGCCCCAGGACGATCCTACTCAGAGGCAGCCGGATATCAGCCTGGCAAAAGAGATCCTGGATGGATGGTCGCCCGGTACGGACCTGGAAAGCGGCCTGGAAAAGACCATAGACTACTTTAAGGACCTGTTAAAGCTTTGATATGAAAGGAATTATCCTTGCCGGAGGCGCCGGCACCCGTCTACACCCCATCACCAAGTCCATATCCAAACAAATCATTCCGGTGTATGACAAACCCATGATATATTACCCTCTATCCGTGCTTATGCTGGCGGGAATCCGGGAGATCCTGATCATCTCCACCCCCGAGGACCTGCATTTATACCAAACCCTACTGGATGACGGCAGTCAGCTTGGGCTCGAATTGAGCTATGCCATTCAGCCTTCCCCCGATGGACTGGCGCAGGCTTTCCTCATTGGTGAGGACTTTATTGGTAACAGTCCCGTTTGCCTGATTCTGGGTGACAACATTTTTTACGGTCATGGTTTTGGCCAGACCCTGGAAGAGGCTGCCAGACTAAGGGATGGTGCCCTGGTATTCGGATACTATGTGAATGACCCGGAACGATATGGGGTGGTTGATTTTGATTATGAAGGCAAAGTGCTTAGCCTGGAAGAGAAACCGGCACAGCCCAAATCCTCCTACGCCGTTACCGGACTCTATTTCTATGATAATGATGTGGTTGATAAAGCAAAATCACTGAAACCTTCCAAGCGGGGAGAACTGGAAATCACAGATCTGAACAGGCTATACCTGGATGAGCTTAAACTGGAAGTTAAAATCATGGGCCGCGGAATGGCCTGGCTGGATACAGGCACACAGGAGAGTCTGTTGCAGGCCGCCAATTATATGCATACCATAGAACAGCGGCAGGGATTAAAAATCTCCTGCATCGAGGAAATAGCCTTTATGAAAGGTTTTATCTCGGAGCATCAACTCAGGGTCCTGGCCGATGGGATGAGCAACAGCACTTACGGCCAATACTTATTGACAGTTCTGAGGGATAGAAGGTTGGATTCAAATACCTAGTTTGCATGGAGGTCAGAGAAACAGGCATTGAAGGATTATATGTTTTGGAGCCCAGAGTATTTAAGGATTCCAGAGGGTATTTTTTTGAAAGTTATCACAGGGATTTGCTTAAGGATCTGGGATGGGACTTCGAATTTGTCCAGGACAACCAGAGCCGATCTGCTCATGGAGTCATTCGCGGACTGCATTACCAAAATGAACCCCACGCGCAGACGAAACTTGTGAGGGTTATCGAAGGAACCATATTTGATGTGGCAGTGGATCTGCGCAAAGACTCCCCCACCTATGCACTTTGGTTTGGTGTGGAGCTGAGTGCAGAAAATCATTTACAGCTTTTAATCCCCCAAGGATTTGCCCATGGATTTTCGGTGCTGACAACCCATGCAACGCTATATTATAAATGTGACAATTACTACCATCCCGAAAGTGAATCGGGTATCCGCTTTGACGATCCTCAACTGGCTATTGATTGGAAAATTGATCCCGGCAGGAGAATCATATCTGAAAAAGATAAAGCTTTGCCTCTTTTAAACCCATAAAATAAAGTGACCATGAGCAATGTACTGGTTTGCGGTGCGGACGGACAGCTTGGACGTGAGATTAAGAAGATCCGGAACAGGTACCCCCAAATTTGTTCATTTACCGACATCAAAGAACTGGACCTGACCAATCCTGCGGCCATCATGGCTTACCTGGATTCCCATCCCACACACTACATTATCAATTGTGCGGCCTACACAGATGTGGATAAGGCAGAATCCGATAAGGAGCAGGCCATGTTGCTCAACCGGGATGTGGTGGCCAACCTGGTGGAGGCCATGAAGATTCACACCCGAACCAGGCTAATCCACATCTCCACCGATTACGTATATAAGGACGACAAAAATCGCCCGATGATGGAAGACGATGCCACAGAGCCCTCCAGCGTATATGGTATCTCCAAACTGGAAGGAGACAAGTTGCTGATGAATCATCCCCGGGCCTTGGTGATCCGGACCTCCTGGCTGTTCAGTGTTTTTGGGAAGAACTTTGTGAAAAGCATGATCAACCGAATGGATCAGCGAAGCGACCTGAAGGTTGTTTACGATCAGGTCGGGACACCCACCTATGCAGAGGATCTGGCTCGTGCCATCATGCAGATCATTGCCCATGTGGATGCTGGCAAACGGGACTTTACACCCGGCATCTTTCATTATTCCAATGAAGGGATCTGCAGCTGGTACGACCTGGCACTTTCCATTTGTCGTCTGATTGGATGCAGCGGAAAGGTCATCCCCATTGAAAGTCATCAATATCCCACACCCGCTCCCAGGCCTGCCTATTCGGTACTGAACAAATCCAAGATCAAACGGGTCTATGGAGTAAAGGTCCCCTATTGGCGAGACAGCCTCGAACAATGCATTAAAAACTTACTATAAGATAAGCGATAAGCCCGTATGGATCAGAAAGATTTACTTACCCTCGTTAAAGACAAAGCCCAGTCCTGGTTGGACGGTCCCCTTGATGAGGCCTCCAGGGAGGCCATACTCCAGATGATGGAGCATAACGAAACTGAACTGATAGAGTGCTTTTATAAGGACCTGGAATTCGGAACCGGTGGACTCAGAGGCATCATGGGCGTTGGTACCAACCGTATGAATATCTACACAGTCGGAATGGCCACCCAGGGCCTGTGTAATTATTTACTGGAGCAATTCTCAGACAGAGAAGAAATCAGTCTGGCTGTAGCCTACGATTGCAGAAATAACAGTCCCCTGTTTGCGAAAATCACGGCAGAAATTTGTGTGGCCAATGGGATCAAAGCCTACCTTTTTGATAGCCTCCGGCCTACTCCTGAACTTAGTTTTGCCATCAGGCATCTGGGCTGTCAGAGTGGTGTGGTGGTAACCGCCTCCCACAATCCCAAAGAATATAACGGCTACAAAGTCTACTGGGAAGATGGTGGACAGATCATCAATCCCCACGACGTGAATATCATCAAGGAAGTGCAAAAGATTAAATCCATCGGCGAGGTGAAATTTGGGGGAGACAGCTCTTCCATTATCTCTCTGGGCGAGGAAATGGATGCTCTGTACGTAGAAGAAGTTGCCAAACAATGCCTGAATCCTGAATTGATTGAAGCCCATTCCGATGTAAAAATCGTATACACACCCATACATGGAACTGGAGTGGAAATGGTGCCAAGGGCACTTAAAAAGCTTGGCTTTAAGAATATATACAATGTACCCGAACAGGATGTGGTGGATGGCAACTTCCCCACCGTGGTATCTCCCAATCCGGAAGAATCTGCTGCCCTGAACCTGGCTTTACTAAAAGCCGATGAGGTGGGTGCCGATCTGGTCATGGCCACCGACCCGGATGCTGACAGGGTGGGAATCGCCGTAAGAGATAATCAGGGAAAACTGGTATTGCTTAACGGGAACCAGACCGCAGCTCTTCTCTCCTACTACCTCCTCTCCCAATGGTCTGAGCGAGGTAAGCTTAGCGGCAGGGAATACATAGTGAAAACCGTAGTTACCACGGAGCTCATCGCAGATATGGCCAACTATTACCAGGTGCCCTATTTTGATGTGCTCACCGGATTTAAGTTCATTGCCGACATCATCCGAAAAAACGAAGATAGCATGACCTTCATCGGAGGTGGTGAGGAGAGTTACGGATTTATGATCGGGGATTTTGTGCGGGATAAAGATGCCGTGGCTTCCTGCTCCATCATTGCCGAGCTGGCTGCCTGGGCCAAAAGTCAGGATAAAAGTGTCTGGGACATTCTTATGGATATCCATTTGAAGTTCTCATTTTACCAGGAATCCCTGATCAATGTGGTTAGAAAAGGTAAGTCGGGTGCCGAGGAGATTCAACAAATGATGGCAGGGTTCAGAGAAAATCCCCCCGAAAGTATTAACGACTCGAGGGTGGTTAATATCCATGATTATCTGAAACAGCAAAGCCTGGATAAAAATACAGGTCAAAGGTCGCCCATCGACCTGCCGGTTTCAAACGTTCTGCAATTTATCCTGGAGGATGGAAGTAAAATCTCGGTTCGGCCCTCGGGTACGGAACCCAAAATCAAATTCTATTTCAGTGTGGCTGAAAAACTGGAACACCTGGATGATTTCCAGAGAATTCAGGCCGAACTAAATGAGCGCATCCTGAAACAAAAAGAATCTCTTAAATTGTTGTAAAATAGTCTTCTATGAAAAGTTATCGTAAAGAACTCTGGTTTGAGGTCCGGCAAAGACGCGAATTGATCAACATCACCCCTGAGATTGAAGGGTGTCTGCGAGAAAGCGGGGTTCAGGAAGGGCTATGCCTTGTAAATGCCATGCACATCACCTCCTCTGTCTTTATCAACGACGATGAACCGGGATTGCATCACGATTTCGAAGTGTGGCTGGAAAAGCTGGCTCCGGAAAAACCCTACGACCAGTATAAGCACAATGGCTATGAAGACAATGCCGATGCCCACATCAAACGCACGCTGATGGGACGTGAAGTAGTGGTGGCCATTACCGGGGGACAACTGGACTTCGGTCCCTGGGAACAGATTTTCTATGGCGAATTTGACGGCAGACGCCGTAAACGCGCCCTGGTGAAAATCATAGGAGATTAGGCAGCGATTGCTTCATCCCGCTATTTACATTTTCATCACTCTAGACTGGGGATAATCCCAAAACGATTTCAAGCATCCCCTTTTTTTTCATTCCAATACCAGGGAGAATAATTTGTCTGAAATTTTTCAGACATGAATATTTTATTGGTAAGCCCACGCTATCCTGACACCTTCTGGAGTTTCAAAGCTGCTTTGAAGTTCATCTCCAAAAAAGCTGCCGGTCCGCCACTGGGAATTCTGACCATTTCGTCCTTGCTTCCGGACACCTGGAAAAGGAAGCTTGTAGATCTGAACGTAAATTCATTAAAAGATGCTGATATCCTTTGGGCCGATTACGTATTCATTGGGGCCATGTCAGTTCAAGCCGATTCTGCAGCAGATGTCATCCGAAGGTGCAAAGATTTGAAAACCAAAATTGTCGCTGGAGGGCCCCTCTTTACCGGAGACCCTGATCCCTATATGCACCTCGATCACCTGATACTCAACGAGGCAGAAATTACCCTTCCGAGTTTTTTGGAGGACCTGAAAAACAACTGCGCAAAGAAGATCTACACGACGTCTGAGTTTGCAGATATGAAAGCATCCCCACCACCCGATTACTCTGTGATTAAGGCTTCTTCTTACTCCCAGTTGAGCGTCCAGTATTCCAGGGGTTGTCCTTTCAGTTGCGAATTTTGTGAGATAACCTCTTTGCTGGGTCATAAAGTGCGAGTAAAAACCGCCGATCAGATTCTCCAGGAACTGACCAGTATTTACGAAACAGGTCACAGGGGTAATGTTTTTTTCGTAGATGACAACTTCATTGGGAACCGGCACAAATTAAAAACCTCCCTTCTACCGGCCATCAGTCAATGGAACAGCGAACGTAATCATCCTTTTACTTTTACCACCGAGGCCTCCATTGACCTTGCCGACGACAGGGAACTTATGTCGGGGATGGCAAAAGCCGGCTTTGAAAAAGTCTTCGTTGGAATTGAAACTCCTGACGAGGATAGCCTGAAAGAATGCAACAAGAAGTTAAACATCGAACGCAACCTCATGGAGAGTGTGCAGGCTATTCATTCTGCGGGAATCGAAGTATCGGCCGGATTCATCGTGGGATTTGATAGCGATACCTCGACCATATTTCAGCGTCAGATTGACTTCATACAACAAAGTGGAATCATCACTGCCATGGTTGGGCTCTTAAATGCCCCCAATCGCACGCCCCTCTTCCAGCGTCTGAAAAGCGAAGGCAGAATTCTGACAAGTCATAGTGGCGACAACACCAACTATTCCATGAATTTCGTCCCGAAAATGAACAAAGAGCTCCTTCTGAATGGATATCAACACATATTAAACGGAATCTACTCCAACAAAGCCTATTATTTACGACTTAAGAGCTTTATTTCCGGTTTTAAACCCGGTGCTACAATGAAAAGCCGCATGAACCTGGAGAAAATCCTGGCCCTCTTTCGTTCCATTTACTATATCGGCATCCTTGGCAAAGGAAGACGATATTACTGGAAGCTATTCTGGTGGAGCCTCCTCAGAAGGCCGCAGATGTTCCCCATGGCCATCACCTACACCATATACGGTTACCATTTCAGAAAGGTATACAGGATAGACCACTGATGCCCGAGTGTGAATCAACGGGACTCCAATGGAATGAAAGCTTTGGCCAGGTTAACCAGGTAGAGCTGATCGGATGCTCTGGTAAACGCAGTATATAACCAGCGAAGATAATCTGCAGATAACATTTCCTCCGTAAAATAGCCCTGATCCAGGAAAACGGATTTCCATTGTCCACCCTGAGATTTATGACAGGTCACTGCATAGGCAAATTTCACCTGCAGGGCATTATAGTAAGGATCCAGGCTTACCTTATCTGCCAGCTGTTTCCGGTTAACTACCTCGGGATAATCCTCCGCCACCGAGGTATATAAAGATTTCTGCTGTTCATAATTAAGGGAAGGTGCATCCATCTCGATGACATCCAGCAGTAGTTTCACTTCCATTTCCATATGAGGGTAATCAGGCAGGGAAATCTGCACATTGGCAAAGGAATGCCCATGCACCTCCTCAATGGAAAGCACCCTTTCAATTTGAATAATGTCCCCATTGGCAATAAAATCAAGCTTTCCTTCCTCATCCTTCCAGAAGTAGTTGTTCTTCACCACCATCATAAGATCACCCTGCGAGATCTGTTCTTCTCGCCAGAGAATCTGGCTTCTGATCCCGGCATTAAACTTGTTCGCCCTTTTATTGGATCGGGTAACCACAATGGTTTCAGACCTTCCATAGCGGTCATAACTTGATCCGATGGCTTCCAGCAATTCGTTACCGCTTATTAAATGCACATCCGGAAAAGATTCGAAATGGAAATCCGGGTAATCAGCGATTCCGGCTGTGATCAGGTTCCTGAGGGAGGTGGCATTAAATAATATACCGGAATCCTGCGTTTGCCTCACCACATCACTCAACTCAATTTCCCGTATACGGTAAGCAAAAGCCTCCAGCCTGCTCCTGTTCAGAGCAGGACTCATTTCCAGACCTACCGGGGGAAGTTGGGCTGTATCCCCTACCAGCACCAATCTGCAGTGAGAACCCGCTTCTACATAGTCCAGTAAATCTCTGAGAAGATCGCCCGACCCAAAAAAGGCATCCGGAGAACGATCGCCTATCATGGATGCCTCATCCACAATGAAGCAGGTTTGTTTATGGAGATTGCGATCCAGTACAAATTCTCCCAATCCGTCACGACCTGACTTCTGCCTGTATATCTTTTTATGGATGGTCCAGGCCGGATGGCCCGAATATGCAGCCAGCACCTTGGCCGCTCGGCCTGTGGGGGCAAGCAATACGCTTTTTTGCTTTAAGGTATGCAGGGTCTGAACCAGGCTTTTCACAAAGGTAGTTTTCCCGGTTCCTGCGTAGCCCTTAATAAGCATGATCTCTCCCAAATCTTCAGAGGCCAGAAATGCCCCAAGCTCCTGAATTAAATCCACCTGTCCGGGGGTTGGCTGGAACTCAAGATTTTCCTGTAAAAGAGTACTAATGAATTTTCGTAGCATGCCCTGCAAATATTGCGCATTTAAAATATATAATATATTTTTTTTGCTAAATTTGTGCGCAAACCTATAAAGAATACCCCATGAGAAGAGTAATTCAGGTTCTGTTTGTTTTCGTAATCCTCATTTTAGGTTACCTTATTGTGGAAAGCATCATGGAACCCATCAGGTTTAACCAGGAAGTTGAGGTCAGGGAACAAGCCACCATCGACAAATTAATAGAAATCCGGGAAGCTCAGAAAGCTTATAAGGATGTCTATAAAAAGTATGCAGGCAGTTTTGATACCCTGATGGCTTTTGTGGATACCGGTCACTTCACCGTTATCAGAGCAGAAGGAGAAATCCCTGAAGAATGGCTGGATGAACTGGGTTTTGAAAAAGCCAGGGAAAGAGCACTTAAGGAGGGTCAGATTACACGTGAACCCAGACAGATCCCGGTTAAGGACTCCCTTTTTTCCGCCATGTACCCCACCAATGACATGCCTTTGGTGCCTTATACCGATGGCGTGACCTTCGACATGGAATCAGGTGAATTGGTTACAAGCTCAAATCTGACGATACAAGTGGTTGAAGTTTCCGTTCTATACGACGACCTCCTGGCCGGTATGGACAAGCAACTGGTTGTCAACTACAAGGACGAGAGATTTAAGATCGTTGGATTTGAAGGAGTGAAATTCGGATCCATGGAAGAGGGAACCATTACTGGTAATTGGGAATAGATTCCCGGACATAGATGCAGGTTGATAGTATTATATCGAATACTATTTCTCAAGATATTCGACTGAAAGGTCATCAATCCATCCGTCTCGCGGCGGATGGATTTTCTGTTCTTATTTCAGACGCCAGCTACACTCCGATCTACTTAAAGGCTTACACCTATCAGGAAAACCTTAGCTCTCTGGAGTTATTTGCTGAGTGTAAGCGTATTTTGGATGAATCAGGACTGCTTTCCTTTGAGGGTGAAACCGTGTTGATTCTCGATTCCATGACTGTCACCCTGGTCCCAAACCATTTTTATAAGGAAGCCAGTAGCAGGGAGATGCTTGAAAAGGTATGTCAGCTCGAGGAAGGGGAAAGAGTAAGTGACCGTATCGTTAAAAATCGTACCGGACATTTATTGTATGGCATAAGCGAAAAAACGGATGATCTGGCAAATAGTTTTGCTGGTGAGACCAAGATTCTGCATTCCCTGGAATGCCTGATTTCATTGTCCGATCAGGTCAAATCAAGCGACCACCAAAGGGGCGCGGTAATGGCTGAGGTTCAGCACAAAACGCTGGATATTCTGGTCATCAGGGAAGACCAGATCAGGTTGCTGAATCGATACAGATTAAACGATCCTTCTGATTTCATTTACCATGTATTGAATACCATGAAACAGCTGGATCTTGACAGGGAAAGCATACCCGTTTACCTCTCAGGGATTATACATGACGATCACGAATTGTTCGGTCTCCTGGGCAAGTATGTGAGAAATGTGGTAAATACCCCGTACTACCTGGAAGAACTGGCCAGGGAAAACATCCTTCGATTTATGATCCTTTCAGAGGGAAGCAAGTGCGTATAATCAGCGGCATATTCAGGGGCAAACAGATTCGACCGCCTGCCAGGTTCAAGGCCAGGCCAACCACCGATTTTGCCAAAGAAAGCCTGTTTAACATCCTCGCTAACCACTACGATTTCGAAGATCTGGAGGTTCTGGACCTTTTTTCAGGAACCGGGAGCATTGCCTATGAGTTTGTTTCCAGGGGGGCACGATCGGTGGTGGCAGTTGAACTGGCTTTGCCCCATCATAAATTCATCAAGGACACTGCTTTAGCTCTTAATATGGAGCAACTCAGCGCCATCCGAACAGATGCATTTCGCTACCTCAGGAATCCCTACCAATCCTTCGATGTGATTTTTGCCGACCCTCCTTACGATCATCCCGAATTGGAGAAACTCCCCGAGCTGGTGCTGACCTCCGATATCCTTGCCGAAGGGGGTATGTTTATTCTGGAGCACCCTGGAGGCTTCGATTTTTCTGCCCATCACGCATTTTTCCAGCACCGGAAGTATGGGGGCGTAAACTTCTCCCTCTTTACTCTTTAGCCCGCATAAATACTTCCTTCTTATCTATATGAAATTACGATAAAAATCAGTAATTTCGGTTTCGGCAATTGAAGCAAGTATTATAGAGATCCATGGCAGACCAGAATACAAAATTATCAAGAGCAGAGCTGGAAGAGTTGTGCCTGAAGCAGAACATTATTATAGAAAGGGAGGATCCTTTCAATAATACCAAGATTTACCTCCCAAACATTGAGAAGATCAATAAAATGATCCGCGAATTTGATTTCCTGGTGGACGGATCGTCTCGTGGGAAATCTGTAAATGAGATTAGTACCATTGAGCGTTTCCTATATGAGAACGAAAAGAACGAGGACGTTAAAAGCCAATATCTTGCGACCTACTACTCCAACGCCTCCATGTATATCGAAAATCATAGAAGTCTTCTGGATGATAAGCGGTCAGAAAACTGGAAATACCTCTTTGTAAATTACTTCAAGCTTGAAGATATCTATAAGTACTTCAACAAGAAAGCAAGTGCATCCACATTCTTTAAAGAATACGCCATTTACAACGACATGGTGAATCTGATGTACAATGTGAAGCTCATGGATTATCTCAGGGCTCAGGTGGAGCTTGAAATACCTGTAGAGGATGATAAGGACATGCCTGGTAAAATTGAAGAGATCAATCTGAAATTAGCCATATTGCATGAACTGGGATTTATTGAGAAACTTAGTTCTTTGATCCCTGAGAATACCATGCCTAACATGGCCAAGTTCCTTACAGTAATCTCCAATGAAGATCCTTCAAGTTGGAGAGATATTCTGCAAAAGCTGAAAAACCTGAACCTTCAAAATGACAAGGACCTGCTTACTGAGCTGAACATTAATAAAGCGCACGAAATCATGACGGTTTTTGGTATTGATATTGAAAAGAAGTAATATTGTTATTGAACCAAAAATACACGCTGTAACAACCACAGTATGGAAAACATCAGTATTGAGCCCACCAAGAAGTCCCTTGAGGTAGAATGTTCGCCAGGCTATTTCAAACTGTCAGGGAATTCCATTCTTTCCGATCCCCGGAAGTTTTTCCAGCCCATCGTTGAGTGGGTAGAGGATTATATCAAAGATCCCAAAGATAAAACAACCGTAGATCTGAAGCTGGAATATGTGGATACCGCTTCGGTGCAGAGTGTATTCGATATCATGAGGATGTTTAAACCGCTTCAGGATAAGAGCAAAGAAGTAGCGGTAAATTTCTATTTTGAATTTGATGATCCGGAATTGCTTGAACTGGGTGAAATCATGGAAGGCAGACTGGGCATTAAATTCAACTTCATCGAGTATCAGTAACAAGGACCTTTTCTACATCAATGTATAGTTAGCAAGTAGCGGATTAATTTTATGATCCGTTGCTTATTCTATTAACACAAACGTACTGATTATGGATTCCAAACTCAACCGTCGCGCATTTCTAGGCACCTCTGGTGCATTTATTGCAGGAAGCCTCATGGCTTCACCCCTTTCAGCCTATGCCCGTTCCAAAGGAAAGCTGATCAAGGCCGTCCTGGTAGGAACCGGAGTACGTGGCACCTCCTTCTGGGGCCGAAGCCTGGTGCAGGAGTTTCCGGATATCCTGGAGTTTGTCGGGCTCTGTGACATCAATCCGGGAAGGTTGGAGTACGCCAAAAAATATATGGGTGTAGACTGCCCGGTATTCACCGACTTCGAAAGCATGATTATGCAGGTCAAACCCGATCTGGTTATTGTGACCACAAAAGATTCCACCCACCATGAATTCATCATCAAGGGGCTGGATATGGGATGCGATGTGCTCACAGAAAAACCCCTTACTACCGACGAAGACAAATGCCAGGAGATTCTGGATGCCGAACGACGTTCCAAGAACAAAGTAATCGTAGGTTTCAACTACCGCTGGTCTCCTTATCCCACCAAAATCAAGGAGCTTCTGGACTCTGGATCGATAGGGAAAATCACTTCAGTAGATTTTCACTGGTATCTGAATACCTACCACGGTGCCTCCTATTTCAGAAGGTGGCATGGACTCAGGCAGGCTGGAGGCACACTGTGGGTGCACAAAGCTACCCACCATTTTGATTTGCTCAATTGGTGGCTCGACAGCGATCCCGAAGAAGTGTTTGCTTATGGAGACCTGGAGTATTATGGATCCAAGGGTCCCTTCCGGGGAAAAAACTGCCGAAGTTGCGATCACAAGGCCGAATGCAAGTTTTACTGGGACATCACCCGCGACAAACGTTCCATGGATCTCTATGTGAACAACGAACACCACGATGGTTATATTCGCGACAGCTGCCTGTTCAGGCCCGAGATCAATATTTACGATAAGATGTCGGCCCAGATCAAATACCGGGACAATACCTATGTGAATTATTCCCTTACCACCTATTCGCCTTACGAAGGCTGGAAAATTGCCTTCAACGGGACGGAAGGTCGCATTGATGCCTGGCTCGACATTCCCTTTATGAACAGCGAGATGATCAGCCAATCGGACATGCATGAGCTGGAAATGTCTCAGGATGATAAAAACCTGCATACCGAGCCGGTGATTGTACATAAATTATGGAACAAACACCAGGTGGAAAATGTAGAATTTTCCAGAGGAGGTCACGGGGGTGGTGATCAATTACTGCACAATCAGATATTCAGAACACCGGGCAAGAAGGATCCCTTCGACAGACCCGCCGGTGTTAGAGACGGTGCCATGTCCATTCTCATTGGGGTAGCAGCCCGAAAAAGTATTGAATCCGGGCATGCTGTCAGAATCTCTGAACTTACCGATCTGGAACCCAGAGTACGCAGAATATGATAGAGTCCTTCGATAAGATCAGGGAAGAACTGACAGAACTCATCAACAGCTGGGAAATTAAACTGTCTCTCCAGCCAGCTGAAACTATAGGCTGGAGAAGAAATAGCCAGGGCCGCACCATCCGGCAGATTGTGGGACATATGGTCGATTCGGCCACCAACAATACCCATCGGATAATCCATTTGCATTACCAGAAGAGCCCCATAAACTTTCCTGACTACGCCAATCTGGGCAACAACGATAAGTGGATTGCCATCCAGAATTACCAGGAAGAGGATTGGGACGAGCTGATAAAACTCTGGGCAGCGGTAAACCGGCATATGGTCCACCTGATCGCCCAATGCGACGAAAGCAAGTTGGATCAATACTGGATTTCTGCTCTGAAGGAAAAAGTGACTCTCAGGGAAATGATTTCAGATTATCCACGGCATTTCAAAATACATATCAATGAGATTTCAGCACTTATAAACCAATTAACCATAGACCATGATCAATAGACGAAACTTCTTACAGGCCGGCGCACTTGCAGCTGCAGGAACCGCACTGGCAGGATGTAGCTCTGATGTGAAAGCAGAGGAAAATACGGAGAACAAAAAGAAAATCCGCCACAATCCCATTGGGGTATCCACCTACTCCTTCTGGCAGTTCAACAAACCCAAAGGGGAACCGCCCATTGAGGATATTATTGACCATGTGGCAGCCATGGGATTTGACGGTGTAGAACTTCTTCTGGTACAACTGGCCTCTGAAGAACGATCCTACCTGAACGCCTTGAAAAAGCGTGCCTTTCACAGCGGATTGGACCTGATGGGCTTCTCTACCCACCAGGGATACGTATATCCGGACGTAAGCAAGCGACAGGAAAATATCGATCTCACCATACATCAGATTGAACTGGCCTACCAGTTAGGGATTCCCACCATGCGCATCAACACGGGACGTTGGGGCACCAGTGAAAACTTCGACCACCTGATGGAGAACAGAGGGATTGAACCTACCCTGGAAGGTTATACAGACGAGGACGGCTTTAAATGGGTCATCGACAGCCTGGAAAAAATCATGCCCACTGCCGAGAAGTGCGGAGTGGTGCTGGGTCTGGAGAATCACTGGGGACTGGGTCGCCTGCCCGAAGGTGTGAAGCGTATTGTAGATGCCATTGATTCACCCTGGCTGAGAGTGACCCTGGATACGGGTAATTTCCTTGAAGATCCCTACGACAAGCTGGAAGAACTGGCACCCTATACCTCCCTGATGCAAGCCAAGACCTACTATGGGGGAGGTAAATGGTACAGTCTGGAACTGGATTATCCGCGTATCGGGGACATTATGCGCAAGCACAATTACAAGGGCTACATATCCCTGGAAATGGAAGGGAAAGCCGATCCCATGGAAGCTGTACCTCAAAGTCTGGAGGTTCTGCGCGATGCTTTCTGGTATGAGCTTTGATAGGCAAATTTAGAACCGTTCAACGCTAAATTGGCCCTGAAATGCTTGTCCCTAGGGATGATTTGAGCTAACTTTAGTTTGCTCAAATCACCCCATTATGATCAATTACGAAGCACTATTCAAAATTTCCTACGGACTGTACATTGTATGTTCCGGAACCAGGGAAAA
>Ga0180436_10002904_pt1 | contig 15994 bp, 16 predicted proteins | sample SS_ome_2_FD_132434 | JGI IMG/M metagenome (GOLD analysis project Ga0180436, IMG submission 132434) | Hypersaline lake sediment archaeal communities from the Salton Sea, California, USA - SS_3_S_2 metaG | ecosystem: Environmental > Aquatic > Non-marine Saline and Alkaline > Hypersaline >...
ACGGCCTGCATGGGAGTGGGGATTCGGTTATGCGAGGGGACTTGAGTTTCAACTTGTTGTCGACACCATGCTCGGCCACCTCGAGGAGGAACCGAACACTACGGGATACCTGCATGCGGTGGTGATCAACCAGGGAGAACGCGAAACGGCAACCGGCGTGGACTGGGCCGCCAGTTGGGCGCCATTCGTTGACTCGGTGCGATCAAAGTACGGGAGCCATGTGCAGATCTACATACAATCGCTGAACGGGTTGAACCTGATGCCGCTCCAAGCCTCGAAGGAGCCGAACTGGACCAACACGCGCGACGCGCAGTTCTCCCTCGCAACCGGGTCGGGAAGCCAATATGAACGTTGCCGGACCTTTGTATTTGACAGCAACGAGTTGGGAGGAAGCGAGAACACCGGACTCTACGTCCGGGACAGCAATGTCCACTATTCCGATCTTGGCATCCAGCGTCTTGCGGAGGGGACCTACGGACAGTTCGAGGATGCGAACGGTTTTTAGAACGGCGGCAACGATGTGCGTTGCACGGCGCCGAAGGCGGGGATTCACGGCGCCCGGAGGGCGTGAGTGATGGAGGCGGGGATCCATTCCTCGCGGGGCGCCCCTGCGAACCCGGGGCGGAAGGAACGATGAGGATCGGTGATTTTGTCAGAGCGGATTGGGAGGCGAACAAGCAGAACCCGAAGGGTCGCATCGTCGTGGTCCTCTTTCGCATGGCGTCGTGGTTTCGGACGGGACCAGCGGTGTGGAGAGTGCTCGGGTGGCCCTACCTCGTGGGATACCGAATCGTGGTCGAATGGGTTCTGGGAATCGAACTCCCCCCTTTGACATCGGTCGGGCCGGGGCTGGCCTTGCACCATGGTCAGGGACTGGTGGTCAACAACAAGGTGGTGATCGGCGCCAATTGTGTCCTGCGGCACGGTGTGACGCTCGGGAACAAGGGGACCGAGGGCTCGGACGATGATTGTCCGGTCCTGGAAGACGGGGTGGTGATCGGCGCCAACGCAGTCGTCCTCGGGCCGATCCGTGTCGGGAGGGGCGCCGTGATTGGCGCCGGGGCGGTTGTTCTGCAGGATGTCCCGGCCGGGGCGGTGGCGGCGGGCAATCCGGCCCGGATCGTCGGGGAGGGTTGTTAAGCAGAGCGACGCGGCAAACCGCGGGGCGCTCTCCATGTGCTTGTGTCAAGGAAGGTAGACATCGTTCTTCTGGGCTCCGTGCCGCCTCCGTTCCACGGGCAAGCCATTATGACCGCCGAGGTGTTCTCGATTGACTGGGCGCCCCTGCGCTCGGAGCGGGTGGAGGCGGCGTTCAGCAGATCGATGCATGACGTTGGCGCGCTGCGGTTTCGGAAGGTATTGGTCCTGTTCGGCGCCCTCTTGCGTCTTCTGTTTCTGCGGTTTTTCCGGGGGGCGCGGGTTCTCTATGTCACGGCGGGAAGCGCCCGCTGGGCGCCTCTCCTGCGGGACGCGGTGCTGATAGGTCTGGGGGGGCGATTGTTTCCGCACTTGGTGGTGCATTATCACTCCGGGGGTCTTCCGGAGATGTTTTCGCGGTCGTTTCTTGCATCGATTCTGGGGCGGCTGGCGTACGGGGGCGCCGAGGTGGCGGTGGGTCTTTGCCGCGGGGTGGCGGTGCCGGTTTACGGGGGGACGCGTCTGGAGATTGTCCCGAATGGTCTGCGGATAGATGCGGGGCCTTGGCCGGCGGGGGGAAGCGGAACGCTCCGCCTGCTGTATGTGGGTTCGCTGCGGCGCGCGAAGGGTGTCGACACCCTCTTGGAGGCGATGGCGGCGGATTCGCTGCTCGGGCGCGACAACCTCGAGTGCCACCTGGTCGGAGAATGGGCGAGCGAAGAGGAGCGAAGGGCTCTGGAGCCTCTGGTCGCGCGGCTTCCTTCCGGGCGTGTCGTCCTCCATGGCCTCGTGACGGGCGGGGAGAAGCTGGCCCTCTTGCGCCAATCCGATCTCTTCGTGTTCCCGAGTCGTTATCAGTCGGAGAATCAACCCCTCGTGGTGATCGAGGCCTTTGCGTGCGGCTTGCCCGTGATAGGATCCTCGTGGCGGGGCATTCCGGAAATGATCGAGGACGGAGCAAATGGCATCCTCGTCCCGGCATCCGATGCCGGAGCGCTGGCCGAAGCGATCGAACTCCTGCTGGATGACCCCGGCCTGCGGAGCAGGATGGGGGCGAAGGCGAGAAGCTCGTACGAGAAGAACCATACGGAACTGGCGTTTTCGCGGCGAATCAGGGAGTTGATCTGTGAAATTGCGAGCCACGACGAGGCGTAAGCGACCTCTTGCCGCGGGCGCCGGGGGGCATTCGCGACGGGTGTCTTCGTTGGAGCAGACATGTTCATATCACCAGCATGCCGGGGGTGTCGCGGCGCGGAATGCGCTTCCGCTTCCATTTGTCGCGGGCGGGTCCTCCGCCACTTCCACTTCGGGGAAACCTCGACCCGCGCACATTATTGTGGCCGGGAGGCCGCATTTTTGCGAGAGCAGTCGATCCGAGCGCCCGGCGGGATCGGGAGCGGGACGGTATGAAGGATCAGCACAAGGATAACCTGCTTCCGGCGGGGATGATGGTGGCGGCTGCGGCGGCGGTGCTGGCCTTTCTGTTCCTTGGGTTCGAGTATGCGACCGGGTATGGGTTCGAGCGTGCGACGGTCTGGCAGCGGATGCGGATCGGGTATCGGCTGGACAATGCGGAGTGGTCGTTCGGGTATTTCGTTCCGCCGGCGGTTCTTGTTTTGCTGTGGGTGACCCGGAAGCGCTTCGCGGATGCGGTGAGGAGGTCGCGCTGGATCGGGTTGCCGGTTCTGCTGGCGGGGTTCGGGCTCTACTTCATCGGGTACAAGGCGAACCAGGTGTATGTTGGTTATGCGGCCGGCCAGTTGCTGGTGGCCGGGATGGTGATGTGGATTTTCGGGGTGGAGCATTTCAGGAGGGGGTTCTGGTTGTGGGTGCTGTTTGGCCTGACGTGGCCGTGGATATTTTTGATCGAGCCGGTGAGTGTTCCGCTGCGGATGGTGATGACGCAATTGACGGCGGGTTTTCTGGAGTTGATCGGGGAGGACATTGTGCGGAGGGGGACGACGATCGTGTCGGCGCCGACGCCGGAACTCGAGGCGGGGGCGCGTTTCAGTTTGAAGGTATCGGCGGCGTGCAGCGGGTTGCGGTCCCTGTTTGCGCTGTGCATGGTGAGCCTGTTGTATGGGTATTTGTCGCTTGAGAAGGGGTGGCAGCGGTTCGTCCTGATGCTGTCGGCCTTTCCGTTCGCGATTCTGGGGAATTTCGTGCGGATGGTACTTCTTTATGTGGGGACGCTGGCCGCAGGGAGCGAGTTCGCCATCGGGAGGGGAGAACACGATCCTTCGCCATACCACATCGGGGCCGGGATCGTGGTGTTCGTGGTGGCGTTGGGGGCGATGATGGTTCTCGTGAGGGTGCTGAGGCACGGAATCGGGACGCTGAAGCCGCGGGGGGTTGCGGTTCGGCGGGTTGAGACGAACGTTTAGCGTCGAGTTTCCGCGGGTGTTTGAAGTGATGAACCTGAACGACGCCATTATCCGGTCCGCGGTGCTGGTGATTCTGGCCAGCGTGACGGTGACGATGTGTCTTGCGTTTCCGAATGCCGCCAGCGACCCCCGGACCGGCATGGTGATGCGCTTGCCCGAATACAAAGTGGGCCACCATGTCATGAAAGTGGGAGTGACCGAGGAGGAGAAGGTGTGGTTGCCTCCGGATACGGAGATCCTGAAGCGGGCCTACATCCCGCGGGGGGTGGGGTCTCCGGAGGAGGCGTGGAGGAAGGCGATTCTCGCGACCCTGATTCTGAGCGGAACCGACCAACGGAGTCTGCACCGGCCGCAGGTCTGCCTCGACAGCCAGGGGTGGGAGGTCGAAAAGCAGGAAGTGGCGCCGCTGGTGGTGAACGGGAAACCTCTGGAAGTGACGGACCTGCACCTCTTGCGGCTCGATCGGCAGCGGGATGGATCGCTGAAGCGGGTGCGTGCGCACTACGTGTATTGGTGGGTCGGCAAGGACCGCACGACGCCGTCCACCCTCTGGCGTTCGGTGTATTCGGTGTGGGACAACATGGTCCACAATCGCAACTCACGCTGGGGATATCCAAGCGTTCACACGACCGTCCTCGAGGAACTGGGGGAGGACGGGAGAGCGGAGGCGCAGGAGCGGGCGTATGATTTCATTCGGACGCACGCGCCGTTGTTCCAGAAATCGCTGCGCGATGAGTGACGCGTGCATGAGGCCCGGTCAGGAACACGGGGGCGGCCCGGTTTCCGGGGGCGGTCTCGGGACGGGGAGGTTCAACCGGGCTCGCTTGTTTGCGGTCGGGGCGGCCGTGGTGTGGGTGGCGTTGGTGCTTTGGGCGACGGGGCCGGTGATGCGCGAGAACGACCAGGCGTCGCTTCTCGAGGGGGCGGTCGAACTGGCGCGGGACCCCGGGAAGTGGCGCCACAACGCGAGCTACAGTTACGACAAGCACTTTTTCTCGTATTGGCTGGTGGCGGCCTGGCTGAAGCTGACGGGAAGGACGGACGCGGGGGGATCGATCGAGGAGGCGGTTTGGCGGGGCAACCTGTTGGCGGCGCTGCTGTTTTCGGTGGCGTTGCTGGCGGTGGTGGTGTCGGAGCGGGAATGGTCGTGGGCTCGGGGGCTTGTTCTGACTGGCGTGCTTTTCAGTCCGGTGATGGCGTTTTCGGGGATGTTCCTTTCACCGAACGTGCTTTCCGGGGCGTTTTTGCTGTTGCTGGTGGTGGTGTTGAGGCGGCCGGGGGATGAGTCGGGGCGGTCGTGGGCGGGGGAGGTTGTCCGGGTGGGCGGGGCGGGGTTTCTGGCGTTCGCGGCGACCGGGGCGCGGCAGGATGCGATCCTTGTCATGCCGTTGCTGGCGCTGCTGGGGGTTCCGGGGCGGACGGCCCGGGCGGCGCTGCGGCGGCCGGTTCTCTGGGTGCTGGTGGGGGGTTGTCTGGCGGCGATTGTGACGGGGCGGGTGGCGGGGGCCGGGTATCGGGCGGTGCCGGCGCCGTTTTTCGTGTTTCCGACATTCGTGACCTATCTGGCGGGCGGGCTGGGGGCGGTCCTTCTTCTTCTTGGGGCGTTTGCGGCGGGGATGGCGCGGTTGCGGACATGGCGGGGAGGGGCGCTGTGCGGGGCGGTGTTGGTGCCGCTTCTTTTCTATGGGGGATTGCTCTACAACCCGCGCTATCTGCTGATCGTGGCGTTGGGGGTGCTGGCGACGACCGTTTTCCCGCGGGGGCGGAGGTTTTGGGACGGGCTGGGCCGAAGCCGGACCGGCCGGGTGGTGGTGTCCCTTGTCGTGCTGGGGACGGTTGCGCCGTGGCTGGCAGGGATCCGGATGGCTGGCTGGGCGGCCGGCCGGCCGGTGGCGGCTTCCAGCACGCTCTACCCGACTTCGGATGGATTCTGGCCGCTCGGGGCATACGGCTGGTTCCTCGGAAGGCTGGCTCGGGCCGCGGAACGCCCGATCGATCACAACCAGGCAATATGGGCGGCCTGGACGACCGTTGCTGCGGATCGCCTCCCCGAAAGGGCGAAGGTCGGGATCGTGAGCAGCGGAATGGAATCATACGGCCGGTTCCGGTTGAGGTGGGCGGGCCGAAACGGGATATCGAGCCGGGAGGATGCCGAGGTGCTGCTCGTCGACGACCGCGCTTTGAAAAAGCAAAGGCTCGATGTCGACACAAGATCCGACGCCACCCGGGAGCAGGCCCGCGATCTGATGCGACCCGGGACGACACGCGTGATCGGGGCCGCGATGGGCCGGAGGATCATGATCTGGTCGGAACGATACGGAGAGGGGCCGCCGGACTCCTCCGTCAGCTTGACGATGGCCATGGCGCCGGTCTACGGGGGAAACGACTTTCGAGTGGCGCGCTGGCGGGACGCGTGGTGGCGCGACGAGGCGCTGGACGGCCACCGCGGCACGCTGGCGGCGCGTTCGGAGCCCGCCCTGCAACGAATCATGGAGGGGCTGGAGGCCGGGGGTTCGCCCCGGCGCGGGAACTCGGCATATGATCCGGAGCCATGGTGGTTTGTTCCGGTCGGGGGGGCGGAGCTGGATCGCCTGCGCGATCTCCCGGAGGCAGCCACCCGCCCGCTCTGGGTGACGGTGAGCATGCTTCCGGCGTTCATGGACGTGCGGAGCTACGGGAAATAACATGGAACGGGTGCGATCCAAGGTGCTGCTTGCCGGGTACGGACTGGTCTTGCTGGGCTGGATGCTGGCGGTGGTCATCGGGCATGGATTTGATCTGCATCGGATGGCGGTGGCGGCCATCGGGCTGGTTCCCGGGGCGGCGTTGGTGGCGGCGGCGTCCTCCCGGGGGCGCGTTCTCTCGGGCTGGGCGGTGGGCGTGTTGGGGGTGGTGGCGCTTTTCCTCTCGTTGCGGGGCGTTCGCTCGCCGGTTTGGGATCTGGCGCGGCCGGACCTGATTCTGATCTTTTCATTCGTGATTTGTTTCGTGTCTTCGGCGCGGGTTCTGGGGACGCCGGCGGGCCGCGGGATGCTGCTGATTGTGCTTGGGGCGGTGATTCTGGGGCACCTTGGGGTGGGTTTGTATCAGCAGTTCGTCGATTCGGAGTTTGCGGTTTTGCGTCCGCCGCGGAGCAATCAGGACGGAGTGAGCGGTTTGTTCTGGCACCGGAATTATCTGGCGGGGATGTTGGCATTTCTCGTGCCGGTGGCGGTGGCGCTGGCCATCAAGAGCCGGTCACCGGCCAGCACCGTTGGATTTGCGCTGCTTGCCGTGATCGGAGCGCTGCTGACCCTTCTGACGAAGTCGCGGGCGGGCGTGCTGGCGTTGACTCTCGGCGTGTTTGTGGTGCCGGCCATGGTCATTTATCGACGGTCGTTCAAATGGAAGGCCCGGCTCCGGGGAGCGGTTGCGGTCGGGGTGATGATCATGGGGCTGGCGGCCTTCGGGGGCGCCGCCATGATGGCATCGAAAATCTCGGAGAGGCGCGGGGGCAGCGCTGATCTGAGCGCCGCCCTCGAAGGGGACTCGCGGCTGGGACTCGCGGGATTGGCGTTCGAGCAGTGGCGCGACGCCCCCCTGCTGGGAACAGGAAGCCGCACGTTTTCCTACGAGGCTGTGATCCGCTGGGACGAGGCGAACCTTTCGGCGTGGCCGGGCAACCCCGTCATGGTCCACAACGACTATCTCCAATGCCTTGCGGAATACGGGGCGCTCGGCCTCATCGGGTTGCTGACCGTCGCGTTGATTCTTGGAGGGCGGATCTTGTTGCCGGGTGGCATTCCGGACAACGGAGGAACCGCGGACCAAGGCTTGTCCGCGATCCAAATTGGCGCCGCGGGGGCATTGGCGGCGGCCATGACCCACTCCGTCTTCGACTTCTCACTGCACATCCTGCCGAATGTCATGCTTCTGGGTCTGCTCACCGGTTCCCTTGGTATCGCGGGACCCGCCCGGCGCGACCGGCCCTCTTCCGGGCGGGGTGCGGGAGCGATCGGCATCACCCTCCTGCTGGCAGCGGCCGCCGGTCTGGGAGCCACGACGTGGCGCGATCTGTCAATGATCGGGAAGTGGTTCGTCGTGGAGCGCCGCCTCGCCGGCCGCAAGCCGTCGTTGGACCGCGAGGGTGCGGCGGCGATTCGCCGATTGTTCGAGACCGCCCCGGAATTTCGGGTGGCGCGGAACTACGGCGCGGCGCACCTCAGGCTCTACCAGCGCGACCCGGAGGCCAACGCCGAAGCCCTCGGGGAGGCTGTGGAGGCCCTTCGGATCGCAACCGAGCGCCACCCGTACGACGGCGAGAGCCTGATCAACTACGCCATGGCGCTCGGGTATCGCGGAGAATTCGAGAAGGCGGCCGGTTATTACGTCCGGGCGGTGGAAGTGACCGGGCGACGGGAAAACAAGTACGGCGCAATGCGTCGTTTCTCGGAACTCCTCTGGAGGTGGGGCGAGAAGGAATGGTTGGGTCGGAGGCCGGCCCGCGCGCTGGGGCTGTTCATCCGATCGCAGCAGTTTCTTGCGCGGGCATGGGAACGCCGAGCGCCCGGACTGACCGGAGGAAGCTACCGGAGGTTGGCTGCGAAACGGGAGAGGAGGATTGACTTTCTCAAGGCGGCGGGCATCGACGCGGAGTTTCCCGAAGGCGTTCCGGCCCCTCCGCGACCATCGCGCCCGGCCGGTTGGAATCGTTGAAATCCCGTCAGGGCTCTCTCATTCGTTCCGCCTTGGCACCTTCTTCTTGAATTCCTTTCCAATCCCGATATTTCGTGGCTGGCGAGGTTTGGCACGGCGTCCCCTGATCAGTTCCCCCCAGGCTCATGGTTCACGGTCGCAAGGAAGCGCTTTCGGTACAGGCACTCCAACTGTTGGATGCCTTTCTGGTGTGGGTGGCTTTCTGGATCGGTTCGCTGCTTCGGGATCCGGTGCGTGAGTTGATGGGGCTGGCGCCGATGGAGCAGCCGGGTCTGAGCGAGCTGATGCCGTTGTTGTTTGTGGTGATTCCGCTGACACCGATCGCGCTGGAGTCATTCGGGTATTACCGGCACCCGTTGCGCAAGCGGACCCGGGATTCGCTGGTTCAGATGTTCAAGACTCTGATCATTGTCGGGGTTGTGGTGGGGGCATTGGTGGTGTTTCTGAGGATTCCGGTGGAGACGCGGAGCCGCTGGGTGATGGGCTCGGCGGTGCCGTTTGCGGTGGTTCTTCTCCTGCTCAGGGAAGCCTTGGTGCGCGGGGTGGTCCTGCATTCGGTGCGGGCCGAGGATGCCAAGGAGGCCGTCCTTTTTGTCGGCTCCGAAGAGTCGCTCCGCGAGTTCGAGGAAGACCTGCCCGAGGAAGCCAAGGGCGGCTACAAGGTGGTGGCCCGCTTTCAACCGGCCCCCGGAAACAGCCTCGAGTTCGGGAGCCTCCTGCGAAAGGAATCGGTGGGGCGCGTCATCTTCGCCGCCAAGCACGCCGAGTTCGGAACCCTCGCGGAACTGGTGGAAATCTGTGAGATCCAGGGCGTCGAAGCCTGGATCTCGGCGGACTTCATCCAGACGCAGGTGGCGCGGCCGGACTTCGACAGCATCGGTGGAAAGCCGATGCTGGTCCTGCGCTCGACGCCGGAATTGTCGTGGGCCCTTTGGGTGAAGGAACTGATCGACCGGCTGGGAGCGCTTGTCTTTCTGAGTCTCTCGGTGGCGCTGGTCTGGTGGTGGGTTGCGATCCTCATCAAGATCGGCAGTCCGAAGGGGCCGGTGTTTTTCCGGCAGAAGCGCGCCGGGCGCTACGGAAAACCATTTACGATGTGGAAGTTTCGCACCATGCACCCGGATGCGGAAGATCGATTGGCGGATGTGAGGTCTCAACAGGGGAACGAGATGAGCGGGCCGGTCTTCAAGCTGGAGGACGATCCGAGGATCTTTCCGTTCGGGAGTCTTCTTCGGAAGTTCAGCATCGACGAGCTGCCCCAGCTCTTGAATGTGCTGCGGGGCGACATGAGCCTCGTGGGTCCCCGCCCGCTCCCCCTCTATGAAGTGGAACACTTCGAGAAGTCCGAGCACCGGCGGCGGCTCAGCGTCAAGCCGGGCATCACTTGCTTGTGGCAGGCCGGGGGGCGCAACCGGATTTCAAGCTTCGAGGAATGGGTCCGCCTCGATCTCGAATATATCGACAACTGGTCGCTCTTCCTTGATCTCAAGATTCTCATCAAGACGGTTCCGGCCGTCTTGTTGGGATGGGGATCAAGATGAAGGGGGGAACATCAACAGGGGTCCTTTTTAGCAATTGCAATTTGCGACGGATTCGTCACAGACTGGAGCGTCTTACCGAGCCATGAAGCTGATCAGCGGGACCGCTCATCCGGAGTTGGCGGCTGGAATCGCCGGGTATCTGCACACGCGGCTCACGGACGCCACCGTTTCCGCGTTTCCCGACGGTGAAACATACGTCAAGATCAACGAAAACATCAGGGGTCAGGACGTATTCATCATTCAGCCGACCTGTCCGCCCACCAATCACAATTTGATGGAGTTGCTGATTCTGGTGGATGCGGCGCGGCGGGCCAGCGCGGAACGGATCACGACCGTGATTCCGTTTTTTGGATATGCCCGTCAGGACCGCAAGGATCAACCGCGGGTTCCGATCACCGCCAAGTTGGTGGCGAATCTCATTTCCGCCTCGGGGGTGAACCGGGTTCTGACGATGGACCTGCACGCGGCGCAGATTCAGGGGTTCTTTGATCTTCCGGTGGACCACCTCTATGCGAAGCCGGTGCTGGTCAAGCATCTCCGGAGACAGCGCCACGGCGACGACGGATCGAATCTCACCGTGGTCTCGCCGGACGTCGGCGGGGTGAAGCTGGCGCGCAGCTATTCCGACGCTCTCGGAGCGGAACTCGCGATCGTGGCCAAGCACCGCGTCAGCGCCACCAAGGTGGAACCGATGCGTTTGATTGGAAACGTCAGGGACCGCGACGTCCTCATCGTCGATGACATGACCGAGACCGCCGGCACCTTGTGCGCGGCGGCCGGAGTCCTGAAGGAAAGCGGGGCGCGGCGGATTTTCGCGGGGGTTTCGCATGCCGTGCTGGGCGATCTGGGGTGCCGGCGCATCAGGGAATCCTGCATCGATGAGGTGATCACGACGGATTCGACGCCGGTTGCGTGTGAGGAGAAGGTGACGGCGGTTTCGGTGGCGGGGCTTCTGGGGGAGGCGATCCAGCGGATTCACGACGGGGAATCGGTGAGTTCTCTCTTTGACATCGACAACGGATGCGTGTAGCAAATCCGCCCCCGCGGCGAATCGGCGGCGGCAACCACACTATTGAGGAAAGATGGCGAAGAGGCATGCACTGAAGGCGGAGCCCCGCAAGAGGACCGGTTCCGGGGTGCTCAAGCAGATGCGGCGGGAAGGGTCCATCCCTTCGATTGTTTACGGCGGAGGTTTGGAGAATCTTAATATCAAGGTGAGTGCGAAGGCATTCAACGATTTGAGAGCCCACAGCGCGTCGGACAACGTGTTGGTGGATCTTGAGATCGACGGCGGCCGGCGCCAGCTGGCGTTTTTGAAGGATGTGCAGGAGGATTCCCTGACGGGGCAGGTTCTGCACGCGGATTTCCTTGCGATCAGCGAGAGCACGGAGATCACGGCGCAGTTGCCGCTGGAACTCACCGGTGAACCGGAGGGGGTCAAGGTCGGGGGTCAGCTCGAGCAGCTCGTGCATGACATCGAGATCAAGTGTCTTCCCAAGGATCTTCCGGAGACGATTGAGGCTGGGATTGAACATCTTGAAATTGGCGACGCCCTGCACGTGGGTGATTTGGCGTGGCCGGAGGGGGTGAAGTCCACGCTGAGGGATGACGTGGTGGTGGCGCTTGTTGCGAGGGCGCGTCTCGCTGCTGAAGAGGAGGTTGAAGGCGCCGAGGTGGGCGTCGTGGAGGAGGAAGAAGAAGCGGAGGGGCCCGAAGTGATCGGCGAGAAAACCGAGGAGTAGGCCGGGCCCCGGGTTCCGTCTTCGTGATTGCCTTCGAGAGGACCTGCATGTGGCCGTTTCCGCTTTGCGGAGGTTGTCGCGCCTGCCGGGCGTTTCATTGCGAGACAGGGTAGCAGAATGGCCGACGCGGTACGGATGGTGGTGGGTTTGGGCAACCCCGGGCGGGAGTATGCCGGCACCCGGCACAACGTCGGCTTCGAGGTTCTGGACCGGCTGGTTGCACGGGGGGCGCCGCCCTTCAAGCAGGAGCGGCGATGGCAGGCGGAACTCTCCCGGAGCACGGGCGGAGTGCTGCTTCTGAAACCCCGGACCTACATGAATCTCAGCGGGAGAGCGGTGGGGGCGGCGGCCCGGTATTACCGGATCGCGCCGCCGGAGATTCTGGTGGTATTCGACGATGCGGCTCTTCCGCTGGGGCGATTGAGATTCCGGCTGTCGGGGGGGGCGGGGGGGCACAAGGGGATTGGATCCCTGATTCAAGACCTGGGATCGGAGGATTTTCCGCGGCTCAAGGTTGGCATTGGCGGAGCCCCGGGGGAGCGCATGACGGGGCACGTTCTTGGCCGTTTCGGCCCGGCCGAGCGGGAGGCGGCGGAAAACGCGCTTGCCAGAGCTGTGGAAGCTGTGCAGCTTGCCCTTCGCGACGGGATTGAACACGCCGCGAACATCCACAACGTCCGGGATCAACCAGCAAAAGCGAAAGAGAATGAGCAGGAAATACGAAAGCCTGATTGTTCTGAACACGAAGGGGAAGGAAGACAGCGTTGACGAACTGGTCAGCGCGGTGGCAAGGGAAATGGAGTCCGAAGGCGCTCGACTCGACGAGATCAAGCAGCTCGGGAAACGCAAGTTCGCCTACAACGCCCGGCACCTTGATAGCGGTCACTACGTGAACTACATCTTCGAAGCGGACCCGGAACAACTCCGGAGCATTCAATCACGCTTGAAACTGAACGGCATCGTCCATTTGCAGCACTACCAGCGGCTCGACTGAGATCCGGCGGGGACCGGCCGGCGTCTGCGAGGGGCCGGCCGGCAAGCCGGGTTTTCCGGGGTGCGGGGGGCCGGGCGGTGCGTTGCTGATCATCTCAAACCATTCTCCAAGTCATGGGTAATCTGAACAAAGTGATGTTGATCGGGAATCTGACGCGGGACCCGGAATTGCGCTACACCCCGAAAGGCACGGCGGTGGCGGATCTTGGGCTGGCGATCAACAGGTTCTGGAGCAACGAGCAGGGGCAGCGCCAGGAAGAGACGACCTATGTCGACGTGACTCTGTGGGCGCGGCAGGCGGAAGTTGCCGAGAAGTATCTCTCCAAGGGCCGGGCGGTTTACATTGAGGGCCGTCTCCAGATGGACACCTGGGAGGACAAGAACACCGGCCAGAAACGCAGCAAGCTGAAGGTGGTGGGCGAGAACATGCAGTTCCTCGGCGGGGGCGGCGGCCAGCGTGGCGGAGGCGAGTCCTCCTCTGGAGGTGAAGAGGATTACGAATCGTCAAGTGCCTCCACCGGGAGTGGCTCGTCGCAACAGGGAGGTTCGCCCGCCGTCATGGAGGGACCTCCCGGGGACCCTGAAGAGGAGGCGGACGACATCCCGTTCTGAGCCGGGGGGCTTACGGTTCCCGGGATTTTTCCTGCCGGAGTCTGAGTTGTCCGCAGGCGGCGTCGATGTCGTGCCCCTTCTCGATCCGGAGGGTGGCGCGGACCCCGGCGCGGCTGAGAACGTCTTGAAAGGACCGGCAGTGTGAAGGAGGCGGCCGGCGCCAGGAAAGCCCGGCGACCGCGTTGTAGGGGATGAGATTGACCTTGGCGTGGATCCGGCGGGCTCGCCTGGCGAGAAGCGCCGCCTGCCCGAGGTCGTCATTGACGCCCTCGATGAGGATGTACTCGAGGGTGATTTGCTGTTTCTTGTGCTCGTTCCATGTGTGGAGGGCCCGGAAGAGATCCTCCAGCGGCCAACGGCGGTTGATGGGCAGGAGGAGGTCGCGGACTTCGTCGGTGGCGCCGTGCAACGAAACCGCAAGGCGGATCTGGCGGGGATGGGCGGCGAGTCTCCGGATCTGGGGGACGAGGCCGGCGGTCGAGACGGTGAGGTGCCGCGCCCCGATTTCGAGTCCCCACGGGGCCGTGATCAGATCGATGGCGTGGAGGAGGTTTTCGAGGTTTGCCAGCGGCTCGCCCATTCCCATGAAGACGAGGTTGTGAACCCGTTGGCGGGTGAGCTCCTCGGCCCGCATGACCTGGCCTGCGATCTCGTCGGGGGTCAGGTTTCGGGTGAAGCCGTCGAGCCCGGAAGCGCAGAATTTGCAGCCGAATGCGCAGCCGACCTGCGAGGAGACACAGAGGGTCCGGCGGTCGGAGGGCTCTCCGTAGAGGGCCGGGGAGGCCGGGACGAGCACGCATTCGATGAACTGTCCGTCGTGGAGCCGGAAGAGGAACTTACGGGTCGCGTCGGGCGCGCCCTGGGTGCGGACGTGTCCGAGTTCATCGAGGCTGAAGCGCGCTTCGAGTTCGGCGCGCAGGGAGGAGGGAAGGTTGCTCATGGCTGCCACCGAGCGGACGCGCTTTTTCCAGACCCAGTGCAGGATCTGGCCGGCGCGGTAGTCCGGTTCGCCCGCCTCGGACAAAAAGGCGAGGAGATCGTCCCGGCTCTGGCTGCGCAATGATGGTTTCACCTCCGGAACCTTGCCACAGGTCCTCCCTCCCACCAGTGCGGACTGCGGCTCCGCTTCCTGATGTGGCGGGTGGCACGGCGATCAAGCAAGGGAAAAGACTGGGTTCCGGGGGTTGCCCGCCGTGGGGGCTGCGGGTTCGTGGGATTGACATCCGAGGGCGAAAGGCGCACCGTCGGCGCCTCTTGGGCTGGAATGGGTCAGTTTGGATCGCCCGGGGCTCGCTGGGGTTGCTGCTGGTGGCCGCGGTTTGTTGCAGTGGCACCGGTGGGAAACAAACCGGGGAGCAGCTCCCGGAAGAGCGGGTCATCGCGCTTTCGGAAGGCGCCGGAGCGGCGGCTCTCGAAAGGAAGTACGCTTACAGCAAGGAAGACGTCGAACTGAACGAGGATGGCACCTTCGGCGGGGGAAAGCGAAGCCGGTTCGAGGGTCAGCGGTTCGTGGCGTACGGAGGCGGGGTGGGGAAGGCCTCCTATTCGAAGCCCCGCTACGCCGCCGGCACGTGGGACGGCCGCGAGACCGTCGCCAAGCCGCGGTTTCAGAGTCCCCGTGACACGGTCCGCTTCCGGACAGCCTCCCGTTACGAGGGGGCGGTGGCCGGCGTTGCGGAGCAACAGTCGCGATACGAGGGCCGTTCGGTCAGCGCGCCCCGCTACCACGCCGGGCCGGCCGTCGAGCACTCAAGGCCGGACCTCGACAAGCCGCCTGACGCCCGGACGCGGTTCCGGCGGGAGGTCTATCCGGAGCCGCCCATCTTCAGCCAGGACGAATACAGCCGCATGACCATCGAACAGACCCGCGACATTTTGGGGCGGGATGATTGATCGAGACCCATCATGGTTTCCCCGCCTGCCCAGCGCCGCTCGGCTCGTGAACGCCTCTGGGAGATCATATTCGAGGCCGAGACGCGGGCCGGGCGGATCTTTGACGTGGCGTTGCTGTGGGCCATCGCGCTGAGTGTGACGGCCGTGATGCTGGAAAGCATCGACGGGATCGCGCGGGATTGGGGGACGCAGCTCCGGGCGATCGAATGGATTTTTTCGGGTCTCTTCATGGCGGAGTATTTTCTGCGGGTTTACCTCGTGCGGCATCCGCGGCGTTACATCCTGAGCTTTTTCGGCGTCATTGACCTGCTTTCGTGGATTCCGACGTTTCTTGCGCTTCTGGTTCCCCACGGGCAGTCGCTGCTGGTGATCAGGGTTCTCCGTCTGCTGCGGATGTTCCGGGTGCTCAAGATGGTGGGGCACGTGCGGGGGGCGGAGACCATCGTGCGCGGCCTTGTTGCGAGCCGGGCCAAGATCACGGTGTTTTTCTTTTCGGTGGTGGTGTTTGCGGTGATTGTGGGCACCATCACCTATCTGGTGGAGACCGGCGGGAACAGCGGATTCGACAGCATTCCGGTGAGCATCTATTGGGCGATTGTGACCATGACGACGCTTGGGTACGGAGACATCGCTCCAATAACGGTGGTGGGGAAATTCATCGCGGCCTTCACGGTGCTCACGGGATATGCCATCATTGCCGTCCCGACCGGGATCGTGACGGTTGAAATGGTTCGCGCCTATCGTCCCGACGAGTCGACCGACGCCTGTCCGTCGTGCGGGTGTCACGGTCATCTTCCGGACGCCCGGTACTGCCGGAGGTGTGGAGAGAAGCTGAAGTGAGGCCTCGGCGGGCGCGGCTCCGGGGGTGTGCGATCGCCAAAGGTCTGGCACCGGCTACCGGCGGCGCACCTTCGACTGCTGGTTATGGGTTGTGGTTACCGAAATCATTCGGACTCGGCGCGGGTAGCCGGTTGTCCAGCACCGTCTTGTTGGGAAC
>Ga0180436_10002905_pt1 | contig 15988 bp, 13 predicted proteins | sample SS_ome_2_FD_132434 | JGI IMG/M metagenome (GOLD analysis project Ga0180436, IMG submission 132434) | Hypersaline lake sediment archaeal communities from the Salton Sea, California, USA - SS_3_S_2 metaG | ecosystem: Environmental > Aquatic > Non-marine Saline and Alkaline > Hypersaline >...
TGGAAATATTCTTTGCCTCCCATGACCCCACCACCTTGAACAGGCAGGGTAATGACATGGGCACCCAGTACCGCTCCATAATACTTTATACCACCCCGGAACAGGAAAAAGCGGCCAGGGACTGTGTACAGGAACTAAAGGATGATAAAGCATATCCGGCTATGATAGTGACTGAAGTGGAGCCCCTGGAGAAGTTTTATATGGGAGAGGATTATCACCAGGATTATTTTGCCAGAAACAGTCGTGCTCCCTACTGCCGGGCAGTGGTAAGCCCCAAGGTAAATAAGGCAAAGAATGAATTTAAAGCTGTGCTGAAATAGGGCTTAGCACAGCTTTAAAAAATTATATATGATTATTGTTTTAAATTCCTGATTTTTTAAGGTATTCCACCACAGCAGCTACATTATCCCTATAGGTCCCATCTGGAACAAATTTTTTCTCAAAAAAAGCACCACCTATGGTAAAACCCCATACTCCCTGATCGATAGTAGCCTGTAGTCTTTTAAAACTGTTAATAGAGCCGGCAGAGACAATAGGAGCGTTTATTTCAGAAACCAGTTTTTTAACCAGCATATCTGCTTTTTCGGGATGCTTGTACCTGTAGGCCAATAGGTCGAATCCATCAGCTCCAGCAGCTTCTATTCTTTTTGCATCTTCAACAATCTCCTCTATAGTTCCATCAAGTATAGAGGGCCTTTCATAAATTTTTCCACAAAAGGGAAAATATTTGAGGTCTGAGTCATTTACTATCTCCATCACTGATGGATAATATATAGTCCCCATCAGATAATCGAAACCAAGTTTTACTGCTTGCTTCGCTGGACCCAGTATTTTATCTTCATCGTATTCTACTACTTCTACAAATGCTTCCTTTCCGATGGAATGGATACTATCACATAATACTTTCATCTCCTTTTCAGGAAGCCCTATTTCCTTAAAACCGAAATAGTCTACATCAAGGTCTTTTACCATCTCAAAATGTTCCTGCGCATCCTCTACGGTAACATCATTAAGGGTAAACATAAGAATTAGCTTTGGTGTCATTTTTTCTCCTTTTTCTATTGTTTCTATTCTTTTGCTATCTCTAATCCCAGTTCAGCAGCACGGGATTCAGCCATTGAAGTGATTATTGAGCTTTTATCTATAATAATCCTTTTAGAATTTGATGATTTTTTTAGCTCTTCAATATCAGCTGCAGTAATAAACTTATTAATCTTCTCGATTATCCGGCTGTCTTTAGTGTTAACTGCATCACTGCCGGTTGTATCCATTTTTTTAATAGCATCTCTTAAGGCTATTCCGGTGCTCAAAATTTCCCTGTCATATATATATTTTGAGTTTGCCTCCATAGCATTAAACAGCACAAAAGCTTTATTATGGTTCTCTGCAGCTACCAGTGTTCCATGGTCAGGCATAATTACTACCAGTGATTCACCCTTTTTATCCATTGAAGTAAAAGAGTCGTATATATAATTTTTCTCCCCTTCTGAGAACATGGGATATTCTTTTGGTACAACCGGGATGGTCTTTATTCCAAACTCCTGGGCTGCAAGCATTACGCTTTTAACCTCTAGACCCATAGAGGCGATCAAAGGACTATAGTGGGTGTTTCCATGCAAACTGCAGTTTATGTTAGGAAATCTCTTTAATACGTCGTGATGGAGATCTGCTTCGCTTGAAAGTTTTTCCCTTTTACCCTCCAGCACGTTCTGTTCTATATCTGTGACTATTATATCATCTGGATGCAGTTTCCATCTGTAATCAATTGATGCCTTAGTCTGGGTTGAATATATCTTCTGACCCACCCTCAGGGACATATTGCCTCCGGTATAGTCAGTAAGACCTGCCTTTACCATATAATCCATTATCTCCAGTATTATTTCCCTTGGTTTTAGAAGCTCGTCTTTGGTAAAACAAATAAGCTTTTCCTCATCCATCAAAATTGTCCTTTCTCATTTTTAATACTTTTAAATATTTTTCGAATTTATCCTTCCAGGATAATGAACCAGATGGTTCAAAATGATCCAGTTCTATCGAATTTATAAGTATTTCCTTTGCTTCTAGCATATCCCTTGCCTCACCGGTTGCGACCATTTGGAGCAAAATATTGCCAGTAGCGGTGGTCTCAACAGGACAGGCTATCAAAGGTATGTCTAGAGAATCTGCAGTCCACTGGCACAGAAGCCTGTTTCTGGCCCCGCCACCCACCATATATATTATTTCGATCTTATTTCCGGTTATTTGTTCCAGCTGCCTTATGCTTGAAGTAAATGCCAGCACCAGACTTTGATATACACATCTAGAATATTCGCCTATCGTTTCAGGAGCTGACTGGCTGGTTTCGCTGCAAAATCTTTTTATGGCCCCCGGCATGTCAAATATCTCTTTGTTAAACATTTCTTCATTTACATCTATAAAAACATCAGTTTCATCAGCATCTATTGCTTCTTTAACGATATGATCCCATTCCATCTCTCTTCCCTGTTCTTTAGACCACTTTCTGCGGCATTGCTGTATTACCCATAAGCCTACTATATTCTTTAAAAAATTATAATTACCTTCTATACCTCCCTCATTGCCAAATCCGTAATTTAATCCCTTCTCGTTTATTATGGGTTTAGCGGCAACAATTCCAGACATGGCCCATGTTCCACAGCAGAAGTATGCCCAATTCCTGTTTAGGTGTTCATCACGAACGGGAATAGATGCTATCTCAGACGATGTATCATAAGCAGATAGGCAGACAGGTATTACACCACAGCCAGTTTCAGCGCCTATATCTTCTTTTATATTATCTATTACAATTCCCGGTTTTACCACTTCTAAAAAAAGGTCAGGCGAAATACCGATTAGCTCAATAATCTTTAAATCCCATCCATCATCCTGCTGATCATATAGTTGAGTAGTTGTAGCGCCTGTGTGTTCTAAAATTTTTTTTCCGGTTAAAAAATAATTCAGGAGATCTCCTATCATCAATAATTTTTCTGCATTTTTCAATGGCTCACTCCCAGAAAGAACCATGGAATAAAGCTGGAATAAAGTATTAATCTCAAGTACCTGAACGCCGGTTCTTAAGTACAAATCATTTTCACTTATTATCTCAAAGAATCTACTTCCAATACTTTCAGTCCTCTTATCCCGGTAATGTACTGGATTTTCCATAAGCCTTCCATTAATGTCAAGAAGACCAAAATCTATTCCCCAGGTATCCACACCTATTGCCGAAATAGATCCGCATACTGCAACAGTCTTTGAAATGCTTCTTTTAAGTTCAAGAAACAGCCTTAGTATATCCCAATAAAGTTGTCCCATCACATATACTGGCCTGTTGTCAAACCTGTATGTCTCTTTCATGGTAATTGATTTGCCATCAAAGCATGCTACTAAGGCTTTCCCGCTACTGGCTCCAAAATCTACAGCTAAATATTTTTTACTGCTTTTTATGTTCAAATCGTTTATTTCTAGATCATTATTTCATAATTAATATCCATCAGCTTACAAAACTCCACAAGCTCTTCTGTATGATCTCCATAACCGATATTCCAGTGATGACCAAATCCGCCTTCAGCAATCCTGTCTAGCATATCTCTTATATTAAAATCAAACTGGATATTTATAGGGTTTCCTTCATAATCTTCTATTAGGTCAGTATCAAGAACTTTTCCTTTCGCAATAAACATCCTGTACCCGGTCCTTGAACCCATCATATTAGCCATCGTGACTACCCCTGGAATCCTTTCAGGGAAAAATACTGCTATTCCAGTTCCTGTCTCATAATCTGTTGTTATCCTTATATCTTTTTTCTCCTTTGCCAAAGTAAATGCCCCGGCACCACAATGAGAGAACATCATGGAATTATTTTTTTTATCCAGATTATATATCTTTAGCTGATCTCCATTTGAAACAGTTCTTCCTGACAGCTGATATAGTAAATACATAACAATGGTAGAATGCAGGTCACCCTCGCAGGCTGAAGGAATACCCAGGTCATTCAGCCTTGCTACAGGTATACAAACTTTTCCTTTAAGGTGCGGAAAACAATTTGTAGATACTGCTCCTAGAGATTTTTCCTTTACCAGTTTGAGTATATGTAGAAGTATTGATGAATTCAGTATGCCTGATTCCTCTTTTGCATCAACTTTTCCTGCAAGGTCTTTTATGTCTTTCCAGATTTTTTTTGCCTCATTTCTATCTATACTTTCAGCGCCGATAAGAAGTTCTTCATTTCCGAAATTTACGAGAGCTATCCCAAATTTCCATTTTATGGCTATCTCGTCTGCCGTAAGATTTGTCATTATGCTGGGATGTCCGCCGAAATACCCTATTTTTAACTTTTTTAGGCTACTCTTGAGGGCACATGCCCTGGAATATATGTAAAGCTTCTTAAAAGCTTTTTTATCATCAAATCTCCCGTATATATATTTGTAGTCAAGCCCCAGTTCATAAATATTAGGCAATAGGTTCTGGGAGCCTGTTATAGAAATATTAAAGGCAGAATAGTCGTGGGCCCAGACTATTACAGGTTTATCTAATCCAGTTATAAGAGACATAACTCTTGCATCATCGATGAATGTGCCAATATGGAGTATGTAAGCGTCGAGATCCTTATCTGTAAAGAACTTTACCGTCTTTTCTGCAATATCAGGCGAATTAATAAATTCAGGGGCTACAACAGCATCAAGTCCCAGCTTTTGGCATTGTCCAATAAGTTCTTCCTGATAATCGTGACTGGTTTCTTCTCCAAGGTTGAAACCACTCATGATAGCGGTACAAATTCCAATTTTTGGTTTTAGCATAATAACTCTCCTTTTAACATTGTTATTTGTGTTTGCTGTCGATCTCTATTTGAGCAGCCCTTGCAATTTTAAAAACTTCTTGTTTTTCTTTTTCTGTGGCATATACCGGTTTATGCTCCTTGAGGATCTCTTTGGCAAGTTCTTTTGCTCTTTCCCTCATGTCCTTCCCACCTGTCTCAGCCATCCATTGGTTCCAGTTACCTCTGTCTGTAAGTCTGGGCTCCCACCTTTCCCCGCTCCGACAATATTTTAGAGTATGGGCAGTTGAAAGAAAGCCAGAACTGTGTCCTGCTTCCCTGAATGCATCCAGTCCTATCTTGCCTTCATCGATTTCTATACCTCTTAAAAATCTGAAAGTAGATCCCAGAATCTCATTATCTATCAAGCATTGCTCATAATTGGCTATGCTCATCATTGCAAGATTTCCGATAGCTACGTGGATTATGTTAACTCCGCCCATTGCACATCCCAGGAAGTGTTGAGCTCTCTCGTAACCCATCTGGGCATCGGGAACTTTTGAATCTGCAGTATTGCTGCCATAATAGGGCAGATTATAATAATGGGCCATTTGGGCAAGTGCCATATGCAGCAGTGTCGATTCAGGTGCATTACCCGAAAAGTTTAGTGAACGCATATCAAGTATTCCCGATGAAGATGCATATATGCAGGGAGCACCTGGATTTGCCATCTGTGCCAGGACCACAGCAGATAGAACATTAGCATTTGCTTCAACAATAGTACCTGCAAGAGTATAGGGTGTAGTACCTCCTGCATTCTGATCTACCTCCAGATAGCATGGGATATTAAATTTTCCGCATTCTAGAAGCTCCTCTATAAATCCATATCTATGGGTAAGGGGACTTATAAGGCAAAGCCCTGCCACAAAGAAAGGCCGTTTTGAAACTTCTTCTATACTGCCTGCAAGAACAGATGCCATCTCCAGTTCATATTTAAGTCCCTCTCTGCATCCTCCTACAAGGGCATAGAAATTTCTAGTATTGTTTATAAGATTGTGAGCAAAAGTTATCATCTCACATTCAGAGGTGTTGCCGAATTCAGTGTCCTGGGGTGTTACTAGGAAATGGGCGATATCCATATTTTCAAGAGTATCTTCCAGTCTGGTAAAATCTTCAAGATCTTTCATTGTAGACGGTCTGAGTTTATTATCCATATCAAGAGTATTGACGGCACCCGCTCCGCCCATAACATAAACATTGTCAGAGTCATCGAGTTTGATATCATATATTGGATCACGTCCATAAAGTGTGATATTGCAGGGAGCTTTTGCTATATATTCCATCATTACATTGCCTGGTATCTTTACTATTTTTTTATCATGGTCCACATCACAGCCATTATCCTCCATGATCTCTCTTGCTTCACCGTGCATATTCTTTATTCCAATATTTTCCATAACATCTATTGTAGCTTCATGAAGTTTATCCAGCTGATCATTTGTAAGTGGTTTGTGCTGTCCACCTTTTATCGGTACTATTCCTTTTTTTGTTATCATAGGTTTCCTCCCTAATGTGATAATTTTCCATTTTTATAATAAAATACTACTGGAATCTCAATAAATTCTATATCTTTTTTCAGGTGATCAAAAGCAGGGTAGACTTCCATCCACTCAGATATCATTCTGTCCCATTTCTGTGAAACTTCATCATTGTTCAGATACTCATATGCTTTTTTTAAATTATCTGCCTCTTCAAACAATATGATATTATTATCATTTTTAAATATCAGCATTCTATCAAATCCGGCTTTTTTTAGTCCATTCACAACAGATTTCCAAATATTTTCTTTCTTATGGATCTCGATATAATCTTTTTCTTTTTCCTTTTTTAATCTCATGAGATATGCTCTGTATTCCATGATACTATCCCTTTCTTGGTGAACCTCGGCAACATTTTAAAATATTCATATAATAGTCATAATTTAATGGAGTAACAGATGCAGGGATGTCATCACCCCCAGGAATATATCCTCCACTTATGGCTGCCTGGATCTTATATTCCACTTCATGCCTGATACTGTTCCTGTCTTTTGATAAAGCATTTGCGGCATCAATATTACCAAAGAATGCTACCTTTTCCCTATATTTTTTTACTAGATCCACCACATCTATATCGGCCTTGGCTTCATTTGGGTGTATTGCATTAATACCTGCATTAATAAGATCTTCCATTATTTCTAGGTAATAACCATCTGTATGATATATCAATGGCTTACCATATTCCTTTAGGCAATCGCATATCTTTCTCAAAGCTGGGTAGTAAATAGTTTTCCAATCTCTGGGGGACACGAAAAGCCCGTTTTTATATCCTATATCCCCATATATTATCAATCCATTTATATATTCATTCTCAAGTTGTGCTTTTCCAAGTTCGATATTGAAATCTGCTGCCCTTAGTGCAAATCTTTTTAGTATTTCCGGATTATCCCTTATCGCAATGAACTCATTTTCCATTCCCATAGCCCTCCATATTGTCTCCCTGGCTTCACAAATATTTCCAAGAACAAAAAAATTACCCCCATATTTCTCTAATTGCTCGTAAAATGGCGGCTCTTTCCTGTATTGGTCTGAAAAAGCAAAGGAAGATGAATACCTCCTATCATCATAAGGATCTTGGAAAATAAAATGTTCAAGTTCCCTGACATCTTTTACAGCATAATCTATAATATTAGGGATTGGCTGATTGAAGTTAAGCTTCAGTATGCTGCCGAATCCACCCTGATATATTACATATTTAACAGTCTTTTCTATCTCAAGGACATTGTCTATGTAGGGATCTATATTTGGGGAGCACAGCAAAAGATCATGGTCATAATAATCAAATATCTCTACAGATCCATCCAAGCCGAAATAATTGTGCCAATTTTCTATAAATTCAGTCCAGAAGAATATATCACCTATAGGAACAACATCGGGGCTCTTAAAGTATATGCTATCCATAACCCTTTTTATCTTTTTTATTCCTTTATTTCCCAACACCATCAGCCCGACTTTTAACCTTTTAGAGCTCCCATTGTCATACCAGCAATAAACCATCTCTGGAAAATGACAAATACTATAAGTACGGGTATTACTGTTATCATTATTGACGCCCCATAAGTTCCAAGGGGTACAATATATTTACCTCCCGCAATTTTAGCAATTGCTACCGGTATAGTCTGTATTTGGGGATTTTGTAAGAAAACGAGAGCAAAAATAAATTCATTCCAAGTCTCTAGGAAAAGAAGAATTACACATGAAGCGATGGCAGGTTTGGAAAGGGGTAATATAATCTGTAGAAACATCCTGAAATCAGAAGCTCCGTCTATTTTTGCTGATTCTTTTATCTCGTTTGGTATCTGCTCAAAAAAAGACCTGAGTATCAATGTAGCAATGGGAATAAGAAATCCTATATATGGTATGATAACTGCAAGGTAATTATTTAGTAATCCTGCATTTCTGAGTATAAAAAATAATGGTATAAGCAAAACCTGGGCAGGTATTACAAAACTGGCTATTATTAAAGTAAAGGTAAATTCCTTACCCTTAAATCTATAATTTGAAAAACTGAAAGAACCAAGGGATGCAATTATTATTGCTATTGTTATTGAACTGAATGTCGCTATAATGCTATTTCTGAACATCTGAAAAAATGTCACATTTAAATGTGTTTCTGCATATTGAAAAGCTTCGATATAGTTTCTGAAAGTAAATTCTTTGGGTATTAGAAACATAAAAGCACTGTATACAGTCTCTTGGCTTCTTATTGAAATGGAAAATATCCACAATATTGGAAATAGGATTACTATAATGGTTAATATAATTAAGATTCTTGAAAATATAAAGAATCCCAGATCCCTTTTCCTGCTTATGCCATATTCATTTTCTTCATATCTTACTGTCCTTTTTTTGAACAATGCCATATTCTATTCTTCTCCCCTTCTCATTAATCTGATCCGTATTACTCCGAAAATAATCACTATTACAAACATAATGAAAGCTATTGAAGACCCGACACCCATCTTGTTGGGTCCATTGGCAGAAAATGAATAGTAATACATAATAGTAGTAAATACTTCTGAATTATGAATGGGTCCTCCTCGTGTCAAAACATATACTATATCAAACACCCTGAAACTTCCTATAAGGTTGAGAATCACGTTCAATATTATTACAGGGGTAACAGTAGGGATTACTATCTTAAGTATCTTTCCTGACCAGTTCGCACCATCTACATCTGCAGCTTCTAGTATCGTCCTATCAATTGACTGAAGCCCTGCGTAAAAAATTATCATATTATACCCTACCCATTGCCATATACTTACAAATATGACACACCAGATGGCTAAATTTACGCTGGAAAGCCAGGAAAAATCGATTCTTAGTATCTGATTTAGAACTCCATCCTGTGATAATATCTGTCTCCAGGCCAGACTTATGGATACCGGAGCTAGAACTGCAGGAAAAAATATAACCGTCCTAATGAGTACGCTATTCTTGAATTTTCCAAAGAAGATCACTATAGATAAAAATAAAGCAAGTGCGACTTGGATGCTTATACTTGCACCTACAAAATAAAAAGTATTTCTAAAAGATATCCAGAAATATCGATCATTGAAAAGAATCTTGAAATTTTCAAACCCGATGAATTCCTTGAAGATATTTGCATCATATCCGGTAAAATCATAAAAACTTAATATAAGGGACATTATTACAGGTGAGAGGGAGATAAAAAGAAATACAGTCAATGCTGGGACCAGAAATGAATATGGCTTGCCGGTATTATCCCAAAATCTTAGAATAGGTTTTTTTCTATGATATGTGCTCATATAGATATCAGTCTAGATTTAATAATTAAAAAGATATGGTGCAGGAAATAAACCTGCACCATATTTACTATATTATCCTTGATAACCACAGATATCATCAAGTTGTGCAAGAACATTATCTACCGTATCAACGCCTAATAGCACATTACCTATACCATCGCCTAATGCCTTTACTGCATCAGGATTATAATAATATACTTCACTGTGCCTTCCAGGAGAATTATACAGTTTAACACATTCTTCAAGTATTGGATTATCTATCTCAGGCATATTATTCAAATCAACTCCTGCTGCTGGATTAACACCATTGGATATAAATATCTCTGCAGCCCTGGGGCTATTTGTAAGCTTTATCCATTCTATTGCCAACTCCTGGTTCTCTCCCTGAGAGTAAACCCCAATGTCTGTACCAAAATTTTTATTGAATGCAACAGTGGAACTGTTATTTACTAATGGAAACTGTACTATTCCAATATTGGGATTATCGGGATTATTTTCTTCCTCTTTCATAGAACCTGCAAACCAGTCTCCCTGACCCCACATGAATATTCCTTTTCTCTCAAGCCAATCTCCAAATGCCTGTACCTGATAGTCCATGCTTAGAGCGTCCTGCCTCCAGACTCCTGCCTCATGCAGTTTTTCAAATACTGTAAACCCATTTCTGAATATATCTTGTTGCCATGATATTTCACCGTTCATAGCCTGTTCTACCATGTCTGGTTTTTCACTATCCTGTTGCTGATGGATAAAGTTGAAATATGGATCAAAATAACACCATGTTTCTACAAATCCTGCCAGGATAACATCATAACCAGCCTCGCTAGCAGGATCGACCATTGCTATATAATCCTCAACAGAGAATGCATCTGTAGAATCAATTGCATCCCAGCCTATCTCTTGGAGCATGTCCTTATGGTACCATATACACTCTGTCCATACATCCTGGGCAACTACCCATAATCCTTCATCATACCACATACCCTTAAAGTCATATGCAGGACCAAGCCATGATTTCCACTCATCATCAATATCATCTTTAAGGTCTCTCAATGCACCTGATTCAGCTACTTCTACCAGGTCTGTTCCCGGATATACCGCAAAAAGATCTGGGGCGGTACCGCCGGATAGTGCAGGTTTAAGGAATTCATTATAGGTGGTAACGGTATACTGCTGGTATTCTAATGTTGCACCCGGGTTTTCTCCCTCAAATATACCAATAAGTTCCTGATATGATTTGAGTATTCCATCATTACCGCCCTGCCAATCCGTAAACCTAAGTACTACCTCTTCCTTCTCTGTTACTGATTCTTCAATTGGTCTATCTTCTTCCCCAACAGATTCCTCTGAATCAGCTTCTTCCTTGCATCCTATTAAGCCAAATGTAGAAGCTACAGTTAGTGTGAGTACTACTACTATGGCCCACAATAATATTCTCTTCATTTTTCCTCCTTTTCATAGCATTTTTTACCTTTAATATTTTTTACTTAAGCCTCCGGTTTGCCAATAGAGATTGATTGAAGAACCTCAATCCCCGGTAAACCATGTTTATTTCATAGGCATCACCCCTCCAAAGAACATATATTCATATTACTCTATTTGTTGATTCCCTTATGGCAAGCTTCATCTCAAGATGGATATTCTTTTCGCCCCCATTTCTCCCCTCTATATTATCAAGAAGAAGTTTCATACCCATTGCACCCATCTCATATTTTGGCTGAAATACAGAGCTTAGTGAAATAACTGAATTCTTAGACATCCTTCTGTCATCAAAACCCATCACTCCAATATCATTAGGAATCCTGTAGCCTAGTTTAGTTATAACCCTCAGTGCGATCTGAGCCACAATATCCGATATTATAAATAGTGCATCGAGCTTTTTCTTTGCCAAACAGATTTCTTCAATCAGGGCCCTGGCACCATCTAGATCCCATTTACCCCTAAGTCTTTTATCAAAGAAAACAATATTTTCATCATAAACAATCTTGTTTTCCTTAAGTGCATCCATGTATCCTTTATATCTCCCCCTTAGGGTATGCATTTCTTCAATGGGACCGGAAAGATAACCTATATACCTATAACCCTTCTCAATAAGGTGGTTTACAGCCATCTTGGAATATTTATAATTATCCAGTATTACTTTCGGAATGTTAGGGTCATTTATGAAGTTTTCAATAAGTACTACTGGGATATTATTCTCAAGCAGTCTGTATACAAGTTTGTTATTGATAAGGCCAGAGGCTATTATTACCCCGTCTACCCTCCTGTTTAAAAGATTCTCTATCTGAAGTTCTTCCAAGTTCTGGTTATAGTTTGTATTGAATAAAAAAGTGGAATACTTGTTTTTAAAAGCAAAGTCCTGTGATCCGAGAAAAAGTTCACTATAAAAACTGTCCAGCTCTGGTGCTACAAAACCAATTGTCCTTGTCTTTTGTTTTTTTAGGTTTATAGCACCAATATTAGGATTATAATTCAGTCTTTCTATTGCCTCATTAACAATCTTTTCAGTTCTTTCATTATAATGACCCTCTTTTTTATTTATCACCCTGGAGACAGTTGCGATAGATAATCCTGTCTCTCTTGCTATGTCTTTGATTGTTGATTTTTTATTAGTCAATTTTGATATCCTAAGGAAAACGTAAACCGTATACGTTTACCTTATTAAAATAATGTAATAATGTCAATAAAATATTCTTTTTTATTCCTCCACTAAATCATCTATCTCTTTTATTAACCTATTTGGAAGTCTTCTGGGTGCGTGGTTATCAATAATCTTCCTTGCACGCTCCTTTGCTCTTTTTTCTAAAGTCCTATTTTTGGAATTAAACCACCTATTAAAATTTTCCTTTATAAATAATTCTGAATCCCATAGGAATTTTTTAAAATTATTTATAGTATGCATATCATCCAAAAAATACATCTTGTTTTTTAAACCTCTTTTTATTAGCTCGAGATCATAATCTTCTTCCTCAGCGACTTTTGAGGAAAGGAAATTTTTTATTGTCAGTATGAATTCATTTTCGATAAGAGAATCCTCCATAGAGGCCATGTTCATGGAATCCATTGCTCCGGTTGAATCAAAAATATTATTTGCCCCTTTACTTGTGCTTATAAAAATACCCACTACCTTTTCAAATGCCAGCTGCATATCAAGGTCTTTAGATTCTGAAGAGACCAATACTGATGAAGGTAATCCATAATAGTCTGCCATCTCTATGCCAGCAGCATAATATCTCCATATTTCAGGAGATGAAGTTATTATCTCTCCACTCTTCATATTTATCGATCCTGCCAGAATAGGGAATATGCTAGGATTTTTTGGATCTATATGTTTCTTAAGTACAAGAGCACATAAAAAATTTGCATTGTTTATAGCCAGAGCAGCCGAGACTGAAAGAGGGGCCGTAAGTCCCATTATTGGGTAATGTTCACAATCAGTAGGAATGCCTAATTCAGAACATTTTAATAAAGTCTCTATCTCATCTTTTGAAAAACCAAGTACTGAATCAGGTGCACAAGCTATCCTGAAAAAAGGTTTATTTCTCAGATCATCCTCAGAACCTCTTATAGCTACCCCCATCCTGAATATTTTTTCTACAACTCCCGGATTTGATGCAAGAAACCAGCACGGCTTATCTGTATTTTTAAAAACTACACCTGCCATAGCTATCCTTAATCTGGCCTTACCGACATCATTTGCATCAACTGCAGTATGGATTATATCAATGGAATCTAAATAATCATGTAAAATGGTAAACTTTTTCAGATCCTGAAGTGTGGTATCTTTATAATAACCTTTAGAGATCCTTTTTTTTATAGCACATGCACCACTGGTAAATAATAGATTATTATCGCCAAATACTTTGTAGCTGCTACCTTCCCTATTGTATATCCTGTGAGATCCCCTTGCTACTGATAATGCATTGTCAATTATATTTTCAGTAAACCAAACCTTTTTTACTTGATAATCTACTTTACATCCAATTGAATCATAAATCTTCAGGCATCTTTCACTATTCACGGGAATACCAATGTCTTCCAATATTCCAAGACTGGTATTATGTACATCAATAGGAGTAATATTATTTTTGCCTTTCATTATTACACCTCAAAAGCTATATGATTTAGCTAATTCATACATTGCTAGTGCGTTTTCTACTGGAATGTTTGGATGTATCTCGGATGTAGACCCTATGAGTGTCTTTGCACCACCGGAGTCTTCAATGGCTTTCTTGGTAGCTTTTCTTATATCATTCGGCTTGCCATAGGCTAGAAGATTCTGACAGTCAATCATGGAACCGCATACAGTATCAGGATAAAGATCTCTAAACTTCTTTATATCCATAGTCGCAAGGGGTTCGAATGGATTTATAGAGTCTGCACCCATATCTATAATATCCTGACATATCTCCCATTTCTTACCGTCACTATGGTGTATTACATAATATCCATAATTCTTCCATCTATTTATACATTTCTTAAGCCTTGGAAAAACTTCCTTTTTGATAAACTCTATGGGCCATATAAGCCCCTTATTAAATGCAAGAGCTTCAGAAATCATAGCCACTCTGGTATAATCTGTGGGACCGAAACAATCTATTCTGAAAAGCTCATGATCTAATAGGGCATCATAATATTTTGAGAATATCTCATATTCGTCATAGTACATATATGTAATCCATTCATAGCTGTATCTATGAGTAGCTGTGTATAGACCGGGTACTATCTCTGGTGCTATCATAACTGTATCTTCCAGTTTTTTTGCAATCCTGCCAAAAGATTTGTTTAATTTCTCCGGGTCCAGGAAATATTCATTGAAAAGATTCAGTTGCTCGAAAGCCTGAAAGCAGAACTTACCTTTTTTTATGGAACTATATATCCTGTCTATATCCTTTTCCATCATGATCTTTGCTTCGGTTAGGGAACTTATGGGAATATGTGTTATCTGCTTTGTCCACCATTCTTCCCGGTATTTAAATCCGTCTTCGTCCTCATTTATCCTTTTTTCAAAAAAATCAGGTATTCTGAAATGCCTTACCATATCCAGATTTTCCCTTACCGCTTTGCATATGAGGTCTTCGGCATTGCCACTATCCACTTTCTCCCCTGTGACCTCTTCTACAAAATCTATATTGTGAATGATGTCAAATATTGGAAGCCTATCCAACTCCCTGCCTTTAAATGTATTTACTATTCTTTCAGTTGAGTTTAAAGATAACATTCAATCTCCTTAAGGTAAACGTAATCGGTATACGTTTACCTTATTACAATTCATGGTTAATGTCAAGCAGTTAAAATAGAAAAAAAATTATTCTTATAGCTTGATATTTAAAATATGGAAAACTATAAGATTATAAAAATAACAGCATTTGCATGTATAACATATTTCTTGTCTTTATATCTTTAAAGAATGAGCAGATGATAGAAACATTTCAAAAACCATTATAAATAAACTAATTCCACCGAATTAATATCGAAAGTTGGTTTCCTCACTGAAGAATCAGAAAAACTAAGGGAGGAGGAGCTATTTTTGCTGTAGGTCGGGAAAAGACAATCATCTTGCAGGATAAAGCGGTATTTGTGACCATCCATACCCCGCCCTACAGTTTTATAAACCCGGACATCGTCACTGACAGCTTCAAACAGATGGGTTTTTCCGACCAGGAAAACCTGTAGTGCATAAGGGGACTATTCCAGGACTATAAGGTGAATGCAGTATTTTCAGGACATGAGCATGTATATAAAAAGTAATTTCATGACAGTACCCTTTATATTATCACCGCCCTTGTCGGTGAATATCCCTACTTCCAGAGCAAGAGGGTGGCTTTTATCACTACATAAGTGCAGATATAAAGGAAGGCGGCTGGATATATAGCGTAATAGGTATTGATGGAGACTTAAGGTACAGGCAAGAAATACCATATAGCTAGCAGGTAAGATGGGCTGCAAATACTGTCCTCCTGTCTTTATACAACCCATTATATTCTCCCACAGCATCTGGAGTCCTAGAAATAGTATAGTTTGTTTACAGTTCTCTTTTTTCCTGTTTAAATCCTGGGGATTCTTTCTAAGCCTCGCTGCCGGTCAGGCTTCTCAGGTGTATTCCCGCCAGGGAATAGCCTATGACATAAGGTATGAGACCCGGATACTTTACTGATACCCATAGCAGCAGCAGCCAGAAATATTTTCTTCCGCTGTTTTTTATTCCCAGTATCCACATGGACCCGAACAATGCCCTCAGCTGGAATTTCTGTATCTTTATCCTGTATACCTTCCTTTTCGGAGGTTTGAACTCCCGTATGAAAGTCTTTATCCTTTCATTATAGTCCCTCTGGTCATAAATAGTATCAAGTATCCTCTTATAGCCGCCA
>Ga0180436_10002906_pt1 | contig 15978 bp, 14 predicted proteins | sample SS_ome_2_FD_132434 | JGI IMG/M metagenome (GOLD analysis project Ga0180436, IMG submission 132434) | Hypersaline lake sediment archaeal communities from the Salton Sea, California, USA - SS_3_S_2 metaG | ecosystem: Environmental > Aquatic > Non-marine Saline and Alkaline > Hypersaline >...
AAGGGGGTCAGCAGGGCCGTGGCCAGCAGGGCCAGCCATTGGGGCATCCGGAAGACACGGGCCTTCGGGTAGTGTGGTCTGACATGGTTCAGGAAATCGTTCCAGGTGGACGGCCGGCGGTCGCCGAAGGGCAGGATGCCGGTATAGGCCTGTTCGGCACAGGCGATGATGGCCCGTGCCGCATCCGTGACGTGGAGGTGGGTGTAGATGTTTTTCCCCCGGCCCGGCAGGATCAGACGGCCGGCTGCCAGCTGTCGGAAATAGAGATCCCGCAAGCCGTAAACATGCGGCAGACGAAGGGCGGCAAACGCGATGCCGGCGGATGCGGCCATCGCTGACAATTGTTTTTCGGTGTCCACTTTAATGCGCCCGTAATCGAGGACCGGATTGACCGGTGTTGCCGCATTCACCGGGAAAGGGCTGCCGCTGTAGACCAGCAGGCTCGAACTGAAGACGAACCGCTTGACGCCGGCCTCGATGCCGGCCTGCAAGAGAGCCAGAGAGCCCTCCAGTATGGAAGGCTTCAGGATGGCGTAAGACTCGAAGGTGGCCCGTGCCCCAAGGTGGACGATGCCGTCCACGCCTTTGACCGCTTGTTTGAGGCTGGTGGGCTTTCTCAGATCGGCGATGACAAAATCCGCATCGAAATGACAGATGTCGCAGTCATCACCCGCCTGGCGAATCATCAGGCGGGGGCGATAGCCATCGAGGGAAAGCTGGCGGGACACTTCGTGGCCGATGAACCCCGAAGCGCCCGTGACCAGTAGTTTTATTTTTTTTGTGTTGACCATCATGACCGGTCTGCTCCTGGGGCCTGAAAGCACCCCGATTTAACAAGCGTGTTCATTTTCTCAGGCGGCGATTTCCTCCGGCTGGGTATCCGGCCTTATGGGATGGCTGTCGGTTTTTCCTGACTGAACCGACGTCAGGAGATCGGCCAAGGTCGGCCCTTCGATGACTTCGTCTTCCAGCAGCTGGATGGCGGTTCGTTGGAGCAGATCCATATTTTTTCTCAAAATGGCCAGGGCCACCGCATACTGGTCATCGATAATGCGCCGCACTTCTTCATCGATGATCCGGGCGGTCTCATCACTGTATTCACCGCGGGCTTCCGGCATTGGATTGAGGAATTGCGGTTGCCGTTTGTGGGCGAAATACACCTGTCCCAACCGTTCGCTCATGCCGTACTCTTTCACCATGCTGCGGGCCATGTCGGTGGCGCGCGACAGGTCGTTGTGGGCGCCGGTGGAGATATCGTTGAAGACGAGCTCCTCGGCGGCCCGTCCTCCCAGCAGGGTCGCAATGCGGTTGTTGAGTTCGGTTTTCCGCATCAGAAAGCGCTCTTCCGTCGGAACCTGCATGGTGTAGCCCAGGGCGGCAATGCCCCGCGGTATGATGGATATTTTCTGGACCGGATCGGTCCCGGGCAGGGCCATGGCTACGATGGCATGACCCAATTCGTGGTGGGCCACGATTTCCTTTTCGGCGGGATTGATCAGACGGTTTTTTTTCTCCAATCCGGCCACCACGCGCTCGACGGCTTCTTCAATCTCCGCCATTCCCAGACGCTCTTTGTTGCGCCGGACCGCCAGAAGGGCGGCTTCGTTGACAAGATTGGCCAGGTCCGCACCGACCATGCCGGCGGTCATGCCGGCGATTTTTTCAGCATCGATAACGTCTTCGGTTTCCACCTTGTCCAGATAGATTTTCAGGATGTCGGTCCGGCCGCTTTTGTCCGGTCGGTCGACGAGCACCTGGCGGTCGAAGCGCCCCGGCCGCAGCAGGGCCGGGTCCAGAATCTCCGGCCGATTGGTCGCGGCCATCAAGATGACACCGACATTCGGGTCGAAGCCATCGAGCTCGACCAGCAGCTGGTTCAAGGTCTGTTCTCTTTCATCGTGACCACCGGCCATGCCGATGCCCCGGGCCTTGCCCAATGCATCCAGCTCGTCGATGAATATGATACAAGGGGCTTTTTCTTTGGCTTCCTTGAACAGGTCTCGCACGCGCGCGGCGCCCAGGCCGACAAACATTTCAACGAACTCGGATCCGCTCAGGCTGAAAAAAGGTACGCCGCTTTCCCCCGCCACGGCTTTCGCCAACAGTGTTTTGCCGGTGCCGGGGGGACCGACCAGCAGGATGCCGCGGGGGATCTGTCCCCCGACACGGGTGTAGCGCCCCGGCTCCTGGAGGAATGAGGTCACTTCTTCAAGCTCCTGCCGGGCTTCGTCCACGCCGGCGGCATCCTTGAAGCGTATCGAGACATCATCCTCCATATAGATCTTGGCCTTGTTTTTGCCAATGGTCATAAATCCGGATTGCTGCTGGAAACGGCGCATCATGAACATCCAGATGCCGAAGAACAGGGCGATCGGTATCACCCAGGACATGATCGTGCCCAGGAAATTCGATTCGATTCTGCCGGAATAGGTGACATTGTTCTCTTCCAGCAGCTCGGAAATACCTGGATCCACGCGTACTGTTCGGAACAGCGCGCCTTTTTCCGAACTGCCGTCGGAGGGGATCATGCGACCCTGGATATCGTTTTCCGAAATGGCGATTTCAGCCACCTTGCCTTCTTTCACCAGTTTGACAAACTCGCTGTAGGGGATGTTCTCCACCATCAGGGCCGAGGCGATTATGTTGTGAAGCAACAGGACCAGCCATACCCCCAGGAGCACATACCACAAGGAAAATTTGTGTTGTTTTTCCATGGGTCATCCTTTCAGTTTTGATTCAAAATGATCCCTGTCCAACGTTGCGAAGTGACGATCACGGTCAATGGCGGTGGTGTTGCGCCGGCCACTCGACGGTACGGCTACTCCTGACACGCCACGGGTGCCGGCCGGGGGCCGCATGCTTCGTGGCCGGCCTGGTTTTTCATCGTCGCCTCGCTATCGCGCTGACTTGGTGGCTTTTCGGAATTTAGTGCCGTCGCTATGACCCCATCGATCCGGTCGGTGGGGATAAACGTCATGGCGTTGCGCACCTCAGCCGGGAGATCCTCGAGATCCCGCTCGTTGCGTTTGGGCAGGATAACGGTCGTCAACCCGGCCCGGTGGGCGGCCAAGACCTTCATTTTGATGCCCCCCACCGGGAGCACCCGGCCGCGCAGGGTGATTTCACCCGTGATGCCCACGCCGCTGCGGACCGGCTGGCGGGTGAACAAACTCACCAGCGCCATCACCATGGCGACCCCCGCGGAGGGGCCGTCCTTGGGCAACGCCCCGGCCGGGACGTGTAAGTGGACATCCGAATGCTCAAATTCCGCCGGATCGATGGCGAGTTCCTGCGCTTTGGAGCGCACATAACTGTGAGCGATTTCGGCGCTTTCCTTCATCACATCCCCCAACTGCCCGGTCAAGGTCAGGCGACCCTTGCCCGCCATCCGGGAGGCTTCGATGTAGAGGATATCGCCACCCACCGATGTCACCGCCAGGCCGGTTGCAATTCCGGGCAGACTGATGACTTCCGATTTTTCAGCCGTGAAGCGCTCCTTTTTAAGGTATTCACGAACCATCTTGGCGGTGATGACCACATGCGACCAGTCTTTCTCGTTCAAGTGGACAATGCTTTTGCGACAGATGGCGGCCAGGTGGCGATCGAGGTTTCGCACGCCGGTTTCCCGGGTGTAATCCTGAATGATCTTGTAGATGGCGTCATCGATAAAAGTCACCTCGTCCTCTCTTAGGCCGTGGGCGCTGAGCTGGCGCGGTATCAGGTGCCGTTTGGCGATTTGCAGTTTTTCCGTTTCCGTATAGCCGTCGAGTTGAATGATTTCCATCCGGTCTCTAAGCGCCACCGGTATCGTATCGAGCTGATTGGCCGTGGCAAGAAAGATGACGTCGCTCAAATCGAAATCCACATCCAGATAGTGGTCCCGGAAGGTGCTGTTCTGCGCCGGGTCCAGCACTTCGAGTAGGGCGCTGCTGGGATCCCCCCGCCAGTCCTGCCCCACTTTGTCGATTTCATCCAGCATGAATACCGGGTTGCGGGTGCCCGCCCGCTTGATCGCCTGGATGATGCGCCCCGGCATGGCCCCGACGTAGGTCCGACGGTGGCCTCTGATTTCAGCTTCGTCCCTGACCCCGCCTAAGCTCATGCGCGTGAACTCCCGGCCCAGGGCGCGGGCCACACTGCGTCCCAGGCTGGTTTTGCCCACCCCGGGAGGGCCGGTAAGGCAGAGGATAACGCCCAGCACTGTTTGTTCATCCGGCTGACGATCAGCCTCGCGATGTTTCATCAAACTTCGAACGGCGATAAACTCGACCAGGCGCTCCTTGACCTCTTCCAGCCCATAGTGGTCCTCATCGAGAATCCTGCGGGCCGCGGCTACATCGCCATTGTCTTTACTGGTATGGGTCCAGGGAAGGTCGAGCAACCACTCGAGATAGGTCTTGATCATGGGGTGTTCGGCGGACTGAGGGGACATCTGCTGCATGCGCTCCAACTCACGCCGCGCTTCTTTGAGGGCTTCCGCGGGCATCCCCGCGTCTTCGATGCGCTGGCTGAAGTCATCCACCTCTTCCGGTGTATCGTCCGACTCTCCCAGTTCTTTTTTAATGGCCGCCAATTGCTGCCGCAACAAATACTCCCGTTTGGATTTGTCCATCTTTTCGCGAACCTCCGTCTGGATTCTCTTTCCCATGTCGAGCATTTCTTTTTCGTGGGAAAGCAGCGACAGTAATTCGCGTATTTTTTGGTTCAAGCTGTCCATTTCGAGAAGCGATTGGCGAATTTTCGTCGTCAGGTCCAGATTGAACGCGGTCACATAGGCCAGCTGGAGCGGGTCCTTGATCCGGGTGATCGCGTTTGCGGCTTCTTCAGGAATGTGCGGCGTCAGTGCCATCACGCCCTTGACGGCCTCTCGCAGTTCACGCTCCAGGGCCTCCATTTCAAGACCGGATTCGACGATTTCCGGCGCCAGCAAAATTTTTGCCCTGAGATAATCGCCCTCGGTCTGCCAGGTGGATACCCGAAATCGATTGAGTCCCTTCAACAGCACGACCAGCACCCCTTCGTCGTTTGTATGGGTATGCAAAATTTTGGCGATAGTGCCCACTTCGTACAGCTCACCCGGTACCGGTTTCTCGATGTCCGGGGCTTTCGCCGTCAAGAGCCCGACGACACGGTCTTTTTTCATCGCATCGTCGATCAGCGTGGCGGTTGTCATGGAAACCATAAACGGTACTTTCATCCGTGGGAAAGCGACCATGTCGCGGATCGGCATTATCGGCAGCGTATCCGGAACCGTTTCGGTGTCCGTCTCGCGATTCGGAGATGTTATATCGATGGGGTTGTCATCCCGGTTCATTTTCATTTGGGCACCTCATTCTTATTATGATCTACAGCCGTTTTTATTTTCGGCTGGTGATTGATTTTTACATCATTAATAAACAAATATTAAACATAATATTGACAGGATCAAATTATTTTTTTATTATTTGCCAATGGAAACCCCAATTTTACATCCTATGCGGTATGTTGCCCTGCAAACCGGTTTGAAACCGTATCTCATTCGAACCTGGGAGGTGCGCTATGACGCTGTTTGTCCCAAGCGGACCGGCAGCAACCGTCGTCTTTACTCCGATGATGATGTCAAACGGCTCAAACTGCTGAAGATGGCGGTCAATTGCGGCCACGCCATTTCCTCGGTCGTGCCGCTGAGCAATCAGGAGCTCCAAGCTTTGGTTACGCAGGCCCGCAATGACCGTCAAGGGCCCGATGCTGTCGGTTCGACGGCATCAAGGGGACCCCGGGACATGACACAGCACGTGATGGCGCATGCGGTGGAATCGGCACTGGCCCGCATCATTCAGCTTGACCCCCATGGGCTCGAGGGCGTCCTCAGCGAGGCAGCCGTGGAATTGCCGCGGCAGGCATTTCTGCAGTCCGTTATCGTTCCGATTTTTACGCGAATCGGTGAGCTTTGGCGGTCCGGGGAATTAAAGATCGTCAATGAGCATATGGCTTCCGCGATCGTTCGATCGATGCTGTGGGATATGCTGCGATCCATCGAGATCAGCGAAACGGCTCCCCGCATTGTCGTTGCGACACCCGTTGGTCACTGGCATGAATTGGGCGCCCTGATTGCGGCGCTTTCCGCCTCGGAATCCGGCTGGCGGGCATTGTACTTCGGCCCTAACCTTCCGTCGGAAGAGATTGGCTATGCGGTCAAAAAATGCGATGCCGCCGCATTGACCCTGAGTATCGGCCATTGTCTCAAAGATGCGAGACTCCCTTCCGAACTTTTTAGTATCCGTCGTTTGGTGGGGCACCGGATGCCTATTTTTATCGGTGGCGAGGGCGTTGTTTCTGTCAGGCAAACAGCCGCTAAAATCAAAGCTGTCGTTGTGGACGATCTCACGACGTTCCGCGATCAACTGGAACGGTTCATGCGTGATTTGCCTGACGGATCGTAATAAAGCGACAAAGAGGATCGATCGATTTTTTGGCGCGCCACGACTTAATATCGATTAGCGCGTGCGTGTTTTCCTTTGAGCACCTTCGTTATGTCCATCAGCAGGTCGAAGGCATCGCTTTCGTTCAGGCGAATGGTCTGCCCGGTTGAATTCAGCACCATGCAAATCCTGTTGTCCCGCTCGCTCGAGGTCGATGGCTTCCGGTCGTAATAGACCTTCAATCTTTTAGTGTCATTGCCATTGTAAACTTTTCGGATCACGTTGCCGTTTGTCATCGTCATACTCCTTAGGGCGTGAATGCGTTGTTCAAACAGATATATTCCCTGACCTGACCGGCCCGCTTGGATTGCCGGCCAGATCGTCGGCGATGTTTTATTCAACCTTAACGCCGTGCACCTTCAGGAATGTATGCCATTCATCTTCACTGATGAAACCGTCTTTGTTGCTATCGATCATGTCAAAACCAGCGCGCAGCTGCTTGGTCTGGCTGTCACGGTATTCCTCAAACGAGAGCGTCCGGTCCTGATTGGCATCCATTTCGTTCATATTCCAGGATGGCATCGCGCTGCCATGGCCTTTGTAATGATGCCCGGCCAAGGCCCATGAAGATGTAAGAAAAAGGACAGCTGTGATGATGGCAGATCGTTTGAATGACATGGTCTGCTCCTTTGTTTAATGTTAAAGGTAAGTATTTGGCTCAATGTTTATTTAATGTTTAAATTAATGATGGAGCCATGCTTGTCAACAGCATGTTGTACCAAAATGGGGGCGCACCTCTCATCCTGTCATGTTGGAATTGGTGCCGTTTACCCCAAAAGATTTTTGCATGAGGGTGATCAAAATGGGAGTTGACTAAAAAGAAATAAGTGTTTATTGATAATAGTTATCAATTGAAACGTACAATCAAAACGCTGACAAACCATAAATGCGGATTTGACGTCAACATTCTGAAATTTTTCGGGCAATGCGTCTTGCAACCGTTTACAGAAATATTGTACGGATGAATTCCTTTGGCGAAGTTCTTGCGCTGGGGGCCCGGATGGGAGCAACCGCTATGACGGCAATAAACCCCATCCTCATCCTCATGAAATCTCCACCAAATGCAAACAGATTATTGATCCGGATGTGGGCGGTCTCTAAACTTTGAAAAAAGAGGTTGTCAAAGCGACCGGTTTTCAGATTCAAAATCATCGGTTTGATTTTTTCGGTCTCTGCCGGGATTGCCAGTCGCGTTAAGCCTGTTTTTCTGAAAATGCTGCATCACGAAACGATCCGTATCTTCAAAATTTCGGTTGTCAGGTAGTCTTTAGCTCGAATCGGGAACGCGGCTGGAAAGCGTATATGGAAAGATTCACGTCAGCCGCCAGCGTGACAGTTGTTACCTCAATCGAGTGTTAAAGACGGTAGCAATTTTTTAACGCAACAAGCACCGAAATGCAGTCGATCAAATCAGCGCGGTGCCTAAACGCAAACGACGAAAAGGGGGTAACGTTATGACAAATGAAGGCAAATGCCCGGTAATGCACGGGGGCGCCACGGAAAGCGGCATGTCGAACATGGATTGGTGGCCCAAGGCGCTCAATCTCGACATTTTGCATCAACACGACAGCAAGACCAACCCAATGGGAGCGGATTTCAACTATCGTGAAGAAGTGAAGAAACTCGACTTCGAAGCGCTCAAAAAAGACATGCACGCCCTGATGACCGACAGTCAGGAGTGGTGGCCGGCGGACTGGGGTCACTACGGCGGGCTGATGATCCGCATGTCGTGGCATGCGGCGGGCACTTACCGCATCGCTGACGGCCGGGGCGGCGCCGGCACAGGCAATCAGCGTTTTGCGCCCATCAACTCCTGGCCGGACAACGTGAACCTGGACAAGGCGCGCCGTCTCCTTTGGCCCATCAAGAAGAAGTACGGCAACAAGCTCAGCTGGGCCGACCTGATAACTTACGCCGGCACCGTCGCCTATGAATCCATGGGGCTGAAGACCTTTGGCTTCGGGTTCGGCCGCGATGACATCTGGCATCCCGAAAAAGACACCTACTGGGGGTCGGAGAAGGAATGGCTGGCGCCCAGCGGCGGCGAAGGCAGCCGCTACTCCGGCGAGCGAGATCTGGAAAACCCGCTGGCCGCAGTGATGATGGGTCTGATCTATGTCAACCCCGAGGGGGTGGACGGCAACCCGGACCCGCTAAAGACGGCCCATGATGTACGGGTGACCTTTGCCCGCATGGCCATGAACGACGAGGAGACCGTCGCCCTCACCGCCGGCGGCCACACGGTGGGCAAATGCCACGGCGCCGGCGACGCCGCGCTGCTCGGCCCCGAGCCCGAGGCCGCCGGGCTTGAAGACCAGGGCCTCGGCTGGTGGAACAAGACCAAACGCGGCATTGGCCGCGACACCGTCTCCAGCGGCATTGAAGGCGCGTGGACGACGAATCCGACCGAATGGGACAACGGCTATTTCCACCTGCTGCTCAACTATGAGTGGGAACTGAAGAAGAGTCCGGCCGGCGCCTGGCAGTGGGAACCCATCGACATCAAGGAAGAAGACAAGCCCACCGATGTCGAAGACCCCTCGATCCGTTACAACCCGATCATGACCGATGCCGACATGGCCATGAAGATGGACCCCGCGTATCGCAAGATCTCCGAGCGGTTCTACAAGGACCCCGAAGCCTTCTCCGATGCATTCGCGCGCGCCTGGTTCAAACTGACGCACCGTGATATGGGGCCGAAAGTGCGTTACATCGGTCCCGATGTGCCGCAGGAAGACCTGATCTGGCAAGACCCGGTACCCGCCGGGAACGCCAGCTACGATGTTGAGGCTGTAAAGGCCAAAATCGCGGCCGCCGGTCTGAGCATCAGTGATATGGTCGCCACCGCCTGGGACAGCGCCAGAACCTTCCGGGGTTCAGACAATCGCGGTGGCGCCAACGGGGCGCGCATCCGACTGGCACCTCAAAAGGACTGGGAAGGCAACGAACCTGAGCGTCTTGCCAAGGTGCTCGCTTTACTTGAACCGATTGCCGCTGAAACCGGAGCGAGCGTGGCGGATGTGATCGTACTGGCCGGCAACGTCGGCATTGAGCAGGCCGCCAAGGCCGCCGGTTTTGAAATTACCGTCCCCTTCTCGCCGGGCCGTGGGGATGCGACGGAAGAGATAACCGACGTCGAAGCCTTCGAAGTACTGGAGCCCATCCATGACGGTTACCGCAACTGGCTCAAGAGGGACTATGTCGTCAGTGCCGAGGAGATGTTGCTCGACCGCACGCAACTGATGCGGCTCACCGCTGCCGAGATGACGGTGCTGGTGGGTGGTATGCGCGTGCTGGACGTCAACCACGGCGGATCCAGCCACGGCGTCTTCACTGATCGTAAGGGCGCGCTGACCACTGACTTCTTCGTCAATCTGACGGACATGAATTATACATGGAAACCAGCGGGCGAAAATCTTTATGAGATCCGCGACCGCAAGACGGACCACGTAAAGTGGACGGCGACACGCGTGGATCTTGTCTTCGGCTCCAACTCGATCCTTCGCGCCTATGCCGAAGTCTATGCGCAGGATGATAATAAGGAAAAGTTTGTTAAGGACTTTGTCGCCGCATGGAACAAGGTCATGAACCTCGACCGTTTCGACCTCGCCTGATCGTCGCATAAACGTCTTCGAGGGTTTCGTAAGTTGTCCGGCGGATGTCCCGCAACCAGAGGGAAGCCCGAGACATAAAACAAGGGCGGCGTTTCACAACAATTTGAAGCGCCGCCCTATCTCTAAGCCCCAATCGTCCGATGGTCTCCGAATCGGCGTCAAAAACACATAAGCGCCTCAACGGTGACACCTCTCGCAGTGCTTTATGCCTATCCCCGCATTGGATTCAATTACGTTAGTCGAATAGACTTGCCTAAACCGGATTTTCACGGAAAGCCGCCGAAGAGGGTTGGCTTGACAACCCAACACCAATGCCCTATTGTTCCAACAATTCGTTAAGTGGCGAAATATGAGGTATGTATGTTTGATTTCATGAATATGACCAAGGCCCTTGGGGACGAGAACCGGGTGCGCATTTTGATGGCCCTCAGCGGAAGGCGCGAGCTGTGCGTCTGCCAGCTGATCGACATGCTGCAACTGGCGCCGTCGACGGTTTCGAAGCACCTTTTCATCCTGCGCAACGCGCGCCTGATCATGGGGCGCAAGGAGGGGCGGTGGATGTATTACCGTCTCAATACAGAAGATGGTCCTGAGGCGGTCCAAGGTGCCCTCGCTTGGGTGAAGCGATCCGTGATGGATGATCCGGTCGTTCGTGAAGACAGGAAGCGGTTGGCCGCCTTCTTGACCGAATCAGCAGAGGCGAAATGCAGCGCCTGAAATACCCGTGCCCATTCAAGCTGCCAACCTGATCGGTTATTTCCGTAAAATGGACCAGAAACCCAAAATCCTGTTTATCTGCCAGCACAACAGCGGCCGCAGTCAGATTGCCGAAGCATTCCTCAAGAAATTTGCAGGCGACCAGCCACTGATCGAAAGTGCCGGATTTGAAATCGTAAGCAACGCCATTTCTATAATAGTGGGAGCGCCCCAATGTCGGAAACAACGAAACAACTCTCATTTTTAGACCGATTCCTCACGCTGTGGATCTTTTTGGCCATGTTCGTCGGTGTAATGAGCGGCTATCTTTTTCCGGGCATCCGGGAGGCCATCAACTGGTTCCAGGTGGGCACCACCAACATCCCCATTGCCGTGGGGCTGATCCTCATGATGTATCCGCCTCTGGCCAAGGTGCGCTACGAGGAACTGCCTCGGGTATTTCGCAACGGACGGGTTCTGGCACTTTCCCTGGTGCAGAATTGGGTTATCGGCCCGATCCTGATGTTCCTGCTGGCCATCGCGTTCCTGTCCGGCCACCATGACTACATGGTGGGGCTCATTCTGATCGGTCTGGCCCGCTGCATCGCCATGGTCATCGTCTGGAACGACCTGGCCAAGGGCGATCGCGAATACTGCGCCGGGCTGGTGGCCTTCAATTCCGTCTTCCAGGTACTCTTCTTTTCGTTCTACGCCTATATTTTCATCACCTTGGTGCCCCAGTGGCTGGGAATGCAGGGCATGGTGGTGGACATTTCCATCGGCCAGATTGCCGAAAGTGTTTTCATCTATCTGGGTATTCCTTTTATCGGCGGAATGGTGTCGCGATTTTTAGGCCTCAAACTCAAAGGTCGCGACTGGTACGAAAACACCTTCATTCCTCGCATCAGCCCCATCACCCTGATCGCCCTGCTGTTCACCATCCTGGTGATGTTTTCGCTAAAGGGCGATTACATCGTGCAGTTACCACTGGATGTCGTCCGCATCGCCATTCCGCTGGGCATCTATTTCGTGGTCATGTTCGTGGTGTCGTTTTTCCTGTCGATGAAATTCGGGGCCACCTACGAGCAGTCGGCCACGTTGAGCTTTACGGCCGCCTCCAACAATTTCGAGCTGGCCATCGCCGTGGCCGTGGCGGTCTTCGGCATCGATTCGGGGCAGGCCTTTGCGGCCGTGATTGGCCCGCTGGTGGAAGTGCCGGTCCTGATCGCCCTGGTGAACGTGGCCTTCTGGTTCAAGCGCCGGTATTTCCCTTACGAAATCAAGGCGGTTACCGGCGTCTGCCACGTGCATCATCGGCCGCGGGGGCTTGAAACCTGTCCCGACAAGGAATTCTGATCATCATTTTCGAGGCGGCAGCTATGGAAAACTACACCGTATTCCCGGATCAAAGCATAACCGAAAATGGCCCCATCGGGCGGGTCTTCAAAGGGCTTGACATCGGCACCTTTCACGAAGCCTGCCGCTGGGTGCACCAACTGCCCTACGGCTACAATTCCGATCGGGCCGACCTCATGATTCTGTTCAAGGAAAAAATGGGCAGTTGCACCACCAAGCACGCGGTCATCGCCACGCTGGCCTTCGAGCTGAACCTGCCGATCCGCAAGCATGTGGGCATCTACGCCATGACCGAAGCGCTGGTCACCGGTACCCAGGAAATTCTTGGCCGCTTTGGGTTGCCCTACGTTCCCATGATACACTGCTTTCTGAGTTACCAGGACCACTGCGTCGATCTTTCCGAGGGCAACGACAACGGTAAGAACGGTCCCATCGACCAATTCCTTTTCACTGCCGAGGTGGCGGCTACAATTACCGCCAAGGACGAATACTGCCTCTACCGCCGGGCCTTGAAAGATAATGTTCTCTGCCGACCGGAGCTGGAGGGAACCGCTATGAAAACCTTGCTCAAGGCGCGCGAGGAGGGTCTGGCCGTTCTGAGACACAATCTATCACTTGAAAGAGGTCCATCATGAAAGAAGAATCCGCCGATATCATCCGTCAAGTCGTAAGAGGCCGCTATGCCAAGGCTGCAGGAGGATCGGGATGCGGCTGTTTATCCGAACCGTCATCTCCGTGCTGCGGCTCCGGGTCAAACGCCGTTTTGGATCTGAACCAGCTTATGGGCTACACCCAAGGCGAACTGGAGAGCGTCGTCGATGGGGCCAGCCTGGGGCTGGGGTGCGGCAACCCTACCGCCATCGGCTCCCTCAGACCGGGGGAGGTCGTGCTGGATCTGGGCAGCGGCGGTGGGTTCGACTGCTTCCTGGCCGCGCAGAAGGTCGGTGACCAAGGCCGGGTCATCGGGGTCGACATGACCCCCGAGATGCTCAGCAAGGCCCGCGAGAATGCGGGGCGCATGGCGGCCGGCAATGTCGAATTCCGCCTGGGTGAAATCGAACACCTGCCGGTGGGCGACAATAGTGTGGATGTCATCATCTCCAACTGTGTCATCAATCTTTCACCGGAAAAGGAGCAGGTTTTCAAGGAAGCCTTTCGCGTTTTGAAGCCGGGCGGAAGGCTGATGATTTCCGATGTGGTGGCTACCGCCGAAATGCCGGAAGCATTGCGCGAACAGGCGGAAATGCTGACAGGCTGCATCGCCGGTGCCGAACATGTCGATCGGATCAGGGCGTCATTGGCGGCGGCAGGGTTTACGCAAGTGAAGATCGACCTGAAAGATTACAGCAAGAAATTGATCAGCGGGTGGTTTCCCGGCAGCCGTGCCGAAGATTACGTGGCCTCCGCGGACATTGAAGCGGTAAAGGCATCCGAGTGATTTATCGAATGCAGCCGCGGCAAAGCGGCTGCCGGGCATCATTTCTTTGAGCCGTAAGAGATCTTGCGGCGTATCGGCATCCAGCCGGATGAAGGGGTCTTCCACCGGAATGGTTCTGGCCTGATTTTCATCGCCTCGCAGGAATTCACGCATGCCGCCCTTGTCGTCGTGCCGATGTAACCTGCCTCGGTTTGTAAGGCCTGCGCCGCCGATCGTCCCTGAAATGGCGCCATCGGGATAAATGATCAGCCTTGATCCCGAGGTCCGGGGCGTAGAGCCTCTGGCACGGATGATCGCGGCCACGGCCGGTTCCTGTCCCCTGCGGAGGGCTCGATAAATTCCTCGGAACATTTCCATCATGGTTTATTTTCCGAATCCACAGGATGGATAGCGGCAGTCTGCGCATCCCCTGCACATACCACCGTGACCGAGGGTGCTGATATCCTCACGTGTCAATCGCTCACCCGCCAGGATACGCGGCAAGAGCAAATCGATTACGCTGGTTTGATGATACATGACGCACCCGGGCAGCCCGATGATGGGCAGATCGCCTAAGTAGGCCAGGATGAACATGGCGCCCGGCAGGACCGGGGCGCCGTAGGTGATTACGTCGGCCCCGCTGGCGCGGATGCTGCCGGGGGTGAAGTCGTCCGGATCGACCGACATGCCGCCGGTGATCAAAACGATCCGGGCGCCTGCCGCGATCAAGGCCCCGATGGCGGCGACGGTCATGGGGATATCATCGGGCACATAGATTTGCCGCAGCACGCGGCTGCCGATGGCGGCGATCTTTTCCCTGATCACCGGACCGAATCGATCCTCTAAAAACATTTGGGTCATGACTTTACGGTGGGGTTTGGATTACTTACCTTGTCCCTGAATGCAGCACTGCATATGGTTTCAGAAAAAGATGGCTTTCCATCGCGGACGCGGCTTAAAACCGCTACACACCAAATCTTGTGGGAGACGAACATGGTGGAAAAAAGGAAAAAAGATCTATGGGTGCGTGTAAAGGACAACGCCGGCAATGAATTCATCTGCCCGCTCATTGCCTTAAAAGACCGGCAATCGGCCACCGAAGAGGAATTGGACCACTGTGTTGATGATGCCATCACCGGACGCTACGCTGCCAATCTGGATATCGAGGAATAATCCGGCCTGTGGATCCATGTTCAAAATGATGCAGGCAATGTGTTTGCGGCCTCGGTCTTGAACTGCTGGTAGAGGATATTCCAAGTTATGAGGATGGGGACACGATCTATGAAAAGGCAAAATGTATCGGTTAAGTAGGGTGGGGGGGCCATGTGCCCGATAGGATTGGTCGGGGCGAGAGGATTTGAACCTCCGACATCCTGCTCCCAAAGCAGGCGCGCTACCAGGCTGCGCTACGCCCCGTGAATCCGGCATCAAAGACGGGACGGTTTCCTATCACGGATTGCGGGTGGGTGCAAGCGCAAAGCCAGATTTAATCCGGAAGCTTATCAAGGGGTTGGGGGGATATGCCGACGCGGGGCGAATGGATGCCCTGCCGGTTTAGCATGGGCTAATTTGCTTGACACACTATTTCGGTCATATTAGATTATCCATTTATTTTTGTGCCGTGCTGCATTTGCGAGAGTGGCGGAATTGGTAGACGCACTGGACTTAGGATCCAGCTCTGGCGACAGAGTGGGAGTTCAAGTCTCCCCTCTCGCACCATATTCAACGGTTTTGAGAGTGCCTGGAGATGATCGACTCCGGGCACTCGACGTATAGAGGCCGGTGCAATTTTTTGGATGTATTAACGTTGCACCCAGCCAGCCGATTTTTTGTGACAGGCCAATTGATTGGACCGCGCATCGTGAGAGGCGGTGGAGCGGTTTGCCCGGAAAGGAATCCGAATGAATTTTTCAGTTGAGGACCAGAGTACCGTTAAAAAGAAATTGACCATCGAAGTGCCCCTGGAAGATGTGACGCGTGAATTGGACAATGCCTACAAGGAACTGAAAAAAAATGCCAAGGTCAAGGGGTTTCGGCCGGGTAAAACGCCGCGCTCGGTGCTCGAGCGGCTATACGGCAAAGACGTGCGCGCGGATGTATCGTCGCGGCTGATCCAGGATTCATTCATCGAGGTTTTGAAGGAATCCGAAATGAATGTGGTCGGCATGCCGGATATCGATCCACCGGAACTCAAGGCCGGCGAAGCCTTTACCTTTGTCGCCACGGTCGAAGTGAATCCCGAACTGGAAAATTACAAGATCGATGGGTTTCAGCTCAAGAAAACGCTTTACCGGGCCACGGATGAAGAGGTGGACGCCCAGCTTCAGATGCTGCGCAACAATCTGGCGCGCATGGTGCCGATTGAAGAGGATCGCCCGGTGGCCGATGGGGATTACGTGGTGGTCGACTACGAGGGGCTGAAAGACGGCAAGCC
>Ga0180436_10002908_pt1 | contig 15971 bp, 11 predicted proteins | sample SS_ome_2_FD_132434 | JGI IMG/M metagenome (GOLD analysis project Ga0180436, IMG submission 132434) | Hypersaline lake sediment archaeal communities from the Salton Sea, California, USA - SS_3_S_2 metaG | ecosystem: Environmental > Aquatic > Non-marine Saline and Alkaline > Hypersaline >...
CGCGCCCACGGTCGACTACGAACTGAGCAAGGCCCTTCCCGAAACCCTTCTTCCCCACCTCTGCATCGGGATGGACTCGATGGAGAATATGAAGACCAAGCCGACCGTCGCGAACCTCTCCGCGAGCGGGGCCGGCAAGCCGATCTTCATGTATTCCAACCCGAATCACCTCTACCAGAAGCTCTACGGCGGGATCTCCACCGGCGAGATCCGCAAGCAGCACGAGGCACGTTCGGGAATGTTCGACCGGATCGAGGAACTCGCCGCGGCAAAGGGTGAGTCGCTCCCGGCCGGCGATCGTCAGCGGTACGACCAGTATGTCGAGGGATTTCACGACATCAACGGGCTCCGCGAGCGCCTCGGGGGAGTCTCCGATCACCTGAGAAAGTTCGCTCCCGAGGTGGACGATCGCTACACGAATCCGGAGTTCGAGACCGACTGGCACGACACCCTTCTCGATCTCGGCGTGTCCGCCCTCAAGTCCGGCATCACCAGCGTGCTCACGATCGGGTCGGGCCGCGGCGAGATTTTCGGATCCTGGAAAGGGGTCGGGGTGGAGCAGCAGGGCCACAACCTCGGTCACATGGAGCAACCCGACAATCCGATCTGGATCAAGATTCGCCAGTACAATAGCCGCATGCTTGTCCGGCTGATGGAGGAACTGGAGAGCGTGCCCGAGGGCAGCGGAACGATGATGGACAACACTCTCATCGTCTACACGAGCAACAATGCGGACCGGCAGCACACGAGCGGGGCGAACTGGCCGGTGATGCTCCTCGGCAACTGCGGCGGCATTTTCAAGTCCGGTTGCTTCACCCAGCTGGACGGCAAGCGACCCATCAATGCCCTCTACGCGACCCTCCTCGAGACGGTGGGCGTGTCTCGCCAGCGCTACAACATGAGCGAGAAGATGGCGAAGAGGTACGATTCCGGTTCCGGCGTCCTGAAAGAGATCCTCGCATGATCCGACCGGTCCTCACCCTCACGGTGACGATCATCGCAGCGGTCAACTCCGGGGCAGCCGGGGGTGCGAATGCGGGCGAAACCTACATCCCCGGCGAGCCGGTGGAGGGAGATTTCGCGTCCATCGCGGCCGGCTTCCTCGAGAAGCATTGCTACGAGTGTCACGACGACCTAACGGCCGAGTCCGACCTGAACCTGCTCGACCTGGGCCCGCTCGACGAGACGAACGCGGCGACCTGGAAGTCGGTCTGGGCGCAGGTCACGCTCCAGGAGATGCCTCCGAAGAAGCGGGATCAGCCCGGTGTGATCGAACGTCTCCGGTTCTCCGACTGGGTCGTGGGACAGTTGCAGCGGGCGATGAAGGACAAGGGTGGCTTCTCCGCCCACCTCGATCCGAACAAGGGCAACTATCTCGACCACGACCTGCTCTTCGGGGAGATGCCCGCGGGAATCGAGCTCGTCCCGGCGTCCTCGCCTGCGCGGATCTGGCGGGTGACCCCGCAGGAGCACATCACCCGGCTCAACGAGTTGATCAACACGGAGCCTGCCTACGATCCGGAGAAGCCCGGGTTGCGAACGCACGGAGATGTCGTTCCCACCAATCACGGGGGCGAATTGAAACTCTACTTCGGCACCGACCGGATCATCCGGTGGGAAGGCGGCACCGTCGCCTACGCCACCGCGGTCAAGAGCGTTCCCGTGGTCCTCGCGTCGGCTCGCAAGCATGGTCTCGAGAACTATCCCGACTTTTACTCGGTCAACAGCGCCGAGGCGACGCAGATTCTCGGGAAGGCCGAGGACATTCTCAAGTATATGGCCTACGGGCCCCTGAGTCTCGTCGGCTTCCCGGAGCAGATCACGGACGACCCGAAGACCTACGACGTGATCAAGCCCAAGGGGGACATCCGGGGTCTCCCCACCGCCATCGTCTACAACACGAAGGTGGTGCGCCCCCTGACCCCCGTCTACGATCTGAAGAAGGAGGGTGCCGAGATCACCGACGAGAGTCTCCGGGCCGCTGTCGACTTCCTGTTCGAGGCCCTGACATTCCGCCCTCCGACCGAGTCCGAATCCGACGACTATCTCGGTCTCGTCAGAGATTCCATCGCGAAGGTTGGAGAAGAGGACGGCGTCTTCATGGGGCTGTCCGCGATCTTCCTCGATCGCGATGCGCTCTTCCGTCCGGAGTTGGCCGAAGGAGGCACGCCGGACGAGCACGGCCGCATCATGCTCCAGGATTGGGAGCTCGGTCTCGCCGTGAATCACGCGTTGCGCTACATCCGGCCCGACGAGGCCTTGCGCGCGGCGATCGTCGAGGGGCGCATGCGCACCCGCGAGGATGTCAGGCGCGAGGTCACGCGTATGCTGGAAGACGAGAGCATTCGGAAACCGCGCGTCCTTCGGTTCTTCCGCGACTACTTCGATCACGATCTCGGCGGATACATCTGCAAGGACAACGCGGCCCTGACGAGAACGGGGGTGTCGAATCGCGGCACCGCCCACTTTCGGGCGATGTTCGATGCGACCGCCAGCACCGACCGGCTCATCGAGCTGATTCTCGAGGAGGATCAGGACGTCCTGAGGGAGCTCCTGACGACCGACCGTGTCGTGGCGACGAAGAACGACGAAGTCTATTTCGGGCGCTACCGCACCCGGCCCGAACGCGTCGTCGCCATCGCGGAGCGTGAGAAGGCGGCGGAGGAGGCCAAGGCGAAGGCGTCGAAGCAGATCGAGAACCTCGAGAGGGAGGTGGCGGAGTTGCAGACCCGCCGGAAGGCGGATCCGAAGGACCGGAAAACAAAATCGGACCTGGCGAGAAAACAGAAGGCCCTCGCCGATGCCGAGCGGAGGTTCAACACGAACGAACGGCGGAACAGCTGGGTGGATCGGAACATCTACGTGGAGAAAGCGGATCTCGAGGGCCCGAAGATCTACGCCCGCGTCAGCCGGAGGTCCTTCGGGCGGGGGTCCATGGAGCCGGACCGTATCCTCGCGACCGCACCCGAGGGGCAGCGGCTCGGCATTCTCACCCATCCCTCCTGGCTCGTTTCCCATTCCGACGCGATGGACAACCACGCGATCCACCGGGGCATCTGGGTTCGGAAGCGATTGCTCGGCGGCGGGATTCCCGATGTTCCGATCACCGTCGATGCGCAGCTTCCCGACGAACCGGACAGCACCCTTCGCGAGCGGATGCGGGTGACCCGGGCGGAGTATTGCTGGAGTTGTCACGACAAGATGGATCCCCTCGGTCTACCCTTCGAGATGTACAACCATGCGGGACTGTATCGGACCACGGAGTTGGACAAGCCGGTGGACACGACTGGTGAGATCATCGATTCCGGGGATCCGGAACTGGATGGTCCCGTGGAGAACGCGATCGACATGATCGAGCGACTGGCCGCCAGCGAGCGCGTCGAGCAGGTGTTCGTGCGCCATGCCTTTCGTTTCTGGATGGGGCGAAACGAGACCCTCCACGATGCGCCCATTCTCCAGGAAGCGCATCGAGCCTACCGTGACAGCGGCGGGAGCATGAAGGCCCTGATCACCTCGCTAGTGACGTCCGACGCATTTCTCTACCGGACGGTCGGCGAGTAGGGGAGCGAAACCGAAACGACGGGCTCCGTTTCCGATCCCACTTTTTATCCCCCGAAAAAGCGGATTCGAATGACTCATTCGCTTGAGGTCCGGCAAGAGCTCCTGCGGTTAGCAGAAACGCGATTCTCTTTCGTTCTCCCGGAAACGAAGCCCGGACGATCAACACGGTAGTAACGCAGGGGTGGTGCTCCGCGGCATTATCCTTGTCCCCGCCCGGGTCACCATGTCATCCTGCCATCACATGGACGCTGCCCCGCCTGTCGGATTCGGAATGCCCGGGATTCAGGAAATCATCATCATCATACTGGCGCTGGGAATGCTCTCCATTCCTGTTATCGTCATTGTCGTGGTGTTGGTCGTTTGCCTGAGGAAGAAGCCCGCCGATCCGCCGCGCCTTGCCCAACAGCACGATGATCACCGGAGTGAATGAGGGGGACGGGATGTCTCGACTCGCGAGCGGCCTTGTTCGCCTTTCCCATCCCTGATGCCGGGAGTCCGGGGCGTTTGTGGTGTCGCCTGTGGCACAGAATGCACTGACCGAAGAGTGAACAACCGAACCAGCCGACCACACAGAGGATGATCCGCTCCCTCGTCTCTGTCGTCCTGACCGGATGCCTCGTCATCGCTGCCGGGAGTGCCGGCGAAGCACCGCGACCGAACGTCCTTTTCCTCGCGGTCGACGACATGAAGGATTGGGTGAACTGTCTCGGCGGTTACGAGGGAACGGTTCACACGCCCCATATCGACCGCATCGCCGCGCGCGGAACACTCTTCACCAACGCTCATTGCCCGTCGCCCAAGTGTGCTCCCTCGCGTGCCGCGATCCTGACCGGCCTGATGCCGTCCACGACCGGGCTCTACGACAACGGGCACTGGTGGTATCCCAATCTGCCGGGGGTGGTGACCATCCCGGTGCAGTTTCGCAACCACGGATACCGGGTGGTCGGCGCGGGAAAAATCTTCCACCATACCGCCGGCAACCATCCCCCCAACCAGTGGCACGATTTCCGGAAGCTTCTCTTTCGCGATGATCCCTGGTTCCGGGGCGTGAAACTCAACTACCCGTGGTCGGAACATCGTCCCTATCCGGTGGGCTTTCCCTTCAGTGGGGTGAAAGGGCTGGGCCACGAGAACGATTGGGGTTCGCTCGACCTGGACGAGTCCGACTACGATGATTCGCGGAGCGCGGACTACGCGGTGAGGTTCCTGGAGCAGGTGGATCCCGGCGATTCGTTCTTTCTCGCCTGTGGACTCTTTCGGCCGCACCTGCCCTGGTATGTGCCCGAGAGGTATTTCGACCTCTATCCGCTGGAGGAAATCGTTCTTCCCCGAGTGAAAGAGGATGATCTTGCCGATGTTCCAAGTGCCGGTCGGGCGATGGCCGAAGCGCGGAAGAAGGATCTCGAGACGATTCGCGCAGCCGGCCAGCATCGGGAGGCGGTCCGGGCCTATCTCGCCAGCATCACCTACGCCGATGCCCAGCTCGGGAGAGTGCTCGATGCGCTCGAGAAGACCGGTCTCTCGGAGAAAACCGTCGTGACCCTCTGGTCGGACCACGGGTGGCATCTCGGCGAGAAGGGGCACTGGCACAAGTCCACCCTGTGGGAGGAAGCGACTCGCGTTCCCTTTGTCATCGCCGCTCCCGACTTTCCCCCGGGGCGTTGCCGTGCTCCCGTCAGTCTCGTCGATCTCTACCCGACCCTGAACGAACTGTGCGGCCTCGCTCCCATCGAGGCGCACGACGGTCTGAGCCTGGTCCCCCTGATGCGAGATCCGCAGGCGGACTGGGAACGACCGGCCGTCATCCAGTATCGCTCCGGGAACGTCGCGGTTCGTTCGCATCGGTTCCGCTACATCCGGTATCGAGACGGCAGCGAGGAACTCTATGACCTCGAAGCCGATCCCGAGGAGTGGGAGAACCGGGCCGGAAAACCGGAGTTCGCCGCAACGAGGGATCGATTGGCGGAGTGGGCGACCACGAACTGGACGCAGTCCGCTCCCACCAAGAAGTTCTTCGATTTTGATCCCGAATCGTTTACCTGGAAAGAGATCGCCACCGGACGTGTCATCGAAGGTGCGGTCTCGATTCCATTCCCCGAACCATGAAGAAAACTCTCACTATCCTCACTCTGACCTTCCTCTCCGGCCTGTTTTCGCACGCTTCGGATCCCGCCGAATTCCCTGCCACCACCGTGTTTCGGGCCGGTGACGATGGATACCGGGTGTTTCGCATTCCGGCGATCATCCGTGCTTCGAATGGGGACCTTCTCGCCTTCTGCGAGGCGCGCCAGGGCGGGGACGCCAGCGAGATCGATCTCGTTTTGAAGCGGTCGCCGGATGGAGGGAGAACCTGGGGACGACTCGAGGTGGTCCAGGAGAGTGAAGATTTCATTCCGCTCTTCCATGATGAGGTGCCCGAGATCACGGTGGGAAATCCGGCTCCCGTCGTGGATCATCTCGATCCGGACAATCCGGGGCGTATCTGGCTGCCATTCACCCTCGAGAACGATCGCGTCTTCGTGACCCACAGTGATGACTCCGGTCAGACGTGGGCGCCGCGCCGGGAAATCACGAAGGAGGTGAAGAAGGAAGCCTGGGGCTGGTACGCGACGGGGCCGGTCCATTCGATCCAGATCCAGCGTGGCACCCACAGGGGGCGACTCGTCATTCCGTGCGATCACCGCCTCAGCGACGACGGCGTGGACCGGGGGCCCAACGGAGCGCAGGCGGTCATCAGCGATGATCACGGCCGGACCTGGCGATTGGGCGCGCTCGACGAGACATACGACGACGGACTCAACGCCAACGAAACCGCGGTGGTGGAATTGAAGGACGGCAGTCTTTATTTCAACACCCGCGACCAGAAGGGGGAAGCGGCCGGGACACGGGGCGAAGCATGGAGCCGCGACGGCGGGGAATCCTTCGAGTCGGGCAGCGAGGAGTGGAAAGCGTTTCGTCCGGTCCAGGGCGTTCTCGATCCTCCGGTGGTGCAGTGCGCCCTTCTGCGTGTGAATGGGGATCTCATCCTGTTTTCCGGACCGGATGAGAACGGCCCGAGCGGCAAGGGCCGGAGCGATCTGCGGATTCGCTACTCCGTCGACGGGGCGCAAAGCTGGCACGATGGTCCGCTCGTTCACGTCGGTCCTGCCGCCTACAGCGACATGGTGCCGCTCGACGGCGGACGGGTCGGGGTGCTCTTCGAAATGGGACAGCCCGGCCAGATAAATCCCTACGAGCAGATCGTGTTCGTCTCCCTCGACGCCGAGTCGATCACGAGGCGAGACTGAACTCTCGAGCTGATCGGCGAGATGGGGTCCCGGAAGAAAGAGTCGCGAGGTCGCGCTCTCGAGGGCGCACTACGCGTGCGACTCTCGCCACCGTCGGTGGTTCGCCATGAATCAACGACACCGGGATGCAGCCTCGGGAGAGTAACGTTGCGCCAGAATTCATGACACCCGCCGCAGGGGCGGTTCGGTGTGCCCTTCTTGTTTGGTCAGGGGCCTTCCGGTCTCCGGTTGAGCGAGGAACTCGGGAGCCGTGGGCGACCGGGCGATGACCGAGGCCGGAGGCCGTCCTCAAAGAGCGCTTCCCCGACCAACCTTTTCACCGAAACGAACCAGACAAGAACACGGTGCACCGCGTCTCCACTTTCCCTGGCGAGGTCCCAAATGCCAACTCCCTGGGGAGGGAATGGGGTAATCCCGTCGCGTTTCGCCCATTCCTGCTCTCGCGAGGCGGAAAACGGAGTGATAGTATGCGATCATGGCGGAAAATTCGGATGCGAGGGTGCGAAGGACGAGATCGGTGGAGACCCTTCTCGCCCTGTTCCTTTTCCTGGGGCTCGGCTCGGGTCACCCGTCAACCGGGGCCGAAATGGTCGAGACGATCGAGGAAATGCCGGCGGCGGTGCGGGAGGAGGCGATCGGAATGAATCCGGAGTACCTCGTGGCTCGGCCTGCAGGGGCGGCCACGGAGCAGGAGCCCGCCCTGCTGATCTACCTGCACGGCGGTGGCGGTGTGGGAAGGGACATTCGCCGGATTGCGAGGAACAACAGCGCGCTCAAATACTGGAACAGGCAGAAGACCCAGCCCTTCATCATCGTGGCTCCCCAGTGCCTCCCGGAATTCAAGTGGAGGGCGAATAGCCTTCAGGTTTTTCTGGAGCACCTCGAGGAGAGCCTCGAGGTTGACTCTGCGCGGGTCTACCTGACCGGGTACAGCATGGGCGGTTATGGAACGTGGATCTGGGCTGCGGCTTTCCCGGAAAGCTTCGCCGCGGTCGCCCCGGTCGCCGGGGGAATCGGAGAAGGCGGCCCCAAGGATATCTCACCCGATCTGGACTCGTGGCTCGATAGCCTGAAGGGCGTGCCGACCTGGATCTTTCACGGTGGCAATGACCGGGTCGTGCCGGTGGATCGTTCCGTCACGATGTATCGCGGATTGATCGAGCGAAGTCATCGGGAACTCGGCTTGACGATCTACCCGGGTGAAGGTCACGACTGTTTCGATGCTTTCAAGGATCCCCGGCTCTACGGGTGGATGCTGTCCCATACCCGTCGGACCGAATAATGGGTCCGGCTTGTCCGGATGGATCGACGACCGCTTGACATCCCGTTGCGGATCTGAAAGCGTCATCGGCCCAGGCTGTGCCGAATCCGATGGACGATACCCGTCTCGACGACCTACTCGAACGCGAGGCGACTCGCGGTCCCGGTGCCTTGCCTCGCGGGTTTGCCGACGGCGTGGTGCGACGGGTTGGCGTGGTCCGCGAGGCGGCGATTCGACACCGGAAAACGCTCATGACCGGGAGTGCGATCGCCATCGTTCTCGCGGTGTCCTCGAGTTATTTGTCCGCACGCCGGGTTGGGGAGAGGAGCCGTGAGAGTGCCGAGATCCCGAAGTCCCCGCTCTTCCATTTCGAGGCGAGCGAACTCCCAGTCCCTCCGAGTCGATGACCCAAACCAAGTCCATCGCGTGGAGCCTGGGAGTCGTCGTCGTCGCGGCCCTGGTCTCACTTCTCGTGGTCCATTTCACCCTGCGGTTCTACGAGGGGGAGCGGTCCCGTTCCACGCCCGAATCCGCTCGGGACCTGCACCAGTGGCTGCACGAGAATTTGGGGATCTCCCACGACCAGGAGGAGAGGCTCCTTCCGATCGAAGAACGTTTCGAAAGCGAGCGGAAGCGCATTCGTCGGGAGATCGCCGCGGCAGCACAACGTCTCGCGGAGGCGATTCGGGACTTCGATCCTGGCTCTCCCGAGGTGACCTCGGCTCGACAGGACCTGACCCGATCCCAGGGCGAATTGCAGCAGGCGACCCTCGATCACTTCTTCGCGATGAAGGAACACCTCACCCCGGAACAGGGAGCCATGCTCCTCGAATGGACCCATCAGAGCATACGCGATGGATACGACGAGTGAGGAATCCGACTGGCTCGATGGCGACGCCGGATCCGCCCGGAACGAAGTCGTCGAGCACCGTGGCGCGACGCTGGAGGAGGGGATTGAACGGCGCTGGATCGAGGCCGCTGCCCGGGGCGATGATGAGGCCTTTCGCAAGCTGGTCGAGTTTCATCAGGAGCGTGTCCATCACTTCTGCCACCAGTGGCTCCGCGACACGGAGGACGCCCGGGAGGCGACCCAGGATACCTTCGTCCGCGCCTACGGCGCCCTGAAGCGCTACGAAAAGCGGGGCCGTTTTTCCACGTGGCTCTACAGGATCGCGCTCAACCTGTGCCGGGACCGCTTTCGCTCCAAGTCGGGACGGCAGCGGCGAACCACGGATTTCTTCGATGAACTCGCCACCGAACCACCCTGTCCCCGTGCCGGTCCGGACGAGTTGTCAGCGCGGACGGAGGAGGGGGAGCGCATTCGGTCTGCCATCGACTCTCTGCCCGAGACTCTTCGCACCGTGGTGATTCTCTGCGGCGTCGAGAAAGTCCCTCAGCGGCAGTGCGCGGAGATCCTGAACTGCACCGAGCGTGCCATCGAAGGCCGCTACTACCGCGCGAAACAGGCACTCGCGGAGTGGTTCGAGGCGAATGGAGGCCGCTGAGCCGACGGCCTGAGGAGGGCCCAGATTTTTTTCGTGGGGTCGGCCCATTTTCTTCGTTTCACCGGCGGAACCTATTTGAGAAACGGAACGCGCCCGTGTCGCAACCGTCTCTCTTCTTTCGCAAGCCATGAAACACCTACCGTCCCTGACCCTGGTCTCTGTACTTCTCGCTCCCCTCCTGCAGGCGCAGGAGACGCAGATCACGACGCCAGCCGTCGTGAACGACACCATTCCCGTGGAGTCGATCGACCTGACCGAGAGCACCCTCGAGACGACCGTCGTCACTTCCTCTCCCGTATCCTACCGGAACCCTTCCCCCCGCGTCACGGGCGTCTCGGCTCCGACGGTGACAAATTTCGAGTCGAATGTGGCACCCGGGAAACCGGAGAATCTCGTGACCGTGGCCCCGTCCGCGTCGAGCGGCCGCGCCAGCGGAGTGGAGCTGATGGACCGTCCCTTCCTTCGGCGCGGCGAGCTTCTCGAGGTCGTGCCGGGACTGGTCGTGACCCAGCACAGCGGTGGTGGAAAAGCCAATCAGTATTTTCTCCGCGGATTCAATCTCGATCACGGCACCGACTTTGCGATCTTCGTGGACAGCATGCCGGTGAACAACCGGACCCACGGACACGGGCAGGGCTACGCCGACATCAATTTCCTGATTCCGGAGCTCGTTGAAGAGCTCGAGTACGTCAAGGGCCCCTACTTTCCCCGGTTCGGAGATTTCAGCACGGCGGGAGCGGCCCGATTCCGGCTCTACCGGGAGCTGCCGGAGAGCATCGCCTCGTTCACAATCGGCACCGACAATTTTTACCGGGGCCTCCTCGCCGACTCGGTCGCCGCAGGTGATGGCGTTGCCACCTTCGCCCTCGAATACAACTATTATGACGGTCCATGGGTGATGCCCGACGAGCTGAATCGGTGGAACGGATTCTTCCGCTACTTCGAGGGCGACGACGACGACTTCGCGTCCTTCACGCTGATGGGGTACGACAGTTCCTGGAACGCCACGGACCAGGTCCCCCGGCGACTTGTCCGGAGCGGGGGGATCGATCGTCTCGGTTTCGTCGATCCCACCGTGGGCGGGGAATCCTATCGCTACAGCCTTTCGGCTGACTTCAAGCGAACCGGCGAGTCCGGTGTCACGGTCGCTTCGGTCTACGCCGGAACCTACCAGCTCGATCTATTCTCGAACTTCACCCTCTTCCTCGACGACCCGGTGAACGGGGATCAGTTCAACCAGTTCGACGACCGTTGGTTCGTCGGCGCCACGCTGGATCACACCTTCGATGATGTCCTGATCTTCGATCGAGACGCCACTTCCACGCTTGGCTTGCAGACGCATCACGATTTCATCGATGGCGTGGGGCTCTACAAGACCGCCGCCCGGCAGCGGCTCGGAACCGTCCGCGAGGACCAGATCTACGAATCCAGTATTTCCGCCCACGGGAATGTCGAAATCGCGTGGAATGACTGGCTCCGAACACAGACGGGACTGCGGGCCGATCTCTTCCACTTCGACGTCGACGCGATTTCGCTTCCGGCCAACTCGGGCACGGCGTGGGACGGCATCGTCAGCCCCAAGGCGGGACTGGTCCTGGGACCCTGGAACGACACCGAATTCTACTTGAACGGCGGTCTCGGCTTCCATAGCAATGACGCCCGTGGCGTCACCATTTCGGTCGACCCGACAACCGGCCTTCCCCTCGCCGCCGTCCCGGCTCTCGTCCGAACCAAGGGAGCCGAAGCGGGGGTTCGCAGCCAGGTGATCCCGGACCTCACCACCACGGTCGCAGTCTGGTATCTGAATAGCGACTCGGAGCTTCTCTACGTCGGGGACGCCGGGAATATCGAGGCCGGTGATGGCAGCGAACGGTACGGAATCGAGTGGTCCAATTACTGGAATCCCACCGATCACCTCACCATCGACACCGAGTTCACCGCAACGGAAGGGCGTTTCAGCGCGACCGGAGAAGAGATCGAGAACTCCGTACCCGTTTCGTATTCCGGCGGCATCACCTGGGGAGGCGACATCGGCCCGTTCGCCGCGCTGCGGGCCCGCTACTTTGCCCCCCGGCCTCTCAACGGGGCGGCAAACGTCAAATCGCAGGATGCCTTCCAGTTGAATTCCCGGATCGGCTATCGGACGAATGACCGATGGGAATTCGCCCTCGAAGTGATCAACCTTCTCGATGCCAACGACAATGACATCGAGTACTTTTACACCTCCCGACTCCCCGGCGAACCGGCCGGCGGCGTCGAAGACGTGCATTTCCATCCCTACGAGCCGCGGCAGATCCGCTTCACTGCAACGAAGCGCTGGTAGTCCCGTCCCGGGGCTCCTCCCTCCAGACGGTTCGTCTTGACGGGCGAGGCAGGGAGCGGACAGAGTGTCGGGACATGCTGATCAAGCGGAACCAACAGATCGCCAGTCCCGCGGTGCGCCGCTTGTTGGAGCCCCTCACCTCGACGGAGCGCTATCACAAGGCCGGCGACATCGGTGAGGGCGGGGTCTCCCGGGTGAGCGCGAGTTTCGATGGCTTCCTGAACCGGGTCGTCGCGGTAAAGGAGCTGAAGGAGGAGTTCATCACGGATCCCGATTTGCTCCATTCCTTCATCACGGAGGCGAGAATGATCAGTTACCTCGACCATCCGGGGGTGGTGACGGTCTATGACACGCACCTCACGGAGGACCAGCAACTGCGCTATACGATGAAGCTCGTGGAGGGGCAGACCCTGTCCGAGTTTCTCGAATACCACACGCGGCCCGATGTGGTGAATGAGAGCTATCTGTTCGACGTGCTCCATATCTTTACCAAGCTGTGCGAGACACTCGCTTATGTTCACGACAAGGGGGTGATCCACCTCGACATGAAACCGGACAACATCATGGTCGGGAACTACGGCGAAGTCCGGATCATGGACTGGGGCAACGCCTATCTCTACGACGATTCCATCTACCTCGAGCAAGTGAGGAAGTTCCCGAGCAGAGGGGCGGATGCCGTAGCACAGGTGAAGCCGGGTGACGTGATTCTCGGCACGCCGCTCTACATGTCGCCCGAACAGACGCAAAGCCGTCGCGATTTGGGGCCAGCCTCCGATATCTTCAGTCTTGGCGTCGTCGTCTACGAATTGTTGACCGGTCAGAGACCCTTCGAGGCTGCCACGGTGGAGGAAATCATCGAGAAGGTTCGCACCCTGGATCCGCCGCCGGTGCACGAACTGAACCCCGACCTTCCGCTGCGTCTCTCCCTCATCGTTCAGAAGATGATGCGACGCTCACCCGGAGACCGCTACCAGAGCGCGCACGAAGTGCTGGAGGAAATCCAGGCGGCGCAGACGACCGGGCAGGCTTTCCCGATCTGGGAGATTCCGGCGGGGCAGGTCATCTTTCGCGAGGGAGACCCGGGGGACTTCACGATTCGCATCAAGTCCGGCAGGGTGGAGATCTCGAAGACGGACCAGGGAACGGGGAAGGTCCTCGCGGAACTGGGACCGGGAGAGATTCTCGGCGAACTGTCGATTTTCTCCAACAGTCCCCGCATCGCCACCGCGACGGCCCTCGAGGATACGGTGGTGTATGTCATGCGGAGCAAGGAGGTCAATGCCGAGATGGACAAGCTCAGTCCCTGGGTTTCCCAGATGATCACGGCCCTGTCGGACCGGTTCGACTCCCTCAACAAGAGGGTGATGGATTTGGAAGAAACCCACGAGGCACTCTGAGGTATCGCGGTATGGGCAGGAGGCCTCGACGGGTCTTTCTTCCTTCGCGGCAACGGCAACGGCAACGGCAACACCACCCCAAACATGGATTGGACTCTTGATTCGTTCTTCCCCGAGTTCCGGGGCGAAGAGATGCGGGCGTTCGACGCCGAGATGCGCCGGAAGCTGGAACACGCGATCGAGCTCGAGGCGAACATTCCGCCCTTCGATGCGGAGAGCGGGATGGCAGCCTGGGAGGAGCTCATTGTTCTCCTCGAAGCGGTCATGGCCCGCTTCTCGCACCTGAGCACCTACTTCGGCTGCCTCTCCGCAGCCGATGCCAACGAAGAAGCCTATCGGGCGGAGAAGGCGGCTCTTGCCCGTCCCCACGCGGAGTTCGTCTCCCTGCGAACGCGCCTCGGGAATCGATTGCTCGGGCTTTCCGATGAAGACTTCAAAAAACTGTCGGAGAGCGAGCGCCTCTCCAGGGCGGGATTCGTCCTGCAGTCGATTCGGGAGCGGGCGCGTCACCGGATGTCGATGGAGGAGGAGTCGCTGGCGGCCGAACTGTCGGTGGATGGTCTGGGGGCGTGGTCCCGGCTCTACCAGTCTCTCGCGGGGACCCTGGAGTTCGAGATGGAGTTTCCGGACGGGCGAACCGAGGAACTTCCCATCTCGCAGTGCCGTTCCCTGATGACGAATCCGGACCGCCGGATTCGGTCGGCAGCCTTTGCGGGCGGGAATCGGGCCTGGAGTCGGGCTGCCGAGTCGACACGGGCTGCGCTCAACGGGATCTCCGGCACGCGGCTGACTCTCTATCGACGACGGGGCATCGATGACTTTCTCGATCCGGCGCTGTTGGATGGACACCTGAGCCGTGCGACCCTCGATGCCCTCTTTGCCGCCCTCGAAGCGGAACGCTCCGCGGCGCGGGAGATTCTGCGTTACAAGGCGGAGCGGATGGGCGAACCGGGAATCGCCTGGTATGACCTGGAGGCTCCGATTCATGTGAAGGGCCGTCCCGAAGGGGAAGGCGCCTCCCTGACCTGGGATCGGGCCGTGGAACTGGTCAGTCGTGCCTTTCACCGGGTATACCCCAGCCTGGGAGACTTCTTCGATGAGATGGTCGAGAGGAAGTGGATCGACTGGAGCCAGCGGCCCGGGAAGCTGCCGGGTGGCTTCTGCGCCACGTCGAGATTTCACGGGGAGTCCCGGATCTTCATGACGTTCAATGATTGTGCCCACGACCTCATGACACTGGCTCACGAGGCGGGTCATGCCTGGCACAGCCGCGTCCTGGCTGGCGAGCGCCCCTTCGCCCAGGAATATCCGATGACCCTGGCGGAGTCAGCCTCGACCTTTGCGGAGCTGATCGTGGTTCAGGGGTTGGTGGACGACGAAGACGTGGATCCCTGGACCCGGTTCTCCCTGGTGGAGGAGTCCCTGCTCCGATACTCGGCCTTCCTCCTCGACATCCCGGTCCGCTTCCTGTTCGAGTCGGAGCTGTATCGTCGCCGAGCGGGTGGCGAGTTGTCGGTGGGGGACCTGAACGAGCTGATGATCGCGACGCAGCGCGAGGTTCTCGGGGACACCCTGATCGAGGGCGGCGAGAACCCTCTCTTCTGGGCGTCGAAGGGGCACTTCTATATCGATGGTGTCAGCTTCTACAACTACCCCTACACCTTCGGCTTCCTGCTCAGCGAGGCGTTGATGCAGAGGTGGTCCGAGAAGGGTGACGCGTTCCTGAAAGACTATGAGGATTTTCTCCTGTGCTCGGCGACCTGTTCGAGCGAGGAGGCGGCCAGGCGGGCGCTGGGCGCAGACCTGGAGAGTGTCGAATTCTGGAAGGGCACCATGGGTGGGCTCCCGAGGACGTTGAGCCAGGTTCGGTGCCTGGTGGAACGCCTCGAATCCTGAACCACGGCTCGGCGGAGCGTCCCTTTCCGGGATTGATCGAGAGTGCGGCCGGAGCGGCGGATCGGGGCGAGTTAAAAAATGTCGAACATTCTTCGTTTCGACTGAAAGGAACCGGCAACCGTTGCGACAAAGAGCAACTAATGTGGCGAAAGTGTTACCGCCGATTCTTTGTAACGAGTGAGTGTGCGGATAGTCTCGCCCACCTGACTCATGGAGACCCCGCCCGATAGGCCCGATCTTGCCCTCGAACTCAAAGGTGTGGGCGTTACCTACGAGGGAGGATTTCGCGCTCTGGAGCCATTGGACCTGGAGGTCCCGCGGGGTCAGGTGATCGTGCTCCTGGGTCGTTCCGGAGCCGGCAAGTCGACCCTGCTCCGAACCATGAACATGCTGGTTCCTCCCACGACCGGCACGGTGATTTCCTCGGACTTCGGACCTCTCTCCGGTTCCGAAGTCATCGCCAATCACCGGCGGAACACCGGCATGGTTTTCCAGCAGCACCAGCTGGTCGGGAGATTGACGGCCCTGCGCAATGTCATCATGGGCCGGCTGTCGCGCTACGGGAATATTCGGAGTCTCTTTCCCCTTCCGATGGAGGACCGGCGGCTGGCGGTCGAATGTAAGCGTCTCACACGCAGCATCTATCCATTCGCCGGGTGATCGCTAGGCTTTGGGATGTCCCACCGACGATCCCCCGAACAATGGCGCGCTCTGCTGAGCGCCTTTCGCCGCAGCGATCAG
>Ga0180436_10002909_pt1 | contig 15969 bp, 17 predicted proteins | sample SS_ome_2_FD_132434 | JGI IMG/M metagenome (GOLD analysis project Ga0180436, IMG submission 132434) | Hypersaline lake sediment archaeal communities from the Salton Sea, California, USA - SS_3_S_2 metaG | ecosystem: Environmental > Aquatic > Non-marine Saline and Alkaline > Hypersaline >...
CACTTCTTTCTAATACAGCCAAAGGTTTAGGTATTACAACTCATAAAGGAGGCACGCTTGTATGTATCGAAGGTCCGGCATTCTCAACCCGGGCAGAGTCGAATTTATATCGACAATGGGGCATGGATATTATCGGTATGACCAGTCTTCAGGAGGCCAAATTGTCGCGGGAAGCAGAGATCTGCTATGCCGCCATGGCCCTGGTTACCGACTATGATTGCTGGCATGAAGATGAGACCGCGGTCACGGCAGCAACGGTTGTCGAGAACCAAAAAAAGAATATTGTTAATGCCAAACAAGTTATCCGCACAATCGTATCAAAAATTCCTCAAGCACGAGCCTGTCTGTGCCCCAAAGCGCTTGCAGGGGCCATCATGACAGATGAGGAAGCTATATCGAAGGAGACGCGAGAGAGGTTTGGGTCACTGGTTGACAAGTACTTCGAATAACGACAACCTTGTATATTGAATTGGCTTTTTTTATTATGTAAGGTCACAGTATGTTCTTTACTTTCTGGAATGCTGCGTATAACATATTTACCGACTATTTAAGCTGTGGCAGTGCAGGACACCCACCAACCCTACCCCCTAATTTTGGGCCACAGGTTAGTATCGAACAATATGGTGTACATACAGTAGGTTATCAATCTAGACATTTTTTGTTTTATTGTGTAATAGCTATTGGGAGGTGCCCAATGGCCAAACACACGTGCTTGATAAAAAATGAACACTAGAAACCAATGGAAGCGCTCGTGAATTGGTATCATAAGAAAGGAGGATGTCGTATGATTAAGAAACTGTTTTTTCTACTTTTATCTTTACTTCTTATTTTCGGCTGCCAAACGCCACACCAAAGCGGTATGAAGGATTACTCAGAAGCTGGACCTGTAGTCTTTACACTCCAGCTGCTCCATTTTGCAGATATAGATGGGAATGAGGAGATTGCATTGAGCACGGTGGATGAATTTTCCGCTCTAGTGAACGCCTTTTCACAGGATTCGATGTACGGTCCCAGTACACTGATTCTCAGCTCGGGGGACAATATGATCCCCGGACCAAGGTTTTATGCCGCAGAACAATCCCCAGTTCGGGCTGTTACCGGCAGTAATGAACCTGGACATGTTGACATCGGCTTTCTGAATGCCCTTGGCGTTCGGGCTAGCGCTGTCGGAAACCATGAGTTGGATGCGGGTCCCGGAGAATTTGCTGATGCGATATCTTCTGAAGAGAAAAAAGGTGTTGTGTTTCCAGGCTCGCTGTTCCCTTATCTTTCGGCCAACCTTGATTTTTCCACCGAAGAAGACTTTAAGGGGATGATTGGAGAGAATGGGAAGAGTTCAGAAGAACTCAAGGGGAAACTATCCGCTTCTACCGTAGCAATGGTGAACGGTGAGAAAATCGGTATCGTAGGTGCTTCCACCCCTTTGCTGCACACTATTACGAACACCGGCGACATCACTGTGAAGCCTGCCTCCGCTAGCATTAAGGACTTGGCAGGAGAAATACAGCCTTTCGTTGATGAACTAATCGGCCAGGGTGCAAATAAAATAATTCTGCTTTCTCACATGCAGCAAATTGCTATCGAAAAGGAACTGGCCGGGTATCTTCGGGGTGTAGATATTATTGTTGCTGGAGGATCCAATACCAGAATGGGAGATAAAGATGATGCTTTATTTGAGGGGGATGATGCTTTCGCTGAGAATTATCCCTATATAACCAAAGACGCCGATAACAATCCTGTCTGTCTTGTGAATGTGGATGGAGACTATAAGTATCTGGGTCGTCTGGTCATCGGTTTTAGCCAGGCCGGTATTGTGAACCTGGGAAGCTTGAAACCCGAAATTAATGGTGCCTGGGCTAGTACAGCAGCCAACGTCCAAAAAACCGGTGGACAACCTATCGGCAGGGTAATTGAACTCAGGGATGCTGTTCAATCTGTAATCAACGCTCAGTACGGTAATGTATTGGGTTATACTTTGGTCTATTTGGATGGCCGCAGGAGTCAGGTTCGAACTCAGGAAACAAACCTCGGAAACCTCTCCGCCGATGCTAATCTCTGGTACGCCAATCAATTGTTCGACGGGATTGTAGATGTGAGTCTCAAGAACGGCGGCGGAATTCGCACCGAGATCGGCGCCGCTATCGTACCACCCGGTTCGGTTGATTACGCCGAGGCTAAACTTGTACCTCCCCCGGCTTCCGAAGAAACCGGTGTCGGTGAAGGGGCTATAACCGAAGGTCACCTCCGGGCCACTCTGCGTTTTGACAACGGTTTGACTTTACTTTCAGTAACTGCTCAAGAACTCAAGATACTTTTAGAGCATGCGATATCTGCCACCCGCAAAGGCGCAACTCCGGGCCAATTCCCTCAAATTGGTGGCATGCGCTTCGTTTTCGATGCAACGGCTTCGGCTGGTAGTCGTATCCAAGAACTAGTTGTTCTGGACAATCAGGGTGGTATAAAAGATAGCCTAGTGAAAAACGGGCAAATTCAGGGAGATCCCGGCAGAAGATTCCGTATGGTCACCTTAAATTTCCTGGCAAATGGAGGGGATGCTTATCCTTTCGACCAGCTTTCCGACCCTCGGAGGATAAACCTGTATGAAGGGAAGGGATACGGAGAGAAAATGGACTATCCTGATGCCAACCTGGACAAAGATCCTGGAATGAACAATGCCTTCAGCTATACCGGAGGAGAGCAAGATGCTTTAGCGGAATACCTGAAGAGATTTCATGGTACAAAAGGAAAAGCATTCAACCTGGCCGAAACAGACCATGGTGAGGATACGAGAATCCGGTACTGATTTTGTCCGCGCATGACGATAAGCCCCGGCTGTCTGCCGGGGCTTATTTAGGGTTGATCGTCCCAAGGTTTTACTTTCTCTTCACGCATTTTATCTTTCTCAGCGGCGCTGACCCCCCAATTACTTTGATATACAGCACCTTCCCATTCACCATAGGCGGGATTCGGAAAGACGATGAAGCGTTTACCCCAATCGTCGCTAAATTCGTCTACTGCGGCAGTTCGTTCATTTAGCGGCATTTTTCGAAAAACATGAGTGAAGTCATTTACATTATCTACTAATAGTAGGGCGATCACATAATTTATCAGGATAATCTTGACCAGCCAAGCTGGTTTTAGTAAAACATTGAAATGATTGATAGAGCTATACTCATCGTTTTAGACAGTTTGGGCGTGGGCGCGCTGCCGGATGCGGCTGAATTTCAAGACGCGGGTGCAGCGACCCTGCAGCATATTGTCGAGCAGCGGGGCAGTTTGCAGATACCCAACTTGTGCAAGCTTGGTTTGGGAAAAATAGCTGCCGTCGGCTGTGCCCAAACCGATATTTTAGCGAGTTTTGCTAAAATGGCCGCCCAGTCATCCAACAAAGATACCACCTCCGGCCACTGGGAGTTAACCGGGCTTATTCTAAAGGAGGCTTTCCCGACCTATCCCCATGGCTTTCCAGCCGAAGTCGTTCAAGCCTTTGAGCGTGCCATCGGCAAAAAGATTCTGGGTAACTATGCCCGCTCCGGCACCCGTATTTTGGACGAATTGGGGCAGGAACATCTCGATAGCGGCAGGCCGATTGTCTATACGTCGGCAGACTCCGTGTTTCAAATTGCAAGCCATGAGCGGGTGATAGCGATAGAAGACTTGTATCAGTATTGCCGGACCGCCAGAGAAATTTTAAGCGGACATCATGCCGTTGCGCGGGTTATCGCCAGGCCTTTTAGGGGCCAACCCGGAGCCTTTGAACGAATTAACGATCGGCGCAAGGATTTTTCCATCACACCACCGGCAGCAACATTGCTGGATAGGATCAAAGCGCAAGGATATTTTTCGATTGGTGTTGGAAAAATCGGTGACATATTCGGCCATCGCGGGTTGACCGAGGAGATTCATACCCGGGACAATATGGATGGGGTCGATCAGGTGCTAGCAGCAATGCAGCGCACGCAGAAGCAAAAAGGATTGATATTTGCCAATCTGGTCGACTTTGATATGGTCTACGGTCACAGACGCAATATAGAGGGTTATGCTGCCGCTATTGAGCAATTTGACACCCGGCTTCCGGAGCTGATGGAAAAAATGTCGCCCCGGGACGTGCTGATCATCACCGCCGACCATGGTTGCGATCCAACCTATACCGCCCACACCGACCATACCCGCGAGTATGTACCCATGCTGGCGTATGGCCACCAGATTCGCTGTGGTGTCGACTTGGGTATCCGCAGTACCTTTGCCGATTGCGGTCAAACTATTGCCGATATTTTTAAAGCCCGCGCTCTAGGCCATGGAAAGAGTTTCAAAGATGACATCTTATCCGCATAAACAAGCTGCTGCCGCCGCTGCCCACATCACCAAATCCCTTTCGCATATACCCAGTGTAGCCCTGGTAACCGGAAGCGGGTTGGGGGGTATCGTCGCCGAAATGGAAGACCGCCGGCACATCAGCTACGCCGATATTCCACATTTTCCCGTGTCGGCCATAAAAGGGCACAGCGGAGAGATTGTTGCCGGTCGCATGGGGCCCAAGGCGTTGATCGTATTTTCCGGGCGCGTGCATTATTATGAAGGCCATGCCATCGAGACCGTCATATTCCCCATGCAGGTTATGGCAGCTCTGGGTACCAAAGCCGTTGTGCTCACAAATGCATGCGGTAGTATCAATTCAGATTTTTTGCCCGGTGATGTTGTTTTGATTCAAGGCCATTTGGATCTGATGCACGAAATCAAATTGAGCCAGCCTGAACCGCAACGCAGCTACGATGCCATACTGAATCGTCAAGCGGAACGAGCAGCTGGCGCGGTTGGTGTGAGCCTAAAGAAGGGAGTTTACGCGGCCTTTAGCGGTCCGTCTTACGAAACACCCGCAGAGATACGGGCGGCTGCAGTAATGGGCGCCGATATGGTCGGTATGTCAACGGTACCCGAGGCCACTGAGGCGTATCGTTTAGGTCTGCGGGTTATGGGGATTTCCTTTATCACCAATCTGGCTGCCGGTTTGAGTCAAATTCCGCTTTCCCATACCGAGGTCATTGAAATTGCAAATCAAAACCTGCCAAAGCTTAAGAAATTGCTCAAGCAGATTGTGCTGACCCTGGATTTGACAGAATCAGATTAGAAATAATTATCAGTCTGAAAAGCGTTTTTAACCCAAATTTCTAGTACGGGCGCAATGCCCCACTATAGGAATAACTTTAATCATCCGCCACCGACAAGGTCGGTGGGCGTTGACTGTTCCTAATGAAGGACCTGCCATGAATACCTATGAAATCATAAAAAAAAAGCGCGATGGTCAACCGCTCTCCAAAGGGGAAATTGATTATCTAATCAATGGATTCACGCTAGGCGATATCCCGGATTATCAAATGGCGGCCTTTTTAATGGCCGTTTATTTCAGGGGGATGCAGCCGTCTGAATGTGTTGACCTGACCATGAGCATCGTGGGGTCCGGCAGCACCATCGATTTATCATCCATAAAGGGTTTCACGGTGGATAAACATTCAACCGGCGGGGTCGGAGATAAGACCACCCTGGTTTTGGCACCGTTGGTGGCATCCTGTGGTGCCGTCGTTGCCAAGATGACCGGCAGAGAGCTGGGACATACGGGCGGTACGGCCGATAAATTCGAGTCTATCCCCGGTATGCAGATGTCGTTTTCCAAAGAACAGTTTGTGGAAATCGCTAATCGTATTCAAGTGAGTATCATCGCCCAAACTGAAACGCTTACACCGGCGGATAAGCTCATCTACGCCCTGCGCAACGTGACCGCAACGGTGGATGCCATTCCTCTCATAGCCAGTTCCATTATGAGTAAGAAACTGGCTGCAGGGGCCGATGGAATTGTTCTGGATGTCAAAACCGGAGCCGGCGCGTTTATGCCCGATTATGCCGATGCAGTAGCTCTGGCAAAAACCATGGTAAGCATCGGTGAGGGTGCCGGCAGAAAATGCACGGCGTATCTGACCGGTATGGCCCAACCGTTGGGATATGCCATCGGAAATGCCGTGGAAGTGCGGGAGGCCATCGATACGCTTACGGGTGCCGGACCGTCAGATTTGCAGGAACTCGTTATAGCGCTGGGGGCTGAAATGCTGATCTTGGCCGGCATTGCCGAATCACGCACGGACGCCGCCCAATTGCTTCACAATAGTCTGACCACAGGGAAAGCTGCGCAAAAATTCCAGGCCCTGATCGAAGCGCAAGGCGGCAATCCGGACGTGGTTCAAAATCCGGATCTGCTGCCCCAGGCCAAGCAGCAGGTGGCACTCAAATCGGACCAGACGGGTTTTGTACAGAAAATCAATGCCTTGGAGGCTGGGATGGCTGCCAAGTTACTGGGCGCCGGTCGCCAGACCAAAGAACAGGAAATCGACCTGTCGATCGGCATCGTGCTGAAAAAGAAGGTTGGTGATTCGGTCGAACCCGGTGAGATCTTGGCACTACTATATACGGATGGCGATCAAGTCAAGATCGAACAAGCCCGCCAGCGACTGCTGGGGGCCTATACAATCGGCCCGGACCACCCGAGCACCGGACGTTTGATTCAAGCCAGAGTTGCCGTGAATTCCATTGAGGAGTACGGGGCATGATCTCGGATCGATTGACACGTTTCGAAAAGATATTGGCCGACCTTCCGGTGCCGGCACGTTCGTTGCTGGCGGACCTGCCCGAGCAGGGTGGTAAATTGGACCATAATACCTGTCTGGCGCTCACAAGCCATCTGAACATGTCATGGGAACAACTTATGCTCAGGTTGTTACCATTGGCCGGCATTTTTGCACAAGTTCCCATCTCCGGTTTTGCTGTGGGTGCGGTGGTCCTAACAGAGAGCCGGTCCGCATCAATAGAAAGAGAACTTTATCTGGGGGCGAATCTGGAATTTGAAGGCCAGACGCTGAATGCCACCATTCACGCTGAGCAAAGCGCTGCAGTGAATGCCTGGCATCAGGGTGGTGGCCGGCTATTGGCGGTGGCCACCTCGGAGACACCCTGCGGGCACTGTCGTCAATTTTTACACGAGTTTTATGGCGGCAAGAATCTGTTCGTCATTCAAACCGGTCATCAGGTGGATGAATACCGGATTGAACCCATAGCCAAACTGCTGCCACAAGCCTTCACGCCCACGGATCTGGATAAGCCCATCACGCTGATGGCCCCAAAGCAATCGGTACGGTTGTTGAAATTGAAAGATAAATCCGACGACCCCTTGGTCGCGTCGGCTTTAAAAGCCGCAACCCTAGCGTATGCACCCTATACCGGAAATTTGGCTGGCTGTGCACTGAAAATCTTAAACGGGCGGACTGTCAGTGGATGCAGTTTGGAGTCGGTAGCCTTTAATCCCAGCGTGTCTGCCCTGCATGCCGCTGTGATACGGATGAATTTGATGACATTAAGTAAATCGCAGGTTGTCGAACGCGCTGTATTCGTAGAAAGACCGACAAAAATCTGTCAACAAGAATCAGTACAGATGCTCATGAAGACTGTCATGCCGGACATCATGCTCGAATACCATCTGGCCCAGGAGGAAAAAGAATGACCAATACCAACAAATCAGAAATTATTTCTACGGATGCGATGGCCAAAGCCATCGATCACACCATTCTAAAACCGGATGCCGTCCCGGCGGATATCGAGAAACTCTGTGAGGAGGCCGGAGAGCATGCTTTTGGGGCGGTGTGTGTCAATTCATGTCATGTGTCTCTGGCGGCCAAGCTGCTTTCCGGCAGCCCGGTACAGGTCTGCTCGGTGGTGGGTTTTCCTTTGGGAGCCATGGATACGACGGCAAAGGCTTTCGAGGCCAAAACAGCTTTTAGAGCCGGAGCCTCCGAACTGGATATGGTCATCAATATGGGCGCTTTGAAGTCCGGCGATCTAAAAACCGTGGCAGCCGATATTCGGGCCGTAAAAGATGTTAATGCCAATGATGTGGTGTTGAAAGTCATTATCGAAACCTGTCTGCTGACCCGGGAAGAGAAAGTTCAAGCCTGTGAACTTTCTAAGCAGGCCGGCGCCGATTTTGTCAAAACCAGCACCGGCTTTTCCACCGGCGGAGCGACCATCGAAGATGTTCAACTCATGAAAGCCACCGTGGGGGAGGGCATGCAAGTCAAGGCCAGTGGCGGCATCAAAGATTGGGCCGTGGCAGAGGCCATGCTCAAGGCCGGTGCCAGTCGAATCGGTACCAGCTCGGGCATTGCGATCCTGAAGGGTGCATCAAGATAAAGCAAAGGTTAAATATGGCCAGCTGTTTATACTTTCGGTTCCCGATCAAGGCGCTAAAATTTCGGATGCTATCCTGATCGTGTTATTCACGCGCAAAAATTTGAGAATCTTTCGTTTACAAGCTTGTAGTTGATCTATCATTCTTTTTCTGTCTATACCAATCGCCAGAAGTACGTTCTGAAAAAATAAATGGACCGCTTTTCACTCGAATCGGAACATTAATATGAGTGAAGGGAGATATAACTGTACTATGGCCGAACCGTTTATCCAAGCCAAACACCGCGTCTTGCGCCGTAGTGTTAAATCCTTCTGCGAGCAGGAGCTCGGTCCCATTGCCGCTCAACTAGATCAAGAGGGACGATTCCCCTGGGAGGTGATGGAAAAGATGGGCCCCTTGGGCTATTTCGGGATTCAAGTGGCCCAGGAACTCGGCGGTGCCGACCTGGACAGCCTGAGTTATGCCATCATCATCGAGGAAGTGAGCCGGGTGAGCGGCGGTATCGGTCTTTGTTTGAGCGTTCATAATAGTGTGGCGGTCTATCCGATCGTGCGGTTTGGCACTGAGCAGCAACATCAACGCTGGGTAAAACCTTTGGCAAGTGGGCAGAAAATCGGTGCTTTTTGTTTGACCGAGCCCAATGCCGGATCAGATGCCTCGGGTATAACCGCCACAGCCATTCTGGATGGCGACCACTATGTAATCAATGCCAACAAGGTGTTCGTTACCAACGGCGGTGTGGCTGATATCTGCCTCATCTTCGTGCGCACAGATCCGGGTGCCGGGCGCAGAGGAATCAGCGTGGTGGTCGCCGAACGGGGAACGCCGGGCTTTGTGGTTGGGGATTTGGAAGAACTCTCCGGTGTGCGCGCCAATCCGGTGAGCTCTATCCGCTTGTACGACTGCAGTGTGCCTAAGGAAAACCTGTTAGGTTCACCGGGTATCGGTTTGAAAATCGGATTGGTGGCCCTGGATGCCGGACGTATCGGTATAGCGGCCCAAGCCTTGGGTATTGCGCAGGCTGCCTTGGAAGAGGCCATCCGCTATGCCAATCAGCGCCAGCAATTTGGGGTGCCCCTGGCCAAGCATCAGGCTATTCAAATGATGATTGCCGACATGTCCACCCAGGTGGATGCCGCCCGCATGATGGTGTACCGTGCTGCCTGGCTCAAGGATCAAAAGCAGTCGTTTACGAAAGCTTCGGCCCAGGCCAAACTCTTTGCGGCTGAGGCCGCCGGCAAGGTGACCGATCTGGCTGTCCAGATTCATGGTGGCTACGGATACTCCAAGGCATATGCGGTAGAACGCTATTGGCGTGATGCGCGGGTGACACGGATTTACGAGGGCACATCCGAGGTTCACCGCATGGTGATTGCGCGGGAGGCGCTGCGTGAAGACACCTAAAGGCAGGGTACCAGGCGTCAAGGATTCGAGGATTCGAGGACTATCGGGTTTCTTGAGTTTATTGAGTTGCTAAATGGCATTTTGGCGATAGGTAAGTCGATTGCGGTTCGCACCCAAGAAACCCAACGAACGCAATGAACACAACAAACTAAATAGAGAAGCAAAAGCCTAATAGCCTGACAGTCTGAACAACAAAAAAAATTGTAACGGAGTAAAATAAGTGTTTCAAGTCATCGTCTGCATTAAATCGGTGGTTACAGCGGCGCCCAAAGGCGTGGCGCGGCGGACACCCGAGAACAGCCGGCTCAATCCCTTTGACCGGCCGGCTCTCGAAGCGGCCCTCCAGCTTAAATCCGCAACGCAGGGCAATGTGACAGCGGTTTCCATGGGGCCTCGTGTAAGCAGCGAGACTTTGACCGAAGCCCTGGCCATGGGTGTAGACCGGGCTGTTTTGGTGAGCGATCCGGCCCTTCAAGAATCCGACACCCTGGTGACTGCGCGGGTACTGGCCGCTGCGGTTAAGGTGTTGGGGCCCTATGATCTACTGATGTTTGGCACCCGCACGGCTGATAGTGATACCGGCCAAGTCGGTCCCCAAACCGCATCATTGATGGACATACCGTTCCTGAGCCGTGTAACCCAAATCGACCCCGAAGGCGAAAATTGGACAATTGAACGCCGTATGGATGATTGGACCGAAACGTGGCGGGTTGCTTTGCCGATGGCCATGACCATTGACCCACGTGCATACCCACCCCGACCGGTGAGTTTGGTCGGTGTATCACAAGCCTTTGATCAGCCGCTCATCGAAACATTAACGCTTAAAGATATACATCTATCTGAAGATGTGGTGGGTTTAAGCGGTTCACCGACTCGCGTGGCCCGCCTCGAGAAGGTCAAACAGGACAGAAACTGCACCATGTTAACGGGTGATCCCCAAACACAGGCTGCTGCGCTGATGGATCATCTTACCCAGGCAGGCATTTTATGATTCTGGGCTTCATAGCTAAACCATTTTCGATCTAACTTTTTCCGGAACGAATTTCTGACTACTGATAAACAGGAAAATCGATACAATCGCATGAATAAGAAATCCATCTGGGTAATCGGAGATCTCCGTAACCAGCGATATTGGCAGGACAGCCTTAAGGTTTTGACCAAGGCACTTCCCTTTGCCCAGGCGGCCGAGGCAACGCCGACAATGATCCTGATGTCGTCACCGGAAGCGGATAAAAAGGCAACAGGGACAATCGATGTCAGTACGTGCATGACAGTCGATGCAGCGGCGGAAGAGTCCGCACAGCATGGCGCCCGAGTCGTACTTTGTTGGGAACATCCGGAACTGGCGGTGCCGCGGACGGATGCGTATGCAACTGTATTGTCAGGCATGATTAAAAAGTCCAAACCCTGGCTGGTCCTGGTTCCCTTAAATGATTTTGGGCGGGAACTTGCCGCCTTTTGTGCCCAATATTGCCAGGCCGGCATGATCGCCGATTGTGACGAACTCGCGTTCCTGGAGGGACAGGTCGTGGGCCGTTGCCCGGCCTGGGGCGGGCAAATTATGGCTGACATTACCTTGGCCGATGGATGGTCGACAGCGCTGGTTTCGGTAGTGCCCCAAGGTGTAGGTTTGCAGAAAGATCGCCATGCAAGGGGACATGTTGAAAAGATTCATCTTGACGATGTGACTGTCAAAGCGGGGGCTACCCTCCTGAAACGTTCCTTGGTATCTGTTGAGGGACGTCGTCTCGAGGAGGCTCGCATCGTGGTGGCCGGTGGCGCCGGTATCGGTGACATGCGCGGTTTCGGCCGGGTGCGTGAACTGGCTGCCGCCCTGGGGGGCGAGGTTGGGGCCACACGCCCACCCGTAATGAACCACTGGGTGGACGAGGAATGTCTCATTGGTCAAACGGGCGTCAGCATACGGCCTGAATTATTGATCACCGTTGGCACCTCCGGTGCAGTCCAGTATACGGCCGGCATCACGGAATCCAATTTAATTGTCGCCGTCAATCGAGATCCGGCGGCGCCAATTTTCCAGATGGCGGATATTGGTATAGAGGCCGATGCAACTGCGCTGTTACCACCTTTGATTCAACAGACCCAAAAGATGGCCATGCGCCGGCTGGCGGACGCATCCTGCCGGATCGATGACATCGATTCAACCCCACGCGGTGGATTTGGGATGTTGGTACAACAGCTACGTGAGGCCCGCGACTGGACGCCTGATGATCTGGCCCGCAAAACCGGTCAGACACCCGACTTCATAGCCAATGTCGAAGCCGACCGAATGTCGCCGCCGGTCGGATTTATTCTGCGCATGGCCCAGGCCATGGAGGTAGATCCTGGTACTTTTCTGAATCCGGAAGAAAAGACAGCCATTCAAGACCAACGCGTCCAGGCATATTATCAGCGTACGCAAAATTATAATTATAAAACCCTGACACCGGATGCAGAGAACAGCCACCTGCGAGCCTTCATGGTTAGCATTGAACCGCACCTAACTCACAAACCGGTGGCGTATAAACATGAAGGCGAGGAATTCATTTTCGTGATGAATGGTGAGCTGGAGTTTAGCTTGGGCGCCAATACCCATGTGCTTAAGACCGGTGAATCGATTCATTTCAATTCTGATCTGCCCCATAAACTCAAAAATCCTACGGCTGAAATTACACAATGCTTGGTGGTTGTTTATACGATTTAGAAAGGAAGAAATATGAAAGTCGTTGCATTCAACGGCAGTGCCCGCAAAGACGGTAACAGCGCTATTATGACCAGATGGGTCTTTGAGGAACTGGAAAAAGATGAAGAGGCTCAGGGTACCATGCGTACATTGGGCCAGAATATGGCTTGGCTTTTAAAACGGATTGCATAAAATTCAAATTTAGGAAGGTGATCGGTTTCGATGCTATATAGAAAAATACCTAAAACCGGAGAGGCGCTTTCCATTCTGGGATTTGGTTGTATGCGACTTCCCGTGACCAGAGAAGGCCGCATAGACGAACCGCGTGCGACCCGGCAGGTAAGGGCTGCCATAGACCGCGGTGTCAATTATTTGGATACGGCCTGGCCCTACCACGCCGGGGAGAGTGAAAAATTTCTGGGACGCGCCCTGTCGGACGGCTACCGCGAGCGGATAAAACTGGCCACCAAGCTGCCATCCTGGATGATCGAAAGCCGCGCGGACATGGATACCTATCTCAATACTCAGCTGGAAAAGTTGCAAACAGATCGCATCGACTACTACCTTTTACACGCGCTGGCCGGGGGGCCATGGGACCATCTGCTGTCGTTGGGCGTGACCGAATTTCTCGACCAGGCCAAAGCTGACGGCCGTATTATCAATGCCGGTTTCTCATTTCACGGCATATTAAATGATTTTAAACGGATCGTGGACGCCTACCCCTGGGAATTTTGCCAGATCCAATACAATTTTCTGGATGAAAAAAATCAGGCCGGTACTGAAGGCCTGCAGTATGCCGCCCATAAAAATCTAGGCGTGGTCGTCATGGAACCGCTGCGCGGTGGCAATTTGGGACTGCCCATACCGCCTTCGGAAGTGGATGCCATATTTAAGCAAGCCAAAATCGACCGCACACCGGTGGAATGGGCCTTGCGCTGGATATGGAATCATCCGGAAGTTACCGTCGTGCTTTCAGGAATGAATGAAGAAGATCATATTAATGAAAATTTGGCTATTGCCGCCCAGGCCAAACCCAATTCACTTACCGCAGATGAGTTGCAGCTGATTAAAAGAGCTGGTCACAAGTACCGGGAGCTCATGAAAGTCGCTTGTACCGGGTGCGGTTATTGTATGCCCTGTCCCTCGGATGTGGCCATACCCCGTTGTTTTGAGGTGTACAACAAGATGCATATGTTCGGCAATATGGAAGAGGCCAAGTTCAGCTATGCGTTGAGCATGGGCGGCGTTTTCAGCGGAACACCTGCCTATGCATCGCAGTGTACGCAATGCGAAGAGTGCCTGGAGAAATGTCCCCAGAACATCGAGATTCCCGATTTCTTGGAGATCGTGGCCGAGGAGATGGAGGATGCCGGTCTGGAACAACGAATTGCCATGGCCAAGAAAATGCTCAATATGGAATAATTTTTCATGATCTAAATCAGAGGATCATCTCCCGATGTGTTGTAGTAGTGCTGTTGGTAGAAGCCTTATCGAAATCGGGATCGCTATCGGGATCGAAATGGTATTAGACCATGAAAAATTATGAGACGCGACTTCGTCGCTATAAATAAGAAAGAGAATAAGGTTGAAATCAGCACATTCTATCGTGATTGTAAAAAGTTATTTGATCGGGTCAATTATCTTATTGATTCTTTTGACGGGCTGTGGTGCCAAGAGCCAGACCCAATTGGAGCGTGAAAAGCGGATGCACAACTCAAAACAGTATCAGGATGGCAAGTTTAAAAATCCCCTCGATGTGCCCCTGATGGCGCCGGGATCGACCTGGAAATACATCAAAAAAAGCTTCTTCACCAAAAGAATCGATCCCAAACCTACTGGCGAGATACCGCTTAAACCCATGCGGTCAAAGGATTGGGCCGAGATCGACGCGGATAAACTCATTTTTGCCTGGTTGGGCCACTCCAGCATTCTGATCACCATGGGTGGGGTAACTGTTTTAGTGGACCCGGTGCTGGAAAAACGGGCTTCGCCCTTTGCCTGGTTCGGACCCAAACGTTTTCACCCGGCGCCGGTGTCCGCAGAGGGCCTGCCGCCCATCGACGTGGTCTTGATCACTCACGATCACTATGATCACCTGGAGGCATCCACTATCAAATACTTAGCAGATAAGGCTGGCGTATTTTTGGTGCCCCTGGGAATCGGCGGATTATTGGAAAAATGGGGAATTGCGCCGGATAAGGTTGTGGAACTGGACTGGTGGGAGAATCACAAGGTGGCTTCTTTGACGCTGACAGCCACGCCGGCATTGCACTACGCCAGAAGAGGACTATTTGACGGCGACAAGCGCTTGTGGTGTTCTTGGTCTATTCAAGGAAACAACAAAAAGATATTTGTCAGCGGAGATTCCGGTTATTTTGATGGATTTAAAAAAATCGGTAGAAAATTGGGGCCATTCGATCTGACCTTTCTGAAAATTGGATCCTATCACGACATGTGGAAACAGATCCATATGACCCCCGAAGAGGCGGTTCAACAGCACCAGGATCTGCTTGGTGGCGCGATGGTACCATTACACTGGGCAACCTTTGACTTGGCCCTGCATCCCTGGTACGAGCCCATAGAAAGGGCTCTTACCGCAGCCAGCAAATCTGAAACTCGCATCATCACCCCCACTATCGGCGAGCTCGTGAACCTGAACCAGGTACCGGATACAAGCGATTGGTGGCGACGGGTGGCGACGCCATAAGTTCTATGAAATCATCTGGCAAAACAAAATGATCAATTGAGCAGAGGAGACTTTTCCTCCACCGGATAGTTGGCCATCAGCCATTCATCCCAGCCGCCTTTGAGAATAAAAACGCGTGAATATCCCAACGCGCTTAATTTACGTGCCAAACTGACACTGGTTCCCTCCCTGGGTCAGGCTCAGTAGAGGACCAGGGCTTTGTCCCTGGAAAAGTCTCTAGACCAGGATTCAAACTGCTTGGGCGCCCCGCGTACCGCACCCTTGATTTTAACCGGGCTGTCGCGCCAGGCCTTGGTCGTGCGCACATCGATGATGATCACTTCCGGATTATCCATAATATGCTTGAGTTGATCGATGGTGATGAGCGGATTACCGGCGGCTGCCAAAGTCCAAGAAGGGATCGCCAAAAGAGCCCATAATAAACTAACAGGAACAATATATTGGGAAAGACTATTGCTTTTCATATTGTCTCCTGCTTAAACGCTAGTGGTCGTATTAGCCTGGATGAGATAGTTGCGCATCATACCGGCATACCTGTGTTCCAGGTTGTGGCAATGGTATAGAGACATACCGAGTTTGAATTTACGCGGATTCCTTGAGTTGAGAGCGTCGTCCGGGTTGAGACCCTTATCCTTGCTCAGCTGTGTGGGTAAAGTTCTGGATTCTACAGCTTGTTCCACAATTCGAACCGTCATCAGACTCAGGGCAGCACCATTGGGCAGTTCAGGGTTGCCGCCCATCATACCACGTCGCCCGCGGCCAGGCATGATTTGTGACGATCCATCATCAAATGCTTGGCCTAAAAGCCGTAAACGATCACCCACAGCATACTTGGAAAAATCTGCCCATATGTCAAGCCGTTCACCAGGGCCCAACATTACGGTAGGAGAGACCCATGGTTCGCTTAGCAGTCCGCCATCGGTACCCAATATCGTCATCGGCGTA
>Ga0180436_10002912_pt1 | contig 15953 bp, 15 predicted proteins | sample SS_ome_2_FD_132434 | JGI IMG/M metagenome (GOLD analysis project Ga0180436, IMG submission 132434) | Hypersaline lake sediment archaeal communities from the Salton Sea, California, USA - SS_3_S_2 metaG | ecosystem: Environmental > Aquatic > Non-marine Saline and Alkaline > Hypersaline >...
ACGCACTCGGCGAGGATGCCCTCGGCGGCGCGGCCCTGGTGGGTGGGCAGGATGTGCGGCATGCCGGTGATCTCGCGGACGCTGGCCTCGAACCGCTTCCACGAGCGCGAGCCGGCGTAGCTTTCGTCGCCGATCATCAACGCCGCCCACTGCTCGGTGGACATGGCGCCGGTGCCCGAGTCGGTGAGCAGGTCGATGCAGCAGTCCTCGGCGTCGAGGAGAAAGACGTTGTGGTGGGCCGCGGTCAGGGCTGCCCGCCGGTCGGCGGCGGTGGTGATCTTCAGCGGCTCGGTCATCTTGATCCGGAAGGGCTCGATGATGGTGCGCATGGTGCCTCCTGATCCCGCGTGACGGTGAGCGGCGGGGGTGCTCAGAGCGTACTCCCATTCGCCCGAGGGTCAAGGGATCCTGGTGTTCTGGGGCCATCGCCCATCGCATTTGAACCGCAGAGAACGCTGAGGGCGCTGGGGCCACGCAGAGCTGACAATTTCTTTGTAGTGCGATTGACTTCAACGCGGTCAGGATCCTTCATCAGTTTCGAACCGAGAGTGCGATCGTGTTTCTCTCTCTGGATCGACAGGTCAACAACGCAATGCCCTGCGCCTTCTCAGCGATTTCAGCGTGCCCCGCGGTTCAACTCTGCTCTCGGTCTGCCACTCTCGCTCGGGTGACCGGCGTCACCCGAGGCGAGGCTCTCGATGATTCCGGGTCTCGATTGGGGTATCCTCTCGGATGTGGCCGCACCCCGAAACGACCAAGGAGTCCTCATGCGAATCGGCGCTCGCAAGCCACGGAAGAAGCTCAGGGCCATCCTGGTCCTCGTCGTGATCACGCTGCTCGCCGTCGGAGGGTGGCTCGGCCTCCGGGTCGGACCCGACCCCGAGATCATGCTCTCCACCGAGTACCCGGCAGTGGGCAGAGCCACCACCGTGACGGCCCTGTTCTCGGAGCCGCGGAACGGTCTCGGCGAGATCCGACTGGAGCTCATCCAGGGCGACCGGGTCGAGGTGCTGGCGGAGGAGGTCTTCGAGCCCGGTTCACCCCTGCCGTGGTCCGGCGACCGCGGCACCGCCGACGCTGCGCTGTCGTCGTCGGTGGGCTCCGAGGTCTTCGACTGGCTCGCCGAGGGCGAGGTGACGCTCCGAGCCACCGCCGGCGTCGGCTCGGGTTTCCTCCGCCGCACGCCACCGGTGGTCGAGGAGACGATCCTGCCCGTCCGCCTGCGTCCACCCCGGCTGGAGGTCGTTTCGTCGCAGCACTACGTGCGTCAAGGGGGTGCCGGGGCGGTGGTCTACAGCGTTGGCGAGACGGCCGTTTCCTCTGGGGTGCGGGCGGGGGCCCACGTTTCCATCGGCTCACCAGTGGACGGCGGTGGTCCCGACGAGCGATTCGCCATCTACGCCCTTCCATGGAACCTGGACGACGTCGGTGAGGTCCGGCTCTTCGCCGAGGACGACGCCGGCAACCGGGTCGAGCGGTCCTTCGTCGATCTGTTCAAGGCGCGCCCGCCGCGCCGGGACACCATCCGGATCAGCGACGGCTTCCTCGAGCGGGTGGTGCCCGCCATCGCGAGCCGGACCCCGGGCTTCGACGACGCCGGGTCGCTGCTGGAGCAGTATGTCGAGATCAACGCGAACCTGCGCCGCGCCGAGCTCGAGCGAGTGGTGGAGCTGTCGAAGCTCAGCGAGCCCGCGTTCCTGTGGTCCGGGCCCTTCCTGCAGATGGCCAACTCGGCCCGAATGGCGGGCTTCGCCGAGACTCGGAGCTATGTTTACGACGGCCGCGAGGTCGACCGTCAGACCCACCTCGGTCTCGATCTGGCCTCCACCGCCCACGCCCCGGTGCCGGCCCCGAACGCGGGACGGGTGCTCTTCGCGGGTTGGATGACCCTGTACGGCAACGCCGTCATCATCGACCACGGGTACGGTCTGCTCTCGGTCAGCGGCCACCTCTCCGCCATCGACGTGGCCGAGGGCGAGGCGGTCGAGCGCGGCTACATCATCGGCTCGAGCGGCGCCACCGGGCTCGCCGGCGGCGATCACCTCCACCTCGAGATCTTCGTCCACGGCCAGTCGGTGGATCCGGTGGAGTGGCTCGACGCCCACTGGATCGAGAACAACATCACCTCGAAGCTCCAGTAGACAGAGCTGCCGACGCACGCCGCGAACGGTGACCGAGGAAAATCCGACGCGGTTGGAATAGGGCGGGTGACGGCGCAGGTTTGAGGTGGTGTAAGATGATTCTCAACATCAAGGGATGACGACATGCCGACAATCGCGCTTGACGAAACCAACTTCGACCATCACGTCCTCGGCGAGGGGATCACGTTGATCGACTGTTGGGCGCCCTGGTGTCAAGGGTGTCGGCAGTTTGACCCGGTCTTCGAGGCGGCCGCCGAACGACACTCGTCCCACACCTTCGCCAAGTTGAACACCCAGTCCGAGAGCGAGCTGACCAACAAGCTCGGGATCAAGCACATCCCGACCTTGATCCTGTTCCGCGACGGCATCCTGCTGCTGCGCCAGCCCGGGCACGCCCCGGCCGAGGCCCTCGACGAGATCGTCGAGAAGGCCGCGGGCCTGGACATGGACCAGGTTCGTGCGGCGATGGAAGAAGAGACGTCCGGAAAGGGTTAGAACGAGGAGGACCCGCGGTGCAGAACCGCACGAACACCAACCATCAACGACAAAGGAGCACACCATGGCCGAGATTCAGGAAGCCAACATCGAGTTCAAGAAACAGCTCAGCGTGAAGTGGGTGAAAGGCGCGTCGGGCCGCACCTACCTGTGCCCGGTCGACGCTCTTCAGCGTTTCGACAACCCCACCGAAGATCAGCTCAAGACCATCTGCGTCGACGAGTCGGAGAATCCCCAGAACGACTGACCGTCACCAGCCGTCCGAAACAATCGAACCAGCGGCGCCGCCGTGCTGACCGAGCCGGCGGCGTTGCTTTCTCAAGGAGGCGCCATGCCGACCCTCGTGACCAGGCCCGCTCCCGACTTCACCGCCAACGCCGTGCTCGCCGACAACAGCATCGACGAGTCGTTCACCCTCTCCGCCCTGCGCGGCAACTACGTGATCCTCTTCTTCTACCCCCTCGACTTCACCTTCGTCTGCCCGACGGAGATCCTCGCGTTTGACGAGGCGTTGGACGAGTTCAAGAAGCGGGGCGCCGAGGTGGTCGGGGTCTCGGTGGACTCGCAGTACACCCACCTCGCGTGGAAGAAGACGTCGCCGGATGCGGGCGGCATCGGTCCCATCCGCTACCCCCTGGTGGCCGACCTCAAGAAGGACATTGCCCGCGACTATGGGGTGCTCTTCGACGATGAGGTGGCCCTGCGCGGGCTGTTTCTCATCGACCGGGAGGGAATCGTCCGGCACTCGGTGATCAACGACCTGCCCCTCGGCCGAAGCGTCGGCGAGGCGCTGCGCATGCTCGACGCACTGCGCTTTCACGAAGAGAAGGGCGACGTCTGTCCCGCCAACTGGTCGGAAGGCGACGACGGCATGGACGCTTCGCCGGACGGGGTCGTGGACTATCTTTCGAAGTTCGCCGGGTAACAGGGACATACCGCGCGCCACCGCTGCATCAAAACCGACCCTCGAGGCTGCCGGCATAGCCGGTGAGCTCGACGTAGCCCTGACCGCGCTGGCTCCCATCGGCGTCGACAGGGCCTTCCCAATAGACGACACCCGTCGTCGCGCGGCCGTCGAGCTCGGCGGCCGGCAGCACACCGTTGACGTCGAGCGCGATGCCGTGGTCGGGAACGGTGACCCGCCACCGTGTCGGATAGCGCCCGCCGGTGGCGGGGCTCGTCCACCAGCGGAGCGGCTCGATGTGGAAGTCGTGATGATCGAGACGGGTGCTCGACCCGTCGGCGGCCACGACCGTGCCGGAGGAAAAGCGATCTGCGGAACCGTCGCCGCGACGAAGCTGATAGACCATGAGGTCGCGGCCGTCCGACAGTCTCAGGCTGAACCAGTCCCAGCCGACGACACCGTCGCCGAGCTGGGAGCTGCCCCACTCGTGGTCGAACCAGGCGGCGCCGGTCACCTGGGCCTCGATACCGCCGACCACGATCCGTCCGCTCACCGCCAGCCGGGTCCAGGTCAGGTAGGCCGAGGCATTGCCGGGGGACGGCCCCTTCCGCGAGTAGCCGCGGTCGCCCTGAAAGACAATCGGTTTCAGGGGTTCGAGCTCGAGCTCGAGGCCGATCTCGCGATCGTGGGCGACGATGTCGAGCCGTCCCGAGGTGTCGCGGTGCATCTCCCAGTCCTCGAGCCACACCTTCAGGTCGTCGGTCGACCAGCCGGCGAGGCCGCCGCCGGAGCGCCGCAGGCGTTCAGCGTGGTAGAACTCGCCGCCGTCGATGTCCGCGATGGCAAGGTGGGCGGCGCCGATCTGGCGGGCGCGCAGCGTCGACGTCCCGGCTTCCGGGTCGCCGGCAGCGAGCCCCTGGCGGAAGAAGGTGATCTGGAAGCCGTAGCGCCGGCCGGCGGCGTCCGTCACCCGACCGGTGACGTACCACCACTCGGTTCTGGTGTCGGGGTGGGCGCCGTGGTCGCGGGGGAAGACGACCTCGGGTGGTCCCGTGATCTCCCTCCACGCGGCGCCCCCGTCCGCCGCGGCGCCGGCCGCACCCGCGGCGACCGCGAGCACCACCACCCATGTCGCGATCCGCATCAGACGTCCTCGCGGAGCACGGCCGCGGGCTGCATCCGGGCAGCCACCACCGCCGGCGGCAGACCGGCGAGCAGGCACGTCGCCACGACCCATGCGGCCATGGCGGCCATGGAGCCCCAGGGCAGGACGAGCTCGAGGGACCAGCCGAAGGACTGCAGGTTGACCACCTTGACGAGGATGATCCCCACTGCGATGCCGACCAACGTTCCCGCCGCAGCTGCGGCGATCCCCAGGAGCCCGGCCTCGGTGACCACCATGGCGAGGAGCTGACGCCGCGAGCCGCCGATGGCGCGGACCGTGGCGAGCTCGCGCCGGCGTTCACCGACCAGAGTCAGCAGCACCGTCACGACGGCGACCACTGCCACCACCGCGGTCACCAGGTACATGGCGGTGGTGATGGCGAAGGTTCGTTCGAAGGCAGCCAGGACCGCCCCCTTGAGCTCCCGGTTGTCCAGGGCCTCGACCAGGAACCGTCCCCGGGTCGCCTCGAAGAAGCGCTCTCGGGCGGCCGCCGCGTCGGCCTCCGGCGGCAGGAAGAGGGCCATGTCATCGGGCCCGAGGTCGGGGAAGAAGCGGAGGAAGTCGGTCCGGTCGACCACCACCAGCCCGTGCGACCGGGAGTAGTCGCGAAAGACCCCTACCACCTTGCGTTCCAGGACGCCGCCGGGGAGCTCGAGACGGACGGTGTCGCCCTCGCCGATGCCGAATCGGGTGGCGAAGGGCTCGTTGACGACGGCCGCCCGCTCGCGCCACGCGAGATCGAAGACCGAGGCCGAGTCGCGCCCCGGAAAGGGCACGCTGCCGTGGAACCGAACGACGTCGAAGGCGGCGGCGCCGAGGCTCACCGGGCGGCCGCGGTAGTCGATGATCTCGGAGTAGAAGGGATCGACGGTCTCGGCGCCGAAGAGCTCCTCGGCGATGGTGACGACCTCGGGGTCGAGGCGGCCGATCCAGGCGCCGGTGTCGGCGGCCATGGGTCGGACCCAGAGGTCGGCGCGCATACCCGATTCCGTCCAGCTCTCAACCGTCGCCCGAAAGGAGCTCACCATGGTGCCGATGGCGACGGCGAGAGCGATGGCCACCGCCACCGACCCGGCGGCCCAGGCGGCCCGCTGACGACTGGCCGACAGGGCGGCGGCCGCGAGTTGAAGCGCGGCGACCCGCAACCTGGCGAAGGGCACGTGGCCGGCCCGGGCGAGGGTGTCGAGCAGGAGGCCGGAGCCGGCGAGGAGGCCGATCATGGCCACCAACGCCGCCGTCAGCGCAGGGATCGGTAGCTCGTTGACGGCTGGTGCGCGCACCAGAATGATGGCGAGGACGGTCAACGTGAGGAGCACCGCCACGGCGGCGAGTCGTGCTCGCCGTTGCAGGCGTTGCGGGGCGGTGCCGCGAAGACCCTGGAGCGGCGGCACCGACATGATCTCCTTCAGCGGCAGAATCGAGGCTGCCAGCGCCGTGACCACCGCCATGATCAGCCCGACCGCGGCGAGCTGCGGGTCGAAACGGATGTCCGACGCCGGAATGCCGCGAACCACCGACGCGACGGTGAAGCGGACGCTAGCCAGCGCCAGCCGGGCGCCGCCGAAGCCGGCCGCGACGCCGACGGCGCCGCCGACGAGACCGATGCCCAGGGCTTCGACCAGCACGACCGCCGCGATCTTCGACCGGGCGGCGCCCATGGAGCGCAGCAGGGAGACGACGAATCGCCGTTGGACCACCGACGTCGCCAAGGTGGTGGCGATGAGCACACCGGCGACGAGCAGCGAGATCGCCGACAGGGCAATCAGGTTGAAGCGCAGCGAGGCGAGCATCTGCTCGGCGAACCGCCGCCGCTCCCCGGGCTCGGCCACCACGACGTCCGAGGGCAGCAGCTCGATCGTCCGTTCCCGAAGCGCTCCGGCGTCGGCGCCGGCGCGGGGAACGAGCTCGATTCGATCGAGCCGACCGACCCGGCCGAGCACCTCTTGTGCCGGCGCGACATCCATGATGAGGACACGTTCCCAGACGGCCGACAGCCCGTCGGCGTCGAACACCTCGGCCACCTCGACGGCTCGCAGACGGCCACCCACCGACACCGTCACGCGGTCGCCGGGAGCGACGTCGAGGGTGGCGGCCAGCGGTCGCGAGATGAGTCCGCCGAAACCGAGCAGGGTCGTCTCGAGATCCGGGAAGTCGCCGGAATCCGTCAGGACCGGCCGGACCTGGGCGTCCAGCAAGAGATCGACGCCGAGGAGACGAACACCGTCGCCGAGCTCCATCAGCAACACCGTGTCCTCGACGACGGGGACGAGCAGTGCATCGCCGGAGACCGGCCGCAGATCGGCCAAGAGCTCCTCCGGCAGTCCTCCGGGTCGGGTGACCTCGAGCCGGACGGCGCCGGCCACCTCGTCGACGCCTTCGGCGAATGAGGCGATGGCGGCCCGGCTGGCGGCAACGGTCGAGATCACTGCGGCGACCCCGGTGGCGACGCCGACCACGGTGACGAGAAAGCGCCACGGCCGGCGGAGCAGCGGTCGCAGCAGCAGCGCGCGGAGGATCATGATCGAACCCCGTCCGAGCTCATTCCACCAGCCGCCCGTCGGCCAACGTGCAGGTCCGATCGGCGGCGGCGGCGACCTTGGCGTCGTGGGTGGCGAGCAACAGCGCGGCGCCCTCGGTGCGGCGAAGCTCGTCGAGCAGCTCGATCACTGCCGCGCCGGTGCGGCTGTCCAGATTGCCGGTGGGCTCGTCGGCGACGACGACGCCCGGCCGGTGGACCAGCGCCCTGGCGACCGCGGTTCGCTGCTGCTCGCCGCCGGAGAGCTCGGAGGGATAGTGTCCGGCCCGATGCGACAGCCCGACGCGGTGGATGAGGGCTCGGACCCGGTCGCGGTCGCGCCGCCCGTCGAGGGCCAACGGCAGGGCGATGTTCTCTTCGACGGTGAGATGGGGAACGAGATGAAAGGCTTGAAACACCATGCCGATGCGGCGCCGCCGCAGCGCGACCAGCTCGGCCTCTGAGGCGGCGGAGACGTCGATGCCGCACACTCTGACCGTGCCCCGGTCGGGGCGGTCAACCGCGGCGACCAGATTCAGCGCCGTCGATTTGCCGCAGCCCGACGGACCGACCAGGGCGACGAGCTCGCCGCGGTCGAGGGTCAGGGTCAGCTCGACGAGAGCCTGGACGGTTTCCCGACCTCGGCTGTAGTCGCGCCCGGCGTTGACCAGTTCGACAACCGTTTTCATCATCCTGCAAAACCGTGGGGCGGGCTCGAGCCTTCCATCAGCTGTCGGCGAACTCGCCGATGGGACGATAACAGAAGACAAAGGCGCCGTCGTCGACGACGATCTTGAGCTCGGCGCCCCGGGTGACGGCGTACTCGACGTAGCCGGGCATCTCGCAATCGCCGTGGCACTCGCTGGCGTGGGCCGGGCTCTCGCGATCGGCGGCGCGGTCGTACCAGGAGAGGCAGATGGGCTCGTCCAGGCGTCGCTCGGCAGCCTCGTCGGCGAGTCGCTTGGCGGTTGCGAAGTCGGCCTCGGCGCGGCCAGTGGTGATGGTCTCGGTGATCAGGGGGTCGAGCATGTTGCCTCCGGTCGGTCGCTGGGCCGAAGTCGATCGCCGGCGGCCAGGGTGTGCGACACCCAGCCGAACACTGCCCGATCCTGTTCCAACTTTTCGGCGCTTCGTGTGCGCAGAGACGACAGGACCAGCCGCATCCGGTGGTTGTCGGCGAGGATCTCGCGGTGGCGGTCGAGAAAGGCCCAGTAGAGATTGGTGATCGGACAGTCCGCGGTCGGCCGAAAGGCGCAGGTCGAGCAGTAGTCGCTCATCCGGTTGAGGTAGGCGGCGCCCGAGACGTAGGGCTTCGTGGTCATCAGCGGACCGACGGCGAAGCTGCCCATGGCGAGGACGTTGGGCTCGACCACCCAGTCGTAGGCGTCGAGGAACGCGACCCAGAACCAGTCGGTGAGCTGGCGCGGTTCGACCTCGAGCAAAGTGGCGAGATTGCACAGCACCATGAGCCGGGTGATGTGGTGGCTCCAGGCCTCGGCCCAGACGTCGTCGACCACACGGTCGAGACAGGCGAGCCCGGTTGGCCGGTTCGGCCAGAAGCCCTCGGGCAGTGGGCGGTCGGCGCCGAGCAGCGAAGGAGAGGCGCCACCGTCGGGCTCGTGGGTCGTCGCGCTGCGAGGCCAGCTCTTGCCGGTCCAGACGCCCCAACCGGCGTCTCCCGGGCGGTCGGCGATGGTCGGCGGGGGCGGGCCCGAGAGCGAGCGGAAACCCTCGGTTCGCTCGTGGACGTGGTGGACGAACTCGCGCCAGCCGAGAACCTGCCGGATGAACCCTTCCTGGCTGGCGATGGGCAGATCCATCGCCGCGACCTCGGCCACCACCCGGGCCGGCAGCAGGCGGTGGATGTTGAGCAGGCCGGCGATGCGGGTGTGAAAGAGCCCGCGGCTGCGAATGGACATGGCGTCTTCGTAGGGGCCGAAGAGCGGCAGACAACGCTCGCACGCCCAGCTCCAGAGCCGCTCGGCGTCGGCGGCGGTGGCTGGCAGACTGTCGAGATCGATCACGCCCGGGTGGTGCGCGAACCGCTGCTCGATGAGATCCGCCACCTCTCGGGTGATCGGGTCCGGTTCGAAGACCGGGGGCGTCGGCGCCGCCGGCTCGCCGGGCCACGGTTGGCGGTTGTCGGCGTCGAAGCTGTACTTGCCGCCGATGGGTTTCCCCGCATCCATCAGCAGCCCGGTCCGCCGCCGCATGCGGCGGTAGAAGGCGTCCATCCGCCACGGCGGCGTGCTCTTCTGGCTGGCGTCGAAGTCCCGCGGCTCGGAGAGCCAGCCCTCGTGGGCGACCTCGATCAGGCCGCCGTTGTCGATGAGCGGTTGCAGGTCGGCCCGGAGCTCACGCTCCGCGGGCCGCATGACCTCGATGGGACCGAGCTCACCGATGAGCGGTTCGAGGGCGGTCCGGTATGGTCCGTCGGCGACGGCGACCCGCACGGCGACGCCGCGACGCGCCTGCTCGAGCGCGAAGTGGCGGCCGTTGGCGAGAATCAGCGCCAGCTTCTGCCGGTGGTAGGGGCGGCGGTCGGCCTTCCACGGGTTCTCCACCAGAATCAGCCCGAGCGTGGACGGGGGTTCGCGGGACAGTCGGCCCATGTCGCTCGACAGCTGGTCGTAGGGGGCATAGATCCAGCGGCGGCCGGTGGGATCGCGGTCGAACCGCTGCAGCGTGCGGCCGAAGTGGCTCACGACGCCGGCTCGGGCGGGCTCGGCCGGGAATTCTCCGGCGCCGGGGCAACCTTGACCATCATGGAACGCAGGGCTGTGAGAGAGGGCACCATGGAACTAGAGAAAGTGTACGTGATCTTCGGTGGGACCGGTGGGATCGGATCGCACGTCGTTCGACGACTGGCAGGCGATGGCGCGAAAGTCGTTGTCGCGGCGCGCACGCGCGACCGCCTCGACGACCTGTCCGCGGCTGTCGACGGCATCGAAACACACCGAGTCGACGGCACGGACATCGGCGCCGTCGATGATTTCGTCGCCGAGATCCGCTCGCGTCATGGCCGCCTCGACGGCATCGTCAACTGCGTCGGTTCGATTCTGTTGAAAGCCGCCCACCAGACCTCCGAGGAGGATTGGCGGACGACGCTGGCGGCGAATCTCGACTCGGCCTTTGCGGTGGTCCGCGCCGGCGCCAAGGCCATGCGTCGGGACGGGGGGGCCATCGTTCTCATGTCGTCGGCCGCCGCCCGGGTCGGCATGCCGAGCCACGAGGCGATCGCGGCGGCCAAGGCGGGGGTCATCGGTCTCGGCCGTTCGGCGGCGGCAAGCTACGCCGCCAATGGGATTCGGGTCAATATCGTGGCGCCCGGGCTGGTCGACACTCCCATGGCGGCCGGCATTACCGGCAACCCGTTGATGCTCAAAGCATCCGAGGCCATGCACCCGCTGGGTCGGATCGGCCGGCCGGAGGAAGTGGCTGAGGTGATTGCCTGGCTGGTCGCCGGTGACAGCGCCTGGGTGACCGGTCAGGTGATCGGGGTGGATGGCGGTTTGGCGTCGGTGCGGACCAAGGCGGCCCGCTAGCGGACCCAGGTGTTCGTGAGCCGTCGGAAGCGTCGGACGACGCACGGCTGAGGCGGCGTCGCCGAAGGAGGGTCAGGCGATGGCGACGACCAGGCTCATCACCAGCATCGTGAAGGCAGGCAGCGACTTCATGGCGGGGTCCTTCACCTTGACGTGCATGGTGACGGCCCCGAGCATCAGGATCGCGATGCCGATCGCTGCGGGTCGGACGAGCACCGGGAACCAGATGCCGGCGATCAAGCACCCAGCCAACAGAATCTTCAGAGAACCGACCACCATCACCGACCATCCCGGGAGTCCGTAGGCCTCGAACTCGGCCTTCATGCTGTCGGCTGATCCTCCACGCCACTGGGTTGCTTTGCCGAAGCGGAGGATCCAGACATTGAAGATTCCGAGCGCGATGACGACTTGCAGGACAACGGCGAGAGTTTCCATTTCGAACCACCTTTTCTTCGTTTCGCGTGAGCTGGTGTGACCATCGTACGAGCTTCGGGCCGAGTCGTCCAGGCATCGACTTCGTGTGCGACCCGGGCCGGTCGACCGTCAATCCGGGTGAGACCGGGCGCCGGCCCCCGGCGAACCGTGGAGCACGTGGCCGGCCAGGCCGATGACGAAACCGACGCCGCAGATCACGAGGTAGACCCAGTACGCGGGGACGGCGGCGACAGCGAAGCCGAGGCCCCGGCGACGCGCGAGCAGCGAGAAGAAGCCCCGGTTGAGCAGGACGATGGTCAGCAGCAACAGCGCCGCGATGGCGACCCCCCACCAGGGATCGAGGAACACTGCGGCGAGCGAGATCGGCAGCAGGCAAGCGGCGGCGACGCTGAGCCGATCGCTGGTCTTGACGTTGAGGTCGTTGATGAGCCCCCCGTCGTCGAGCATCACCCGGGTCCAGGGAATCGCGCGGCGGAAGAGATCGGTCGCCAGCATGTCGCCGAGCCGCCACCGCTTGAGGTGCTGGACCTGAAGACTCCTGACCAGGCGGATCGAGTGGCCCGCGCCAATGAGCCTCCCTCCGAATTCGATGTCCTCGATGCTCGGTTCGCCGAAGCTCTCGTCGAAGCCCCCGGCCTCGTGAAAGGCGGAGCGCCGCACCGCACCGCACCCGGACCAGAACGTCGAGGCCGTCTCACAGGCCTGCTGGTGGACGTGGTGGTGCAGCAGATTTCGGTACTGCGAGAAGAACCCGGGATCGCCGGGATCATCGTCGTACGAGCCGATCACCGCGGCGACGCTCGGCTTCGACAGCAGGGCGGCGACCCGGGCTGCGAAGTCGGGCGGAAGCACGACATCGGCGTCGACGAAGGCGACGATCTCGACCTCGACCGCCTCGACCCCACGGTTGCGAGCCCGAGCCGGCCCGCCGCGTTCGTCGAGCACGAGCACGGTGGCGCCGGTGCCGCGGGCAATGTCTTCGTGAGCGCGGTTGGGGCCGTCGACGACCACAATCAGCTGTTCGGGTCGAGGGTCCAGCGCCGCGAGGGCCCGTGCACACCGCGGCCAGCCATGCCCACCGCCGCCCACCGGGACCACAATCGCGACATCCGCTGCCGTGAAGCCGCTGTCGGAAACCTCGCTCGGACGGCTCATCCGTGCTCCGACCGCTACCTTCAAGCGCGGCGCGATCGCGTCCTGTGGAGACGCAGCCGGGATAAGAGGTTGTACAGCCAGGCCACGGAAAAGCCGAGCAGCGCGCCGGTCAGGGCGCCGTACGCGAAGCCGACGATGGAACCGGCCCAGCTCACCGTGAATCCGGGGTAGTAGACCCCGAGCAGGGACAGGTTCTGGCCGACGTCCGGACCGCCCTTGATGAGCAGCCAGACGGTGGCGGCGAAGAGCCCGAAGCCGCCGACCATGCCGGCGACGATGGCCACGATGGCGACCCGGACGCGGGCGATGGTTCTGGTGATGAGAAGCAGCTCGTCACTTGATGCGTTCAATTCGTCCTCCGCTCAACGCCTCGAGAGTCGTCAGCTCGGCCAAGCGCCGCTCGAGGTTGCGTTCGAACACGCCGACCATGGCGTTGATCAGCTTGGCGGTCGTCCAGCCCAGAACGAAGCCGATGGCGCCGACCTCGGCCATCCCCACCGCCAAGCCCGGCCAGCTCATCTCGAATCCGAACAGGTAGTTCCCGAGCAGCGACAGCATCGGCACGAAGCTGGTGTCGGCGCGCAGCAGTGGCAACAAGGTCGCCACGGCGAGGGTCATGCTCGCGGTGATCGCGACGGCGCCGCCGAGGGCGACCTCGTCGTAGGCTGCGAAGGCGTTGGCGAGGAGTTGATCGACGTCCCCGTCGTCGATGCGCGACGGCGTCAGCCGGTCGAGAACCCCGGGCTTCGCAGCTTCGTCGGCGCGGACCTCCTCGTGGAAGCTCTCGTCCTCGTTGATCGCCCACAGGTCGAAGTCCGCGCCGTCGATGTTGCGCGCGGCATAGAGCCCCGCGAGCATGGAGTGATCCTGATTGTTGTAGCGGTGCTGTCCGTTCCGGCCGACGGTGAAGAGATTGTCGAAACCGGCGAGCCAGCTCCGGATGACGTCGAGGTGGGTCTCGTACTCGCCGTCGTAGACCGGGTAGGCCCGGGGCATCCGAACCACGGTTCCGGTCCGCACCTCGTCCGAGCGGAAGAGCCCGATGGTTTCGGCCTCGGCGGCTCCGAGCTCGAGCAGCTCCTCGTCGGACATGGACCACAGCTCGTCGCCGCGATTGACGAAGTACTCGAGACCGATGAAGGACTGCGACGGGTCGCTGACCATCTCCGGGCTCCAGTTCTTGAAGTTCTGGACGCGGCCGACAGTGACCTCGGGGGCGTGGATGTAGATCCAGTTGTCCGGAAAGAGCTCCGCGCGGTCGACGATGAGCCCGATGATGAGGAAGTCGCGGAAGCTCAGACCGTCGGCGGCGGCGAGCACCTCGTCCGGCGGTGCCGGGTCCATGGCGCGGACCAGCGAGCCGACGGGCATCGAGGACACTACGGAGTCGCACGTCACCCGGCGAACGCCGCCGTTCTCTTCGACGTCGACCGCCACCACTCGTCCGGCCGCGTGGTGCACCCGGGTCACCCGCGACCGCAGATGGGTGACGACACCGTGCGCCGCCGCCTGGTCTCGACACCGTTCCCACATCATTCCCGGTCCGAGGCGGGGGTAGAGAAACTGCTCGATGAGGCTCGCCACGACTTCGCCGCCGCGGGTGCCGTCGCCGACAAAGGCATTCTTCAGCGCAGTGACCAGGTTGAGGTTCTTGATTCGCTGGGCGGCCCAGGCCGCGCTGATCTCCTCGCACGGCATCCCCCACACCTTTTCGGTGTAGGTCTTGAAGAAGATTTCGTACAGGCGGCGCCCGAAGCGGTTGCTGACCCAGGCATCGAAGGTGCTCTCGTCGTGGCTCGGAAAGAGCTGGGCGTGGAGGTAGCTCAGCACCACCCGGACCGCTTCGGTGACGCCGAGGCCGCGCAGAGCATTCACGGGTTTGAGCGGGTAGTCGAAGAATCGATCGTTGTAGAAGATTCTCGACATGCGCTCGCGGACGAGCAGGTCGTCGCCGCAGATCTCGCGCCACAGGGCCTCGACCTCGCTGACCTTGGTGAAGAATCGGTGGCCGCCGATGTCCATCCGGCAGCCTTCGAAGACGACGCTTCGCGAGATGCCGCCGACGATGTCGTCGGCTTCGAAGACCGAGGCCCGGCGCCCGAGCTTGCCGAGCTCGAGGGCCGCGGTCAGGCCGGCCGGGCCGGCGCCGACGATCACCGTGTGCGAGTCGTTTGATGTCGAGCTCATTTTGAGAACCACCAGCCAGAGTGCGTGTCCACGAGGGTAACAGATTCTCGTCGTGGATCGTTCCAGAGAACGGAGTTTCGCTGAAGTCGAATCCTGTCAGCAGCTTCCGAGATGGCGACGTGACCAGCCGGTGGCCCACAGCATCATGTACCATGAAGCCTCGATGATCCCGGTCAACCACCTCGTTCGCGGCGTCGCAGTGTGGGCCCGGCGCCGCTGCCGCCGGGGGGGCTGAGTCGTGCGCCCGAATGTCGTTCACTGCGCCTACCACAAGTGCCTGACGGTCTACTACCGGCGGGTCATGGACGCCGTCTTCAACCGCTGTCTGCCGTGGAGCGGGGGCTACCGGCACTTCAACAGCGACATCGATGCCTTTCTCGACGGGTTTGCCTCGTGCCGGGTGGCGACGGTCAACAACCGGGCGCTCGACCTCGATCGGCTGGGCGAGTTTCGCCTGACGCGGTTCATCCGGGACCCCCGCGACCTGGTGGTCTCGGGCTACTTCTACCATCGGCGCGGCGCTGAGCCCTGGTGCACCATGGAGAACCCCACCGACGACGACTGGGAGTTCGCCAACGGCAGCGTCCCGCTCGGGCTGCGGGAGGCCGGCGGGTCCTTCGCGGCCTACCTCCAATCGCTGTCCGAGGAGGACGGGCTGCTCGCCGAGCTGGAGTTTCGCCGGCCGCATTTTCGGTCGATGGCCGAGTGGCCGGCGTCGCACCCGGACATCCGTCTCTTCCGCTACGAGGAGATCCTCGGTCGCGAGCTCGAGGTTTTCGGCGAGATCTTCGACCACTACGGGTTGACGTGGCTCGAACGGCGTCTCGGACTGTTCTTCGCCGAACGCCACTCACTCGCCCGGCGTCGAGCACGCGATCCGCACATTCGCAACCCGAGCTCGGGCCAGTGGCGGAACCGGTTCACGGCACGCGTCAGAGAGGCCTTCGACGCCGAATGGGCCGACCTGATCGTCCGGCTCGGCTACCCGCCGGACTGAGGCCGTGGCCGGGATCCTCGCCGTCACTGACGGCCCGGCGGGCATGCGGTTCTCGACCATCGAGCTGTGCCGGCGTCTCGCCGCGGCCGGGCATGCGGTGACCTTCGCCGGAGCGGCGTCGGCTTGTGGTGTGGCGGAGCACCACGGGCTCCGGTTTCGCGCCCTCGAGCCGAACCGCCTCGCGGGGTTCCAAGCCGAGGATGCCGCGGGGAGCATCGTCGACCGGTTGCGCCGGATGGCGGAGCGCCGGCGGAACGCTGCGGCGGCAACCGGTGTCGAGGACTTCGCCGAGCTGCTCGGTGAGCTCGGTCCGGACCTGGTTCTGATCGACGGCGAGATGCACGAGCATATCGTCGCCTGCGCCGGTGCCGCCGTCCCGCTGGCGCTGCTCAACACCTTCTGCTCGATCTGGCG
>Ga0180436_10002913_pt1 | contig 15946 bp, 12 predicted proteins | sample SS_ome_2_FD_132434 | JGI IMG/M metagenome (GOLD analysis project Ga0180436, IMG submission 132434) | Hypersaline lake sediment archaeal communities from the Salton Sea, California, USA - SS_3_S_2 metaG | ecosystem: Environmental > Aquatic > Non-marine Saline and Alkaline > Hypersaline >...
AAGCCAATAACGCCTCGTACCAGTTCAGCGAGTCCACCGGCATCCTCGAGGTCACCGCCGTCGTCGTGCCCGAGCCGGCTTCCATGGCCCTGCTGGCCGTCGGCGGCCTGCTCATCGCCTGCCGCCGCAGATGGATTGGCTAGCTGCCGCTGGGCCGAACAAAGCCCACGCGAGCGACGGTCAAAAACCGAGGTTTTGGGGGTCGCCGATCGCGTCCTGCGGCGGCAGACGTGGCTCACAGCCTGCGAGCCCGGCAGATTCGACTTGACCAAACGCTATACGCGTGTCTATGCTATGAGGCATGTCGTTGGTCGGACATCGTCACCGCACCGCTGCCTCAGGCGAGACGAGACCGACGCGATGCTTGCCACCGACCAGCGGATGTCGGCGGCCTTGCTCGACCCTCTCGACGCGGCATCGCGGCTCGACCCACCGGCCTCCAGGCTTTCACGAGGGACACGAGGGACACGAGGGAATTGTCTCAATGAACGCCTCGCCCGCGAGCCAACTGGGTCTGGGATTGCTGCTGCTCCTCCCGGCGGCGGCTCCGGCACAGGCGATTGACTTCGCCCACGAGGTGGTCCCGCTGCTGAAAAAGCATTGCGGGGAGTGCCACACCGGCGATGCCCGGCAGGGTGGCTACTCGATGAACACCCGCGAGCTGACGCTGGCGGGGGGTGACTCGGAAATTGCCGGATTCGTGTCGGGCCGGGCCGCCGCGAGTGAACTGATTCGCCGGATCACCACCACCGACCCCGACGAGCGGATGCCCGCGGACGGCGAGCCGCTGCCGGCTGAAGCGATCGCAGTCTTCACCCGTTGGATCGACGCCGGAGCACCCTGGGACGAGGGCTTCGCCTTTGAAAGCACCAGCTGGGAACCCGCCCTGGCACTGCGGCAGATCGAACTGCCACCGGCAGACGAGGGCCGCACCAACCCGGTGGATCGGGTCATCGATGCCTATCATCGCGAGCAGGGCATTGCCCGGCCGGCCCGCTGCGATGACCGAACCTTCATCCGTCGGGTCAGTCTCGATCTGGTCGGACTGCTGCCGGAGCCGGCCGCGGTCGAGGCCTTTGTGGCCGACCCTGATCCGGCCAAGCGGCAGAGGCTGATCGGGCAGCTTTTGGCCGCAGACTTCGACCACCGCCTGCGGTATGCCGAGCATTGGCTTTCATTTTGGAACGATCTGCTCCGCAACGACTACACCGGCACCGGTTTCATTACAGGTGGCCGACGCCAAATCACCAGCTGGCTGCACCAGTCGCTTCTCGACAACAAGCCGTTTGATCAGTTTGTCCGCGAGCTGATCGCCCCCACCGACGAGTCACGTGGCTTCATCGATGGCATTGTCTGGCGGGGCACGGTCAACGCCAGTCAGACCGTGCCGATCCAGTTTGCCCAAAACGTCGGCCAGGCCTTCCTGGGCATCAATCTGAAGTGTGCCAGCTGCCACGACTCATTCGTCGATCGCTGGACCTTGCAGCAGACGTATGATCTGGCGGCGATCGCTGCTGAGAAACCGCTCGAGCTGCACCGCTGTGAAAAGGCGACTGGCCGAATGGCGACGCCCGGCTGGCTGTTTGCCGAACTCGGTCAGATCGATCCAGACGCTCCGCGAGACCGGCGGCTGGAGCAGCTGGCGAAGCTGATGACCCGGCCGGAAAACGGCTGGCTGTCGCGGAACCTGGTGAATCGGCTGTGGGCCCGGCTGCTCGGCCGGGGCATCGTTCATCCCGTTGCAGCCCTGCGAACCCGTCCCTGGAATGAAGATCTCCTCGAAGTGCTGGCCGCCGACCTTGTCGATCATGGCTGGGACGTCAAGCACGTCCTCACGACCATTTGCACGTCTGAGGCCTACGGGTCGGTGACGCCGCCGGCAGCCGACCCGGCCGCGGGCGGTTATCGCTTTACCGGTCCGCTGCCGCGGCGGCTGACCGCCGAGCAGTTCATGGACGGCGTCTGGCAGCTCACAGGCACCGCGCCCGTCAAGCCCGACGGCGAGGTGGTCCGCCTCGAGCCGCAGGCAGCCACCGCGGGGGATGAGCCACCTCGAGCCAGCTGGATCTGGTCGAACGATTTGGCGAAGTCACCACCCGGCCAACGGCTGAGCTTCCGCAAGACCTTTCGCCTGACGCAGCCGGTGGTGCAGGCAAAGCTGGTGGTTGCCGCCGACAACGAAGCGGTCGTCTTCTTGGGAGGCAGAAAGGTGGCAGGCTGTGACAACTGGATGCAGCCGAGCAGTGCCGTCGTTTCGACACATCTGAGGCGGGGTGAAAACCGGCTGCTGGTGTCGGCCGCCAATGCCCCGACGGGCGGGCCGGCGGCCCTGCGGCTGGAGCTGCGGGCAACGCTGGCCGACGGCACGGTGCGGGTGATTGCTACCGACGACTCCTGGGAATGGACGGCCCGCCCCCTCGACGACCGCGGACGCTTTCCCGGCAACCAGGAGCCGACCGACTGGGCACCGGCCGCCGTCGCCCGCTCGCAGCAGATCTGGGCTCGGGCGGCTGCCGACTTTGGCCGGCACGTTCTCGCCGCCGCGGTCAGCGGCCCCCGGCCGATGGTGCGTGCCGCGCTTGTCAAGGCAACCGCCTTGATGGCGGCCCTCGGCCGGCCCAACCGCGACCAGGTGGTGACCAGCCGGCCGACCGACCTGACCACCCTGGAAGCGATCCAACTGGCCAACGAACAAGAACTCTTCGACCAGTTCACCAAGGGCGGAGCCCGCATCCTCGCCGAACACGGCCACGCCGACGCAATCAGCCGCTGGATATTCCTCGCCGCCCTGGCCAGACCGCCATCGCCAGCCGAGCAGGCTGCCGCCCGAGACATCCTGACCGACAGCCCCACCGCCCAAACCGTTGCCGACTGCCTGTGGGCCGTCGTCATGCTGCCGGAGTTTCAGTTTTCGCGATAATGCGGTTGTAAAGAGATCCTGGTCTTCGCCGAAGCGGCTCAGGAAGCCGACAGCAAACGAGCAAGACAACAGACCCGCACCGGAGCCCCACATGCAAAGCCGACGCGACCTGCTCAAGAGTTTTGCCGCCGCCGCGACCACCACCCTCGCGCTGCCCGAACCCCGTGCCCGGGCCAACACTGCCGACGGCAGTGCCATCGTCCATCCTGAGCCGACCGCCGACGCCATCATTGTCCTCTGGATGGCCGGCGGCATGGCGGCACCAGACACCTTCGACCCCAAGCGGTACAAGCCGTTTGAGCCCGGCCTGGCTGTCCAAGACTGCATCAGCACCTTTCCCGCCATTCCGACGGCGGCCGACGGCATCGAGATTTGTGACGGTCTTCCCGAGATTGCCGGCGTGCTCGACCGGGCCACGCTGATCCGCTCGCATGTCCAGCCCGATCTGGGCAGCATTCTGCATTCACGGCATCAATACCACTGGCATACCGGCTATGTGCCGCCGCAGACCGTGGCCGCCCCGCACATCGGGGCCTGGATGGCCCGGGTGCTCGGCCCCCGTAATCCCGTCATGCCGGCCTTCATCACCATCGGCCAGCGGCTGGAGGGCATCGGCGAAAACGAGGAGATCAAGGCCTTCACCACCGGCGGCTTCTTCGGCAGCGAATTCGGCCCGCTGAACCTGCCCTACCCCGAACAGGCAGCCCTGGCGGTTCGGCCGCCGAAAGGGATGGAACCAGGCCGGTTTGCCGACCGTTACCGGCACTACAAGCGGCTGGTGGCCGCCTCACCCCACGGGGAACTGGCCAGCGACTACCACCAGGAGTCATTGCTTCGCAGCTTTGACAAGGCCCACCGGCTGCTCGGCTCGAAGGATCGCCAGGCCTTCGATATCTCTCATGAGCCCCGGGACATTCAGGAGGCCTATGACACCGGTCGCTTCGGCCGCGGCTGCCTGCTGGCCCGGCGGCTGGTTGAGCGGGGGGCCCGCTATGTCGAAGTGACAACCGAATACATCCCCTTCAAGCATTGGGATACCCACGAGCGGGGCCATGAAACCCTGGTGCGGATGCACCGCGAGATCGACCGGCCGATCGCCACGCTGATTCGCGACCTCGAGACCCGCGGGCTGCTCGATCGGACGCTGGTCGTGATCGCCAGTGAGTTCAGCCGCGACATGATCACCGAGGGTCAGCCCGGCTCGACGGCAAACGATCAGGCACGCTCACCCAAAGACTTTCTGCAGAAGCCGGAACACTACGGCCAGCACCGACACTTCACCGGCGGTTCGTCGGTGGTGCTCTTCGGCGGTGGCATGAAGCGGGGCTTTGTCTACGGCAAAACCGCCGACGAGCGGCCCTGCATCGCCGTCGAAAACCCGGTCACCGTCACCGACCTGCACGCGACGCTATTCGCCGCCATGGGCATCAGCCCCAAAACTGTCTTTGAGATCGAGAGCCGTCCCTTTTATGCCACCGAGGACGGCCACGGCACGCCGCTCGAGGCGATCTTTGCCTGAGCCGTTGCCCGAGGGCTGTCATGATTCCTGCCCCAGCCGTCCCTCGAGACGGGCGAGCGTTTCACGAATCATCTTTTGCACGTTGTGTTTCGCCGCGTAGGCCAGATCGACGCTGATGCCGAGGGCCTCGGCAACGTCCTTTCCACGGCGATGTTCCAGGGCCTGCATCTCGAAGGCCCGCCAGGTTCGTGGATTCACCCGCGGCCGTACTTCCCTCATCGCCAGCGCGAACAGCTCGGTGTCGTAGGCCTGCTCGATGCGAGCCATGAGGTCCTGCCTGGCCGGCAAGGAATCGAGTGCGATCTCAGCGGCGAAGGGCTGGTCCTGCCGCCTGGCAGACCAGCCGGCCAAGGCGGTCTTCAGAACCTGCCGCAGATAGCTGCGGAACCGTCGGGTCGGATCGTAGTGAAAATTGGCCGCCTGCTTCCAGAATCGAACCAGCACGTCCTGGCAGACGTCGGCTGCATCCGTGTCCTGAAGGCCGTGGGCACGGCACCACCGCAGCACCTGCGGACTGTAAATCCGCACGAATTCCTCCCAGTCCGCGGCAGAGCACTCCTCACCGCCCAGCCTGCCAAGCAGGGATCCACGGGTTGAATGCAATCCCACGGCACGCCCGCCAAACGTCGGAATGGGGTTTGAAAGAAACCCCTATCATAGAAAATCCCTCCCGCGTACCGACAAGCCCCGCCCAAAGCCGCTCGCGTCATTTCCTCCAGACGTCAGTCGGCACGACCGCGGGCCTTGAGCAGCTGGTATTCATAGGCCAGAAAAGCCAGTTTTTTCCCGCTGATGCGAAGCTTGCGGGCGATATTCTTGCGGTGAGCGTTGACCGTGTGGAGCGAGACGCCGATCCGCTCGGCGATCTCACGGCTCGAGAACCGCTGGCCAATCAGGGAAAAAATCTCCCGCTCCCGACGAGAGAGAATCTCGATCGGTCGGTGGATTTTCGCTGAAAAGACGGTTGTTCCGGCGGGGGGCACCGGGGGGAAAAGCCGCGCGAGGATCAGCTGAAGCGAGCGGTAGGCATCCGCCTGGCCGACAACGCCATCGATCCGATCGGCCAGATGGGGCGGGCAGACAAAGCCGCTCGCACGGCCAGCCACGACCACCACGCGAGCGGCGGGCAGACTGGTGGCCAGATGCTCGGCCACGGCGACTGCGGGGCCATCTTTGAGATCAGGATTGAGCAGCAGCAGGTCTGGCTGGTGCCGGTCGCAGGCGGCGATGCCAGACGTGACCGAGGAGGACGTTTCCACGATCTCGAGGTCGAGATCGGGAGACGCCGCGATCTGCATCGAGAGCAGGTCGGCAAACATGCGGTGATCCTCGATAAAAACGCAACTTCGTCGCACGGGCTGCAGGAGCGTCGTCAGTTCTCGACGCTCATGCAGGCGGCTGCCGTTCACGGTCAAGTTGCCGACGGCCGGAGGCATGTGACGCGTGTTCTCCCTTTTTTGCGGTGCTGTGCGAGTCCTATCGGTAAGTAGCGACCCGTGGCCACTTTCCTGAAACACCACGTTGAAAAATTCCCGCGTCAGGCGATTCCGGCCTGCCCGCCCCCTATACTCCTCCCGTGGCAGAAGCACCCGCACGGCCCGAGGGCCGACTGGCCGGCTTGGCCGACACGCTCGATCAGCATCGGGGTTTTGCCGAGGTGGTCGCCGCCCTCCGCGAGGGCCACGGCGGCGCGATCGGCGGAACCTGGGGATCGGCCTGCGCCATGGCCTGTGCGGCGATTCAAAGGGGGCTCGAGGGACGGGCCGGACGAGGGCTGGATAGGCCCCGCAAGCCGGCCGGAAAGGCCGGCGGCGTGGTTGTGGTCGTGCTGCCCCATGCGGCCGACTGCGAGGCTTTTCTCGATGATCTGGCGATCTTCACCCGCTCACCGGCGGCGGTGCTGCCGGCGGTCGAGACGACCGACGAGGATCCCCTCGCCGCCGATCCCGAGGCCGCGGCCAGGCTGGCGGTGGTCAAGCAGCTCACCGGCGGCTCGCCTGCCATGCCGGCGATTCTCGTCACGAGCATCCAGGCCCTGCTCTCGCCCCTCCCCGACCCACGGGCGATCCAGGCCGACACCCGGCGGCTGGCGGTCGGCGGCAGCCTCGACCCCGCGGAACTCGCCGACTGGCTCGTGGCCCGCGGCTGGCGGGGCTACGACGCGATTGAGATGCCCGGCTCCTTTGCCCGCCGTGGCGGCATCGTCGATCTCTTCGCCCCCGACTGGGAGCGGCCGGTCCGCATCGAGCTGTTCGGAGACGAGATCGAGTCGCTGCGTTCCTTCGACATCGTCAGCCAACGGAGCGTTGAGGATCTCGAGGCGATCGACCTCACGGCCCTCGGGGGCGACGATGGCCAAAACACCCCCCGCGTGCAGCTCACCGAAATTCTGCCGGCCGGCTCGGCCTTTGCCCTCGTCGAACCGATGGAACTCGACGCCGAGGCCCGCCGCTGCCACACGCGGCTCCATGAGAGCGTGGCCAACCTCTCAGAACCTGAGGATGTCTTTGCCAGGATCTACCGCTTCCCCTCGGTGACCCTCTCGGCGGTCGCGACTGCGAGCCTGGAGGCCTCCGCCGAACTGGCCATCGAGAGCGTGGAGCGGTTCACCGGCGTGCTCGACCGGGTCAAGGAGGAACTGGAGACGGTCGGCCGCGACCAGGAAGTCTGGATCGTCTGCCCGAGCGAGGCGGAGATCCACCGCCTCGGCGAACTCTTCGCGGGCAGCCGGCCGGCGGCCGAGGGCCGGCTGCACTTTGCCGTGGGCCACCTGTCAGCCGGCTTTCGCCTGGTGCCCGAACGGCTGGTGGTGATCAGCGCCGCGGAGCTCTTCCGCCGCGAGGACGTCGTCCGCCGCACGCCGCGGCACCGCCTCTCGCGGGCGATCGACACCTTCCTCGATCTCCACGAGGGCGATCATGTGGTCCACGTGGCCCACGGGATCGGCCGCTACCGGGGGCTCAAGCTCCTGGAGAAGGCCGACCGCACCGAGGAGTTTTTGGAGCTGGAGTTTGCCGAGGGCACCCGGGTCTACGTGCCCGCAACCTGCATCGACTTGGTGCAGAAGTATGTCGGCGGCACGAAGCTCACACCCAAGCTCGCCAAGGTCGGCGGCCGGGCCTGGGAGCGGCAGAAGCAGGCGGTCCGCGAGGCCGTCGCCGACATGGCCGCCGACATGCTCCGCCTGCAGGCGCGACGGGCAAGCCGGCCGGGAATCGCCTTCCCCGACGACAGCGACTGGCAGCAAGACTTCGAGGCGTCCTTCCCCTACGACGAGACACCCGATCAGCTTTCGGCGATCACCGCCATCCGCGAGGACATGCTGCGGCCGCGGCCGATGGACCGGCTGCTCTGCGGCGATGTCGGCTTCGGCAAGACGGAGCTGGCGATGCGGGCGGCCTTCAAGGCGGCTGACTCGGGCCACCAGGTGGCGGTGCTCGTGCCGACCACCGTGCTCGCCGAACAGCATCGTCGCACCTTCGCCGAACGCTTCGCGGAATATCCCTTCGAGATCCGCTCGCTCTCGAGGCTCTCCGGCACGGCCGACAGCCGCGAGACGATCGAGGGGCTCGCCACCGGCAAGGTCGACATCGTGATCGGGACCCACCGCCTGGCGGGGGCCGACATCCACTTCGCACGGCTGGGGCTGGTGGTGATCGACGAGGAACAGCGGTTCGGCGTCGACATCAAGGAGCGGCTCAAGGCCCTGCGGGCGAGCGTGGACGTGCTCACGATGACCGCCACGCCGATCCCCCGCACGCTCCACATGGCGATGCTCGGCATCCGCGACATCTCGAGCCTGGCCACGCCGCCGGCCAACCGCCAGCCGGTGGAGACGCGTGTGCTCCGCTGGGATCGCGGACTGGTGCGGCATGCGATCGAGCGGGAACTGGCCCGGGGCGGACAGGTGTTCTTCGTGCACAACCGCATCCAGGACATCCACAAAGTGCGGGCGAAGATCGAGTCGATCGTGCCGGAGGCGAGGATCGTGATCGCCCACGGCCGGCTCGGCGAGCACCAGCTCGAAGAGGTGATGCTCGCCTTCGTCCGCGGCGAGGCCGACATCCTGCTGGCCACCACGATCATCGAAAGCGGCCTCGACATCCCGCGGGCCAACACAATCTTCATCGACGAGGCCGACCACTACGGCCTGGCCGATCTGCACCAGCTCCGCGGCCGCGTCGGCCGCAGCCACCACCGGGCCTGGTGCTACCTGCTCGTCGACGAGAAGACCCGGCTCACCGAGACCGCCGCCCGCCGGCTCCGGGCGATCCAGGAGTTTTCCAGCATGGGGGCCGGATTCTCGCTCTCGATGCGGGATCTCGAGATCCGCGGGGCGGGCAATTTGTTGGGCACCCAGCAGAGCGGCCACATCGCCGTGGTCGGCTACGACCTGTACTGCAAGCTCCTCGAGCAGGCGGTGCGCGACCTCAGGCAGCTGCCGCCGGCCGAGCCGCCGAGCGTGAATCTCGACCTTCCCGGCGAGGCTTTTCTGCCGCGGGACTATGTGGCCGACCTCCGCAGCAAGATCGACGTCTACCGCCGACTCTCACGGGCACACCGGGCCGAGCAGGTCGACGACATCGAGGCGGAACTGGCCGACCGCTTCGGCCCGCCGCCGGAGCCCGTCCGGCGGCTCTGCGAGCAGGCCCGCCTGCGGGCCTTGGCGGCCTCCTGGGGCATCGACTCGATCACGCGGCACTCGGGCATGATCATGATCGGCCACCACGATCGCGAGCGGATCGACGCCCTGAGGCGGGCCGCGGCCAAGAAGAACCGCGTTGTGCGGGTGGTCGATCAGAAGACGGCCGTCGTACCGCTGCATGCCGACACCCTCGCCGATGCGAACAAGCTCCTGGCGAGCGTCCGGTCGCTCATCGATCTGGATATCAAATCCATTCGGCCAGGTCTCGACGCCGTCTTCGAGACGGACGACTGAAAAAGGTAGCGGTGCCGCACGATCCGTGGCGCGAGTCACCGCCTGCGGCGGGAGAAACCAACCAAGCCAAGCACACTCAGGCCAACGAGTGTCAGTGACGCAGGTTCGGGCACAGAAACAGCAAGATCGCCGTTGAGTTCTATTGCGTCCAAGGCTTTATGGTGACCCCATCCCTCGCCGCGCGCACTGATGACCATGGTGTAGGCCTGTCCCGCGGAAAGGGTGATACCGGCAAGATCGAGTGTTCGCTGGTAGGAAACGCTGGGATACCCGACGTTGCCCCCCAGATCCGCCGAGCCTACCGAACCGCTTCCTGCGTCAAAAAAATCAACGAGCATCTGGCCGGATTTGCTTTGGGTGGACTGACCTGCACCACTGCCATTTGTCAGCTTCATATCCAGCACAAGCGACGTCAGATTGATGTCGGCCGCTCCGACGACAAGGTCGATCGTGGTGTCCCAGCCACCGGCCGTCATGTTGTTGTTGATGTCAAATGTGCCGGGATTCAAGCTGTTGTGAAATCCAATTCGAATACCCATCGCAATCACCTTCCGCTGAATTCCCCAAGGGTCGCTCAGAATCTGAAACGGTCGCAGGCAAGGTGAAGTCGCCCTCCCAATTTCCGACAGATCGCAGCATCTCACCCACGGGCTTGTCCAGGTATTCGTGAGACACAACGCTGGTTTTCCGGCGGCTGGCAGCGTTTTTTCTGCCGTTTTCCGCTGTTGCCACGCAGGGTGGGCCCTTCTAGTGTCTCGCGGCGTTTTTCCGAAGGCGGAAAAGAAGTTGAGGAGCCTGCCGTGGGCCGACCGCCCGTACCTTTCATCGTGGCCGGATTGATCGCCACCTCGGCGATGCTTATCGGAAGCCGGACTCACGGCCAACGGATCGCCAACCAATTCGAGGAGCAGACGCGGGGGGCCTCGCGGGCCCCCGCCCGGGCTGGCTCGGACCGCAACGGAGTCGACACCCCGACCCGCCGGCCCAACGTGCCCGAGCCGGTCAGCCGGCCCGATTCCTGGCCATCGGCAGTCGAGAGCGACAGCCACGTTCTCTCGAGCATCCGCAAAGACCCGACGAGCCCGCTGGTGCCGCTGGCCCTGAGCGATGATGAACCCGCAGCCGGCGGCGAGGGCGTGCTGCCGGCCTCGGCGGTCGAGCCGACCGACAACGCCTCGGCGGTGACCGCCGCGGGCTACACCGAGGAGATCCCCGCAGGCGGCACGACCCCGCTACCGGAAACGCAAGCCGCAGCCGCTCCTGCCCCCCCCGGCGATGCCCTGCTGGCCCACGCCAAGCCGCTGCAGACGGCGATGGTGGTGGCCCGCGTCGGCCCCGAGGTGGTGCTCGAAAGCGACCTGCTCACGCCGAGCGTGGTCGAATGGCTCGAAAAGGTGACGCCGGGGCTGCCGCCGGAACGAGTCCGCGAACTGAAACTCCAGGTCTACCGTCACCTCCTGACGCAACACATCGAATCCCTGATCGTCTACGTCGATGCCTGCCGCACGATCCCGGAGGAGCACCTCCCCGAAATCGAGGAGAAGGTCAACCGCGCCTTCGACGAGGAGCAGCTCTCCAAGATGATGGAGTCGGCCGGCGTCGCCAACTCGATGGAATACGAGCAACTCCTGCGATCGCGTGGCCAGTCACTCGAGGGCATCAGGAAGACCTTCTTCCAGCGTGCCCTCGCCCAGCAGTGGCTCCAGCAGGCGCTCGGCGACGAAGTGGGCGGGGAGATTCCCCATGCCGACCTGATCGCCTACTACCAGGAGCACCTCGACGACTACGAGTTTCCGGCCAAGGCGCGGTTCGAGCAGCTGACCGTGCGGCTCGGCGGCGGACGCACGCGGGAGGAGGCCTGGGACCACCTGGCCAGCCTCGGCAACCGCGTGCTCTCGGGCGAACCGTTCGCCGATGTCGCCCGCGAGGCCTCCGAGGGGCCCACCGCCGCAAGCGGCGGCAGCTTCGACTGGACGAGCAAGGGCAGCCTTCGATCCGACGTGCTCGACGAGGCGATCTTCAGCCTGCCGGTGGGCAAACTGAGCACGATTCTCGAGGACGACCGGGCGCTGCACATCATCCGCGTCACCGAGCGGATCGAGGCGGGCCGCGTCTCGTTCCTCGAGGCCCAGGTCGAGATCCGCGACACGCTCTTCGAGCAGCGACACAAGCAGGCGATCGAGGTCTACCTTGCCCGGCTTCGCGATCGAACGCCGGTGTGGACGATCTTCGACGACGAGCAGTCGCCAGGCCGGAGCGGCCAGCAGGCGGCGGCAGCCGCGTCCTCGCGGCGGTAGGGCTCGTTGCCGCGGCCCTCGGGGGCCGATAGACTGCCGCCAAGCCGGCGGAATTCGGTCTCCCTCGGGCGATCGGCCCAGATCACCCTACGGTTCCGGCGGTCACCCCAGGCACCTACCGATGAGCACCGCCACGCACCGCAGGAATGCCCGCCCGATCACACCCCCGGCCCCGCCGGCCCCGGCCGCCTCGCCGGGAGGCACGGCCAAACTCGAATTCGACGGTGAATCACTCGATCTGCCGATCATCGTGGGCAGCGAAAACGAACGCGCGATCGACATCTCGCGGCTGCGGGGCGGATCGGGCCTCGTGACCCTCGACGAGGGCTACGTCAACACCGGCAGCACCACCAGCGGAATCACCTTCCTCAACGGCGAAGAGGGGGTGCTCCGTTATCGCGGCTACCCGATCGAGGTGCTCGCCGAGAAGTGCGACTTCATCGAGGTCAGCTACCTGCTGATCTACGGCAAGCTGCCCGCTGCCGAGGAACTCGACGGCTTCCGCGAGTCGCTCTCCCACCACACCATGATCCACGAGGACATGCGGAACTTCTACAACGGCTTTCCGCGGGACGCCCATCCGATGGCGATCGTGGGCAGCGTGGTGGGCGCCCTCTCCACCTTCTATCAGGATTCACTCGATGTGCGGGATCCGCGGCAGGTCGAGGTGAGCGTGCATCGGCTGCTCGCGAAGCTGCCGACGATCGCGGCCTACAGCTACAAAAAGTCGATCGGCCAGCCGCTGATGTACCCGCGGAACGACCTCTCCTACTGCGAAAACTTCCTGCAGATGATGTTCGCGGTGCCCTGCGAGGAGTACCACTGCGACCCCGACTTCGCCGACGCCCTCGACATGCTCCTGATCGTGCATGCCGACCACGAGCAAAACTGCTCGACCTCCACGGTGCGGATGGTCGGCTCGAGTGATGCCAACCTCTTCGCCAGCATTTCCGCGGGCATCTCGGCCCTCTGGGGCCCGCTGCACGGGGGAGCGAATCAGGCCTGCGTGGAGATGCTCGAGACGATCGTCGAGGACGGGGGCAACGTGCAGAAATATGTGGACATGGCGAAAAACAAGGATTCCGGCTTCCGCCTGATGGGGTTCGGCCACCGCGTCTACAAGAACTACGACCCTCGTGCCCGGCTGATCAAAGCCACCTGCGACAAGCTGCTCGCCAAGCTCGCCATCCGCGACCCGATCTTCGATATCGCCCAGAAGCTCGAGGAGGTGGCGCTCGCCGACGAGTATTTCATCGAGCGGAAGCTCTATCCCAACGTCGATTTCTATTCCGGCGTCATCTACCGGGCGATGGGCATCCCGGTGCAGATGTTTCCGGTGCTCTTCGCGATGGGCCGCCTCCCCGGCTGGATCGCCCACTGGATCGAGATGCACCACTCGCCGACGAAGAAGATCTGCCGGCCCCGCCAGATCTACACCGGCGAGCATCTCCGCGAGTTTCCCACCATCGACCGGCGGTAGCAGGTCGAGGCTCAGCGGCAGCGGGGCGGGCCGCCTTTCACCGCTTGCCGCGGAAGAAGTCGCTCAGCACCCTGCCGCACTCGGCGGCCAGCACGCCCCCGAGATGCTCGACGCGATGGTTGAGCCGGTCGTCTTCAAAGAGCCGGTAGAGCGAGGCGACGGCCCCGGCCTTGGGGTCGGCCGCGCCCCACACCACCAGCGGCAGACGGGCCTGCAGGATCGCGCCGGCGCACATCGGACACGGCTCGAGGGTGACATAGAGCACGCAGCCCTCGAGCCGCCAGCTGCCGAGGCTCGCCGCCGCCTGCGTCAGCGCGATCATCTCGGCGTGGGCGGTGGGATCCTGCAGCTGCTCTCGTTGGTTGTGGCCCGAGGCGACCACGCGGCCGGCCGCCACGATCACGGCGCCGACGGGAACCTCGTCCTCCGCCGCGGCCGCATGGGCCTCCTCGAGGGCCAGCCGCATCCACCGCTGGTGGATCTCGGCACCGGGAATCTCGGTTGGTTCGATCATGGCTGCGACTCTTTGGGCGAAAGCCCGCCCGGCTCGCCGCGGCCCGCCCACGCTTGGGCGGCCCCCGCGACTCGGGTACCATGCGGAGGGTCTCGAGAGATCGGCAGCCCGCCGGCCGAGCCGCCTGATCGCCACCGTCCCGCGTTACCGAGGAACCGAGTATGACACCCGAACTGACCGAACAACTCTACCTCGCCGCGCTCCGCTGGGCCCATATCCTCGGGGCGATCGTGGCGGTCGGAGGGCTGTTCTTTGCCCGCTACGGTCTCCACCCGGCGATGAGCTCGCTCGACACCGAGACCCAGTCCTCGCTGCACGAGGCGATCCGCCGCAGGTGGCTGCCCTGGGTGATCGGCGCGATCACGCTGCTGCTGGCCAGCGGCCTGGCCAACTTCCTCTTGTTCAATCAGGCGGCGAAGGCCTGGGACGATGGCACATGGATGCGGCAGAACGGCTACCACGCGCTTTTCGGGGTCAAGTTTCTGCTGGCCTTGGCGGTCTTCTACTTTGCAAGCGGCCTCGTCGGCCGCGGAGAGGGCACCGCCTGGATGCGGGCCAACCGGGGCCGCTGGCTCTCGGTGACGCTGCTGTTGGCAATCGGCGTCGTGCTGATCTCCGGCTGGATGCGGGGCCTCCACACCGGTCCCAACGTTGCGGCAGCCGGGGAGGAGGGAGTCGCGATGCCCGCCACCCCGACGGGAGCCGAGGCCGAGTCAGAACGCTACGGGGAAGGTGGCTCGGTCTTCACCCGCGAGGAGGAAGCCGCAGGGGCGGTGGGTGACACCGGCGAATAACTCCGGCCGGATGACGACGGCCAGTCTGACTTCCGGGCATTCCCGACATTCTCGTCAAAGGGGCGGAGATGGACAAAAAGCAGAAGAAGCGGATGGAGGTGCTGCAGCAGAAGATCCAGAAACTGCAGCAGCAGCTCGCAGGGGCCAAGCAGCAGCCCGATGATCCGGCCGATGTGCCGAGGATCGAAGGCGAACTCGCCGCAGCCCACGAGGAACTCTCCCGTCTCAAGCAGTCCTGACGCCGCCCGAAGCGGGCTGCGAGCCAACAGACAACCCTCGTCGGACAAGGGGCCCGCGCCAGGCGCGGGCAATCAGATTCGGCGAATCATCGGGCATTCACGATTCTCTCGATGCACGACACTCCACACCTCTCCGGAAGTTCAGCGGCACTCGACGAGCCCTACCCGCTCGCGGCGGAGGCGATCAAACGCTTCCGGGCCGACGGGTTCATCCGGCTTGCAGGGGTCTTCACTCCTGAAATCCTCGCGGAGTATGAAACGGAGATCACGCGGCTGACGTTCCAGCACAATCCCCTTGCGGGCGTGCCGATGGACCAGCGGGACACCTACGCCAAGGCCTTCATCCAGGTGGGCAACCTGTGGACCAAGAGCGAGGCCGCCCGGCGGCTGAGTTTTTCCCGGCGACTCGCGGGAATCGCCACCGCCCTGCTGGGCACCCGCGGGGTGCGGATGTGGCACGACCAGGCTCTCTACAAGGAGCCCTCCGGCGGCTTCACGCCCTGGCACGCCGACCAGCAATATTGGCCGATGGCCAGCGGCCTCTCGGTGACCGCCTGGATCCCGCTGCACGCGGTGCCGCAGGAGATGGGCCCGCTCGCCTTTGCCCGCGGCAGCCATCGCAAGCGAATCGGCCGTGAGCTCGCGATTTCCGACGAGTCGGAGCGGGTGATCCGCGACCAGATCACCGGCCTCGGCCTCGAGGAGGTCAGCGAGCCGTTTGCCGCTGGCGATGTCTCCTTTCATCTTGGCTGGACCCTCCACCGTGCCGGACCCAACACCACCGATTCACCCCGCAAGGTGCACACCGTGATCTTCATGGATCGCGACATGCGGCTGGCCGAGCCGAGGAATTCCTACCAGGAAAACGACCACCGCACCTGGACTCCCGCCACTCGGGTCGGAGAGATCATGAACGATCCGCTCAATCCGGTGCTCTTCGAACTCAACGAGGCCGCAGGCGGTAGTCCTGGCCACGAGACCGACGACCAGGAACCGCTTTCATGGGACTGCTCGACTCGCTGAAGGGCCTCTTCAGTTCCCGGCCCAAGGTCGACCTCTCGACCCGCTTCGAGCGGTTGCGGGAGGCGGTCGCGGGCACGATGTCGAAGTTTTACAAGGCAAAGGATCTCTCCAGCGGCCGGGTGGTCGGCCTCAAGATCCTCGACTCGAAAAAGGTCGATCCGGTCGAGGCCCGCTACAAGGGCCTCGGCAAGCCGAGCGAGGGCGAGATCGGCTCGCGGATC
>Ga0180436_10002914_pt1 | contig 15935 bp, 9 predicted proteins | sample SS_ome_2_FD_132434 | JGI IMG/M metagenome (GOLD analysis project Ga0180436, IMG submission 132434) | Hypersaline lake sediment archaeal communities from the Salton Sea, California, USA - SS_3_S_2 metaG | ecosystem: Environmental > Aquatic > Non-marine Saline and Alkaline > Hypersaline > Sediment...
CGAGGCGCCGCCTCCGTCATAGCCGGCCGTGCTCGAGAGGAACTGCGAGTCGACCAACATGCCGCCATAGACGGCATAGACGCCGCCGCCATAGCTGTCGTATGAGACATTCGCCTCGACGCGGCAATCGGTCATCACCAGGCTACCGCCGATGGACAGGCCCCCGCCCTCCCCAAAAGCGGTGTTGGCCAGGATCGTCGTGCCCTCGACGGTGGCCAAGAGCCCGTACAGTCCCAGGAAGGGATCCTCAATCTGAGGAGATGTGCCCTTGAGGCCTTGTGCCGGGGCGATGTCTCCATAGTCTGCCTGATACAGCGCGCCGCCGCCGCTACCGGTCGAGTCGCTCCCCAGAGCGGTATTGCCCTCGAAACGGCAGTCGCTGACGATGACCGCGCCCTCGGTCGACACACCGCCGCCGCTGGTTTCGGAGGTATTGTTCAGGAACGTGGTGCCGCGTAGCGTGGTGCCAAAGGGGGCCACGCCGTTGGACAGATCAGCCTGCATGTCGGCGCTCCCAGATTTGCTGGGACCACTCAGAGCGCTCAGCAGCAGGCCGCCGCCGCCCGGCGCGTGGCCAATGGGGCTGGTCGAGCGCGCCAGGTTGTCCTGGAACAGGCAATCGGAGGCTTCGACGCTGCCCGAGTAGAGCACTGCCGCGCCGCCGCCGCCCATCTCCGCCGTGTTCGAGATGAACTGGGTGCGGGTGATGATCAGTTTGCCGGCCTTGACGACCAGGCCGCCGCCATAATCAGCGCGGCTGTTGCGGAAGACGCTGTCGCTGATGGTGGCATCTCCCGGCGACACGAGCAGTGCCCCGCCGTGAGTCGTGCCGAGCAAGCCAATGGACTGGTTGTTGACGAACAGGCTGTCAGCGATGGTTACATTGCCAACCACCCTTGCGCCGGCGCCGCCCTCTGTGGGGATCGAAATACTGGAGGTGTTCGAGAGGATGTGGCAGCGCGTGAGGACAAGGTCTTGGCTGCACCCCACTCCTGCGCCAGAACCAAGGCGCGAGCCGTTCTGCACGGTGAGGTCCAGTAGCGTGAGGTCGCCAATACTGTAGATGCCGCGCAGCGTGCCTTGTCCATCGATGATGGTCTGGCCCGCGCCGGCGCCCTGCAGGGTCAGCGCTATGTCGGGGATGGCAATCCCGCCGGGGTAGGTCCCCGCGGCGATAATGATCGTGTCGCCGCTTGCGGCGGCATCGACGGCCTGTTGGATGGTCGGATAGTCAGCGGGAACGTTGATGACCGAGGCCGTGTCGGCCAGGACCGGCGCGAGCAACGCGACGAGGGCCAGCAGAATCAACGCGGCAACGCTGTTGAGGACGAGCGGTCGCTTGGACATGGAAGCCTCCTGGGGGGCGCGGTGAATGCGCAGCCGGCCCCATCCTAGGCGGAAGCCGACCTCGTGTCAATGCTTTTCGGGTTATGTGGCCGAAGGGTGATACTGAGGTCAAGGTTCTATCAACAAGTGGGCACAGGCCGCGCTAAGGAGTGGGTAAAAGCAGGGCTAGGGCCCAAGAGAAAAGCCCCCCACGGCATTGCGCCGTGAGGGGCCAGAGTTTCTGATCCTGCGTTGCTAGGAGCGAACGATGATCGGCAGGCAGAAGAATCCTGGCGGCGATGGTGTCAGGGTTGGCGTGGGCGTGGGGGTCGGATCGGGCAGGACGTTCTCGTTGGAACATTCCTTCGTGTCCGCCTCGGTGACTGCCTGCGCCTTGATCGGCACCATATAGTCGTCACTCTTGAGGACAAAGGTACCCGTCACGATCTGACCGCTCAGGATCGAACTGTGGCTATGGATCTTGATCGTGCCGGCCACCGTCGCGCCGCTGGCAACCGTGCCCAGGTCCCAGGTCACGGTGCGGCTTGGCTCGTCATAGCTCCAGTCGGGCCATCCCGGCAGCCACTCACTGGGGCAGCAAGTATCGGTCGGCAACACAAAGCTGACCGTCACATTCTCGAGATCGCCGATGCCCTCGGGGCCATAGTGCCAATCATAGTACAGTTCCCAACCCGGGCAGAAGGGCTCGGGCCCGACATTGACGTTGAACAGCCTGTCCGTCGACTCGTAGCAGCCCAGGTCGGGCAGCAGGTCTCGCGGCATCAGGTCGAGGTCGTACAAGATCGGATAGGGTATGCCGGCATCGATTGCCGGGCTTGTGGCACCGAGATGGAAATCACCGTTGGCCTGGTCGAAAAAGGCAGCCGACGCCTCAAAGCTGGTGGGCGACATCAGGCCGCCGCACAGCGGATCGTCGACGTTGTCGAACAGGTTGTTGTTTTCCCACAGCAGGCCCAAGGGAACCGTGATGCCCTTGGTGAACTGGGCGACGATGCAGTTTTCCACGCCGATGGTGTCAAACGGGCGGGAGACCAAGCCCAGGGCTGAACCCTCCCGCTTTTCGCGGTTGGCCACCGTGCAGTTGACCAGGTAGATGCTCGGTTCGGCGGGCAAAAGGTCGAATTGGCCCAGGATCTCGTCGGGTGGCGCGGTTACGACAAAAGAGTCGCCGATCGCTGCTACCGCATGAGCCTCTCCGATCGAGGCCTCGTTGTCGGCAAAGAGGCTGTTGAAGGCAAAAACACCCATGCCCAGAACGCCAGCCCCGGGGCCAAGCGATAGGTTCTGCTCAAAGCGGCACTTTTCGATACTGAGAAACGGCAACCCGACCACACCACCACCCAGCAAGGCGGCGTTGCGCTCAAAGGTGCTCTGATCCAGAACGCCCTGTCCGACCAGGAACAGCCCGCCGGAGGCCAGACCACCCGTGTTGCTGATGAACGCCGTGCGGCTGATGGTGTGGGTCGTCTCTAGGAAACCCGGTGGCAGGGGCGGCCCGTCGTTGGCCAGGGCCAAGCCGCCGTCCACTTGCTCTAGGTCGGCGGTGATCCAACCGGCGGCTGCTCCGCCACCCAAACCCAGCACTGTCCAGTTGGTCTCGAAACGGCTGTCGACGGTGTTGAGTTGGCCGAGCGCCGCGATGCCCGCTCCCAGCAAGCCCGATAGGTTACCGTGGAACTCGCTGGAGATGAGCGTGGCTGTCACAGGTTCGATATAGATATCCCAGTCCTCCCAGCAGCCATCGGCCGCCGGTTTGAGCTGCGATGCGTCGGTGCGCATGATATAGAGGTCCACCGCCGAGATGCCACCGCCCCAGAGTAGGGCGCCGTTCTCGGTCCAGGTGCACTTGGTAGCGGTGAACGGTCCGTGCGATGAGAGACCGCCGCCCAGGCCGACCGCGATGTTGTGCAGAAAGGTCGTGTCGGTCATCACGGTGGTGGCGGGCAGGAACGGACCGAACCCATTGGCATCGTTCAGGGCGTTGCCAGCGGCATCGTCCAAGTACATGAACTTGGGCACGAGGCCATAGACCGACAGACCGCCGCCGTCGATCAGGGTGAGGTTCCACTCAAAGTGGCAGTCGTTGGCGTCTGCCTGGTACATGACCGAGGCGCCGCCGCCGTCGATCAGGGCGGCGTTGGAGATGAACTGGGTGGCGCTCAGTTCGGCGCCGGACATGGCCGCCAGGCCGCCGCCCCATGCCTGGTAAGAGATGTTGTACTGGAAATGGCATTCGCTGGCCTCGACCTGGCCCATGGAGCAGACGCCGCCGCCAGGACCGGGCGAGACGTTCGAGATCACGCGGGTGCGCGTCATATAGACGCCGGGAAAGACCACGATGACCGGCGGTAGCGGCGGATCGCCCTCCAGCCCGTCAAGCGGAACCGCATCGGCCCAAGGCAGGCCCTCGTCCATGAGCTGTTCCAGCTCGGGGCTGGCCAGCAGTTGGTCGAACATGTCAAAGAGCGCCTGGGGATCGGCGATGCCCGCCGTATCGGGGATGAGGGCCTGAACCAGCGCTTGCATCGGCTCCCAGCCATGTCCTTGGTCCCAGCCCCATGACGCGCCATCGGCGTGCAAGATTGGCAATGCTGGCTCCTGGAAGAGACCGCCGCCGAGCATACTCAGCGAGCTGTTGCCCTCAAAAACACAGTCGCTGGCGTGGACCACGCCAAAGCTTGATACGCCGCCGCCGGGGCCGTCGGCCTCGTTATCGCGAAAGACGGTGCTGCGCAGTGTGGTGGTAAAGGTGTCCAGCGGGGACAGGAAACCCAGATCAGAATGTAGCCCAGCAGGCGTCGGGGGTTGGGCCTCTCGGCCGATCAGGAGACCGCCGCCGCCCGGCGAGTAGAGAATGGGGTCCGTATCGAGCGCCTGATTGTCCTGGAACAGGCAGTCGACCGTCTCGACGCTGCCAGACTGGAGAATGACCGCGCCGCCACCGCCCATGCCCGCGGTGTTGGCGATAAAGCGGGTGCGGGTCATGACGACGCTAGAGAACATGGCCGCAAGTCCGCCACCGTACAGGGCCTGGCCGTTGCGAAACTCGGTGTCGCAGATGTGCGCATTGCCCAGAAACGCAGCGCCAGCCCCGTTCGCCATGGTCGTGTTGTCTGCAAAGGTGCAGTCACTCAGGGTGACAACCGGCGGCCCTAGTGGATCGGGCAAAGGCACCGCAGCGGCTAGCCCGCCGCCGTCCATGACGCCGGTGTTGCTGATAAACTGCGTGTTGGTGGCCCGGATGGGGCCCATCGAATAGATGCCGCCACCGGAGCCTGCCGTGTTGCTGATAAACGCGCTCGAGTCGACAAAGACGCCCATTCCAGCATAGAGCCCGCCGCCAAACGAGGCTGGCCCGCCGGCATCGTTCCGTTCGAACGTCGTTCCGGAGATCTCTGCCCGGGTCATCGTGGCCAAGCCAACGCCCGAGACTGAGTGGCAATCGGTCGCATTGAAGGCTATACGACAATCTGTGGCGATCAGACCGGAACCTGCGTACGCTCCGACGCCGTAGGCAGTAGGCGCGGCGAGGGGAATCGTGTTGCTCAGAATGTGGCAGCGGATCAGGCTCAGATGCCCCAGGCAAGCGACGCCAGCGCCGTTTCCGGCTGGCAAAAAGCCATTCTGCACAGCCAAATCTTGGAGGACGAGGTCAAAGCTACCGTTGATAACCTGTTGCGTACCCCCGCCATCGAGGATGGTGAGGCCCGCACCGGCGCCCTGCAGTGTCAGCGACTTGCCGATGATCACAATCCCGCCGGGGTAGGTGCCCGCGGCGATGACAATCGTGTCGCCGTCGGCGGCGGCCAGCACAGCCGCCTGAATGGTGGGTTGGTCCCCCGGGACGTTGATCACCGAGGCGGTATCGGCCAGAACGGGCGCGATGACCGCTGCCAGGCCCAGCAGAATCAGCAGCGAGGCGATGTGCAACCAGGAACGACGCATTGACATAGGTTCCCCCAACAGGACTACTCATCCATTATCCTATTGTAACCGGTCGAGTAATCGGCGTCAATGGGCTCTGGCGTTGGGAACGTTACAGTTCGTTCATCGATTGGCCGGTGGGGCGACCCCCGCTATACTTCCCGCAGGAGGTGCGCTACATGCTTATTACCGCCGTTAGGCCGATCATTGTTCACGTCAATCCGCGCGGCGACTGGGTGTTTGTCGAGGTTCATACCGACGAGGGGATCGTCGGCCTGGGCGAGGCCAGCCACAGCCTGAGCGATGCCCTGGTGGTGGCCACCCTGCGGGGGTTCGAGGAGCGGCTGCGCGGTGGCGATCCGCGCCAGATTCGGGCCATCAGCGCCGAGCTGACCCGCCACGACGCCGGACGCGTCGAGCACACCGCTTTGAGCGCCGTCGAGCAGGCCCTGTGGGACATTCTGGGGCAGTCGCTCAAGGCGCCCATTCACGCGCTGTTGGGCGGCGCCATCCGCGATAGGATTCGCCTCTATGCCAACATCAACCGTCACGTCAGCGACCGTCGACCGGAGGGGTTTGCCCGCGCCGCGTCCGCAGCTATCGCGCAGGGTTTCTCCGCGGTCAAGTTGGCGCCGTTCGACGAGCTATCGGCCCCCGATCACGTGCGCACAGGACCGCTTGCCGCCTGGATGAGCGGCGTCGAGCGGGTGCGCGCCGTGCGCGCGGCTATCGGGTTTGAGGTCGACCTGATGATCGACTGTCACGGCCGAATGGAGGAGAGTGAAGCGGTCTGGGTGGCCCAGGCTCTACGCGATGTCGACCTCTGCTGGTATGAAGAGCCGGTGCCGCATCTCTATCCGCAGGCGCTGCAGCGGATCACGCGGGCCATCGACACGCCCACCGCCTCCGCCGAGAGCGTTTTCGGGCTGGAGGGATTCGCGCCGTTCCTGCGCGAGCGAGTGGTGGACGTGATCATGCCTGACGTCAAGCACGACGGCGGCATCTGGCCCACGTTGCAGATTGCGGCGGCGGCCCGATTGCAACAGCTCTTGGTCGCGCCGCATAATCCCGCCGGTCCCGTTTCGACCGCCGCCAGCGCACAGGTGGTCAGCACGCTGCCCAATTTCGCCATCCTCGAGTACGCCTGGGGCGAGGCCGACTGGCGCGCCGAGCTGCTCGATCCGCCGGAGCGAATCGTCGACGGCCATCTCGTGCTGCCAGAGGGGCCGGGGCTGGGACACCGTCTGAACCCCGAGGTGGTCGCCGCGCACCGGGTGGAGGAACCCAGCGGGCGCGATTCGACCAAGGCGTTGCCCGTCTAGCGCGCTACTCGACGAACCAGTAGCTACGGACGAACCCCTGCTGCGGCTCGCCGCCGGGGCCAAAGCGGGGCAGGTCGTAGAGGGGTCCGGGTCGGACTTGGCTGCCCAGTCGCGCGACCAGGTCGGCCATCTCAGCGTCGCCGACCAGCAGGATGAGTGGACGATCCGCGACCAATAGCGCGGCGCGGAAGCGGTCGAACTCTTGCGCGGTCCAGACAGCGGGACGGATCGTCTCGTGGCTCGTGTAGAGACTCAGTGCGCCGGCGTCCAGTCCCGCGCCGATCACCGCGTCCGCGGGCAGGTCGTCGGCCAGTTGTCCGTAGGCCGCGCGTTCCGCCTGCGTGACGCGGCCAAACGAGGTAACGTCGTCGCGAAGCGGAAGCCGGACAGTGGGCACCGTGCGCGCACAGAGCAACAACAGGATTGCGGTCAGCGCCGCAGCGCGTCGACGGTTGCTTTGGTCCGCCCAACGCCAGAGGGCCATGGCGCCGTACCCCGCGAGGAGCGCCCAGTAGGGAAAGAGCGAGATCAAGTCGCGCCAGCGCAGGGCCGAGTAGCTCAACTGGAACAGCAGGGCTGGCATCAGGCCCAGCAGCATCAAGAGGGCCCAGCGGCGTTCGTCCTTGCGGCACAAGAGCGCGACCAAGCCGAGCCCGATCACCCCCCAGAGGTAGCCCAGAGCATCGCGCCTGGAAAAGCCGTCCAGCAGCATCGCGCGTAGGGTGGGCAAGACGTTTCCCAGCGCCAGCAGCGCCCACTCGCCCGACTCGCTGCTCCAGGGCGAGCCAAACGCCGTCCAGCGATAGGCCAGATCGGTGGCCAGGAACGGCATCGCGCCGGCAATCAGGGCCAACAGGTGCGCCCCTCGGCGTCGCCAGGTCCAGGAGGGTTGCGATAGGATGAGCGGGGCTGCAGGCGCCATGCAGATCAGCGGGTGGCGCACCCAGAATCCCACCGCCAGGGCGGCGCCCGCTATCGCGCTCCATCCGAGGCGGTCGCGCCGCAGCGTCAGCACCAGGGCCAGCAGGTAGAGGGCCGTGCAGGCCTGCGCGGCGGCATCGGCCATCGGCACCAGTGTCCGCGCGATCCCCTCTGGCGCTGTGAGCAGCAGTAGCGCCGCTACGCCTCCGATCAGCCAGCCGTCACGAGGCCAGAGGGCCCGGGCGGTCAGCATGGTCAGGACGGCGGCCAGCAAGGCCATCAGCGGCGCGCCCCATAGCGCCAACCGTTCGCCGCCCAGCCAGACCAGGGGCGCCAGCAGGGCCGGCCAACCGCTGGGCCAGACCGTGACGGCCAGCGACTGTCCGTCAGGCGGATGGTATCCCACCGGCACCAGGGGCCAGAGGGGCACCTCCGCAGCGCGCCCGATGGCGGTCAACGAAAAGCTGTGCCGCAGCGATCCCGTCTCGGCGAGGTCGAGGGCCATCCGCAGATAGCAGTGGGGGTCCGAACCGCTGGCGCCGTGCGACAGGTGCCCGCTGACGCTCCAGAGGAACCAGGCCGCCGCCGACAGGGCCAGCCCACACCCCAGGAGCGTCCCAGCGCGCTGGCGACGGGCGTTCGCAGGGCCCCAGACCACCTTGAGCGTCAGTAGCAGGGCCCAGCCAAGCGAGATGCCCCAGGTGATGCGCGGGTCGAACCAGGGCGACCAGAGATCGGGGTAGCGTACGGCGCCATAACCGCCTGTGTCGACGCCCAGGCCGACCTGTACCAGCCAGCGGAGCAGCACGCCGCCATACCCCACGAACCAGGGCGCCAGCAGCGTGGGGCGCAGGGTCAGCCTGGATCCGCGAGGCGTCAGCCGCCAACTGCTCAGCAGCCATAGGGCGATCGCGACCAGTGGCAGCCAGAACGGCGTCTCTCCGCGCAGCAGGCCGAGGGCCGTCAGCAGGACGTGCGCGCCCGTGAGCACAACGGTTTCGACCGCTGGTGGGGTGTACCTCGGTCGGGGCGACAGCGCCAGAGCGCGTCCGTTGCGCCGCAGCCAGCCCCATGGGATCGCGGCCAAGGCCCGACAGGCTAGAGCGAGCAGTCCCAACGTCGCCGCCGTCAGCCAGTGGACCCGCGCCGAGAGCGGTCCGCCGACACTAAAGCGCACGATCTGGCAACCAAGTGCACCACCAAAGCAGAGTGCGGCGAACGCTGGAGCAAGGGCCGAGCGCCGCGCGCGTCCTCTCCGCAAGGCCCAATAGGCCATGGACAGCGTCGCCAGCAAGAGGGCTAGGATCCAACGGGTATGCACGATTCTCCAGGTGCCCCCGGACGACAGATTCTGAGCATAGAGGTAGGCTGGCTGCAGCATGTGTCGCAAGAGAGGGATCATGCGGCCCTCTCGCGGTGCAGCAGGTCGCGCGCCAAATAGCCCCACAGCAGCAGCGTGGGCAGCGCCTTGCTGGCGTGAAAGGCCACGTCGGCCCAGGGGGGCGAGAGCGGTGTCCAGCGCATCGAGGCGTCCAGCGCGGACAGACCCTGGGGGTCGAACAGGCGGTAGGGCGTCCAGATGGCGGTCAGACCATAGAACAGCAAGAGTCGCCAGTCGCCCGTCCGCCGGTAGAGCGCCGCATAGACCGGCAGCAGCATCACATAGTGGTGCTCCCAGACGTGATGGTAGACCAGGAAATAGGTCGTCATCCACAGGCAGACAAGGAGGATGGCGTCCTCCCGTCCCCGCCAGCTGATCCACAAGGCGGCCAGCAGAATGGACCCCAGCCAGACCCACTGCGCCGCGACATGCCCTGACTGGCCCATGCTCGGCGCGAGGGCCGAGAGTAGCGAATAGAGCCCCTGACGCGCCCCCAGGTTGCCCAGGGCAGGAGACGGGGCGGCAGCCGTCAAGTTCCCCATAAAGGCCTGCAGCCCGCTCGGGTCCCACAGATAGTAGGGCAGTGAGAGGGCTATGACCGCCAGTCCTGCTACGGTCAATGCGCGCCAGCGGCGTAGTTTGAACCATACCGGCGCAAGGAGCGCGGTGTTTTGCTTCCAGAGTAGCGAGAGGGTCCAGGCCAGCCTGGTGATTCGCTCAGAAGCGCGATCGCCTTGCTCGATGGCCACGAGCATCACCAGCAGCAGTGCCGCCTGCACCAGTGAGAACTGCCCCATGTACAGCTCGAGGTAGTAGGGTGTGAACAGCAACCACATGGCCGCGCAGATGGCGCCCCGCTTGGGATCGCGCGGCCGCAACAAGCAGTCCCAGGCGCATGCCAACAGCGCGCATTCCACCAACACCAACCACAGGCGATAGGCCCAGAGGGGCGGCAGTCCGCTCAGCGGCCAGCCGACGACGCACGCTGCAAAAGGCAGATAGCGGTATGGCGTATAGAGCGGCGCGACAACCTCGATACGTTCGTTATCGCTCTCATAGATGCTGACACCGCCGCGCAGGTTGTGGCCTGCCTGGTAGACGGCAAAAAAGTCCCAGCCGCGCCGGCCCTGGGTGGTGGTAGAATCAAACGTGTAGCCGTTCCAGAATCCGAGCCGCCAGGAGAGCAGCAGAGAAAGGTGAAAGAGCACCGCCGCCAGCAAGAACAGGCGGCAGCCGAGCGACATCTGATGCCAGCGGGCACGAGTGCGGCGCAATGAGGTCATGGGCTCAAGGGTAGCATGGGCCGGTAAGCGGGGCAAGCTCAGACCCGCCCATTTGCGGCGCACCCGACGCCCCACTATAATGCCCTCGTTGACGGAACGCGTCGTCGAGCAAAGGAACGTATTGAACCCCCCGCGTCTGGCCCAGCCGAATGATCGAGTGGTGCTGCTCTCTGCAGACGGCAAGCGATTCTTGGTGACCTTGCAGGCCGGTGGCACCTTTCACACCCACATGGGCCAGCTTCGCCATGACGCGCTGATCGATCAGCCCCTCGGACGCCGCGTCGTCTCGCACCTCGGGCATCCCTTTATCGTGTTGCGTCCCTCGCTGCACGAGATTCTGATGAACGTCAAGCGTGTCACCCAGATCGTCTATCCCAAAGACATTGGCATGATCCTGCTCAAGCTGGACGTCGGCGCGGGCCGGCGCATCATCGAAGCGGGAAGCGGTAGCGGCGCGCTGACGGTGGCCTTGGCTCACGGTGTCGCGCCCAGTGGCCACGTCTATTCCTACGAAGTCCGCGAAGAGATGCTGCGTGTCGCCGAGCGAAATGTTGCGCGCGTGGGCCTGTGCGATGTGGTCACCTTGCGCCAGCGAGATATCGCCGAGGGATTCGAGGAGTGCGACGTCGATGCCCTGTTTCTCGATGTGCGCGAGCCGCAGGCCTTTCTAGAGCAGGTTGAGGATGCGCTCTGCGACGGGGGCTTTTTCGGGAGCATTGTGCCCACCAGCAACCAGGTTTCGGACCTTTTGGCGGCGATGCAATCGCGCCCGGCCTTTATCGGCATCGACGTGATGGAGCTGATGATGCGCCAGTACAAGCCGGTTCCCCAACGACTGCGGCCACGCGATACGATGGTGGGGCACACGGGCTATTTGATATTCGCCCGCAAGATCGCCGTCGATCAGGCGGGAGATGAAGGGTTCACCAATACCATGAGTCGGAAAAGGAGCTAGGGAAACGGATGGAAGCCAAGATACGACGCATCGTGCTCGACGTGCTCAAACCTCACAACCCCTCGATCATCGAGCTGTCGCAGCGGCTGGCCAGCCTACCCAGCGTCGACGGCGTCAATATCAGTATCTATGAGGTTGATCGCCAGGTAGAGAACGCCAAGATTACCGTCGAGGGCAGCGATCTGACCTATGAGGCGATCTTGGAGACAGTAGAGGATGCCGGGGGCACAGTGCACTCGATCGACGAGGCGGTTGCCGGCTCGGTGGTGATCGACGACATGCCCACGTTGCAGGACATGAACTAGGGCGCTGTCCTACTGCGTTCCATTGCCCTGAAAGCGGGCGTCGGACGAAACCATGCGGCGCAGCCCCTCCGGTAGACTGACGGTGGGTTCATAGTCGATCACTGCGCGCGCCCGCGAGATGTCGCCGACCAGGCGCTGAACGCCAGCCGACTGCTCCTCGCTATAGAGGCGATGCACCGGCCGCTGTAGAGCGTGTTCCACGGCATCGGCCAGTCCGGCGATACTCACTTCGACGCCGCTGCCGATGTTGAGCGTCTGTCCTATGGCGCCTGCGCTGCTGCCACAGGTGGCCAGTGCGCCGACCACGTCGTCGATATAGACGAAATCGCGGGTCTGGCTACCGTCGCCAGCGATGACCAGCGAGCCGCCAGCCACCGCCTGTCGCAAGAATCGCGAGATGACCGGCGCGTGCGACGGCGGCAGCGGCTGACCCGGTCCATAGGCGTTGAACACCCTTAAGATGACCGTGTCGATGCCCCATAGCCGCCCCACGGCGCGAACATAGGCTTCAGAGGCCATCTTGCTGACCGCATAGGGGGTGCCCGGCTGTAGCGGCGCGTCCTCGCCGATGGGTTGACGGTCTTTGGCGCCATAGGCCGCGCCTGATGAGCAAAAGACCAGCCGCGCCACCTTGGCGTCGCGCATGGCGGTCAACAGGCTGACCGTGCCCCCCACGTTGACGTCGTTGTACTCCACCGGGTAGAGGACCGACTCGGGCACGCTGACGCGCGCCGCCAGGTGATAGACACAATCGACGCCGCGCAGCAGCGACCAGAGCTTGGGCACATCGCGCACGTCGCCCCGCAGAAAGGCCACCTCGGGATCGAGGCGTGCCTTGTCGCCCGACGACAGGTCGTCCAGAGCGCGCACGCGGTGCCCCTCGGCCACCAGGTGGTTGGCCAGCGCAGCTCCCAGAAACCCCGCCCCTCCGGTGATCAAGACCTTCAAACGATGCCTCCTCGCGTCAGCGCAACCTAGTCAAAGACCGTGGGCCGCTCGGGATCGCGCAGCCAGGCGGCCACATCGCCCAGATGGCGCTCGTTGGTGCGCTGGAGCGACAGCGGCGGCAAGGTGTCCAGTGTGCACCAGTCGACGGCCAGCGTCTCGTCGCTGAGCGTCCGCTCTCCCCCCAGCCAGTCGCAGGCGAACAGCAGCTTGTAGGCGTGATAGAGCGCCAAAGGACCTTTGTGTCCGCGGTTGGCGTCATAGACGCCCAGCAGCCGTTGCGCGCGCACTGCCAGTCCGGTCTCCTCCAGCACCTCGCGCTCGGCGGCTCGCGCCGGCGCATCGCCCACATCGGCCCAACCGCCGGGCATCGCCCAGCGACCATCGGCACGTTCCTGCACCAACAGGAGGCGCCCCTCGTGAACGATGGCGGCGCGCACGTCGACCTTGGGGGTGGCATAGCCGGGCTGCGAGAGCATGTCGAGACGCAGTGTCTCGGCGTCGAGGGCGCTGTGTTCGGCCACCATCTCAGCGACCAAGGCCGTCAGCCGCTGGTAGCGCGCCATGTCAAAAGGGTCCTGACTGAACGCCAGCCCCGTCTGGGCCAGCGCCTGTATCTCGCGAGCCCAGCGCAACCAGGTCGGAATCGTCGGTTCCCGCATGTCCTCTCCATTGTCCAGGTGATCCCATTATCGGTGTTGGGGCCTCTGACGGCAAACCGGCCGTCAGGCGTTGCTGGCGGAACCTCCAGCGGCTATAATGCGTCCGCAACGTGTCAATACGCTCCCTGGGCATCATGAGGAGGTCGATCATGCGGCGCTCAAACCGGTTTTATTTGGTTTTGATGGTTCTGCTACTGGCATTATCGCTGGTGGTGACCATGTCGGGCCTGGCCGAGAGCGAGACCGAAACACCAGATGAGGGTGAGGAGGCCGTCGGTGAAGAGACAGTCGTCGAGCCAATCACCATCACCGCCTCGGTCGAGGAGGTGCTCACCGACACGCTCGACGTGGGTATCGAGCTGACCACGCCGGTGACCATCACCGCGCCGCTGGTGGTCAGCCCCGAGGTGACTGCTACGGAAGAGATCAGCCTACCGCTGCCCCTCGAGCCGCCAGAAGAGCCTGAGGCGGACGAGCCGCCCGTGCCCACGCTCTACACCGTGACGCCGGGCATCGAGCTGACCGTCTATAACGACAGCCTGGCGCTGGTCAAAGAGGTGCGCACGCTGCAACTGGAAGAGGGCAGCAACGTGCACCGCTACAGCGATGTGCCGGCCCTGATCGATCCCACCAGCGTGCAGGTCGGCTCACTGAGCGATCCGCAAGGTCTGACGGTCCTGGAGCAGAACTATGAGTACGACCTGGTCAGTGGGCGCAGTCTGACCCAAAAGTATGTCGATCAAGAGATCAGTCTGGTCACCGAGAACGGTACTGCCTACAGCGGCACGCTGCTATCGGGCGACGATGATCTGATCCTGCAGAGCGCCTCGGGCGTGCAGATCATCAGCCGCGAGCGTGTTCAAGAGATCAGCTTTCCCGCGCTTCCGGAGGGTCTGATCACCCGGCCCACCTTGGTCTGGCTGCTGCATGCCGCCGAGGCCGGCGAGCAGGACGTGCAGGTCACCTACCTGACTGGCGGCGTGGGCTGGGAGGCCGACTATAACCTGCTCTACCGTCCAGAGAGCGATCAACTCGATCTCACCGGATGGGTGACGCTGGTCAACAACAGCGGCGCCAGCTATGAGGAGGCCAAGCTCAAACTGGTGGCCGGGGACCTGAACCTGGAGCCCAAGCCGATGCCCATGGCCGTGATGGAGACGCGCGGTATTGGCGGTGGAGCGACGGCGGTCGAGGAGCGGAGCTTTTTCGAGTACCATCTCTATGAGATAGGGCGGCCGGTGACCGTTCGCAACCGCCAGACCAAGCAGATCCAGTTCGCCAGCGCCAACGGCGTGACGGCCACCAAGACGTTGGTCTATGAGGCCTCGCCGCAGGGTTTTGTCACAAAGGGCAGCGCCATCATCGATCCGGGCTATGGCTCGATGCCCGATACGCCGGTGCGGGTCGAGCTGACCTTTCAGAACGAGAGCGAGAGCGGCATGGGTTTGCCGCTGCCCGCCGGCACCATGCGCGTCTATCAGGCCGACGTCGACGGCGGCGCCGAACTGGTCGGCGAGGACCGTATCGAGCATACGCCGCGCGGCGAGGCGGTGACGCTCTACCTGGGCGACGCCTTTGACGTCGTCGGCGAGCACCTGCAGACCGCCTTTGACCAGTTGGGCGAGCGCAGCATCGAAGAGAGCTATCGCGTGACGCTGCGCAACCACAAGGCCGAGGACATCGAGGTGCGGGTGATCGAGCATCTCTTCCGCGCTCAGGACGCCGAGGTGCGCGAGAGCAGCATGGAATACGAGACCGTCGACGCCAGTACCATCGCCTACCAAGTGCCGGTCGCGGCCGACGGCCAGGCCGTGATTAGCTATACCGTGCGCTACGAGTGGTAGAGCGATCGAGATCGGACTGGGGCCCAAGATAGGGGCGTATGATCATACGCCCCAGAGATGAGACAACCTCCCGGAGATACCAACCTCCGGGAGGTCGTTGCGCAAGGTGCCGGGGACCTACGGGTCGCCGGCACCTTGTTCGTGCATTCGCTATGCTGGTCCAATACGTCACAAGCGCAGGGATCGCAGGGGGTGACGAATCACAAAGGGTACAAAAGGCCGTAGGCCATTCGTCAGACAAAGGCGACGCTTTTGCGAGGTCACGGAGGGACTTTACCGAACAAGTGGTCATGATCCCCCTTTGCCGCTAGGCGTGTCTCGACACGTCTCTGAGCTCATGCTGGACACAGTCCGCGGTGCCGCCTTCACGCCATACTATTTCCCAGGCACTGACAGAACCTGCTACCGATCTGCTGACAGCCAAGCGCTTCTCTCTGCCCATCTGCGTGCCAGGACGTGTCCGCTCTCGGCCACGGAATCGTCGTTCGCAGGTCTCGGCCCGCTCGGCGCCTGGGGCTCTGTGCTCTCTGTGTCCTCTGTGATTAATGACCCTCTGCGATCTGTGCGCCGAATCGCTCCGTCCCAGGCCGAGCTAGCCGTAGGCTAGCTGCAGTTCGCCCAGACGCCTGCCAGCGGCACGCTCACGCAGACGGTAGGCCGCGGCCTTGGCGGCGGTTGAGGAACGGCGTAGCCAGAGATCGGCGACATCCTCGGCGCGGAGCAGGCGCTCGAGGGTGGTGGGGATAAAGCTGATCCGACGTAGCGAGCGGCTGGGGATCGGCTCGGGGAGCATTTGCAGCGGCCCCAGGCTCAACCGGTAGTAGTGGCGGCTAGCGCGGGGGTGATCCGGCTCGTCGGGGAGCATTTCGACGCGGGTGCATAGCTCATAGCGCTGGATGGGCGCATAGCCACGGATCGACCAACGCCATTCGCCAAAGGCGCGGGGATGGTAGAACGCGACATAGTCATAGGCCATGCGCTGCGGCGCCCGCTCGACGGGGATGCGGTACCAGCCCTCGCGGCGGATCGTCTCCCAGTCGGCGACG
>Ga0180436_10002916_pt1 | contig 15919 bp, 10 predicted proteins | sample SS_ome_2_FD_132434 | JGI IMG/M metagenome (GOLD analysis project Ga0180436, IMG submission 132434) | Hypersaline lake sediment archaeal communities from the Salton Sea, California, USA - SS_3_S_2 metaG | ecosystem: Environmental > Aquatic > Non-marine Saline and Alkaline > Hypersaline >...
AAATCCACCTTACGTTATTTTTCTATGCTTCTAATCAACTTTTGTGAGAGACGGGTTGATGCTTATTGGTTAATTACATTTACCTCCCGCTCGATTTCAATCCCAAATTTCTCATAAACCGACTGTTTGATTCGTTCCGACAACTCGTAGATCTCTTTTCCGGTTGCATTTCCATAGTTGAGGAGAACCAATGCCTGGTGTTCATGTACGCCTGCATCTCCTTCCCGGAAACCTTTCCAGTTGCATTTTTCAATCAACCAACCTGCAGCAAGTTTTACCCGGCCATTATTGGCCGGGTATATTGGAATATCCGGATAATCGGCAAGAATGGAATCTGCCTTTTCCTTTGCAACGAAAGGATTTTTAAAGAAACTTCCGGCATTTCCTACTTTAAATGGATCAGGGATTTTGGAATTACGGATATCACACACCACTTTTCGCAGCCTTTTGATAGTCACCTGATCATATTTTTTCAACTCTTTGGAAATATCCCCATAGCCGGTATTCAATTTTGGAAACTTGGAAAGACGAAAAACAACTGAAGTGATCACAAACTTATGCGCCAACTCGTGCTTGAAGATGCTTTCGCGGTAGCTAAATTGGCAATCTTCACGAAATAAGGAACAGAACTTACCGGTTTCAAGATTTACTCCATGTACTTTGTCAATAATGCTTTCCACCTCAACTCCATAAGCACCGATATTTTGAACCGGGACAGCCCCTACTTTTCCCGGAATTAACGATAGATTCTCAGCACCGCCAAAACCCTTATTCACACTCTGTTCGACAAAATCATCCCAGGTGACACCTGCTCCTACTTCCATCCAAATGGATTCACGGTCTTCATGCACCACTTGAATTCCGGGGATATTGGGATAAAGCACAATTCCATCGAAATCGGAAACAAAAAGAAAATTGCTTGCACTCCCGATCACAAGTTTAGGTAATATCTTCCCAAACTGCTTCTCTTCGGAAGAAAGAAAGTGCAACAAATCATCGGACTCCGTGAATTCAAAAAAATAGCGGGTCTTCGCTTCGATATTAAATGTGTTGTGTTTTTTTAGCGAGTAATTTTCCAAAAAACGAATCATGAAACTAAATTAGAATGATACAGATCATCATGATGATCAATAATTGATTATTTATAAATTTTTCGCTGATTGAGGGCCTTTCGGTAACGATCTGCATTTTTATTATGCTCCCTCAATGAACGGGCAAAAACATGGTACCCGGAAAAATCGTTTTTTGCACAAAAATAAAGGAACTTATGCTTTTCATAATTCAAAACTGCATCGATAGACTGAATGGAAGGGAAATTAATAGGGCCCGGAGGAAGTCCTTTGTATTTATAAGTATTATATGGAGAATCCATTTCCAGGTGTCCGTTCAACACCCTTGTAATGGAAAAATCTCCCACGGCAAATTTCACAGTAGGATCAGCCTGCAAAGGATAACCACGCTTCAACCGATTGATGTAAACACCTGCTACCCGGGGCTTTTCCTCTTCCTTAATGGTCTCTTCCTGCACAATGCTGGCAAGCACGCTGACTTCAACGGGAGTTAAGCCGATGGCATTGGCTTTTTCAATTCGCTCCCCGTTCCAAAATCGCTTATACTCTGCATTCATTCGCTCAAAAAATCGTGCCGGTGAAGTGGTCCAATAGAATTCATAAGTATTTGGAATAAACATGGCGGAAAAATTCTCCTTCGTAAATCCATACTTCTCGTAGATCTCCGGAGTGAAATAAATTTGAGCAAAATAAGTTGAATCAATAGCCAGCTGTGATCCGATTTTTGCTGCAAACTGTTCCGGGAAACGCACATTATTGAAGGTAACTTTAACCGGTTCCTGCATCCCGCCCCGAAGCATGTTCACCAACTGGTTCGTATTCATCCCTTCTTTAAGAAGATAACAACCCGGTTTAATCCGGTCACGATACTCCTTCTTCTTACTAACCCAGCGAAAAGCATTGTATTTTTTCAGAAAATTGCCGGCACGCAAGCTATCTTCAACCTGCCCGAAATCTGCATTTTCAGGAAGATACAACCTCCCTGTTTGAATTACATTTGCTTCGAATACAAAATTAAAATACCGATACGCCAACAATCCGGCAACGATTGCCAATCCAAGAATCAGAAAGATGAACTTTTTCCCGGTAGTTGGGAACAATATTGGACGGTTTCTACTTTCAATCACCATTTTTCTTAAGTTTCCACAAAAATAAAGGATTCGCCGATATATATCGAATTCCCCTCCTATTTCTTTTCCTGTTGCTAAAATTTTTTCGACCTTATTTCAGGAAATTTCTTTGTCCAATTAATTCAATTGTGTTGAGGTACCAGATCTGTTCCCTTTGACAAATATTGAGGTTGGACTCTTTTAGTCACATCAGAATGTAGCCTTGTAATTCGTTTTTTCAGTTATCAACCTTCCTGATTTATCACTCCGTTTTTATGTCATTCGTAAAATTTACCTGTTTTGAATAGTTGAGAGGAGACCCAATGATTACAAAGGCTCAAAACATTCTACCGCTTAAATGTAATATTATTCGTAACTTTTTAATCCATGCACTTTATTTTAAGTTCATTTTTTCAGAAATTTAATTAAATCTTTTAAAAAAGCATCTTATGCCATTTTAATCTTAGAATGCAATCTATTCGCTGATATAAACAAATGCCGATAGTTAATTAAAACAATGTTAGAAGCACAGCCCCGGCAACTGTACGGGGATACATTGCATTTTGATGAATAATCAGTATTAATGATTTCCTCAAATTTATTTTCACAAACCAAAAATCAAGAGTATGAGTATCAAAAAAAGAATTTTTAAGCGTTCGGTCAACGCCATTATTTCTTCCAAAAAAATTAGAAAAATGGCGGTAAAACAGATTGATAAGATGATCTATAAAAACATCATCGAGAGTGACAGCATTCCATCTTTGCCAAAAGAAAGAGTTCAACGCTACAATTACCTATCATCCGTTTTATACCAGCTAAGCAAAAACCTTGATCAAAGTTACATAAAACCTTCTGTCGCCAGAAAAATAATTGACGTATTTACCGGTGGTGACTTAAAAACTGACCGGGGCCAAAATTTAAATCCAATAAAAGAAATTTATAAAGAGAAATATGGCGAATATCCTCCTCTTTTTTGTGTTTTATCGCCAACAAAAGCCTGTAATCTGCATTGTATTGGTTGTTATGCCACAAGTGATAAAACCTCCACGCCAAAACTTGAATACAAAATCGCTCGCCAGGTTGTATCGGATGTTCGAAATAAATTTGGCAGCAGATTCATGACAATCAGTGGCGGGGAACCTTTTTTATATAAAGATGACCAGAAAACGATATTTGATCTTTACGAAGAATTTAACGATATGTTTTTCCTTACTTATACAAATGCAACCCTTATTGATGAAAAAGTAGCTGCCCGTCTCGCTGAGCTAGGCAATGTTGCACCTTGTATTTCGGTCGAAGGTTTTGAAAAACAAACCGATGAAAGACGGGGCAAAGGAGTTCATAATAAGATTCTGAATGCCATGCAAAACCTTCGAAATGTTGGTGTCCCTTTTGGAATATCTATAACTGCAACCCGTAAAAACATTGACCTGTTGATGAAAGAAGAGCTTTACGACTATTACTTTAATGAATTAGGAGTTACATTTATGTTTCAATTTCAGATAATGCCGGTCGGCCGTGGTAAAGATGTTATTGATCTAATGATTTCCCCACAACAACGAGTTGATTTATATCATCTTTGGGACAGGCTTCTATCCGAAAAAAGGTATCCGGTTGCAGATTTCTGGAATTCAGGCTCCTTAAGCGATGGATGTATAGCTTACGGAAGATGGCATGGCTATTTTTATGTTAACTGGCATGGTAACGTAATGCCTTGTGTTTTTGTTCCTTTTTATGTTCATAACGTAAAGGAACTTTATGCACAAGGGAAAAGCCTTGAAGATGCTTTACATTCCAGGTTCTTTAAAAATGGCAGGAGGTGGCAGCTGGAACATGGCTTCGGAAATCCTCTTAACCGGAAAAATGGATTAATGCCCTGTTCGATAAAAGATAATTTTGACAACTTTAAAAAAAATATTCTCTCCAAAGAGGTAAAAGCTGAAAATCCTGATGCAGATACCATGAGAAATGATCCTGAATATTCAGCGATCCTTCGTCGCTATGATGAAGAGTTGGAAAAGCTCACCTCCGTTATATATGAACAAGAATTCCTTAACGATACTTTTAAAAAGAAATAAAAAACAAAAGAAAATTCAACAATTCATTTTTATTTGTTGGATATAAAAGGGGAAATTTCAGAGTTCCCGATTCCAAATAAAGAATCAATGTGTTACCAAAAATGGTTTCGTAGAGGCAAATTCTTGCATCTTCTACTAATTGTCTAACATTAATCACAAATGGTTTAACATTGCAGTCAACGACTGAAAAAATTGTCAACAAGAAAATAAGGCTGCCTTAAAAGGCAGCCTCTAAGAATTATAAAAGAATCTCATTTATTTATTCATCCGCCAACATCTGCAGAAACTTTCTTACATCCTTAACCTGATCAATATTGTAGCGCGCCTGTGTATTTCGCATGCCAACTTTAATGGTCACAGCCGATTCCGGAAGTTCTCGAAATAAATATTCATCGGTCCAATCGTCACCAATTCCAAGAATGAAATCAAATTTGCGGTTCCCGATGTATTTAAGAGCTGCATGCCCTTTATTGATTCCACTGGTTTTTATTTCAATCACTTTGCTTCCCTCCAGAATTTCAAGGTTGTGATTGGCAATCAGACTGGTCAGTTCATCCTTTAATTCCAGTGCGCGAATCGCACCCAGCTCAGGATCTGATTTTCGGAAATGCCAAACCAAGGAATAATTCTTCTCCTCAATAAAGCTTCCGGGTGTTCGGTCAACGTAAAACTCGATAGCAGGACGGATAATCTCTTTCCATTCGTTGTTTATATTTTCGACAAATTTCCAGTCCTTCCCCGGAGTTTTTAACCAAACTCCATGTTCGGAGATCAACGTGTATTTTTTCCCTTCAAACCATTTGTCGAATGTCTGATTATCCCGGCCGCTGATCAACACCACCTCATTTCTTGGATTTTCAGCTAATTTGTCGAGTAATTTTATCAGTTCTGCATCCGGTGAAGCACTTTGTGGATTCGGATGGAAACCAACCAAAGTTCCATCATAATCAAGAAACAGAATCCTTTTCTTCGCTTTCTGATAATTTTTCTTAATCGTGAGAGCAATATTTTTGTTTATTTTCCTGGCATTGTAAGAGGCTTTAACCAGTTTCATTTTCTCCAGGGATGAAACAAAATCATTGCACCATTTATCAATATTATAACGCATTAATCGATTTTGAAGCACTTTATTTCGTTCAATTTGCTCTTCATCCGGCATACAAAGGGCAGTATTAATCGCTTCGGCAACCTCTTCAATATTGTTGGGATTAATAATCATCGCTTCGCTCAACTCTTTCGAAGCACCAGCCATTTCGCTTAAAATTAGAACTCCTTTTTTATCGATTTTACTGGCCAGGTATTCCTTCGCCACCAGATTCATCCCATCGCGCACAGGGGTAATTAAAGCAATATCAGAAGCGCTGTACATCTCAATCAGGTTTTCAACAGGTAAAGAACGATAGAAATACCAGATTGGGGTCCAATCAATTGTAGCAAAACGACCGTTAATACGACCAACCATTTCATCCACTTCGCTTTTCAGGAGCTGGTATTGTTCCACATCACTGCGACTGGGTGTAGCCACCATAATTAATGATACTTTTTCCCGGAACTCAGGATGCTTTTCAAGGAAAAGCTCAAAAGCACGGATTCTGTTCGGAATTCCCTTGGTGTAATCCATCCGGTCAATCGAAACAATCAGTTTCCTTCCGGGAGCCATCAGAAAATATTTACCGATTTCCTGTCCCATTTTCGAGCGGTCCTGTATCGCAGTGCGGCTTAACTTTAAGGAAGCATTGTTAAATTTGTCAAAATCAATTCCCATTGGAAAATTATCCACCTTTACAATCCGTTCGTTTAACACGATTTGATTGAAATTGATTTCAAGCCCGATCAAACGACGTACACAACTCATAAAGTGCCGCTCGTAATCATAGGTGTGAAAACCGATTAAATCAGCACCTAAAAGCCCTTGAATGATCTCATTTCTCCAGGGAAGAATACGAAAAACTTCATACGACGGAAAAGGAATATGTAAAAAGAAACCAATGGAAACATCCGGACGTTTTTCCCGAATCATTTGAGGCAGCAACAACAAATGGTAATCATGAACCCATACGCTATCTCCTTCTTTTAGTTCGTCAATTACCACATCTGCAAATAGCTGGTTCACTTTAACATAGGATTCCCAAAACTCCTTATGATATTCGGTATATTCGGTAAAGTAATGAAACAAAGGCCAAATGGTGCGATTACTGAATCCAAAATAATAAAGATCAATATCTTTTTGTTCAATATATACCGGTTTGCAGCTTTCTTCTGCTAACTTTGAATCAATTGCACTCAGGGTTTTTTTTGAAATGTCATTTGCATCAATTCCGGGCCAACCGATCCAAAGACCACCGCTTGATTTGTAAATGGATTGCATGCCGGTGGCTAACCCCCCGACACTGGGCTGCAAATCAATAGTATTCTTTTCAACTTTTATGGTTATGGGAAGGCGGTTAGAGACAATTAATGTTCTGCTCATGTTAATTTATATTTGTTTTTTTGATTTTTTGTTTTTTTGAATTTCTTTTGGTAAAAAAACTTTAATCGACTTCTGAAATTGTTCTATAATCTTAAAATTTTAAATTTATACATAATAAATGAACAAATCTAAAAAAAATTAAAAGAATGGTTTAAAAACGTATGATTCTGTACAAATAACAAAATTTAGCTTTTGGTGAATAATCAACAAGCCCACTGTATTAATTACAAATCTCCAATCCATAAATTTTAAGGAATAATGAAAAATCTCAATTATGGCATTATTGGAAATTGCCTTAGCGCCGCATTAATTTCCGAAACCGGAGCCATCGATTGGTTATGTTTGCCAAATTTTAACTCTCCATCGATTTTCGGAGCAATTCTTGACCAAAATAAAGGGGGACATTTTCGCATAAAAGTTTCCGAAGATTATAAAATTACCCAGAAATACATTCCCAAAACCAATCTGCTGCGCACCCGTTTTGAATCGAAAGAAGGGGCATTCGACCTGATTGATTTTATGCCGCGTTATCAAATGGAAGGAACGGACATTTATTCGCCACCCGATTTAATTCGCTACTTTAAACATCGTTACGGTCGCCCTTCATTCCATATCGAATATCGTCCTAAATTAGAGTATGCATACTACGATACAATTAATAAAGCTGAATCCGAATACATTAAAAGTCATACGACGGAAGGATCCTACGACTCCGTATATCTCTATTCCAGTTTTAACAAACAGGATGCATTAGAGGGCAGAAAGATTATTCTTGAAAAAGATGAATATTTCCTGTTAAGTTACCACCAAAAACTACTGCCTCAATCAGTTGAGCGAGCAAAATTGAAATTGGAACGCACCAAAGTTTATTGGTTAAACTGGTCGGAGCAAACCCGGCAGTTTATTGCCTACAATGACGAAATAAACAGAAGCGCCCTGGCTTTAAAATTGTTGATTTATGATAAAACAGGCGCAGTGCTTGCGGCGTTAACAACATCGCTCCCTGAAACAATCGGAGAAGAGCGAAATTGGGATTACCGCTTTTGCTGGTTGCGCGATGGTTCAATGGTAGTGAGGGTAATGTCGATGCTGGGGCATTATCATCTGGCACAACGTTTCCTTCAATTCATTCAAAATATTGCACCCGATAAAGATGATAATATCCAGATTATGTACGGCATTCATGGAGAAAGGTATTTGAAAGAACAAATCCTTTACCACCTGGACGGATACGAAGGATCAAAACCTGTGCGGATCGGGAATGATGCCTATCATCAAAAACAAAACGACATTTATGGGCTATTAATGGATGTGATTCATCAACAATTCTGTATTTTCAAAGTTTCCCTCCAGGATAGTGAGGCCCTGTGGACCATAACACGGAGCATTGTGCTCATTGTTCAATCGAACTGGAAAGATCCTGATTGCGGATTATGGGAACTTCGCACTCAAAGAAAACATTTTACTTTTTCAAAAGTTATGTGTTGGGTCGCAATCGACCGTGCCATTAAAATTGCAAAAATAGTAGGTAAAGATCGCTATGCCAATGATTGGGAAGCCCTTCGGGAAGAAATAAGAAATGATATTGAAAAAAATGCCTGGAGTGAAAAAATTCAATCTTATACTCAGTATTATGGAGGAGATGAGCTGGATGCATCAACTTTATTAATGGAGTATTATGATTACATCGAAGCAAGCAACCCTCGCTTTATCAGCACTGTAAATGCGACAGAAAAAGAACTAAGTCATAATGGATTAATGTACCGGTATAAAAATCACGATGACTTCGGAAACCCATCTTCATCGTTTACTGTTTGTTCTTTCTGGCTTATCCAAAGTCTTTTGAAAATCGGGGAACGAGAAAAAGCAGAAGCAATGTTCAAAGATCTTTTATCCTACAGCAATCATCTTGGATTATTTAGTGAAGATCTTGATTTTGAATCAAAGCGAATGCTGGGAAATTTCCCGCAAGCCTATTCTCATCTGGCACTGATCGAAACAGCAATTAATTTTTCAGATGGTTCGATATCAAAAACCGAATCCATTTTAGAGGCAATTCATGAACAAAAATTATAGAACCTTATCTAAAAAATTTCTTTTGGCAATCTTCTATTCACGGAAGATTGCCGGAGAAATTAATTTGGATAAGGTTTCCCTCTTTTTTTTAAGTAGATTTTTAATGTTCTCACCATTTTGATCTCCTTTCTTCCTGTCTGAACTTTAATTTGGGGGATTGTCTTTAAACAAAAATCACGGATTTGAGTCTTCTGTTTCAAAGAACTCCTTTCGTTATTTTCTTTTGAATAAAATCTGCAATTTCCTCCGGAGAATCAGTACCAATCCAGACTTTTCGACGTTTTCCTTTAATGACTAACTCAATCGCTTTATTTCCGGAGACATTAAATAAAATGACTCCGGGACGCAAGCGGATTCCCCACCCTAACGAGAAATAACGCACAGGCTGACACTGGATTATATCCGAAAGTTTATATTTCCCCCTAATCAGTCCAATGCCAAAGATAAATCGGACAAATTCATCATCGACAATAATTGTTAACCGATAAAAGAGAAATAATATAAATCCAAGAAGAATTTGTGTCGTAAATGCAAATGAAGCCCCGCCGGATTTGATAAAAGGTAATGCCGCAAACATCCCTCCAACAATGATAATAAATACCCAACCAATCTGTGTTTTTCTCATAACAAATGATTTTTAAACTAAAATGAATCCCTTAAATCATCAGGGTGAATACTTATTAAATTTAAAACATTAAAGACAGAAACAAAAGATCTTTGAATAAAAAACCCCCGGTCGATGACCGGGGGTATAAAATATAAACGAACTATTAATTACTTCTGCTCTAATTGAAGAGTTTTGGTAGCAGCATCGCAAACTTCCGAAGGTCCCCAATATTGAATTGGACCGGGGTACACATATGAGGTTTCTACAGCCCATTTTTCACGGTTTGCCGCAAGCTCTTTAAATGGCGCGCCATCTAACAAAACAAGTGCTTTCTGAATTACCGGTTTCATGTGTCCGTGACGTCGCTCCATGTTCATCATCATGGTAACCGGAACACCCCCTGCAATCCATTCATCCGCAGGTTCAGTCGTATTGCGAACAGACGACATATATCCGCTTTTCCCCTGACCGATCAACAACGCAGCGTTGTATCCTAATGAGTAGCAATAATCTGCATCGAAATTAGATGGAGCAGCACAACGGCCTTCATAACCAAAGAAGTGGTTTTGTCCGGAGAAGCTTCCTTTATATTCTCCTGCTTTTTTCATTTCTGCAAGACGCTTCTCAACCATCTCGATCAATAGTTTTTCAGTTTCAATTTTCGAAACCTGAACGTTTCCGTGCGGATCGCGATCAAGAGTTAACTGAGTTGCAATGCCCTCAGGAAGAGATTTGAACACAGCTGAAGATTCAGCAGTCAAATGTTCTGCAACCCATTTAAGACGTGCACTTTTTCTTAAACTTTTAAACGTTTTTTCCGACTCTGTTCCTTCAGCAAGAAGATCATTCAACTCTGAAATCAGGATTTTCATTTCAGGAATAAATTCGATCAAACCTTCAGGAATCAAAGCAATACCAAAGTTATTTCCGTTTGCTGCACGTTTGGCAACCACATCTGCAATATAGTCAACGATTTCGCCAAGAGTCTGTTTTTTCTCTGCTACTTCCTCAGAAATCAGGGTAATATTTGGCTGAGTTTGTAAAGCACATTCTAATCCGATGTGAGAAGCAGAACGTCCCATCAGTTTAATGAAGTGCCAATATTTTTTTGCGGAGTTGGCATCACGCATAATGTTCCCAATCAACTCAGAGTAAACTTTACAAGCCGTATCGAAACCGAAAGAAGTCTCGATCATTACGTTTTTCAAGTCTCCATCAATCGTTTTAGGACAACCAATTACCTGAATGCCGGTTCCTTTTTGCAGGTAATACTCAGCCAACACACAAGCATTGGTATTAGAGTCATCACCACCGATAATTACCAGCGCATGAATGGCTAATTCCTTACAAATCTCAACGCCTTTATCAAACTGCCACTCTTCTTCAAGTTTTGTACGGCCCGATCCAATAATATCAAAACCACCGGTATTGCGGTACTCATCTACAATCTCTGCAGTCAGTTCCTGATATTTGTGATCAACCAATCCTCCCGGTCCGCCAAGGAAACCATAAAGTTTGTTTTCAGGATTCAATGCTTTTAATCCGTCAAAAATTCCGGAGATTACATTGTGCCCTCCGGGAGCCTGACCACCGGAAAGGATTACACCTACATTCATTGCAGGAAGATCAACTTTCTCTGAAGTTTCTTCGAAAGTAACCAAAGGCATTCCGTAAGTATTCGGAAAAAGCTTTTCAATCTCTGCCTGATCAGCTACCGATTCGGTTTTTTTCCCTTCAACCAACTTAACTGCACCTTTCAGTGCCTTTGGTAATTTAGGAGCATACTGTGCTCTCTCTTTTTGTAATGGGCTAATAATCATTGCTCAACGAATATTGATTAAAATAATTGTGTTCTTTTTTTAAATCGTGACGAAGTTACTAAAACATCTTTTTACGACCAAAGGAAAAGAAAAGGAATGCAATCCCTATTATTTTATTGAAACACACATAGTTAACCACACACTTACGTGATTTAATATTTTTTTCAAATTTTAATTGCTGCACTTTGAAAATAAAGTTCCCAATTATAATTTCATTTTTCAAAGAATACTTCATCTTTGTTTTTTTTCATAATTTAGAATTTAAGAAGAATCAATTTAATAAGAAGGAACCGGTTCTAAACAGGTACTCACCACTAAAGGAAACAATACGATTATTAAAGAAAAAAAATATCTGTTTTTAATTCTGATAATGCTGGGATTATTTTTTCAGCAGAGATACTCCATTGCTCAAATTCAGGATAAAAAAAACGAAATGAATAAGAAACAACCATCCCAGCTTTCCGCTTGGGATTCGCTTGTTTATTTCAGGTTTCCTGTTATTATCCCTACCGATAGCACGATTACTTTTTTCCCGAAAGTAAATATATGGACTATAGATAGTCTCTCCAGTTTTTTAGTGGATTCGATTGGCGATGCAAACAGAAACAAAATGTTTTATGACTCGTTAAGAGCAAAGGCTTACAAAAGTTCGCTGACAAAAAACATCTACAACTGGCTGATCCGAAAAAATGATACGACTCTCACAAGAAGTTTAAGAATTAAAAGCCATCACTATTTTCAGCCCTATAAAGGAATGATCATTCGAAAAATTTCCTTCAAACAGCTTGATGTTTTTGGTCCCTCTGTTGATGACACCACAAAAGTTGGAAAAACAAAAGTAGAAAAGACAGCCAATCTTTTTCATACAACAACCAGTGAAAAGTACCTGAAGAAAAATATATTGTTTAAAGTTGGTGATGAAATCGATCCGAGATTAATGGCCGAAAACGAAAAAATAATTCGGGATCTATCCTTTATTTATGATGTTAATTTTATTGTTATACCAGTTGAAAACCAACCCAACCGGGTTGATGTCCACATCATCACCAAAGACGTCTTTTCATTGGGATTCAATTTTAGTCTTAAAAACGAAAAAGCCGGGACTTTTGAAATCTATAACAGAAACACATGGGGAAGAGGGCATACAATCAGCGGAAGTTTTGTATTTAACATGAATCGGACTCATTCGTTAGGCGGTGAAGTATCTTACGGAAAGAAAAACCTAAATGGTTCGTTCATTGACCTTTCAACCCGATATACCAATACATGGCAAAAGCATACAGCAACGCTATCCATCTCCAAAAACTTCCTTACTTCCGAAACAAAAACCGCAGGAGGAATTTATCTTGACAGAAGTATCCGTTGCAACAGGGTTTCAGATTATTATCCGGTTAGAATGGACTCGAACCTAAACTTCAGTGTCTGTAATTTCTGGCTTGGACGCAACTTTCTATTTAACCATTACAAGAATCGATCAAAGAATCTTTACATCGCTGGAAGCTATTATAATGTAAAATTTTTTAATCCATCCAATAAATCTCTTTCCCAAAACCACAACTTCTTTAACAGAAACATTTATCTGGGAAGCATTACCCTGGCAAATCAAAATTTTGTTCAAACAAATCTTGTTTATCGTTATGGAATTACTGAAGATATTCCTTACGGATACAAATCTGAAATGGTTTTTGGGTATGAAGACGGAGAATTTAATAACCGGTTTTACGGACACCTTTTTCTTTCTGCCGGATCCATTTTCAAAGACAATAACAGTTATTTTTCAGCCTCTGCCATTGTAGGAGGATATTTCAATCGCCGTAAATTTGAACAAGGGCTGATTCAAGGAACCATTAACTATTTCTCCCCGTTTAGAACTATTTTAGGAAATAAATTCAGAAACTTTGTTGAATTTGAATACTCCCTGGGAATTAACCGCTTCGAAGACGAGTTTATTACATTGAATATAAATCCATATGGAATCCGGGGATTTGAAAGCAAACATGTTTTCGGCAAACAACGACTAACCGCCAATATTGAATCGATCATGTTTTTACGGCGTGACTTTTACCGCTTTAAAGTTGCCGCCTATACTTTTACAGATCTTGGGATGATTGGCAACAACAAAAAGGTTATTTTTAATCAGGATTTTTTTGCAGCATTTGGCACAGGCTTAAGGATCCGAAATGAATCGCTGGTATTTAACACGTTAGAAATTCGGATTGCCTACTATCCCAATCCACCAATCGATATGCCGCATTGGAGTTTTAAATTTGCATCTCACATAGATAAGATTTTTTCCAATTTTAAAGGGAAAAAACCCAAACCCTTACTCTTTGAATAGATCAGGTTAAAGAATCAAAAAACGCGAGGCCAATTAATGCCCCCCAAATGGTTGTTGTATACCACCTTGAAGTTATCGGGCAGCTCCCGGATACGCAACCGATATATCGCCAGTAAAGAAAACCGGCTAACGCGCCAATAAAACCAGCAATAATCATGTACAAATATTTCTTCTTTGGAATGTCCATTTCAATTCTGCCTGATTCCAATGCAAAGAAAAAGAAAGTCATAAATACTTGCAGTAACTCTGATCACACAAGCTTCGAAAAATCGATTCGATTTCTCGATAACTGAATCTTACCGATATTCTCCAGTTTTTTAAGCAACCGTGAAATTACTTCGCGGGAAGAATGTAAAGCCATGGCAATATCCTGGTGTTTCCCATTATAGATGGTTGATCCCGTAGAACGATAACGATCGATAAAAAATTTCATTAAACGCTCATCCATATTCATAAACGCAATGCTGTCGATCGTATTAAGCATTTCATCGAAACGTTTCCTGTAAGAATACATTACAAACTCTTTCCAGCTTTGAAACTCTGTCATCCAGCGGTCGAGTAGCTCAACCGGGATAAAGATCAGCGAAGAAGTCTCCTCGGTGTATCCTTTTACATTGCTTCGCATACGACTCATGCAACAGGTCAGCGACATGGTGCAAACTTCTCCGGCACCAAGATAATAAAGCAATAACTCACTTTCATCCAGATCAAGACGGGACACCCGAATTACTCCCTCTAAAACCAGGGGAAAGGATTTGATAAATTGCCCTTCGCGGATAATCTCCTCCCCTTCTTCAAAGTTTCTTAATATGCCATTTTGCACAATGGCTTCTTTTAGTTCCGGTTCAAAGAATGGGAACCGTTTTTCAACAGCGTCTTTTAACAATTGATTTACAAGCATAACATTCATTTCTAATCTATTCAAAAATAACATAATGAATAGAATCAACAATAATTCCGGGTAGGAAGAAAAAAGGAGGACTTCCGTCCTCCTTCCCCAATTTATTGCCTGGAATTTATTTTATTTCGCATAATTCACCGAACGTGTTTCTCGAATCACCGTGATTTTCACCTGCCCCGGATAAGTCATCTCATCCTGGATTTTTTGAGCAATTTCATACGAAATCTGTTCAGCCTCCTGATCCCCGATTTTTTCGCTTCCAACAATTACCCGAAGCTCACGACCTGCCTGGATAGCATAAGTTTTAACGACACCAGGATAAGAAAGCGCAAGGTTTTCCAGATCTTTCAATCGCTTAATGTAGGATTCAACCGCTTCACGGCGTGCACCGGGGCGAGCTCCGGAAATTGCATCGCAAGCCTGAACTATTGGCGCCAACAAACTGGTCATTTCCACCTCATCGTGGTGAGCTCCAATGGCATTGCAAATATCTGGCTTCTCTTTATATTTCTCGGCTACTTTCATTCCCAAAACGGCATGTGGCAATTCCGGCTCCTCGTCCGGCACTTTCCCGATATCATGAAGTAATCCGGCACGTTTTGCCCGCTTTGGATTCAGTCCAAGCTCAGATGCCATTATCGCACAAAGGTTGGCTGTTTCACGGGAGTGCTGCAACAAATTCTGTCCATAAGAAGAACGATATTTCATTTTTCCCACCAAACGAATCAATTCAGGATGCAATCCATGAATTCCCAAATCAATGGCTGTTCGTTTCCCGGTTTCAATGATTTCTTCTTCTACCTGCTTGCGAACTTTATTCACCACTTCTTCGATTCGTGCAGGATGAATTCGTCCATCGGTCACCAGCTGATGCAATGCCAATCGTGCAATTTCGCGACGAACAGGATCAAAGGCGGAAAGGACAATCGCTTCAGGGGTATCATCAACAATGATCTCAACACCTGTTGCAGCTTCAAGGGCCCGAATGTTCCTGCCTTCACGCCCAATGATCCGCCCTTTGATTTCATCACTTTCAATATGGAAAACAGTGACCGAATTTTCAATCGCAACCTCGGTGGCTACCCGTTGTATCGATTTTACCACCACCTTTTTAGCCTCTTGTTGAGCAGTCATTTTCGCCTCGTCCATAATGTCCTGAATATAGGACATCGCCTCTGTTCTGGCTTCACTTTTCAGGCTTTCAACCAGATGTGATTTCGCTTCTTCGGCCGAAAAGCCAGAGATTAATTCCAGTTTTTCCACCTGTTGACGATGCACCCGATCAAGCTCTTCATTTTTATGATCAATCATATCGAGCTGTGAATTCAGGTTTTCACGAATCACTTCAACTTTGCTTAACTCCTGTTCCAACTCTTTTTGTTTCCGGGTTTGCTCATCTTTTCGCTGTTGGAATGCAGTTTCGCGCTGTTTTAATTTGTTTTCCGCATTT
>Ga0180436_10002917_pt1 | contig 15917 bp, 13 predicted proteins | sample SS_ome_2_FD_132434 | JGI IMG/M metagenome (GOLD analysis project Ga0180436, IMG submission 132434) | Hypersaline lake sediment archaeal communities from the Salton Sea, California, USA - SS_3_S_2 metaG | ecosystem: Environmental > Aquatic > Non-marine Saline and Alkaline > Hypersaline >...
GCGAAGCCGGAGCGTCGCGTCATCGAGGCGGGCGAGTTCAACGACGAGTTCATCGAGGTGACCGGGGGGCTGCAGGAAGGAGAGTTCGTCTACCTGAGCAGGCCCGAGCTGGCCGGAACGGCCGAGTCGTCCGAGGGCAGCGACACCGCCGAGTGATGGGCAGGGGGCGACCGATCATCGGGCTTGGTGCCGTCGCTCGCACCTACCGGATGGGGGACACCCAGGTGAAAGCGCTCGATGGTGTCTCGCTCGAGGTGGAGGAGGGGGACTATCTCTGCATCATGGGCCCGTCGGGGTGCGGCAAGTCGACGCTGCTGAACGTGCTGGGGTGTCTCGATCAACCGACGGACGGTGAGTATTTGCTGGGTGGGGAGAATGTGTCAGATCTCGACGACGATACCCTGTCGAGCGTGCGGGGAAAGCGGCTCGGCTTCATTTTCCAGTCCTACAACCTCATCCCCCAGCTCACGGTGGTGGAGAACTTCGAGGTTCCGATGTTCTACCAGGGAGTCTCCGAACGGGAGTGCCGGCGGCGAGCCGAGGAACTGGCGAGCCGGGTGGGACTGGGCGACCGCCTCCATCACAGGCCGACCGAATTGTCCGGAGGGCAGCAGCAGCGCGTCGCGATCGCTCGAGCCCTGGCCAATGATCCTCTCGTGATTCTCGCCGACGAGGCGACCGGCAATCTCGACAGCAAGTCGGGAGAGGAGATTCTTGCGATCTTTGCCGAGTTGAACCGGGAGGGGAAGACGCTGATCTTCGTGACCCACGACGAGGAAATGGCGCGCCGCGGCAACCGGGTCGTCCGGCTGAGGGATGGACGGATCGAGAGGGACGATCGCACGGCGGAACCGGCTGCCGCGGGCACTCTTTCGGTGGAAGCGGGAGAAAGCTGGGGGGGAGCCAAAGCCGGTTCGGCCCTCAATCTCCGCCGCAGCCTGACCCTCGGACTGAAGAGTCTCTGGCTGCATCGCCTACGCTCATTGCTCACCGCGCTCGGAATCGTGTTCGGCGTGTCCTCCGTGATCGCGATGTTGGCGATCGGAGAAGGGGCGAGTTTCGAGGCGCAGGAGCAGATTCGGAAGCTGGGCAGCCAGAACGTGATCGTGCGGTGCGTCAAGCCGCCCGGTTCGAGCAACGAGAGCAGCGGCTCGCGATCCTACATCCTCGAGTATGGCGTGACGGCGCGCGATGTCCGCCAGATGCTCGCCACCATCCCCGGGATCCGGATGGTGGTACCGAACCGCGAGATCGGGGACTACGTGCGACGCAGGACGCACCGGGTCGATGCCAAGGTGTCGGGCGTCATCCCGGTCTTCCCGGAAATGCGGAATCGACGAATCGTCGAAGGACGTTTCTTCAACCTGATCGAAATGGCGAACAAGAGAAACGTCTGCGTCTTGAACCGCGATGCCGCGAACAAGCTCTTCCCCCTGGATCAGGTGATCGGCGGCACGGTGAAACTGGGAGAAACCTACTACCATGTCGTCGGCGTTTTAGAACCCGCCAACGCCCTTCCCGGAAACGAGACCGGGGGGGATGAGGCGCAATACGAGATGTTCATTCCGCTCGAGACGATGCTGGAGCGCTATGGCGATGTCGTGATGAAGGCGCGTACCGGCAGTTTCGAGGCGGAGAAGGTGGAATTCCACGAAGTGACGGTGGTGGTGGACGACCCCGGCATGGTCGAAGCCAAGGCCGATGCGATCCGGCACCTGCTCGAATCGAATCACGATCAGCCGGACTTCGAGGTCATCGTGCCGGTCGAACTCCTGCGACAGGCGGAGAGAACCAAGCAGATCTTCACCGTCGTGTTGGGATCCATCGCCACGATCAGTCTCGTCGTGGGGGGGATCGGAATCATGAACATCATGCTCGCGAGCGTGACCGAGCGAACCCGCGAGATCGGCATCCGCCGGGCCCTCGGTGGGCGGCGGAGCGACATCACGGTCCAGTTCCTGGTCGAAGCGACACTCCTCTCGGGCATCGGAGGACTCATCGGGGCCGGCCTCGGGTTGAGCATCCCCGCGGTGGTGACGGAGTTCAGTGGAATGGTGACGGTGGTCAAGCCATGGGCGCCCGCCCTGGCACTCAGCATTTCGGTGCTGACCGGGGTGGTATTTGGACTCTATCCCGCGCTTCGGGCCGCCGCCCTCAGTCCGGTCGAAGCGCTGCGCCACGAGTAGGGTACGCGGGAGGCCGGTGCGGATCGCGAGCCGCAAGGGACATCAGAAGCGATAGGAAATCGAGGTCCGAACCCCGGAGAATTCTCCCGCGGTGACCGGGAGCCCGTCGCTTCCGAAGCTCGGACTATCCAGATAGAACCATCCGGCATTCCAGCTCAGGCCCCGCGCCAGGTCGTAGCGCAGTCCGGTGGTGTAGGCGGTTTCGAGATCGCCGCCGTTGGTCTCCGAGAGCATCACACCGGCGGAAAGGGTGAGCGCCCGGACCTTGTAGCTCGTGGCGAGGCTTCCCGAGACGCGCTCGAAATCGGCGAACGGCCCGACCGGGTCGAACCAGTCCCATGCTCCGGCGATCTTCACGTCGAGGCTCCCATAACTGATCTGGTAGCCGAGGGTGACGCCGTCGCGATCGTAGCGGCCGAGGAAGTCTCCGCCGTGGTAGTCGAACGACCAGGCGTCCTTGCGATAGGTCGTCGGGCTGCGGTAGAGGATGCCGATGTTGTAGTTGTCGGCGTCCTCGTCCACCGCCGTGTCGACGAGGAAGCTGCTGAAACGTCCCCGGTAGCGAAAGGCGCGTGCGTCGGACGGGTTGAAAAAGCCGTCGTAGAACAGGTTGGCCTCTCCGGAGAGACCGGCGCGCGGAGCAATGAGGATTTCGTCGCGGTCGGCGAAGTTCCCATAGGAGAACTGTCCCCAGAAATTCCGGACGAAGACATCGAAGCGCCCGTCGGTGGCCTGTCCGCCATCCTGCCCGTCGACGATGAGTCGCCCGTCGACGCCGTAGGCGAAGGTGTTCGGTAGTTTGCGCATGACCCGGAGATCGAAGACTCCGCCATAGAGCGACTGCAGGGCATCCGCTCCGGGGGGGACGAGGCCCTGGGTGTTGACGTCCTCGAACAGGTAGGTGCCTCCACCGAAGACGATTCCCTCGAAGAGAACCGTGTGATCCCGAACGTCCCACGCAATCGGTTTCTGGAAGGTGTTGCGCGGGCCGGCGCGGCGGTCGACGTCGGAAACGATCCGGGAATCCTGCGCGCTCCCGACGGAAAAGAGGAGGGTGGCAGCGAAGAAGGTCGACGCGACACGAGTGACAGCCAGCGAACGCAAGACCCGAGACCGCGAGCAGAAGAGCGAGAGTGCGTGATGTTTCATGGCGGAGGAACGTCAGACGCGGTTGAGGTAGTTCTTGGTGACGTGAGCCCCGATGCGCTTGCCCATGCGGAGGCCCTCCTCGTTGTCGGCCTGCCAGTGGACTCCGCCATAGATCCGGCTCATTCCGTTCTCGTCCTCGGCGGTGGTGAAGTTGGTGTAGTGCCTCTCGGCGTTCCGGAGTTGCTTCGGCCAGTTCACGGTGTCGATCGCCTTGACCGAAAAGGGCACATCGTCGGTGCCGAACCACCGTCGCAACACCTCCGCTCCTGCCGCGGAAAAGGTGGAGTGACCCGAGACATAGGCGGGAAAGGGCGGGGTGGGGATGAGCGTCGTCCAGCCGGGATCACACTTCACACGCGGATCGGGATTGTCGAGCTTGTCCGCGGTGTAGCGGATCGCGGTCTCCGGGCGAAAGACGTCGTAGTAGTATTTGCTGTGCCAGGCCGAGAGCGCGGCATCCGCCATCGCGACGCTCATCTGGGCGAGCAGCTGAGATCGTTCGACGAGAGAATAACGACCGCGCTCATTCAGGATGACGAGGGCGATGTGCAGCCAAGCGGCGGGAACGGTTCCGCCCCGGGGGCCGTCTTCCCAGAAAAACGCGATCTCGTGCTGATCGGCGGTGCGGATGGAGGATTCGGTTCCGCCGTATCGGTAGACTTCCTCGAATTGATCGGCGAACTCGCGGGACCGAACGTCGAGGAACGGCTTTGCGGCGAACTGCTCCTTCGAACTCATCGCGAAGGGGGCCATGTTGCCGAGGTTGGGAAAGAGGCCCCTCTCGTAGGTCGCGAAGCGCGGACCGATCGATGTCTTGTACATCGGACCGGTGTGCGACCAGCTGTCGATCGTCTTGCGCGGAGTGTAACCGGGATCGAAGTAGAAATTGACCTTCTCGGCATGGCCGCCGTCGACGGTGCGGCGGCGCTGCACCACCTTGCCGACCTCTCTGCCCCAGCGCCGGCCCGCCTCGATGGAGGTGCCGGTCTCGGGGAGCGAGCGCAGGTAGCGTTCGAGGTCCGCCTTCATCGGTGTCTGAAGGGCTTCGGCCGAGGCACGCGCGGCGGCGGCGGCATAGGCGGCACGCGCGGAAATCCCGCTGGGGGCCTCCCCGATCTCGGAGAAAGGATTGTGATAGTTCCCGTCGATGGCGTTGATCGCGAGAACTCCGGCAAGGTGACCCATCGCGTAGACGCGTGCGGCGAGGGGAGGGCCGATAGCCTGGTCCCGGACTCCCTGGAACATCACGTCGGACCAGAAGAAATCCGGATCCACCACGGAATCCTGCGGAACGAGGTGGGTGAGATAGGAACGGTTCGAGCCGACCGGTGCCGCACAACTGGCCAGGCTCGCGAGGCCTCCGAGGCCGGCGAAACGGAGCAGGGCCCTGCGCGAGGTAGATGGTGGTGCGACATCCAATTCAGCAGAGAATTAAAAAAACAATAAACTACAGATTACTTAAAATTTTAAGATTTCAAGGATATCTTTGTATTTTGCGGTGAAAGGCACTGGGTTGCAACCACGAAGGTTCGTCGGTGGAGAGTAAAAGGAAAAAGACGAAGAAGGGCGCTGCGGGAGACGACACCGAGCCGTGAAATCACCGATCGGGTTCCAGTCGAACGATCATGTCTGCCGTGAGGACGACCGCGCAGGTGAACCAGTCGTCGCCCTGTCCGACCTTTACCCATTCGGCCGCACTGCGGAGCTTTGGATCGATGTCCCGGTCCTGCCAGAACGTTCCCATCTCGCTGTCCGGTCCCGCCGGTTCGATCCGGGTGGGCAATTGGCGGATCGCCTCCGGCGTGGCCCGAGGCAGATCGACGTCTTCCGAAATCAGGCGATAATCCTCCCACCGGAAGGGCAAGCCGATGTCGCCCTTCTCGCTCTGAATGGCGAAAATGAAGCTGCGATAGACGTGGGGACTCCGCATCCGGATCGTAATGACATCGCCGAGTTGAAACTGCTGGGGCCGCCCCGTGGCATCCCGATAGACCTCCGACCGCTCCGCGGCATTGTGAAAGCTGATGCGTTTTCCGTTGATGGAGACTTCGTATTCACCCTTGCCGAGAAAGAGGATGCGCCCGTCGAACGGTGCCAGGACTCCCGTGCCGGCGTGAAAGCGGGGGTCCTTTTCGAATTCCTCCCGTGCCTGTCGCACGAGGAGCGCGTCCTCGATCCGGCGGGCCCGCGTTTGCCGCGATTCGAGATTGTCGAGTTCCTCCAGGTAGGTCCGCACGAGGGGGCGCGCCTCATTCTCCCGCTTTTTTTCGAGGCGTTCGCGCTCGAGCAGATAGGTCGATTTCAGGCGCTGCAGGGCGGGAAGCGTCGTCACTCGCGCCTCGAACTCCGGGCGGGAGAACGAGCTGCCGTCGCCGAATGCCTCGATCTCCTTCTTGACGGCAAGCACGGCGTCGAGATCCCCGGAGCCGGCCAACTCGTCCTGCAGCCGTTCGAGGGCTTCTCCGAAGGAAAGATTCAGCTGTCTCAGTGCCTTGCCCGAACGCTCATACGCTGCCTCGAAGCGCACGGCGAGATCCGAAAGGAGTTCCTGGGTGGTGGCCCCCTCGGCCCGAAGAATCGCAGTGGGCGAAGCAACCGCAAAAAATAGACCTGCAAGGAAGGGTACCGCACGCCAAGCGGTTTTCCTCCTGAGCAACGGCAACGCAACGCCGCCCGAGATGCGGAGTGGTAGTGCTCTCATGGCGGTCCGAGGCTTCCATACCGGGTGCCTCGCTGTCAACGGGATGTTCGAGACGAGTTTGACGGAATGACGTCGAGTTTTTCGGGCGAACCGGATGGGCTGGCTTCGTCTCTTTTCGTTCGACGGACGCGGTATCGCGTGGTTACTCTGTTGCGACCACTCAATCGCTTCGACCTCATGAAAAAGAACGCACTCTTCGCTCTCCTCGCGCTCGTGGCTCTCGGATCGGCTAACGTCAGCTGCCAGTCCACCCGGGGTGGGGACGGACGCTCGACCGGAATCTCCGCCTCCGAGACCGGCGGGCTCGATCGCCAGTCGATCTACGAAATGCAGGACCGCACGTTCCGGCAGCTCGCATACTGAACCGCCGCATTCCCGCTCTGTCAGGAAGGGCGATCTCTTTCTTCGTCTTAGATTTTCATAGTAGATAGACTTTTCATGTTTTCAAAGCGATAGTGGCGCCTCGATGTCGCCCGAGTTTGCTCTTCGCTATTTCCTGCCTGCCGCCGCTTTCGTGATCGGAGCCTGCATTGGTTCCTTTCTGAATGTCGTGATCTACCGGCTGCCGAACGGTCTCCGCGTCAATGAACCCCGGCGCTCGTTCTGTCCCGCGTGCAAGCGGCAGATTCCTTTCTATCTGAACATCCCGCTCGTTTCCTGGGTGATGCTTGGCGGCAAGTGCCGCTGGTGCGGCGCGTCGATCTCCTTTCGTTACTTCCTGGTCGAATTGCTGACCGCATTCGTGTTTCTGGCCGTCTGGTTGCACGCGTTCTCCGCGCAAGGCTGGGGGGCGACGCTCGCGCTCTGGAGCTTTGTGGCCCTCCTGATTGCGGCGACCTACATCGATCTGGATCACTTCATCATTCCCGATTCCATCACCCTGGGCGGACTTGGCGCGGGTCTTGTCGCGAGCTTCTTCTTTCCGGCGTTGCACGGCGAGGACTCGATGTGGCGGGGGCTCGTGATGGCACTCGCGGGGGCGGCCCTGGGTTATGGCCTGCTCTGGCTGGTCGTGTTGATGGGCAAGATGATGTTCGGGAAGATCGCCCATCAATTCGACGAGCCGGTGCCTTTCACGATCTCGCAGCCCGGAGGCGAAGAGACTCCGATCCTCATCAAGCTGGGAGATCACGAATACGATTGGCAGGAAGTCTTCTTCCGGGAGTGGGACAGGATGGAGATGGATGTTGACTCCCTCGCCATCGATGGCGCATCACGCGAGATCCGGGAATCGTTCCACGTCGTGCCGGACGGGTTCGAGATCGATGGAGAAAAGGTGTCGCTCGAAACGGTGAAGACTGTGTCCGGAACCGTTCGATCCGCGGTCGTGCCCCGGGAGGCGATGGGCTTCGGCGACGTGAAGTTCATCGCCATGATCGGAGCCTTTCTCGGGTGGCAGGCGGTCCTCTTCACGATTTTTTCCGCCTCGGTGATTGGTGCGGTGGTGGGAGTCGCTCAGAAGATCGGTCTGCGGGAGACGTGGTCGCGCCCCCTCCCATTCGGTCCCTACCTCGCCCTCGGGGCGTTTCTCTGGCTCTTCACCGGTCCCGCGCTCTGGATGTGGTATCTGCGGTTCGTCCGCGACGCGATGGGACGCTGACGTATCCCCGGTTCGGAATTCCCGTTGCCGGGACGGGGGAATACGGGGACCTTGGCGGTGCGATGAATGTAGAGGGTCGGCACTACCGCACGGTTTGGCTCGGGGAGCAGGAGGGAACGGTCGAAATCATCGATCAACGCTTTCTTCCGTTCCGGTTTGATATCGTGACGCTGCGAACGGTGGAGGAAACGGCGCACGCCATCCGCGAGATGCTCGTGCGCGGGGCCGGATGCATCGGCGCCGTCGCGGCGCATGGCATGTACATCGCTGCGATCGAGGCGGCGGGGGAGGGGGACAAGGGCGGATTCGACGAGTTGTTGCGGAAAAAGGGGGAGATCCTGTGTGCGACCCGCCCGACCGCGGTGAACCTGCGCTGGGCGGTGGAGCGGCAGGTGGCGGCCATCGGAGAACAGGGGACGATCGGGGCCAAGGTCGCCGAAGCGAGGCGCATCGCCCAGGAGATCGCGGACGAGGATGCCGAGTGGTGCCGCCGGATCGGCGAGCATGGCCTTCCGCTGATACGGGAGATCGCAGCCCGGAAGCCGGCCGGTGAGGCGGTGAACATTCTCACCCACTGCAATGCGGGGTGGCTGGCTTTCGTCGACTACGGCTCGGCGACGGCGCCAATCTATGCGGCCCACGATGCCGGCATTCCCGTCCATGTCTGGGTCGACGAGACCCGTCCCCGCAACCAGGGCGCGCGTCTCACCGCCTGGGAACTGGGGCAGCATGGTGTTCCCCACACGGTCATCGTAGACAACGCCGGAGGACATCTCATGCAGTTGGGGCAGGTCGATCTCGTCCTGACGGGCACCGATCGCACGACGCACACCGGAGACGTCGCGAACAAGATCGGGACCTACCTCAAGGCGCTGGCGGCGCGGGACAACGGCATTCCCTTCTACGTGGCTCTCCCGTCGTCGACCTTCGACTGGACCCTGCGTGACGGCGTCCGGGAGATTCCGATCGAGGAGCGCGACGGAGGCGAGGTGGCGCGGATGTCCGGCACCCTGGCCCGGGGCGAGGCGTTCCACGATGTCGGTGCGCACACCGAGGTCGAGGTGAATCTGGTTGCGCCCGGGAGCGCCGTGAAGAACCTTGCCTTCGACGTGACTCCTGCGCGCCTCGTAACCGGTTTGATCACCGAGCGCGGCGTGTGCGCCGCCGAAGAAGGCGCCATTCGAACCCTGTTTCCGGAGAAGCTCGACACCGATTCCTGAACGACGACGGACATGCCTGTCAAAATCGACCCCGACCTGCACCAAGCGAAAAAACCCTCGTGGATCCGCGTCCGTCTCCCGACGGAACCCGTCTTCTGGGATACCAAGGGCCTGATCGAGGATCTCAAGCTCGTCACCGTCTGTGAGGAAGCGCAGTGCCCGAACCGGTGGGAGTGCTGGGGCCAGGGGACGGCCACGTTCATGATCGCGGGGGATCGCTGCACCCGTGCCTGCGGATTCTGTGCGGTCGATACCCGGAGACCTCTTCCCCTGGAGGCGGATGAACCGGATCGCGTGGCAGAGGCGGTAAAGAGGCTGGGCCTGAATCATGTCGTCATCACGGCGGTGGCGCGAGACGATCTTCCCGACGGAGGTGCCTGCCATTTCGCCAACACGATCCACCGCGTTCGCGAGGTGAATCCCGGGACCGTGATCGAGGTGCTCGTGCCCGACTTTCTCGACCGGGACGATGCCCTCTGGGTGGTGATCGAAGCGGAGCCACGGATCTTCAACCACAACATGGAAACGGTGGAGCGACTCACCACCGTCGTCCGGTCGAATGCGGATTACCACCGTTCGCTTCGGGTGCTCCGGAAAGCGCGTGCGATGGCCCGCGAGATGGGACACCGCTGTGCCACGAAGAGCGGTATCATGCTCGGTCTCGGCGAGACCGAGGAGGAGATCCTGACGGTGATGGATGACCTGAGGGCGCACGAGGTGGCGGTCCTCACGATGGGCCAGTACCTCCGTCCGTCCCCGAAGCACCTCCCCGTGGTGGAATATGTCGAGCCCGAGCAGTTCGATCGCCTCCGGGAGATTGCTCTCGAGAAGGGCTTCCGGCATGTCGCGTCGGGACCGCTGGTGCGCAGTTCCTACCACGCCGCCGACTTCAAGCCGGAGTTGGATCCCGAGGCATAGGCGGCGCAATGGCGTGCCGCCCGGCGAATCCCCCTTTGCCGGCCCGCGATGTGTGGTAAGTTCCCGGCGCGAAGCCCGTCTCCTCCCGGTAGCTTCGAACCCCTGCTGTCCTGCCTGCACACCTCATGAAGCCGTTCGAGAATTTTCTGCGGACAAGCTTTCTCGCGTTTCTGACCCTTTCCCTGGTCGGAGGCGGAATCGCGACCGATTATTATTTCCGTCACGAATTGACGAGAAAGGCGAGCCGCTTCCTCGAGGAAAGCGGCGTTCCCGCCACGACCGACAGTGCCATCGCGGCGGCACGACTCGGCGACCTCGTTCTCATGGAGCAACTGGAGCTGGCGGGTGTCGATCCGGGCGGTCCCGACCTCCACGGTCTCACTCCGCTGCTCGCCGCGATGCGAGCGGGACAGGAAGAGATGTCCACTTATCTGCTGGGCAGCGAGCAGGTCATCGCTACGGTCGACCAGGAAACCAGCCCCCAGCGCGACACGGCAATGGGGCACGCACTTCGGAAACGGGACTTTGCCCTCGCCGACCAGTTGATCTCGCTCGGTGCATCGGTCGATGTCGACCAGGTGGCAGCATCGCCCTTTCTCATCGAGGCGATTCGAAATCGTGATACCGAGATGGTGGATTACCTTCTCGAGCGAAATGCGGACGTCGCCTACCAGGGGGCCCAGGCTCACTCCGCCCTCGCGATCGCGGCTTCGCTGGGTAATCTTTCACTCGTGGAACGACTGGTCGACGCCGGGGCAGACGTCAATGTTCTCGGTCTCAGTGGTCAACCCCTCCTGATCGAGGCGATCGAGGCCGGGAACTACGAATCGCTCGAATTTTTCGTGTCGCGCGGTGCCGAGGTGGACGTGAGGGCGACCGACACCGGGAAGCCGGCGCTCGAAATGGCGATCGACCAGCAGGACGGCTGGATCCGGCACCTTATGCTGGAGGCTGGCGCCAGCCCCGATGCAGCGAACGCCGAAGGCGACCCGATCCTCCACCGGGCCGTTGCCGACAGCGATTCGGATCTCGTTCACGAATTGCTCGAGTATGGTGCCGATCCCGATGCCCCGTCTCGGTTCGGCGAAACTCCGCTTCTTCGGGCGATTCGGGATGAGAACCTCTCCCTCGTGGAGTTGTTGCTCGAACGGGAGGCGGATCCGAACGGAGCACCAGAGGGCGAGGAAACTCCGCTCCTGTGCGCCGTTGGACAGGGCAACATGGCTGTGGCCCGGCGCCTGATCGAGGAGGGGGCCGCCTTCGACGGTCCCGGGATGCTGGCGAGCGCCTTCGCCAATCGTGACGACCCGCTGATGAACCTTCTCCTCCATGCCGGGGCCGACCCGGAGTCGACCTTTCCCGGAACCGGAAAGAGGGTCTTTGACGCGGCGGTGGAGCAGGGGGCGACGGGAGCGGTGCGGACCCTTCTCTCCGCGGGAGCCAGCATCGGCGACAATCTCTGGGCGGCCCTGCTCACGGGACAGGATGATCTCGTCAACCTGATCCTCGATAATGGCGGAGACCCGCGCACGAGGGGACCCGGCGGAGAAGATCCCCTCGACTACTGCCTCTCGCGCGAGCGCTACCGGGCCGCACGACTCCTGCTCGAGGCCGGGGCTGATCCGAACGCCCGCTACGACGGGGACCAGACCTGGCTCGTCAAAGCGGTGGTGGAGGGGAACGCCCCCCTCGCCGACGCGTTGCTCGACCACGGTGCCAAGCCGCCTTCCAGTGGGCGTGCTCCGGACGGACACACCCTTCTCGGGTGGGCGATCGCCCACGAGATGACCGAGGTGGCGATCGGGCTGATCGAGGCGGGTGTCGATGTGGAAGCCTACGAGCGCGAGCCGGCCATCTCCTCTTTTCGCGAGAAGTTCGACAGCACCACCTTCCGGTATCACCTGAGGGTCGACGGCCGGATCCGGGCGATGATGATGGCGGCGGCCCAGCGGAATCACGCCGTCGCGCAAGCCCTCATGGACGCGGGAGCGAAAGGCAATGTCTATTCCCGGAAGTGGCTCTTCCCGGTTTCGATCGGATCCTGGTATAAGGATGTCAAGATGATGCAGATCGCCCTCTGGGGCCACTCGCCGGAGGTGCAGCCGAGGAAAGCCGTCATCGATCTCTCCGACCAGCGGCTCACCCTCTACGAGAACGGGGTGGCGGTCTACTCGAGCCGCGTCTCGACGGGCAAGTCGGGCTACCGGACCCCGACGGGAGAGTACGTGATCTCAGACAAGCACCGGCATCACAACTCGTCGATCTACGGTTCGAGCATGCCGTTTTTCCAGCGCTTCAGCTGCAGCGCCTTCGGTTTGCACCAGGGATACGTCCCGAACTACCCGGCTTCTCACGGGTGCATCCGGCTGCCCTATGAGAGTGCGAAGTTCCTCTTCAACAAGATGAAAGTGGGGGACTACTGCGTTATCCAGCCCTAGGGGCCGATCCAGGCCGGTCGCACCTTCACGGAGTCAGTTCGAGTCTCTTCATCCATGCGGCGGCGAGACGGGGCCAGGAGCGAATCTCCTCCTCGGTGTTTCCGAATCCGAAGCCGTGCCCTCCCCTGGCGAAGATGTGGAGTTCGGCCGCTCTCTCCTTTCTCCGCATCGCGAGATAGAGCAGGGCGGCCCCCTCGACGAATTTGCGGTCGTCGTGGGCCACGACGATGAAGGCGGGAGGAGTCGATTCGGTGATGCGAACTTCCTCCGGGAGGCGATCGGGTTCCCCGGGATCCTGGAGATAGGCCGGGTAGACCAGGATGCCGAAGTCGGGTATGCAGGATGGTCCGTCATGGGTGGGGTCGGTCTCAAAAGTCCGCTCCCCATCCGATGTGAGGGCCATCGTGGCGAGGTGTCCCCCGGCCGAGAATCCGAGGATTCCGACACGTTCCGGATCGATGCCCCACTCGCCGGCTCGGGTGCGCATCATGCCGAGAGCCCGTTGCACGTCCTGGAGAGGGGCCTCGTGCTTGGGCCGGTCCTTCCGGCGCGGCACGCGATACTTCACGAGACCGGCCGTGATTCCGAGTGAATTGAGCCATTCGCACACTTCCGTGCCCTCGTGGGAGTAGGCGAGGATGTTGTAGCCCCCGCCCGGACAGACGAGAACGGCGGCACCGTTCGGATCTTCTGCCGGGAAAACGGTCAATGTGGGGGTGGACACGTTCGAGAGGATCTCGATCTGGTAGTCTCCCCGTAGTTCGACCTTCTCATCCGGAAGCTCCAGATCGGCTTCCTCCGGAACGCCCCCCTGCCAGAGCGGGACCGGTGGCAGCGGATCCGCCGAAGCGGTGAGGGCCAGGAGCAGGAACGGGAAGGAGAAACTGAGACATCTCATGACCTCATCGTGAATCGCCGGGACGCGACGGTCGAGCGTGAAGTGTCGATTCTGTGGCCCTGCCTGGGATTGACGGTCGATCTCACTTTCGGCATCCTCCCTGCAATGGGCGACGAGACGAAAGGTTGGCTGTCGGGATGTGGGTGCGGATGCCTTACCGCGACGGGGTTCTTCATCCTGCTCGGGGGGAGGCTTCGTGTTCGGGAGTTGGGCCCTCTGGGAGGCGGACGTCCAGGACTCGCTCGACGGCGAAGTCTCGATCGTGATCGGAGCGGTCATCGGAGTCCTGTCGGGCCTCCTCTTCGGCATCCCGGCGCTGTTTCTCGCCCGTTTCGTGGTGTTGAAGCGAATCCGGAAAAATCGCGGGGAGCCGGGGAAACCTCCCCCCATGCCGCCACCTAGCGGACCGGAAGCTCCCGCTCCGTGACCTTCTTCCGAAGTGACGAGAGGGTCGTGGCCAGTTTCGCGACGTCCTCCGAAGCGTGCGAGGCGGAAATCGTGACCCGCAGCCGTGCCGTTCCGCGGGGTACCGTGGGGAAGCGGATCGCGGGAACGAAGAACCCCTCCCGCGCGAGTTCCCCGGCCGCCGCGAGCGTGGCATCGTTCTCCCCGATGACGAAGGGTAGAATCGCGGACGAAGGCTCCGGGGCGATGAGACGGAGATTCCGCCACAGCCTCCTCCGTCGCTCCTCACCATCCGGCCCCTCGATCCGGGAGAGACTCGCCGAGATCGTGGCCGCGAGCGCGGGGGAGGGAGCGGTGGAATAGATGAAGCTCCGGGCGCGGTTGACGAGAAGGTCGATCACATTTCGGGAAGAACAGAGATAGCCTCCCGAGAGGCCGCCGGCCTTGCTGAAGGTGCCCATGCTCAGATCGATCCGGTTGTCGATTCGCAGTTCGGATCCCAATCCCCGCCCACCGGGGCCGAGAATCCCGAAGGCGTGCGCCTCGTCGACGAGCAGGAGAGCGCCATGACGCTCCTTGAGTTCGACGATCTCCGACAGGGACGCCCGGTCGCCATCCATGCTGAACACCGACTCCGTGACCACGAGGATCCGGGCGTCGTCGCCAGCGCGCTCCCGTGCCCAGCGAAGGTGGTGATCGAGTTTCCCGAGGTCGTCGTGGGGAAAGACACGGATCGTCGCCCCGCTGAGGCGGGAACCGTCGATCAGCGAGGCGTGGCACAGCTTGTCGAGGATGATGAAGTCCCCCTTTTGGCAGAGCGCCGGAATCGTGCCGGTGGCGGTCGCGTATCCGGAGGAGAAGGTCAGGGCTGCCTCGCTGCGTTTGAACGCGGCGAGATGCTCCTCGAGTTCCACGTGGGGCGCCAGGGTGCCACAAATGAGCCTCGAGGCACCGGCTCCCGCCCCGTGACGGCCGAGGTTCTCCTGGAAAGTGGCGACGAGAGACGCGTCGTTGGCCAAGCCGAGATAGTCGTTGGAGGAGAAATTGAGCCACCGTCGGCCATCCTCCCCATCGATCACCGCAGCCTGGGGGGAGTGAATTGGGCGGAGAGTGCGGCGCAGACCGGCTTCTTCGATCTCCGACAACTCGTCGCGGGGGTCTCTCATCGCAGGAGAGGGATGTCTACTGGCCCCCGTCGAGATGACCGGTGGTGGTCAGCAGGTCGATCGCCTGCCGCAAGACCCGGTCCTGTTCGACCGGCTTGTCCCATTGTGTCGGTTTCCCCTCGCTACGAAGGAGGTAGTAGTCGATCTCGGGATCGATCCGGGCGACGAGGGCAGCCTCGTTCAGGCGAGGACGATGCCGGAGGAAAAGCGATTCGGCGAGGGGAGTGCCTTCCTGGGAGCTGCTAAAAATCCGTCGCTTCACCGCCGGCGGCGTGTGCGTGATCAGGTCGGGCGTGATCCCCTTGCGGAAGAGGGACGAATCATCCTCCAGGATCACTTCGGCGATGGCATACCGAAGAATCCGGTCACTTCCGATCGGCACGTCGCGATACTCCACGGTCAGGCCCGGTGTCGGCTCCCCGATCACGAGGCAACCCGTCTCCTTCCGGAGGACGGCGGCAATGATCTCCGCCACGTTTCCGGTTTCCCTGTCCACGAGGATAATCGTGTCCCCGGACCAGTTCGCGTCCTTGGCCTTCGAGATGAACAGCGTGGCGCGTTCGTTTCCCGGCCGGCGAATCTTGAACAGGAGTTCGTTGGGGGGACGAAACCGGCTCAAGATTTCCGCGGCAATGGCGAAATCGGCCTGGGACTGGGGGGAACGAAGGTCGAGAAGGAGAGTCGAAAGGGCTTCATCGGCCGCGAAGCCGGCGAGGGCCTCGTCGAGTTCCGCGATCTCGCCCTCCCGGAATCGTCCGAAACGGATGTAGGCGGTGGAATCGGTGATCGTCTCGCTGTGGAAGCCGAAGGGGGAGTCCCGCTCCGAAAGCGAGCTCTCCGTCAGGATCATGGCGCCGAAGTCGAGGCGCTCCAGCATTCCCTGCAGGGCAGCCCGGTTGATCTCGAGATCGTCGAGGTCGTCGCGGTTGATGTAGTCCGAGCGAAGCAGGCGAAAGGCCTCCTGCAGATTGCCCTGGTCCAGTCCGTCGATCAATTCGTCGATGGCCGCGGCACCCCGTTCCTGCGACTCACTCGCGACGTCGGGACCACCCGCCTGGGCGGAATCTTTCCCGGTGGCAGTCGAGAAAAGGAAACCGGAAAGCGTGAGGACACAGACCAGGGTGGCAAAGGACCGCGGATCAGTCATTCGGCCACTCTAATGCCGGTTGGGAAGTGGTTCAATGCCGCGTCGGCGTCCGCATCGCCCCAGCTGAAATGATTTCGCATCGCCTCGAA
>Ga0180436_10002918_pt1 | contig 15915 bp, 16 predicted proteins | sample SS_ome_2_FD_132434 | JGI IMG/M metagenome (GOLD analysis project Ga0180436, IMG submission 132434) | Hypersaline lake sediment archaeal communities from the Salton Sea, California, USA - SS_3_S_2 metaG | ecosystem: Environmental > Aquatic > Non-marine Saline and Alkaline > Hypersaline >...
ACTCGCGGGCGCGGACCTGAGCGGCGCGCGCCTGGCGGGCGCCAACCTGCGGAAAGCCGTCCTCAGCGGTGCGAACCTGTCCGGTGCAGACCTAACCTCCGCCGATCTGACCATCACCGATCTGCGGGATGCAGACCTGAGCGGGGCAAACCTGACCGGCGCAACGCTGGAAGGGACTTTCCTGAGCGGAGCATTCCTGGCAGGGGCGAACCTGACCGCTTCGACGCTGAACTACACCGACCTCAAAGGCGCGGACCTGTCTGAAGCAATTCTGCGTTCGGTTTATTTCAACTACGCCAACGCGGCCGGGGCTAATTTCAGCGGGGCGGACCTCTCGAAAGCGCGCACAAACAAATCCGATTTCAGCAGCGCGAACTTCTCCGGCGCGACCCTTAACAGCACAGTCTTCTACGCCGCCAACCTGCGCAATGCTATGTTTACCGCCGCGGACCTGAGCGGGGCGCATGTCAACCGCTCGATCCTCACGGACGCGGACCTGCGCGGCGCGAACCTGCAGGGCGCACGCATCAAAACAGCCGACCTGCGCGCGGCCAGGCGGTGAGATTTTTTCTAATAATTTTGTAATAGAACCATGCACGCATGTGGTTCATAATCACTGCCATGAACAAGCGGATCATCATCGCATTTTCAGCGCTCTTTTTGCTGTCTGCCTGCGCGCCGGCGGCAGCCATGGTAGTTGCTACCTATACCCCCTCCCCCGCGCCGACCGAAACACCGCAGCCGACACGCACGCCTTTCCCGACCCCTGAGCCGAGCCCATATTCACTGGACGCTTTGCGCGCGCGAACCTACGGGCAAGGAAAGTTCACAGTGGACAAGCTGTGGTACACCTACGACCTGTTTGACCGCTACTACATCATCTATGAATCCGACGGGCTCGACATTCACGGATATGTCAACGTTCCCAAGAGCGAAGGCCCGCACCCGGTCGTGATCGCGCTGCACGGCTACATCCCCCCGGACGAATACCAGACGCTCGATTACACCACCCGTTACGCGGACGACATGGCCCAGGCCGGGTTCATCGTCCTGCACCCCAACATGCGCAACTTCCCGCCTTCCGATTCCCCCGGACGCGTGCGCGATTCCAATACCGGCTACACCGTTGACGTGCTCAACCTGATGGCTTACCTGCGCCAGGGCGCCGGGCAGGAGGAGAGCATCTTCAAAACGGCCGACCTGGACCGCATCGGCATCTGGGGCCACAGCATCGGCGGCTCGATCGCCCTGCGGACGATGAGCGTTGAATCGGAGGCCATCAAGGCGGCGGTATTGTACGCGGCGGTCAGCCAGCGCTATGCCACTGTGGTTGACGGGGACGGCATCTACGACCTCTCAGAATCAGACGCGCCCTTCAGCATCCATCACGGCGAGGTTGACGAGGTTATTTCCGTCTACCAATCGTGGGATTTGTGCCGCCAGCTGACCCAGCTACAAAAGGACGTAGACTGCTATTTCTACGAAGGCCAGCCACACACTTTTTACCGCGACACATGGGCCGACCCGCTCTTCACCGAACGCACGATCGAATTCTTCAACGAGAATTTATAACCTATACGTTGTTTACATCCGCATTACACCGTTTTTAGAAAACATTTATAAAATCCCACTTTCTGCTGATTACAATAGATTTCAAGGTGACCTATGAAAACCAAAACATTACTCTCGCTAATTCTTCTTTTCGCGGCCGCGTGCGCGCCGGTCTCCTCCGCCGTAATGGTGGATGTGGACGAAAGCGCCGTTGAACCGCTCGTCGCAGAAGAAGTGATCGACCAGCCGTCCGAGCCGGCCATCCCGACCTACTCACTCGACTTCCTTGAACAGAAACCTTATGGCCTGGGCGAACTGCGCGTTGAATACCCCTGGCATAACGAGGCGGAATTCACCCGCTACTACATCACTTACGATTCCGACGACCTCAATATCCACGGCTTCGTCAACATCCCCGTCGGGAACGGTCCTTTCCCGGTCGTGATCGCCCTGCACGGCTATATCCCGGCCAGCGAGTATGAAACGCTCGACTATTCCACCCGCTACGCCGATTCGATCGCGCGCAAGGGCTACATCGTACTGCACCCCAATATGCGCAACTTCCCGCCCTCCGACTATGCCCCGCGTCGCGGCGACTACCACAGCGGATTCACCACCGACGTGATGAACCTGCTCGAGTACGTCCGCCAGGAAGCGGGCCAGCCGGGCAGCATCTTCGAGAACGCGGACCTCTCGCGCATCGGTCTGTGGGGCCACAGTCTTGGAGGGAGCGTTGCCCTGCGCGTGGCTGCCCTGGTGCAGGAGACGAAGGCCGTCGTCCTGTACGCCGCGGTGACCCAGCGCTATTCGAACGGGTCCGCCGGCGCACGCATCTACGACCTTGAGAACACGGACGCGGCATTCCAGGTGCATCACGGCCTGGCCGACCGGACTGTCCGCCCGCAGGACTCCACCCGATTTTGCGCCCAGCTGGAAGACGCCGGCGCCGAACATGAGTGCTTCTTCTATGAAGACGCGCCGCATACCTTCATCCGCCTCGGGCAGGATGACCCGCTCTTCATCCAGCGCGTAGTGGATTTTTACCTTGAAGAACTGGGCTGACCAGTAATTTCAAAACAGGCCAAACAATGGCGCGCTGCAAACAGCGCGCTTTTTCTTTTCTATAAATAAATGCCGTAAAATAAAACAGTATAAAAAAGTAACGCAAAAATGAAAAGCGCGTATTTCCTCGACTTGAACCAATTTCCGCTGGATGAATTCCGCGATGACCTGCGGACGCGGGTGATGATCCCCAGCCGGGTATCGCTCAAGGATGACCTTGACGCGCGCTTCAAGGCGCTTAAGAAAGCGGGGCTGGACAGCATGCAGGACCTGCTGGACGCACTGAAGACAAAGGAGAAACTGGCGGCGTTCGCGCGCGAAAGCGGGCTGGACGCGGAATACCTGACCCTCCTGCGCCGCGAAGCCGGCAGCTACCAGCCCAAACCGGTGCGCCTCGACCGGCTGCCCGGCGCGAACACCGGCGACCTGGAAGCGCTGGAAAAACTGGGTATCAAGGATACCCGCCACCTGTTCGACCGCTCACGGAGCGATACGGCGCGCGCGGATTTATCGGAGGTTTCCGGCATCCCTTCCGCGCGGCTGGACGAACTGATCGGTATGTCGGACCTGATGCGCGCGTACGGCGTCGGCCCGGTCTTTGCCCGGCTGCTGTATGACATCGGGATCCACTCCAAGGCAGAATTCATCGAAAAGTCCGCGGAGAAGATCGTCGCAATATACGAGCGGGAAACGGGCAAGAAAGCCGATTTTGGGGTGAACGAGATGCAGTTCAGTTTAGACCTGGCCAAAAGACTTGACTGATCCACAATTATCTCAGGAAATCCCAGAAAGCGTGCTCATTCGATTTACGCAAAATGCGATTGAATGGGCAACCGGCAACATAGGGAACCGCGACTATACATATAAATGCCTCGCGTTCGTGGAAGATGCGTATGAAACCAGCAACAGCATTGAAATGTTTGGCGGTTCATCTGCTGCTGAGTCCGCGGAAATGTATGGTGTTTCTGCAATAGAGCCACCTCCTCGCGGCGCTTTTGTTTTTTACTCATCAGCCGGCCCGATCGACGGCATCCATAAATCCTGGGGGCACGTCGGAATCGCCATAGGAAAATCCAAAGTGATCCACGCCTGGGACGATGTCCGCACTGACAAATACTTATCGGTGGAATTACTTCAACCAGCGCCAGGATGGACTACACCCCGCTACATCGGCTGGGTGCCCCCTTCTGTTTTCTTGTGTGGTTACAGAATTCGTGAAAGCGGCAGCTAGGGAGATGGCGCGGCGGGGATGCGGGTCGGTGCTTCCTGCGGATTCTCCAAATCGCGGATGGTCGTCCCGAACACAAGTACGATGTAAGTTTCGCCCTCATCAATAAACTGAAAGCCGCAGTAGGCGTTGTCTTCCCCGGGCTGGATGTCGCCGGGAATATCGCAGTAGGCCAAGTTGGGGAGTTCACCGGCGGAAAACGCGCCCGTGAGCGCTTCTTCGCCCATCTCCGCGATGATCTCGTCCAGGTCAGGCACTTCTTCCAGGAAATACAATTCGTCGTTGGGCGTGGCGAGCACCAGCTCCAGCTCGCCTGTCATCGAAAAATTCAGATCAACCGGATAGTCGGACAGGAACACATTCCGCCCGGGCAGGTCCACCGGCAGAAGGATGCCGTACTCCCCATCCACGCGCACCTGGTATTCGCTCACCGGAACTTCAAGTTTGACCCCTTCCGCGCGCGGCACATCATTCTCGCTTTCGCTGGCGGCTTCTGGTTGTATCGTTTGCTGCGCACAGGCGCCCAGTAAGAAAGCGAGTACAAAGATAAATAAAAATTTCCGCCTCATGGTTTCATTGTAGCGGTTTTGTACTATTTTTCAATACCGGGGAATTAACAGATTATGTCAACCGCTGAGGAGGTATCTTCCCAGGCCGAAAAGTACCGCGCCGAGGACGATGAAGGTTGTGTTCACATCCGTGAAAAAAACCAGGAAGGCCGAAACCAACCCCAGCCCGATTGCCGGCAGGTCCACCAGCGAGGCGGACGCCAGCTGCCAGGTAACGACCGCCATCAGCCCAAGCGAAGCGGCGTTGACGCCGTCGAGGAAATGGCCCAACCATTGTTTTTCACGCAATTTCGGTATTATTGGCCAGGTGAGCGCGACCAGAGTGAATGACGGCAGGTAGATGCCCAATTCCGCCAGCAGAGCGCCCGGCAGTCCGCCGAGTACAAAACCGAGGAAGGAAGCTGTCGAGGAAAGCGGCCCGGGGGTGACCTGTCCGGCCGCGACGCCGTCTATTGTTTGCTGCAAAGTCAGCCAGCCCAGGCCTTCGACGAATTCTGCATTGAGAAAAGCCAGCAAAACGTACCCGCTGCCGAACAGCAAACTGCCGATCTTGAGAAAAGTGAAGAACATGCGCGCGAGAGTGAACGACACGCTGGCCGCCGCGCTGATCCCAGGCAGCGAGAGCGGTGCAGCGAGGAGCGCCGCTTTCTGGTCCAATCCATCCCGGCCGAACCCGCGGATGAGGACCAGCACTATCCCCGCTCCAAACAGGAGCAGCGCGTTCTCAACGCCCAGCAGGTTCAGCGCGATGACAGCGGCGGTCAGAAGGCCGGTCCACATATCTTTGACCGCTTTTTTTCCCAGGAAAATGAGCGCCTTGAGGATGATGGCGATCACAACCGGTTTGACGGCGTACAGCACCCACTCAACCTGCGGCAGGGCGCCGTAGCGCGTGTATCCCCAGGCGAGCGCGATAATCATCGCCAGCGACGGCAGGATCCAGCTCACTCCGCCCACGATCAGGCCCAGCCAGCCGGCCTGCTTGTAGCTGAGGTAGAACGCCAGCTCCGACGAATTCGGGCCCGGGATGATCTGGGTCGTGCCGATCAGGTCGAGGAACTCCTCATCGCTGACCCATTTGCGGCGTTTGACCACCTGGTCGTGAAACAGGGCTACATGCGCCGCCGGCCCGCCAAACGCGGTCAGCCCCTGCCATAAGAACACATTGGCGACCTCGATCAACCGTGCTTTTTTGTCACTGTCCATACTTTCAATGATACACGCCCGGAAATCCAGGGTAATAAAGATTTGTTAAAGGCGGGTCAGCTTGTCGAAAGCGCCGCATATACCCGCCGCAGGCCTTCATTAACATAATCATCGGACAGCCCGTAGCTGATACGCAGGTAGCTGTCCATACCGAAATGGTCGCCGGGGACAACATAAGTGGAGTAATCCCTGATCAGGCGCTGTACCACTTCGGTGGAATTGACCTGCTGGCGGTAGTGCACAAAACCGATCGCCGCTGCTTCCGGGGGGACCAAACTGAGGGTATCCGCGTGGTCGTCCACCCAGGCGCGCAGATTAGAGAAGCCGCGCCGCACATGCGCCCGCGTGCGCGCCAGGATGTGTTCGCGTACATCCGGCTTGAGGGCATGCGCGCCGAGGCGGTTGGCCAGCATGGTCGGGCAGATGGTGATGTAGTCCTGCCGCGCCCAGAGTGCTTCCGCCATCTCCGGGTTTGAAACCACCCATCCCAGGCGCAGGCCGGGCAGCGCGTAGGCCTTTGACATGCTGCCGATAGCCGCCACGCGTTCATACGTACCCCACATCGAGGGCGTGACTTCGTCCGTGTTGTGCTCCGCACCGGCATAGACCTCATCCGATAGGATCCACGCGCCGCTATTTTCCGCGGCCGCTACGACCGCGTTTCGCTCCTCAGCGGTCATGATATGACCGGTCGGATTGTTCGGGTTGCAGATGGCGATCAGCCGCGTTTTGCTGGTGACGGTGTCATTGAATTTGTCGACGTCAAAGCCCCAGTTGAGGTCCTCTTCAAGCGAGAAAGTGCGCGTTCTGAGTCCATAGTTGTGCGCAATGCCCCAGATCTGCATGTAGTTAGGCAGCATAACGACGATCTCGTCGCCGGGGTCGAGCAGGGAAAGCACAGTGGTGAGGTTGGCCTGGGCCGCCCCGCAGGTGGCGATCACGTCATCCGCTGACGCGCCGTTATATGTCGCCGCGATGCGCGCGCGCAGCAGTTCTTCTCCATTGGTATGAGGATAGTTAAGCTCGACACCCATCAGCTCCTCCATCAGGGTGCTGTCGCCCCCGAGCAGATCCGCGCTCGTCATCGGATGGACACCGCTTTCGGACAGATTATAGTCCACCCGGTGCTCCCAGTGTCCCATTTCCCGTTCAAGCACAAATGGCTGAAAATTCTCTTTCATCTTCTTCGCTCCTATTCGATCGCTGTACCCAATCCCCGCTCTTTGGCTTTACAGAAGGCCAGCCGCGCGATCTGGGTATCCTGCACGCCGACACCGGTCAGGTCGCAGATCGTAATCTGATTCTCATCTTCCCGGCCTGGCTTCAACCCGGCAGTCAGCTCGCCAAGTTCGTCCGCGTCCGCTTCGGTGAGAAGGCCTGCGTCTTTGGCATGGTGCAGTTCGCCCAGCCGGAGGGCCTGGCTTTTCCGGTCGCACACGACCCGGTCTACGGCGCTAAACACATCCGCGTGCACCTCCTGTTTGTCCTCCGAATCGGAGCCCATACAGGTGATGTGCAAGCCCGGATGCAGCCAGTCTTTATTCAGGTAGGGGTGTTTGGAGGGCGTGGTTGTGACGACTGCCCGGCTGGAGCGCACAACCTCTTCCGCGCTGGCCGCCTTGATGACTTCGACGCCAAGCTCTTCTGCCATCTCGCTGACATAAGCATCCACTTGTTCCTCGATAATGCCGTACACCAGCAGACGTTTGAAATCCCGCACCAGCTTCAACCCGCGCGCCTGCCAGCGGGCCTGCATGCCGGAACCGATGATCCCGGCGGTCTCGACCTTTTGCGGGGCGAGGTGGTTCGCGGCTATCGCGCCGGCCAGACCGGTGCGCAGGTCGGTCAGGTAACCGTTATCGAGCAGGACAGCCAGCGGGTTGCCGGTGACAGCGCTGACCAGCACCATCATCCCGCTCCCGGTGGGCAGGCCCAGCTCGCGGTTGCGGTGAAATCCAGCCGCGATCTTGATCGCAAAACTATCCATCCCACGGATATGCGCGCTCTTGACATCCACCTCCCCCTCATGCTCCGCCACATCAATGCGCATGATGGGCGGCAGGACCGCCTCGCCCGCCGCGAGGGCACTGAAGCCCATCGCTATCTCATCATAGGCCTCGCTGTCCATGACAGCACAGGCGCGGATCTCCTTTTCATTCAGCAAAATCACCGGCGATTTCATTTTGCCTCCATATACTTCTTCATGACCTGGTAGATATCCTTCATCGGAACGTTACCCCCGCTGATGACGACAGCTGTATTCTGCCCGGCCTTTTCGACCTTGCCCGCAAGCAGAGCCGACACCCCCACGGCCGCGCCACCCTCAACCACAAGGTGGTGCTCGCTGAGCAGGTGCCACATTCCGCGTGCGATCTCGTCTTCGCTGACCAGCACAGTCTCGTCCACGTATTCCATCACCATCGGCAGCGTATAGCGGTTATCGTGATTCAGTCCACCCGCCAGCGCGTCCGCGAGCGTCGGTTCCTCAACCACATCCACGATCCTGCCCGCCCGTATGCTTTCAACCATGGCCGGCCCGCGCTCCATCGAAACCCCAACCACATGCGCGTCCGGCTTGAGGGTCTTGACAGCAAAAGCGATGCCGGACATCAATCCTCCACCGGAAAGGGGCACAATGACCGTGGCGAGATCCGGCAAATCTTCCAACAGCTCAAGCCCGATGGTGCCCTGCCCGGCGATGATCTCAAGATCGTCAAAGGGATGCACCATCGTCAGGCCCTCTGCGGCCTGGATCTCATCCGCGATGCGCATGGCTTCGTCGGCGTTGGCGCCGGCCAAAACGAGCTCCGCCCCCAGACCGCGGATGGCGTTCTGCTTGTTCTCCGGAACGGTTTCGGGCACACACACCCGGGCGCGGATACCTTCTTTCCCGCACACATACGCGACCGCCCTCCCGTGGTTGCCGCTGGAAACGGTGATGACGCCCCTGCGACGTTCCCCGTCTGACAGGGAGAGGATCTTGTTGGCCGCTCCGCGAATCTTGAACGCGCCCGTTGTCTGCAGGTTTTCCAGTTTGAGGAAAACCCTTCCTTCACCAGCCGCCAGTTCAGGCGCGCTTTTCAGCGGCGTCCTGACCGCCATGCCGGCGATCCGTTCGCGCGCTGTGCGTACATCAGCGAGAGCCAAGGGTATTTTTTTCATAATCCTGATTGTACATGCACTGGCTTTTTTATTGAAATCCTGCAAGAATCCGCGAGTTTGGGTATGATTGGGCAATGTTCGCGGTGATCATATCAGCCATCACGGAGTGGGAAGCGGTTGTCGAGAGATTCGGCGTTGAGCGCTTTGGCACAACGCCCTATGGCGATTACTTCTTTCACGAGCAGGACAGCGAAATTTTCGCTTTCTTTCACGGCGGCTGGGCCAAGACCAACGCGGCCGCATCCGCGCAGTACATCATTGACCGCGTCAATCCGCGGCTGGTGGTCAACCTGGGCACCTGCGGCGGTTTTGCCGGACACGCCGAAAAAGGCGAAATCCTCATCGCGGAAAAAACCCTCATCTACGACATCTACGACCGCATGTTCGACCCGGATATGATCAACGGCGAATTCACCTCCGAAATTGACCTGACGTGGCTCAAAGATATCCCCGGAGCGCCGGCCCGGCGGACGCTGCTCATCTCCGGTGACAGCGACCTTGACCCTGCGCAGGTGAACGCCCTGCACCAGAAATACGGCGCGGTGGCGGGCGACTGGGAATCCGCCGCGATCGCGCATGTGTGCAAGCTGAACAACGTCCCGCTCCTGATCGCCCGCGGCGTGAGCGACCTCGTGAGCGAAGAGGGCGGCGAGGCCTACGATGCTCCGGAAGTATTCGCGCAGGGTGCCAGGAGCGTGATGGCAAACCTGCTGGACCTGCTCCCGCAGTGGGTCGCCATGTTCTGCGAACGTAACTGCGATTAGCCAAATTTCTCACTTAAAAAGAAAAGGGCGGTGGCTTCGTTTTTGCCGACCGCCCCATCCTAATAAGGAGAGAGAGTGATGTATTTATAGCGCGATTTCGCCCCCGGAAGTATTAACGCTTTATTAGTTAATTCTTGAGTTCCTGCCAATTACTCTATAACCGGACAGCAATTAAAAAGAAAAGGGCGGTGGCTTCGTTTTTGCCGACCGCCCCATCCTAATAAGGAGAGAGAGTGACCTATTTATAGCGCGGTTTTGCCCTGGGAAGTATTAACGCTTTATTAGTTTTTATATACAGAATTAGGATTTTTCTTGCAAATTCATTTGTATAATGACAGGGATAAGAGGAGCGGCGATGGACGTATTCACACAATACGGCGGCAGGATCAACTCAATCATTCTGGTACTCATCCTTCTGCTGCTGACCGATATTTCGCGCAGATCCGCGCGCAACCTGTTCAAGCTGGCCGCGCTTGCCATTCTTGTGGCGGCGATGGGGGTCAACTTCTTTCTTGAGAATAAATGGGCTGGCTATGTCCTCTTCGCGGTCGGTATGGTCTTATCCATCGTCAGTTACGTGCAGAAGCGCAAAAAACCGACCAAAGATTGAGCTGAGAAGCGACTAATACCCAACAATCGCTAAACCCATCGTATAATCACGGAAAGTTTTGCAATTAATCCGGCCATCGCCGCGGATGAAGATACGATCACTGCTTTCAGGGCCATACGCGATCTACCTGGGGCTGGTCGGCGTTCTCCTAATTCTGATTTTTCTCATCATTCACAGTTACCTGCTCAGGGATATCGGGGCTGCGTATAAGCGATTCGGCAGAAAGAATCCCCATTACAGCGAAATGAGCACCCGGCAGCTCTTTCACAAGCTGTATGACCCGCACATTTCCAGTATGGAAAGGGCATTTGCCAGAAAAGAGATGCAAGCGCGCGGACCGGAGGGCGAAGCAATTTCCAGGGAGTTCCTCAGCAGTATTGCCCGTGGAAAACGATCCCTGATCGCAGACCTGTGTTTTTTCGCCGCGCAATGGCCGGATTCAACGGCTTATCTGGTCAATCCACTCCTGCAGCTGTTGAAAACAAATATTCCAGTGACCGACGCTGCCAGCCGCCTGCCCATTTTTGACCTGTTCATTTTTTACCTAAATGATCCAGAGGTTGAAAGCGCGCACAAGCAAACCATACTGGATAACCTGCATATGAGGGTCTATCATGTTGAAACCATGCAGTTGTTCATGGAGCCGGTCAAAGAGATGTACAGCCTCCAGACGGGAACGGAATACCGGCCGCGCAAGGCGCTTGAAGTGACCAAAAACACAAAGAGTTTCGCCCGGCTGCTGTACGAGCGCCATCCTTTCCGGCTCGACCCGCCTGAAGACGATCAGGCGCTGGCTAAGATCGTCCGGCGCCACTGGATTGAGACGCAAAAATTGGCCCCCGGTATGGAGGCCAATCCAGATTGATTAGTTTTTATCTTTGCGCTACGGGCAGATAATATCCCCACAGCAGGTCACGCCGTCCACGCAGTAATCGTTGCAATAGCAATCCGGTTCATTTTTGTCCGGCTCGGAGGTAGCGGCAATCGTGATGCACATGCCCGGGTAGCTGGAACCCATCTGCTCAAAACCATATGGGAGGCGGCAGGTGTTGTCCACGAGGGCCAGCCCCTTGATGGGATAATCCTCACTGTCGCTGAAGGGGGAGCCGGCTTCGCTCGGGCCCATCGTGTCGTTGTAGTCAAACTCGACCGGTTTCTTGCCGCTCCGGTCGGCCCATGCGCTCCAGAGGAATTCCTCAGGGTACTGCAGGAGGGCGTTGCTGATCGCGAACTGTACGGCCTGGTTGTCGTCAGGCGAGAGGCGCACAAAGGCGGGGTTCTCGACCGGCTTGAACTCCAGCCGCCGGTCATAGCCGTCCCCGCTGAAATCCTCGTCTGAGATGACCGGCGTCGGCCCGCCCACATCCTCATTCGTGTCAACCAGTCCGAACAGGGCTTTGAAATTCCACTGGGGGGGCGGATTCTCGGTGAAGAAGATCATATCGCCGCGCCCGTCCAGGTCGAGGTCAAACTCGATCCCGTAGCGGCCAGTCAGCGCCCAATCCTGCTCGTTCAACCCGTTCAGGTTGATGGTGAAGTAAAAATACTCATCGTCGTGCCCGAAGTCGACAGTATAGATGTCCAGGTCGGGCCGGTAGATCATCTCCTCGCTGGTGAAGGGGCGTTCATAGAGGTTGTTTAGGAAGTTGTCGCCCGAAAGGACACGCTTCTCTTCGGCGCGCAAACTGGCGTCCGAGTCGGCCAGCGTGCGCTCCGGCTCAGGCGGATCGGCCGGCAGGTCAAGCGGCGGGCGCTTCGGTTTTGGCTTGCGGGTGGGCTTGGGCGGGGCGGGCTCCTCCGGGACGGGGCTTTCTTCCGCCGCGGGCTGATCCACCGCCGGTTCAGCGGGGGGCGCCTCGGGCGCTGGCGCGGCAGCGCAAGCAGCTGTTAGCAAAACCAGCAGGGCCAGTAAACAGGCACCGATAACACGCGTTCGTTTGTTCATCTCTCCTCCTTGGTATCCTTGCGTTTATTATACGGATTTTTAGGGTTGATGTGGATGGGAGAAACTCAAAGCGGCTGGCTTTGGCCAACCGCGAAAGAGGAGATAAAACAGTGAAAAAGAGTTTGTTGCTAGATTTATAGCACAGGGATATTACCCTCAATTTATGGGCATGTTAAAGGTATGTAAAAAGAAATGAAATCCGTCTGGTCATCACGCGTATCAGTGGCAAGGAGGTGTAAACTACCAAGGGGCGCGTTCGTTTGCTCATCTCTCCTCCTTGGAATCCTTGCGTTTATTATACGGATTTGGGATTAACTGAGGTTTTTATATTTCCCAATCATATAATCATAATTGCTTGTTATTCCCAATTTTTCCCAAAATTTTTCTACCCATTCCTTATCAGTATAAGTAAAGTAGGAGTAATGGTAAAAGAATATCGTTCTATTCTTAAAGTATTGGCGGAAATATTTATTAAATAAACGTGATGTATTTGAACCGTCTTTTCCAAACACAATAAACCGGGTTTTATTATCTATATCAATATCTTCCATTTCTATTCTGAAGAAATCAACATTTTGCCTAATCCTATTGTAGGAAATGTCTTTTTCAATATTCGTAGATCTTGCTTTAACATAGTTTTTGAACAAGTCTGTCATGTAAGACCCTCGCAAGAATGTTTCATTACATGCATATTTTAGCTTTCGAGCATGTGAATTATCATGAAAATTTGACCAATTCGGCCAATTTCCAACATTTCTAGAAAAATTTAAAGCGATAAGCACATATTTTGAGTGTAATTGAGCAAAATTATTCTCAATGATCTTTGTATCTTTTGAATCACGATAATCCCAAATTGCCCAACTTGCAATTTGGCCATACTTTTGCGACAGAATATTGAATTTTTCCCTGCTATACATTTATTCTTTGTTAAATCTAAGGAATCTCGGCTGTTTCATAGCGAACTAATTTCCATCTAGACTAAAGGATGTTTTTATTGGGGGCATTCTTAGGGATTTGTACAGATTATTATTTATCAATTCGATAACTTTTTTTGCCGAATATAAATTCTTATTGAAATCCCATTCGGTCTTTGGTCCTTTAGTTAAGTGCGCAACGGCTTTATGTGCACACCTTATAGTATGTGCCAAACATTCAAGATTTTTTGGGCTTCCAACTTCTCCTAAAGAAATTTTTTTCAACCCAAAATCCTCAATCACAACATCGTCTTGTTTTTGTTTTTTCCCGCGTTCAATGATTTCACTATTTTTGGAATTCAACTTAAGTCCTAGAAACTCAAGCATTACTCGTATAAATATTAAGGTTGTTTCATAAATCGGATCGGTAAAAAAATGTATTGAACTTGCATTAATCTTAGTATGCCTATCAACCAGAATTGTAATTTCTTCTGATTCCCCTCCAATCTTTCTTAACTGATCAATCAGAAATATCTCAGATATTCTGTTCAACCGATAAGGGATATGTTCGTGAAGAAAAGAATTACGAATTCGTTCATCCATAAGCGTTCCTTACTAAGCATTTATCCAAATAACTGGATTATTATCTCTGCACCACCACATCATCGAAGGTGAAGACCGCGCTGACGCCCTCTTTCGCGCTCACGACGATTTGGATATCCTCCCCAGCCAGGGTCGCCCCGCGGAAATCGTTAACGAGCACGTCGTTGACGGTGAAGTAGAAGTCCTGGCCGACCGCCTCGATGCGGAGCGTGTTCGGCTCGCCCATGCGGATCGCGCTGGCGGTTCGCTGGGTGATGATCGGCGTCCAAACGTTGTTCTCAAAGATCTCAAAGAGGTACTCGCCGGTGTTGGTGAGGGTGAAGAGGAAGAAGTCCTCCCCGTTCCCGCGGAAGGCCACGCCCCAGGAGGCGTTGTCAAAGGCCGTGTCGATAGTGCCGGTCACAGACAGGGCAAAGTCACGTTCTTTGGCCACATCAAACCAGGTGAGCGCGCTCTGCTGGAACGCGGCGAAACCCTTGGCGGTGTAATCCACCCGGAAGGCGCCATCCGCGATCTCGCTCGTGTAGGCCGCATAGGGGTTGTCCTGCGTTTCGACCTGCCAATTGCCGGGATCGCCCTCGAAGGTCTCGCACAGCACCACCTCCCAGTTGGCCGGGGCCGGCAGGGGCAGGTCGCAGGGGACGCCCTGCGGACCGGTCTCGACCGCGGGCAGGGTCTCTTCCGCGACCGGGGGCGTTTCGGTCGGCGCGGGTTCCGCCGTTGGCGCTTCACCTTCGCCGCAGGCGGTGAGCAGGAGCGCACTCAATATGGCAATAGAAAGAAATTTCTTCATCCCTTAGATTATAGATTCCCTCGCGGGCGCGGTCAAACTCTTCTCACTGCCCGATCGCGGCCAGTTTCTCCGCTATGCGCGCCTTCAGGGCATCCGCCTCCGCCGGATCGTCCTGCACCGTTTTCTTCCACAGGGCAAAGACAAGATCAGCGACAGAGACGCCGGCGTTAGCGTAGGCGTCTCTTTCTATTTCCTGGTCGGTCTGGCCGGGGTCGTGTGCTTCAATGATCCCCTGGGCTGTGCGCTTTTCAGCGGCTGTGAGATCCCTGGAATATTCGATCCTGCCGGTGGAAGAAACAGAAGCGACTGGCAGGTTTGCAGCTGCCAGTTCGCGATGAAGTTTTTTTGCGTAGTAGATGTTTTCAGCCATTTTCAAACTCCTTATGCAAATATATATCCGACAGCCCCTGACCACATGAAGACACCTTTTCCGGCATCGCCGTAGAATGTGGCCGTGCCTCCGGCCGTGAATTCAGTCACCTGGAGATAATGATAGCCGACCCCAGGAAAATCACAGTACATGGCATGCAGAGCGACCGGATCACCCGCGCTTTGATAGCGGATACCCTGAATGACCGAGGCGTCAGCGTGGGTGTTGGTAGCGTCCAGGGCGATACCTATGGACATGGCGTTGTTGGAGGTGTCATTCTCCGCAAATACGGCCGCGTGCATGTACACGGCCGCATCGTTGACACCGACCACAAATTCAAAGCGGTTGTCAGTGGCATTGTTCAAAGGCCGCGCGGTGGAGGCCGTGGAGTAGGTCCAGGAATCTGTCTCCTCGATGAACTTCATCGGCCGGTTTGAGCGGTTGTAGTAGTTGAAGACAAAACGCTTGGCCTCTGTGTCCTCCGCGGTGCCCGCGCCGGAGGTGCGAACCGTGCCGAGATAGCGGTATTCCGGGGATCCGGACTTGACAAAAACGCCATCCTGGCGGGTGATGTTCGTTGCCCGCAGGGTGTCGTTGGCCCATTCGGTGTAGGCCAGGGTGAGTGATCCGGCATTGTTGTAGATCCAAACATCAAAGTTAGTGTCAGTGGCTATGCCGGAAATATCGAGGGAAAGTTCTGTGAAAGAATAAACCCGCCATCCGTGATCGTTGACATACAGCGAAATGCGGTTGCCTTTCATGGGTGTGAAGTAGACCGTTGCTGAGGCGGCCACGTCCGTGACCGGCACAGGCACGCCGGTTGACAAAGTCAAACGGCCATCGCAAACATGCGATTCCAGCATGTAGAGAAGATCTTTTATATCGTCTGCCTTTTCTGTGCGGACAGAATCTTTAACGATCTTCAAGCCGTCCCAGTAGAAACGGCCGATCCTGCGCTGGTTGGCCAGCTCCGTGCTGGATGTAGAGATTGAAAGTGTGAAAGTGGTTGCGCTGTCTGCCCGGTTTGCAAAGACATAATAAGCGGCCGCCCCGCCCGAGGGAGCATCGCCGGCGTCGAGGTCGACATTCGCGACGGCCTGCACCAGGTAGCCATCGACCATGAGAGAGACCGGGGCGG
>Ga0180436_10002919_pt1 | contig 15913 bp, 6 predicted proteins | sample SS_ome_2_FD_132434 | JGI IMG/M metagenome (GOLD analysis project Ga0180436, IMG submission 132434) | Hypersaline lake sediment archaeal communities from the Salton Sea, California, USA - SS_3_S_2 metaG | ecosystem: Environmental > Aquatic > Non-marine Saline and Alkaline > Hypersaline > Sediment...
ACGTCAGCGGCGACGTTCGCCTACGAGAAGCTGAACTGGATGAACGGCGTCTACATCCGGGAGCTCTCGGAGGCGGAGCTGGTCGAGCGGCTGCTGCCGTTCTGGCAGCGGGCGGGCCTGGTGCCGGAGCCGTGTCCTGAGGAGATGCGTCCGCGGCTGCGGTTGGCGGCCTCACTGGTGCAGGAACGGCTCAAGGTGCTGCGGGATGTCATCGAGTGGACGGACTTCATGTTCACGGAGATCGAGCCGCCGCCCATGGAACGGCTGGTGCCCAAGGGGCTGAGCGGAGCGGAGAGCGCCGAGATGCTCCAGGGTGCGCGGGACTTGCTTGCGAAGATCGAGCCCTTCGAGCCGAATGCCATCGAGCCGCCGCTGCGGGACCTGACGGATCCGCTGGGGGTGAGCGTGGGCCAGCTCCTGGGCACGCTGCGCTGGGCGACGACGAACAAGAAGGCCACGCCGCCGCTTTTCGGCACGCTGGCGGCCATCGGGCGGGAGCAGGTGCTGGCCCGCCTCGACTCGGCGATCGAGCGTTTGAGGAGCGAAGCCTAGGCGTCAGCGAACAAGGAAGGCTGTGAGACTTACCCAGTCCCTGAAGCAGAGGCCCACGGTGTCGCCGCAGCTGGTGCTGGCGAACCAGCTGCTCCAGTTCACGGCGCTGGAGCTGGAGCAGGCCGTTGCTCAGGAGCTGGCCGAGAATCCCGCGCTGGAGCTGCGGCAGGTGGAGCGGTGCCCCGTGTGCGGCGCGGATATGGAGGATGGGCGCTGCCCGGCCTGCCGCGAGGATAGGGCGCTGCGGGATGACCCGTGGCTCGATCGGTCCGAAAAGCCCATCGACTTCGACGAGTATGCCGACTTCTCCGACTACGCCGAGTACGCCCCGCGCCCTCCGTCCCCGGGGAACGGCGCCTCGGATGGCTGGGACGACCCGATGTCGAGACTGCCCTCCACGACCTCGCTTGAGGAGCATCTCCTGGCCCAGGCGCGGCTCCAGCTGGCGCCGACTGACGTCGCTGCAGCGCGTCATCTGATCGGGTCTCTGGATGAGCGGGGGTTTCTCTCGATGGACCTGGACGTGCTGGCGGACGACGTGGGCGCGGAGCGGGCGCACATTGAGGAGGTCCTGGCGGTCGTCCAGTCCCTGGAGCCCGCCGGGATCGGGGCCCGGGATGCGCGGGAGTGTCTCTTGATCCAGCTCCGGGATGTTTCCGGGGCCTCTCGCGAACGGGCCGTTGCGGAGCGGCTGGTCCGCGATCAGTGGGACGGGCTGGGCCGCTCATCGCTCTCGAACCTCGCGGACGAGGCGGAAGCCTCGGTCGACGAGGTGCGGGGCGCGCTCCGATTCGTTAGAGAGAACTTGAACCCCTTCCCCGCCCACGCATGCTGGGCCCAAGAGAGACGTGGGCCGTCCCCGGACAAGGCGGTCTGCCCCGAACCAGATGTGATCATCGGGGAGGACGACTCGGCCCCGGATGGGTATCGAATCGAGCTGCCGAAGGCCGGGCGATACCGCTTCCGCATCTGCCGGGCGACCGGGGAGAGCGCTGGGCCCGGGCGAAATGGCGAGGGGGCGTGGAAGGAATGGGACGCTCTGTGCGGTCGGGCCCGTCTGTTTGCGAGGAGTATCCAGCAGCGGTGGGAGACGCTGTACACACTGATGCGCTGCCTGGTGGGGGTTCAGCGCGATTTCCTGGAGCGCGGCGAGCGCGGACTCAAACCCCTGACGCGGGCTGAGGTGGCGGAGATGATAGACGTTCACGAGTCGACGGTGAGCCGAGCCGTGGCAGGGAAGTACGTGGAGCTGCCCGGTCGGCGGATCGTGCCCCTGGAGACCTTCTTCGACAGCGCCGCGCCGCTGAAGTGTATGATCCGGGAGCTGATTGAGCACGAGGAAAGCTCGCTGAGCGACCAGGCGATTGCGGAGAGGCTGGCTGAGAAGGGGTACGACGTGGCCCGCCGGACCGTCGCCAAGTATAGGAACGCGTTGAACATCCTTCCCTCATCGCTGCGGGACCGCGACAGGGAACTTCGAGCGTAGCCGCAAGAGAACAGGGAGGGAGGCCCTCGCCGCGATGCCTGATCTCCGGGCGTGTGTGCAGTCGAGGACGACTGGGCGACCTGTGGACCGCGGCCAGGGTGGTCGTTTGGTGTTCACGCTGACGCGTTCCGCAGAGCAGCGGGCCCGGTGGCGTGGCCCGTAGCCTCCCGCCTTCGACTGAGGAAAAATCCTTGGATGCCAAGAAGCTTGTCCTTGCCTATGCGGCTCTGGTTTTGGCGTCCCTTGTCCTGGCCCTAGGCCTGTCAGGCTGTCAGGCCGTCCCCCCAGACGACCCCTCCAGACCCTCAGGAAGGACCCTGTACGTCTCCAGCAGCAATGGCTGCGGCGGTGAGCGACCCTGCTACACCGCCCTTCAGGATGCGTTGGACGCTGCCGGTGCGGGCGACGTGATCAAGGTGGCCGGCGGGGTCTACGTGTCATCGTCGGACCAGGTGATCAAGATCGATCAATCGGTGCACCTGATCGGTGGGTATCCCCCGGAGGACTGGACCCAGCCAGACTCGGAGGCCTATTCGGTCATCGTCGATGCCGAGCAGATCCCGGGGCGGCGGGCCGTGGTCGTCGAGGGCAGCGAGGGTATGGCGGTTACGCTGGAGGGGCTGCGCATCATGCGCGGCGGCGTAGAGGTGGAGCGAGGAGGCTGCGTCTACGTGGGGGGCGGGAGCGTGGTGCTCGCGGGGAGTGTGATCGAGGATTGCCGCGCCGATGCGCGCGGTGGCGGGGTGTTCGTGAGGGACGGCTCGGTCCGTCTGACCGGCAACGTCTTCCGCGGTAATGCGGCGCAGTACGGCGGCGCCCTGTACGTGGAGGGCGGAAGCGTGACGCTGGAGAGGAACCAGGTGTTCAGCAGCGAGGCCCCGCCGTTGGGCGGCGCGATCGGCATCTCGGGCGGGGCGGTGACGGGGTTCAATAACGTGGTGGCGGAGAACGCGCTGGCGGGGGCGGGTGTCTATCTCTCGGGTGGGACGTTGGAGGCAAGCCACTGGACGCTGGTCGACAACGGGCGGTACGGGGTGATCGTGGACCTGGGCATCGAGATCGACAGCGGGTCGGCCACGGTTCACGACAGTATCGTGGCCTCGCACCAGGCGGGGTTCTGCGGATCGGGCGCCGTGGGGCGGCAGACGCTTTTCCATGACGTGGTCAATCCGTGCATCGCGGGGGCGTCCTGTGTGAACAATCTATTCGGGGATCCGAAGTTTCGGAATCCGTTCGCGAGCGATTATCACATCACGACCGGGTCCGCGGCGGTGGATCGGGCTTACAGCGTGGACGTGGCTGAAGATGTGGATGAGGGGCGGAGGCCGGTGGGGGCCGCGCCGGATCTGGGGGCGGATGAGTTGGAGCCGCACATGGTGTATCTGCCGATGGTGGCCCGGGGGGTGGGGCGGTAGGGAGGGAGCTGGGCAAGGAATGGGAAGCGAATCGACGAATGGGCGCTGAGGGTTGCGCTTCATCTGTGCCGAAGGTGGAAGCCGTATCACGAATGGACGAATGGCACGACTACTCTTGTCCATGGGGGCATAGGGCTGGTGGTCCGGGGGCAGGCGCGGGATCTGGGCTCCGGGTCACCTGGCCGAGATCACGATCCCTTTTTGAGCGTGTGTAGTTGTTGGGCGGGTGTAGTTCTTGACGGTGCGTGCTTCTTGAGGGTGTGTGGTTCTTAAGCGAGTGTGGTTTCTGGGGTGTGCGGTTTCTGGGCGTGCGTTGTCTCGGGTTGTCTCTTGGCGTTGGTGGTGGTGGTTGAGCGTGTGCTGTGACTGAAGGACCCCATGCGGCTTGTACCCTGGCGGGCGGCATTTGACATTCTGCGGAAGTTTCACTATAACTCCTTGGCGCAGGGGCGATCGACTGGGGCCGTGACGCAGAAGGAGTTGAGCTATGACAGCTACCGTCTTGACCATTGACGACGATGATATGATTCGCGGTTTCTTCGGCGATATGCTGGAGGATGAGGGCTACGAGGTCCTGATGGCAGCCACAGGGGCCGAGGGCGAGGAGATTCTGCGGAAGAGCCCGGTGGACGTCGTCTTGCTCGATCTGTGCCTGCCCGATGTGGACGGTATCACCATCCTGCGCCGGATCAAGCGTCAGGACCTGAATGTGCACGTGATCATGCTGACGGCTCACAGCGACGTATCGACGGCAGTCGAGGCGATGAAGCTGGGGGCGTACGACTACATCGACAAACCATCCGACACGTCCAAGCTGAAGCTCGTCATCAAACGGGCCCTTCGGGAGCTGGCCCTGCAGCGGGAGATTGAGCGCCTGCGGGAGAAGGCCGGCGGCTATGGGGGAGGTTGGATCGTCGGCGAGAACGAGCAGATGCAGCGGGTGGCCGAGCTGGTGGAGAAGGTGGCCAAGGGGAAGGCCACGGTGCTGCTCCAGGGTGAGAGCGGGACGGGCAAGGAGGTGGTGGCTCGGGCCATCCACGCTCAGAGCCCGCGGGCGGAGAAGCCCTTCCGGCCGATCAACTGTGCGGCTATTCCCGATGATCTACTCGAGAGTGAGCTCTTCGGGCACGAGGAGGGCGCCTTCACCGGGGCGAGGAAGCGGAAGAAGGGGATGTTGGAGGTGGCGGATGAGGGGACGGTCTTCCTCGACGAGATCGGTGAGATGCCGCCGAAGATGCAGGCGAAGATGCTCCGTGTTCTGGAGACGCAGAAGCTCCGCCGCGTGGGTGGGACGAGGGATGTGGAAATCGACGTGCGCTTCATCGCGGCGTCCAACCGGGATCTGAAGAAGGCGATAGACGACGGCCTCTTCCGGGAGGACCTCTTCTACCGCCTGAGCGTGATGCCGATCCAACTGCCGCCGCTGCGGGAGCGGATGGAGGACCTGGAGCTCTTTGTGGCGGCCTTCCTCGATGAGTTTAACCAGGCGATGGGGCGCTCGGTGGAGAGGGTCGACTCGGAGACGTACCGCGTGATGCGGCAGTACGATTGGCCAGGGAACATCCGCGAGCTTCGGAACGTGATTGAGCGGGCAATGCTTCTTTGCGAGGGCGACGAGATTCGACCGGCGCAGCTTCCGGCCGAGCTGGGCGCGGTGGATCTGGGGCCGGGGACGGCCGAGGTGGTCGAACCTGAAGAGGAGTTGCCCTCCAAGGGCCTGGACCTGAAGGGCGTGGTGACGGAGCTGGAGCGCCACTATATCGAGAAGGCGATGGAGCGCACCTCCGGGAACCAGACGGAGGCGGCCAAGCTCCTCTCCATCTCCCGCGATCAACTCCGCTACCGGCTCGAGAAATACGACCTCGACTGACCCAGAGGAGGTCGTCCAAACTGGGTAGTTTTCCCCACACTGGGTAAAATCGCCCGAAGCCCCCACCGGTTGGGAAACGGTGGGGGCTTTTTTTTGCCTCATTGCGCCCAGCCCGCAGCCCCTTCCGCAGCCGAATCGTTTCGAATCCACGGATCCGCCGCCCACTCCGGCGCTCAGTTCCTCAAGGCCAGGAGTTGCTTTGACGTTTGATTGGCTCCTCATCCGGACGCCATGCTGATTGGAGCATCCGCGACTGATCCTGCCGAAGACTGGATGCGCTACCCATATGTAGCGGTTACGGCTGCAGCTTACGCCACATCTGGGGTTCTGTCCCATCTTCCGTCCACACCGGCGCCTGCCAGTGTACATCCACACGCAAAGATCTCCAGCGGTCCGCGCTTGAGTAGCCCCCTCAGCGTCCCCGACACTTTGGTCCGCGGGATGAATGGACCGAAAGCCAGCTCGATTTCCTACAGATGTCGCGCGAAATCGAGGGGCTTGGCACGAATCTTGCAACATATTAGGGTGAGTCGACGGACGTACTGGTTTCTCAGGCTTTGACACAGGGGTTTGATATGGATTTTGTGATGTGGGTGGGCTGGAACAACCTGGTCTTCATCGAGCCGACGATGGTCGAGCTGGGGCTGCTGGCGCTGTACGGGGCCGCTGCCGCCGCACTGTTGATCCGCTGCCGCGGCGAGCTCGCCGAGGTTGTCCGATCCAGGCGGAAGGCGCTGGCGTTGATCGGCTTGATGCTCCTGTCGTTTGCCACGACCAGGTTGCTGGCCGTACGCTTCCCAACCCTCCGTCTGCCGCCGCTGCCCGACGTACCCTTGAACCCGACCGTGCCCTTCAGTGCTCTATTCGCGCTCTGGCCCGCGGTCGCGGCGGGACTCTGGCTGGGAGCCGGGCCCGGCCTGTTGGTAGGCGCTGCCACGGGCCTCGCGCGAGCCGGCACGGTCACCGGTGGCGTCACGGACCCCCTTATCACGGCGCTCTTCTCCTATGCGCTGGCTGCCCTGGTGCGGCAACGGTATCGGGGTTGGGTTGAAGGACTGGCACGGCAACCTCTGGCCGCGGCCGTGATGGCCACGGCGTTGGCTGGGGCGCTGCTTTTTGTTTCCGCGTGGGCGCGGGTGGTAGACTCGGGCCTGGCTGGGTTCGACTACGCGCTGCAGTACGCGCGGGTGCGGACGGTGTCGCTCCTCCTGGAGGCGCTCCTGGCCGGCCTGGCGGCTCAGGCGTTGCCGGTCGCGCGGCCCATTCGATACGCTGGGGCGAAGGGCAATCGGGTCTCCCCCCTACGGCGGAGCCTGAGCCGCAAGCTGTTGATTGTGCTGGTGCCCCTGGTGATCATGATGACCTTTGGGCTGCTCTATGCGGTGACGACGATCACCCTGCGGGAGGCGCGGGCGGAGGCGGAACGGGATCTGGCGAGGGATGCGAGCCGTGCGGGAGAGGCTATCCCGGATTTCATCTATACCGGTCAGGGACTCCTGGCCGAGTTTGTTGAGGACGAGCGGCTTTCGGATGCCGCCTCCAATGATCTGGAGGGGCTGCTTGAGAGCGACCTGCGAATCGGCGCATTCTTCGATCATCTGATGCTCTTCGGCAGGGATGGCCAGCTGGTGTCTATGTACCCCCCGACACCAGCAGGCGATCCGGTGTTGACGGCTCAGGAAGAGGCGCTGCTGACGCGGGTTCTGCAGGACGGCGCCCCCCAGATCAGCTCCGGTCAACAATCTCATCGGGACGAGGCCCTGCTTTCGTTCCTTATGCCGACGCCGGAGGACTCGGGCTTTGGCTGCCTGTTGGGCAGGACACACCTGCAGGCGAATCCCACGATGGATCGGATCTTGACCGGTCTCCAATGGACGGAGGGTAAGGGGGAGGGCTTCGTGGTAGACGCCAGCGGTCGCATCGTTGCTCATCCGGATCCGGGACTGGTCCTCTCGGAGTGGAAGCGTGGGCAATATGAGGGCTGCATTGCGGAGGTCGGACCGGACGGCGTGACGTGCGAGGGGCGACACCCGGTGAGGAACTCCCGGGAGCTGGTTCACTACGTGCCGGCGGAGGGGTATCCGTGGGCCGTGGTGGTGCGGCTCCCCTACGAGGTGGTGCTGGAGCAGGCCCGGGCGGTTGCAGTGCCCTCCTGGCGCTCCTGGGGGTGTTCGGCGGCGTGCTGGTGATTGCCGCGGTGCTGTTGGTGGCACGGATGACCGAACCGCTGAAGCGGCTGGCAGACGGAGCGGAGCGGATCGCCACCGGGACGCTCAGTGAGCCCATCAAAGTAGGCGGGGCGGACGAAGTGGGCCGACTCGGCCTGACGTTCGAGGATATGCGAGCGAGGCTTCAGGGACGAATGAGCGATCTCTCCCTGCTCCTCGAGGTCAGCCAGGCGGTCTCCTCCACCCTGGATCTGGCGACTGGTCTCTCCTTCGTCCTCGAAGGGGCGCTGAGGGCGACGGGGGCGGACGTGGCGCGGGCCGTGCTGGTGGGAGACGGCGGCCTGGGGCGCAGGGCGGTCTCTCGCGGCGGGTGCTGCATCGACGGCGCAGGGCCGGTGGAACGAGCGCTGATCCGCGAGGTCGTGGAGAGCCGCCGTCCCCTCGTGCTGCCGGATCTGAGGAGTGTCAAGGCGATCGCCGGTTCGAAGAGCACGCAGGGGACGATCGAGGCAGCGGTGGCCATGCCGGTCTGCACACAGGATCGCGTGTTGGCGGTGATATGGATCGGGTACGCGTCCGCGCACAGCTTCGAGAAGTCGAAGCTCGATTTCCTGGCTATGCTCACCAGCCAGGTGGCGGTCCTGGTGGAGAACGCACGGCTCTTCCAGGCCGTCGAGGGGGAGCGGACGCGCCTGGCCGCGATCCTGGAGAGCGTCTCGGACGTGGTGTTGGTGACCGATCGTCAGGGGCAGCTGCTCTTGGTGAACTCGGCCGCCGAGCGCGAGTTGGGGATCCAGGCCGAGGAGGTGCTGGGGCGGCCCATTGAAGAGGTGGGGCTTCCGGCCGAGGTCGTGGGTGCCGTCGCCGAACCCTCGTCGACGGAGAGCCCGCCGAAGGAGCTCTTCCTACCGAAGGGCCGGGTGCTGTACGCAGATGTGTCGGTGATCGAGACCGCGAGTGGGGATGAGCTCGGAAGGGTGGCGGTGATGCGCGACATCACGCGCTTCAAGGAGCTGGATGAGATGAAGTCTGAGTTCCTGGCCACCGTCTCCCACGATCTCCGGGCGCCCCTTACGTTCATGCGCGGTTACACCCAGCGGTTGGACGTCGTCGGGGAGCTGAATGAGAAGCAGCAGAGCTACGTCAAGAACATCCTCCAGGGTGTGGAGCGGATTGACAACCTAGTGCTCGACCTGCTGGATCTGAGCCGGATCGAGGCAGGCCTGGGGATGCAAGAGAGTCCCTGCAACCTGGGCGTGCTGGTGGCGGAGGCAGTCTCCAGCTTGCGGCCCAGGGCGACAGAGAAAGGAGTTTCGCTCCAGATTCATCCCCCTCTGGAGGCGTCGAACGGGGGGAACGAGGCCCTGGTTTCGGGCGACAGGACCCTCCTGCGGCAAGTGTTCATCAACCTCCTGGACAATGCCATCAAGTACACGCCCCAAGGGGGGAAGGTGGCGGCTGGGCTGTCTATTGAAGGGGAGAACGGACAGAGTAGGGCGACGGTCCGGGTGGCGGACACGGGTATCGGTATCGCCCCGGACGAGCAAGTACGGCTGTTTGAGAAGTTCTACCGGACGAAGCGCGGCAATCGATCGGGTGCGGCGGGCACGGGTCTCGGTCTGGCGATTGTGAAATCAGTTGTGGAGCGACACCAGGGCAAGGTCTGGGTGGAGAGCAAGCCCGACAAGGGAAGTGCGTTCTACGTGACGCTTCCCCTGGCCAACGGTGTCTCGCTCAGCACAAAGAGCAGGCGCAAGGCGGCGGTCCCCGCCTAGGGGAACCGGTACTGATCTCGGGCGATGGCCCTGACGAAAGGACAAGGATGATCATGATTGAAACGATTCAAGCTGTTATGGCGGCGTGTGTCTTCATAGTCGGTCTAGGTTCCTGTCTGGCGGGGTTGTGGATGATCCTCTCGAGGCAGTATCAGAAGGTTCTGAAGAGTATCTCGGCTCAGTCGGCCAAGGTCTCCAGCAAGGCCGTCACAGAAGCAGGGCTGGCTCCGCTGATCCAGGCGATGTCCGGTCTGGTCACGGCCATCGACAAGCTGGTTCGCACCTCGATTGGGGTGGGCGTATTCCTCTGCCTCGCAGGGGTGGTTCTGTGCGTTGCGGCTTTCTGGATGCTTTCGACGCTGTAGGGGGGATTTGATGATGAGTTTAGAGGGGCAAGAGAGTCGGGTCGGGCATCACCACGGACTGGCTGTTGCTCACCTTCGTTCAGGAGATGACACGGAGGCGAGAGCTGAGCTGCAGAGTGCACTTCGCGAGGCGGACCGGTTGTATGCGCATATCTCCTGTCAGCTCGGGCAGGTGCTGCAGAGCCAGGAGCGGTATGAGAAAGCACTGGCCGCCTTTGAGGGTGGCCTAGCTCGGGTGCCGGACGAGGGCGTGTGTTTGTACGAGTCCGGGGTCACCCTGAATCGCCTGGGCCGGCACGAGGAGGCCCTGGAGAAGCTGGAGCGGGCGCTCGAGCACGATCTCGACCACGCCGCGGTCTATCAGGAGATCGGGCGAGCCTACCGGAAGCGCGGGTGGTACAGCGAAGCTTTGCATGCCCTGCAGGAGGCCACGGACCGGGACGACGAGCGGGCCTCGCTCCATCGGGACACCGCCGTGGTCCTGGGGGCCCTGGGGCAGCAGGAGCGGGCCATCGATCATCTTCACAAGGCGCTCGATCTCTTGCCCCAGGAGGCGAGTGAGGCTCCTATGGTGGTGGGCAAGAGCCGCTCCCGCAAGAACGGACGCGGGAACGGGGGGCAAGCAAGCCCCGCGACCAAGGAAGCAGCTTGGCGGTACGAACTGGGCGACCTCTACCAGGAGGCCGGAAGGGTCGAGGAAGCCGCGGCGGTCTACCGCGAGGCGATCGCCCTGGAGCCGGCGCACCCCGCATACAACCATAGCCTGGGAGCGGCATGTGCGGAACTCGAGCAGCACGGTGAGGCGGTGCGCTATCTCCGCCGGGCCGTGGAGCTCTCTCCCAACCAGGCAGATTGGCACGCGGATCTGGCGGAGGCCCTCAGTGCCATGGAGAATTGGAGGCTGGCGCTGAAGGAGTATGAGCGGGCGATCGAGATCGATGACGAGGAGGCGGCCTACCACTACGGCGCTGGGCGAACTCTCTACCAACTGGGGGAGCACAGCACCGCTGCGGAGGCTCTGGAGAAGGCGAAGGCGCTGGCGCCCAGTCACGCCGCCACGCACCATCAGATCGGCTTGATCCACGAGTCCAAGGGGCGCTGGGAGGAGGCGTTGGATGCCTACCGCCTGGCCTGCGCTCTGGCGCCGGACCGCTCCTCCTACTATCGAGACCTGGGCGCGGCGTACGGTCGTCTGCGCAAGCAGGATCGGGCGCTCAAGACGCTACAGAAGGCCGCCTATCTCGACGAATCCGAGGCGCCGAAGCCGGAGCGCCTCCAGGTGATCTACGGTGAGCAGGGGACGGTCTATGAAGACCTGGAGGCCTACGACGAGGCGCTGCAGGCCTACGGGCGGGCAGTCGAGGCGGAGCCGAAGACCGGGGGGGTCTATCGATTCCGGGCCGGCGTGGTCTGTCAGCGGCTCGGGCGTCACGACGAGGCACTGGAGTTGTTCCGTGAGGCCTGCGAGCGGCTGCCCCGCGATCCGAAAGCCCATTATCATCTGGGCCGCACGTACGACGCGCTCGGTAGGGCTGACGAGGCGCTGGGCGCCTACCGGAAGGCGGCCAATCTAGCCCCGCGGGAGCCGGTCTACCGGCTCGAGTTGGGTCGAGCGGCGCACGGCCTGGGGCGGTTGAACGAGGCAGAGACCGAGACGTGGCGCGCGCTCCAGTTGAATCACGATGACCCGGCGATCCGGGCGCAGCTAGGCGCCATCGCCGAGGCGAAAGGGAACCTCGATGAGGCCTTGAGCCAGTACCAGCGGGCGGCCGAACTCGAACCCAAGCGCGCGCAGTACCAGAAGAAGCTGGCCGAGCTGCACGGCAGGAAGGGCCAGCGGGACGAGGCGAAGCGGGCGCTGGAAAATGGCCTTCGCACGGATCCCCAGGATGCCGACTTGTACAACGAACTGGGGCAGCTCGACTGGGAGAATGGGGAACACGAGAAAGCGCTGGAGATGTTCGACCGAGCTGTCGATCTTCGTCCCGAGGAGGCGCGCTACCACCTGAACCGGGCGGCCCTGTGGAAGGAGATGGGACGGGTCGACGAGGCCGTCAGGGGTCTGCAGAAGACGATCCAGCTGGACGAGGAGTCGGCCGAGGCCTACCACCAGTTGGGTTCGGTGCTGGCACTACAAGGGAGGAAGGACGAGGCGCTGAGGGCATACCGAACGGCTCTGGAGTTGTCGCCGGAGAGCCCGGTGACCTACTTTGACTACGGTCGGTACTCCCAGCGTCTGGGCGACCCCGTCGAGGCGATCAGTGCCCTCAAGCATGCCCAGAGTCTGGCGGAGGATGGGCAGAAGGCGGCTTGGCCGGAGGTCCACTACGCGCTGGGACAGGCCTATGAGGCGAAGGGCGACCTGAGGGCAGCCCTGCAGAGCTACGGCCGGGCGGCCGAGCTGGCGCCCCAGGACGTCTCTTACGGCCGGGCCATCGGGAGGGCGTATCGGGGCCTGGGCAGGATCGACGACGCTATTGCCCAGCTGGAGGAGGCTGTGTCCGTCGCTCCAGAGGACGCCTCCCTGCGAGCGGAGCTCGCTGATACCTTCGCGGGGAAGGGGTGGCTGTTAGAGGCACTGGATCAGTATCAGAACGCAGTCCGTCTGGCGCCCGACAACGTCGGGTATCACCGGCAGGTCGGCACGACCCTGCGCGAGCTGGGTGAGTACGAGCAGGCTATCGAGGCGCTGGAGGAGGCGGTGGCGGTGGATCCTGAGGAGCCTCGGGTCCACTACGAGCTGGGCCGGACGTACTCGTGCATGGGAAGGGAGTACGAGGCCGTGGCTGAGTATAGGAAGGCCGCGGAACTCGCTGACGACGAGCCTGTTTACCACCTCCACCTGGCCGAGGCGCTGCGCGGCGTGGGGGAGATCGATGAGGCCGTAGACGCTCTTTACACCGCCATCGAGTTGGACCCGCAGGATGCTCAAGCCCACTACCGGTTGGGCCTCCTGTTGGACCAGGAGGGCGACTGTGAGGGCGCCCTGGAGGCCTACCGCGAGGCTGCCGCCATCGACCCGGACGACGCCGAGTACGTCCGACGGATTGGGGCCGCACTCTGCAACCTGGATGACTACGAGCAGGCGACCGATGTGCTGCGGGAGGCGGTGAATCTCGACCCGAGGGAGGCCGATGGGTACGGATTGTTGGGTGAAGCCTCGGCCGGGGCGGGGTACGATGAGGATGCGCTTGATGCTTATCAGAAGGCCATCGCCCTGGCGCCGCAGGCAGCAGCTTACCACCGAGACTTGGGCTGCCTCCTGGCCGACCTGGGGGACGAGGGACGGGCGATCGAATGCCTCCAGAAGGCTGTCTCCCTGGACGACTCGGACGTGGAGGCTTATGAGGCGCTGGGGGAGATCTGGGAGGCCGCGGGCGACCTCGAGGAGGCGCTGGCCGAGTACCGCCGCGCCGCCGATCTGGCGTTCGAAGCGGCCAAGCACCGCAGAGCCTGCGGGCGGGTGCTGCGCAAGCTGGGGCGTTTTGAAGAAGCTGCCGAGGCCATGCAGAAGGCGCTCACCGCGGACCCGGGCGATGCGGCGTCACACTTCGAGCTGGGGACGGTCCACGAGGCCCGAGGTCAGTATCCGTCGGCCCGTGCTCAGTACGAGAACGCTGTGGCACTGGATTCGGAGTGTGCGGAGTATCGGGTGCGCCTCGGGACGATCTGGCGGAAGATTGGGCTCCAGGCACGGATGCTGGAGGAAGCAGGGCTATCTCCTGAGTCGGCCTGGGGCCAGGGGGCGAGCCCGGCGGGGTGCAATGAGGGGATTGCGTCTCTCGAGAGGGCCGTAGACCTGGGCCAGGCGTCGCCTGCTATTGACGCTGAGCTGGGGACGCTGCTCCTGCTGCGCGGCCGGTTGGACGAGGCCATGCCGCGACTGCGCGGAGCGATCGAGGCGGCACCCGAGGTCGCTTTCCACCACCGGATCCTGGGTAGGGCCTATCGAATGGCCGAGGACCATGAGAGCAGCTTGAGGGAGCTACGGGTTGCAGAGAGTCTCGATCCGGAGTCGCCAGGCACGCAGTATGAGTTGGCCCTGACCCTGGAGGATCTGCGGGATCGGGGCGGGACGGAGAAGGCGTGCTCGTCGCAAGACGTGCTGGACGCCCTGCGCTCCGCCCTGCGCCTGGATCCTTCGTCGGCGGTCTACAACTACGCTTTGGGTAAGAGGCTGTTCGAGGACGGACGCTGCGATGCGGCACAGGAGGCGCTGGAGCGCGCAGTGGAGCTACGGCTCGACGCGGCGCCCTGGCACGGGATGCTGGGCGACGTCTATGCCGCACAAAGTCGGCACGATCTGGCGTTGGAGCAGTATGCCCGGGCCTTGGAGGCGAAGCCCGAGCAGGTTTCTTACTTGCATCGGTCCGCTATGGCATACCGGGCACTGGGTATGGACAAGGAGGCGGCCGATCTGCTGGAGCAGGCTGTGCGCCTGGAGCCAAGGAACGCGCAATTCCTGGCCGATCTCGGCGACGTCTACTACGAGCAGGACAAGCTTCGCGAGGCACGGGAGGTCTTCCGCCGGGCTTTGGAGGTCGAGCCAGAGAAGGTCTCACACCTGGTCAACCTGGGGAGCGTGGCCTTCGAGCTCGGAAATGCGGAGGAAGCGCTGGAGCACTTCAAGCAGGCTATCTCTCGGGAGGGTGATTGCGCGCCGGCTTATGAGCGAATCGGGGCCCTCTACGAAAGGGACGAGCAGTGGAGCAAGTCGCTCGAGGCTTACGGCCGGGCGTCGGACCTGCAACCGGATCAGGCCCTCTTCCACTACAAGGTAGGAGCGATCCAGAAGAAGCTGGGCCGGCCCGAGGAGGCCAGCGAGTACCTGGAGTTGGCCGTCGAACTCGACCCGAACATGGCTGAGGCGTACGTCCAGCTCGGCGAGGCCTATGAGGAACAGGCGAGGTACGACGAGGCTATCCAGGCCTATGAGCAGGCCATCGCCCTCGCGCCGGAGGAGCCGACACATCACGGTCATATCGGGCGGCTCTATCGAGAGCTAGGACACCTGGACAGCGCGTTGTCTCATTTCCGAGAGCTGGTCAGGCTGGAACCTGACAGCGCCGCGCCGTACTATGAGCTGGGGCGGACGTTCGAGGCCCGCGAGGCGTACGAAGATGCACTGGACAACTATCTGGAGGCGTGCGAGTTGGATCCCAACGACGCGGACTACGTGTATCGTGCCGGGGTGATGTACAAGCACCTCAAACGGTACCCGGACGCGGCGGCGAAGCTCCGGCGGGCCATCAAACTGCAGCCCGGTCACGCCGATGCCTACAAGCAATGGGCAGCCGTCAGCGCGATGTCCTTCATCTGGCGCGAACGGAGATAGGCGAAACGGAGACAACGAAGATGATGTGTTCCGCACATAGGTCAGTGACAGAGGGAGGGTCGGGCGCTCGGATGGCGGATGGGACTGACGAGGCTTCCAAGGCCGTGAAGCAAGCCCAGAAGGAAGTCGAGCGGCTGCTGGCAGCGCTGGCCGAGGGTGCTGATCTGCCCGACCCGGAGCCTTTCTCCCGGGCCATCGACGAGCTGGGGAAAAGGCCTGACGCGAAGGCACAGAAGGGTACCCTGCATGATCCTAAGCCCGTGCCTGACATGAAGCCCGAGGTTGAAGTCAACGAGGGGCCTGAGGCCGGGACCGCTGAGGAGCAACCCACGGCGACGGAGATGATGGACCCACCGAGGACTGAGATCCCAGGTCCTGAGGCGGAGCCGAGCGACGGCGAGTCAAGGCGCCCGGTACGATCGGGGTCGGTCTACTTGATGGTGTCCAGCCGGGATGCGCTGGTCTGGAAATACGGACTCTCGGGCTTCGAGCGCGTGGACGCCGCTCTGCGCGACCTGAAGACGGCGATCGAGGCGCGGGCTGACCTGGACGTGGTGATGGCCTACGTAGATGACGAGGCCTCGCTCTCCAGATTCGGGCTGCAGCCGGTGAACCACACCAATCCGTGGCAGGTGAAACGTCTGATCGACAAAGTGGACGAGAAGCTGGATGAGGAAGACCGAGGCATCCGCTACCTGCTCATCGTCGGCGGCGACGGCATCATCCCCTTCCACCGCCTGCCGAATCCGGTGGAGGATCAGGACTCCGACGTCCCGTCGGACAATCCATACGCGTGCCGCGACGGAAACTACCTGGTTCCAGAACGGGCCGCTGGGCGGCTCCCGGACGGGCGGAGCGAGGGTGTGGAGTTCGTCTGCAAGGTCATTCGGATGTGGGCGGAGGCCCAGAAGCGGCGCCACGTCTCCAAGGGGCTTCTGACGTCGTTG
>Ga0180436_10002922_pt1 | contig 15909 bp, 10 predicted proteins | sample SS_ome_2_FD_132434 | JGI IMG/M metagenome (GOLD analysis project Ga0180436, IMG submission 132434) | Hypersaline lake sediment archaeal communities from the Salton Sea, California, USA - SS_3_S_2 metaG | ecosystem: Environmental > Aquatic > Non-marine Saline and Alkaline > Hypersaline >...
CACGTCGGTATGGCCACTGTCACCGCCATACTGCTCGAGGGGAGTGTATGCCACCGTGCCCCTCCCCTGCAAGACGGTGATAGTATGAGAGTCGTCGGGTGCCAGAAGCTTGACGAGCCCAAAATCTACCAACTTAATCAACCCACGGCTGCTCAGTTTAATGTTCGCCGGCTTGATATCGCGGTGAAGAACAGGGGGGTCTTGATTGTGCAGGTATTCCAGCGCGTCACACAGTTGATCAACCCATTTGAGCACAACCGCTGGATCAAGGAACTCCCCGTTGCGCCGCTCGGCCTCAACAAGTTCGCGCAGATCCTGGCCGCCGACGAAATCCATCACGAGATACTCTCGATTGTTCACACTGAATGTATCGGAGACTTTGGGGAGATTGGGGTGGTCAAGTCGGGCCAGTGTATAGGCTTCCCGGTGAAACTGTTCCTGAACCTGTGCCAGCGCTTCTGGAGAAGCAACAGGATCGGGATGCACCTCTTTGAGGGCACATATACGCCCTTCAAGGCGCAGGTCCTCGGCGCGATACACCGCACCCATACCGCCTTGTCCAACAGGCGCAACTATCTTGTATCGTCCACGAAGAACGATTCCTGGCTCGAGCAAACGGGCCACAATTATCTTCTCTCCTCCAGAGTTACATTGGATCATACGCGAGAAGGGCCATTCTGTCAAGGAGGTTTTCATGGGACGCGAAGACATGCCTATGCTGATCGTCTACGAGGGTGAACAAGAGGGACATCGCTGGCTAGTAGATCAAGACCTCATCACGGTCGGCCGTGGGTCAGATTGCGAAGTCATCATAGCTGAGCGACAGGTTTCCCGGCATCACGCACAGATTGACCGCCGTGCTGATGGATATTATCTGCGTGATTTGGGAAGCAAGAACGGCACTTACGTGAACGGGCAGGAGGTAAAATCCCAGCCGATCCACCTCAGGGATGGTGATGAGATACAAATCGCGCTCGCCGTCAAACTCGGTTTCGTGGGTGCCGACGCTACAGTGCCATTGGAACTCAATGGACCCAACAAGGGACTTGCAATTGACAAAGCAGCCAAGAGAGCCTTCGTCGGCGGGCATGAGCTGACTCCCGCCCTGTCGCTGGCCCAGTACCGTCTGCTGGAGTTGCTACTTGACAATGTCGGGACGGTTGTCTCACGCGACGAAATCGTACGAATCGTCTGGTCAGAGGAAGAGTCCTTGGGAATTTCAGAACAAGCCATAGATGCACTTGTCCGCCGTCTACGCGACCGTATTTCGGCGATAGATCCAAAGCACAAATATATCATCACTGTCAGGGGACATGGCTTCCGGCTGGAGAATCGGTAGATACTGCGGTTTCCAACCGGATGCCAGGCAACACTGAGCGCGTTCTAACCGATGAACTCAGTCTGCTGAGACTGGATGGGCAAAGTTACCATGGCAGGCCACAGAGGTCTATCGTGCCGGCAGGCCACTCTGTGTCCTTACAGACAAACACCATTGCGATATGGGGCAGAACGACTCTCCCCTCTGGCTGATCAGCCACGAGTGGGCCGCTGACCACGTGCCAATCCAGACGTTCATAGAATGGTATCAACTCCTCCTCGCATACAAGCAGACCAAAATCTGCCTTTAGCTCACTACGAATAAACCCCATAGATTTGCGCATCGCGGCGCTTGCGAAACCGTGCCGTTTCCAATCATCCAGTGTCATCACATTCGCGATTCCCCCGACATGTACAGGCCGACCGCCCACCTTAATCTGACGTTGGGCAATCTCAACATAGCTGACGATGCCACCGCTCCGGCGGATCAACACCGCCCACTCACCACGAGCCCACTCGTATGCATCGTCGATATCCCCAAACACCCGGTCGATCCAAACGTTGATGAAATCGCGTTCTTCCAATGCCATATCCTGCACATGCATAATCTCGATATCCAAGTCCTTTACCTCCCAACTATTCAGGGCCAGCAGTCTGCACTTCACTATACCACAGTCCGCTCAGGGCGGGAATCCGAGAATCCAAAAAGCAACACCTTGACGCCCTGATCGGAAGCGCTAGAATACAGGGATGAAATATCACATTTGGACAATCGGGTGTCAGATGAACACAGCTGACTCGCGGCGCCTGGCATCTTCTCTTGAATATTTGGGTTACGCACCCACGGACCAGGCCAAGAACGCAGACGTCATTATTCTGAACACCTGCGTCGTGCGTCAGGCCGCAGAGGACAAGGCTATTGGTAGATTGAGCAGCCTCAAACCCCTCAAGACACAACGCCCACAGCGGGTGATCGCCCTAATGGGATGTCTGGTTGGCGTTCGAGACCCTGAACCCCTGCGGCATCGCTTCCCGTGGGTCGACGTGTTTCTGCCGCCATCGGATCCCGCCCCACTGCTTGATTATCTTACCCAGAACGGCCTCGTGGATGAGCAGCGTGCACTGGAAGCGTCAGCATTGGCGCAACGTCTTCACCTGAAAGACAGTGATCTTGCCCTACCTGCCCGCGAGCGCGGACGCAGTGCCACCGCATTTGTACCGATAGTCCTCGGCTGCTCACACGCATGCAGCTACTGCATCATACCCTACCGGCGCGGCCCTGAGAGAAGCCGGTCAAGTGAGGAGATCTTCTCCGAAGCAGAAGCACTCGCCAAGCAAGGGGTCAAGGAGATCACCCTGCTGGGGCAGATAGTTGACCGCTACGGATATGATCTCCGCTCAAGCGACGGCAAGGCAAACGAAACAGCGAACGACGACAAGGCAAATCCGTTGATTAACTTACTTCGTCGCATCCATCAGGTTGATGGTCTGGGGAGAATTCGATTCCTCACCTCACATCCCCAATGGATGGCCAATGACCTGATCGACGCTGTCGCAGACCTACCGAAAGTCTGTGAACATTTTGAGGTGCCGGTCCAGGCGGGAAATGATGAGATTTTGGCACGCATGCGTCGCGGCTACACCGTAGCCGACTATCGCGATCTGATTCACCAGATCCGTTTCCGAATCCCTAACGCGTCCATCGCAACCGATATCATTGTCGGGTTTCCTGGTGAAACTGATTCTCAGTTCCAGGATACCTACAACCTGCTGGCTGAACTCAAACTCGACAAAGCACACATTGCCAGGTATTCGCCGCGACCCCAGACATTGGCCACCCGCCAATACGAGGACAATGTGCCCCAAGAGGAGAAAGAGCGCCGGCGCAAGGCCCTTGATTACCTTCAGGGTGAGATTGTGGCAGCGCTCAATGCACAACTTCTTGGAAATCATGTGGAGATCCTGGTCGAAGGGCGGAAAAAGGGACGCTGGTGGGGACGCACGCGGACGGACAGGCTAGTGTTTTTTGAAGACGACAGAGATTGGCTCGGGGAACTTGCAGAAGTGAAGATCACGTGGACGGGGCCGTGGTCGCTAATCGGAGAACCAGTCAGTGAGAAGCGTCCCTGATCAGGAGGCTTTGCCGTATCTGGGTACCGCGCGAGGACCGTGACACTCGAGGGAAAGAAGGAGAATGAAGGTGGAGACTGACAAGGAGCCCGTACAGTACAACCCCGTTGAGGAACACGACAGTTGTGCGATCGTCGCATCAATCCGCAAGGGTGGCGAGGCGACTCACGGGAATCTGAAGCGCACCATCGAGGCCTTGGGCAAGATGGGACATCGATCCGGTGATGTCCAGGGTGAGAGTGACGGATGCGGAGTTCTCACAGACATTCCCCGTCGCCTGTGGACCCAGGCACTGGAGAGTGAAGGCAAACCGGGGTGGCTGTCCGAGGACAAGCGCTTCTTTGTTGGGCACCTCATGATACCAGCGTGCGAAGCCGCACAGAGCCGGATATGGCAAGACAAGGTGCTTGATCTGTTCGCCGCAGCTGGCGCTGACGTGCTGATCGAGAAACCCGGCATCGTCTATCCAGAAGCTCTTGGACGGATCGCGCGGACTCAGGAACCTATGTTCTGGCAGATGGCCGGCGTTATGAACACGTCGGCACTGGCGTCGATAGAGACAAATCTGTTCGACCTGACACTGGCCATTGAGGCTGCTACACCTCTGCACATCGCGTCCCTGTCAAGTCATAGCGTGATCTACAAGGTGCGCGGATCTGTAGAGACGCTATATCACTACTACCCCGAACTCCGCTCGCGCGACTACACTTCAGCGATCACTATTGGGCACGCGCGGTACTCAACCAACACAGCCACAGCGTTTGAGCGCGTTCAGCCGTTCAGCCTGCTTGGTCACAATGGAGAGATCAACACAATCTCCCGTCTGCGCGAACAAGCTCATATGCTCGGATTCCAGCTTGTTGAGGGAGGAAGTGACTCCCAGGACCTGAACCGGGTACTGGAGAGCTTGATCCACCGTCACGGTTTCAGCTTGATGGAGGCTATGGAGATAGCGTTCCCACCCACCCCAGGGGATCTGGAGGACATGCCAGCGGAAATCCGTGCCGCGTACCGTTACTATCGCCTGGCATTTGGCCCATTCGCCCAAGGGCCTGCCGCTATTGTCGCACGTTTTGCAGATGAATGTGTCTTCAGCGTTGACGCCATGGGGCTGCGGCCGCTATGGTTTGGCGAAACTGATAAAGAGTATTACTTCTCATCAGAGAAAGGAGTGGTTCCGCTCGATCTTCTGACCACGGATCCCAAACCGTTGGCTCCCGGCGAAAAAATGTCCCTGCAGGTATCCAGAGATAACCAGATCGAGGTGCTCGACAATTCAGCCTTGCAGCGACGCGTGTACGAACTTGCTCACGACCGCCTCGGCGCACCCTCATCATTCAACGTACTCCTGCGGCGACCAGACTATGGCGGCGTCGCTCCAGAGCGACTCAAGCCCCAAGTCAGCTTCAACTCGCTGGCCCGGGCATCCGGATGGACTCGAGATGACAGCGAATGGGTCAGAAGTTTGGGGGATACAGGCAGAGATCCAATCGCCTCCTTGGGTTATGACGGGCCGCTGGCGGCTCTGTCAGAGGCCATACACAACAACATCAGCGACTACTTCAAGGAAACAGTTGCTGTTGTGACAAACCCGGCGATTGATCTCGAGAGAGAACAAGAACACTTCTCAACAGAGATGATTGTCGGAACCCGTCCTGACCTGACTCCTTCCGGTGCTACATACGATGGCTGCGTGTTGCTCGATCTACCAATAGTCCCCGGAGGGGATTACGACGACGCACTGTTGCCCCGCGACATCTATCGGGACGTTGCCACACACCACGGGACTATGCTGCTGGAAGATCTACTGGGGACATTTGAGAAACATCAAGTCTGTCATGTTGCGCTAGTTACTCTACCCGGTGAATCAACCGAGGAAGCCGTGGCGCGACTGGCTGATGAGTCACTTGAGGCTGTAGAGCTGGGCGCGAGAGTGCTCGTGCTTAACGATGAGTCGGCCTTCATCCACGACAAGGGTTGGGTGGATCCACATCTTGCGGTTGCACAAATTGACAAAGCACTACGAAACACGCCGCGATCAGCCAACGACCCCGTCTCACAACGCCGCAATGTGGGGATCGTCGTTCGAAGCGCAGCAGTTCGCAATCTGCATGATTTGATCCTACTGTTGGGAGTAGGTGCGGATGCGGTTGCACCCTATCTCTTGCTGGAGACAGCCACACAGCCCGGCGAGACCGATTCCACAGAGATTCGTGCCCAACGATTGGGCAGAGCACTTCGAGCCCTGGGAGTTGGACTCCAGAAGGTGACCAGCACTATGGGTATCCACGAACTGCGCGGATATGGACGGATATTCTCCAGCATTGGCCTCAGCACTTCCCTAGCGGAGATTATGGGGATGGTGAACTATGCAGGAGGAGTAAGACGAGGGCTATCCTGGGATAGTCTCGACGACGGCATTGGGACACGCCGCCAAGAAGCCAACGATGGGAATGACAAACTGCCGCGGGAGAAACACTTCTACCCAGATGCGGGAAAGCATCTGCGCCGCATCGTACAGCACCAGGCGAATTCCGAAAATTCTCTTGAAGAGATACGAACTCTGGAGCATCGTCAACCCGTCGCCATCAGACACATCATCGGGTTCAAGGAGGAGCACAGCAAATCCACTTGGAGTTCGCAGATCCAACCCTTTGAGGTCGATACGGAAATCACAGGCCACTCACTGCCCTTTGTCATCGCCAGCATGTCATTTGGCTCGCAAAGCGAACAAGCCTACAGGGCGTACGCCGAAGCGGCCCACCAGCTCAACATCATTGCTCTGAACGGTGAGGGTGGTGAGATCGACGATATAATGGGCAAGTATCCTCATAACCGCGGGCAACAGATCGCCTCCGGAAGATTTGGCGTTACCATGGACCTGCTCAACGCCAGCAATCTCCTGGAAATCAAAGTGGGACAGGGAGCCAAACCTGGTGAGGGTGGCCATTTGCCAGGACGCAAAGTATCACCCATGGTAGCTCGAGCGCGCCACGTATCCACAGGTATCGATCTCATCTCGCCATCAAACAACCACGACATCTATTCAATTGAGGATCTGGCGCAGTTCATCGAAGAACTCAAAACAGCCAATCCAAAAGCGCGCGTCGCTGTGAAGGTGCCCGTAGTACCTGGTATCGGCGTCATATCCGTTGGAATCGCAAAGGCCGGCGCCGATATCATCAATCTGACCGGTTACGACGGAGGTACAGGCGCGGCCCGAGCTCACAGCATCAAGCACGTCGGACTTCCTGCAGAGATCGGGTTAATTGAGGCCCAACGCGCACTCGTGGGTTCCGGTATGCGACACCGCGTCGAGGTCTGGGCTGATGGCGGAGTGCGCACCCCAGATGACGTGGTGAAGCTCATGTGTCTCGGGGCAAATCGAGTGGGCTTTGGTACCGTAGCCTTGGTCGCCCTCGGCTGTGTGCTATGCAGGAGATGTCATCAAGGAGATTGCCCCAAGGGCATAACCGGCAGTAGCCTTGTGTCAACACAAGACACTGAGCACCATGTCAATTTTGAACAAGGCGTTAAAGACCTTGTCGCGCTGTTCACAGATCTCGGACGAGAAGTCAAAGTCGTGGCAGCCAGAATGGGGTTCGATCGGCTACAGGATTTGGTCGGACGATCCAACCTACTCGAGCAAGTCTCACATTTCGATCGACTGGATCTGGATGAATTTCTTGTTGCATCAACCAACACCCCTACCCATGTCATCCAGTCCACGGGCATTGTTCCACTGCGCCGGCCACGCAACCACCTTACCACCGTAATATCTAACGTGGTTATGGAGACTATGGCCAGGGGCGAAGAGCGCATCATCTTCGAGGATGGTAGTACAACCCCCGTGGATAGGGCATTAGGCACACACCTTGCAGGCGCCCTCACCAGATACCGCCAGGCGTGGGATTGGCGTCCAGGACACAATGGGGTTGGCGGCGAGGGGGAAAGCTGGCGCCGTCCTCTCTCGACGGACGCAGCTCACATATCATCCGAGTCGAAACTCGACAATGTGACCCTCCGATTTTATGCCAGTAGTGTGCCTGGCAATGGACTGGGCGCATTTTCTTGTGAAACAATCGATATCACCGTCGAAGGTGGTGCTCAAGACGGCGTCGGGAAAGGAATGAGCGGGGGCCGGATAGTCGTCCTCAAAGGATACAACCACGATGGAATCCGCATCGATGGGTCTGTCGGCAAGGGCCTGGGATACGGGGCCACAGGCGGACAGATCATCATCCAGGGCAATGCGGATAGCCGGGCCTGCGTACGCCTTTCAGGCGCCGACGTGATCATTGGCGGAGAGATCTCGAGGCCACTGAACGATTCCCTTGGCAGGATCGGAGCACGGGCAAACGTTAAGGGGTTCCTGTGCGAGTATATGACCGCCGGACGAGTTTTGGTCTTGGGGGATCCAGGCCCCTGGATATGCGCCGGCATGACGGGGGGCATTCTATACGCGCGCCTGCAGCCTGAACTCAACTTCGACTGGGCAGCGATTCAACGCCGCCTGGCGCGTGGCGCGCGTGTCGAGGTGCGTCCTCTCAGCTCGGATGATCACAATGCCTTAGAGGACCTGATCACTATGTACGCGGATGAACTTCACCGCGGGAATCAACAGCGTGAAGCAAACGCGGCGCGCGCCCTACTCGAGGAGTGGGAAACATCCTTCGTCAAGGTCGTACCCCGCTCGTAGGACGCTAATCGCCGACCAAACAGGATTGTTCAACTTCACATACTGCTGCGTCATGAAACAGCCTATCTGAACCACGAACACCAAGGCACGACAGCAGTTCACCATCCAGTCACAGAATCAGGCCTGTCACCCGACGATCAGGCGATTACCTGTGCAAAGTCCACGGGGGTTACACCTGGACTTTCAATTCCATTCTCAGCGTAGAACGCCGCGATAACTGCCTCAACATCTTCAGGTACAACGCCTGTCAATGCACGTTCCATATCCTGCAATCGCTGCGCAGGATAGAAGAAGAAATCTCCTGAGAACGCGACATTGACGATAACCCCCTCGTGAAACTCAACGACCGCCCGTATCAAGCCACCCGGGGCTTTGTGGGCCTTGTGCTGTATTTCGACACCATCACGAATCTTGACAGCACGACCATCTTTCGTCGGGCGAGTCTGATGTAACCATTCATCCTTCAGCATGATCGCAGCCAGGCGATCCGCTTCTGCCCGCCAAACATCATCAACCGTGGTCTCAACATCGAACGAACCCAGAAGTTTGGCGAATTCCTCAGCCAGCATATCCCACAACTGATCACGAGCGGGCGCATCACCCAGCTGTCTTCGGATAGTGGTCAGGTTATCCCGCAGCGTCTTATGAACCTTATCCCGGAACTTTTCATCCGGCACCCGCAGAACGCGCACCATCGTGTCATAGTCAAAATCCACGATCAGATTGCCCACGAAGACGATATACTCACCAATCTCGCCAACACCATTCCCAGAGATCTTCTGCCCATTGACAATGATATCGTTGACAGGCTTGTACTCAACAGGAATACCCAGACGCTTGTATACAGCTAGAGGCGCCTGAAGAAATTTGCGGTAGAAAGCCTCGCGACCGGATGGAACTTCTGGATTATCCCGATGGATGATCAACTGGTAGAACAACTGATCGCCATCAAGATAGACAGCTCCCCCACCAACCTCCCTGCGAAAGATGGGGATTCCCTGATCGTGGCAGTAGGAAGTGTCCACTTCCTGTTGCACGTCCTGGAAATAGCCCACACAGAAATATGGAGAGCCGGGAGAGAGCAGGTTCAGACCCTCTCGCCCCAGTCTAGGTTGAGCGTGATAGAGCAACTGAGAGTCCTGCCAGGAAACGGTACCAAGTCGATTCAGCTTCATTTGTAGGTTCCTCGCGATTTGGGCCATGGGCCAGTGTGAGAAGATAGGACAACAGATCCACAAACAACAAACAAGGGCTGGCAAGCCAGCCCTATGAGCATATCGAGAATGTCACAACGCGGATCGGAAGTTCACGCCAGAACGTCCTTGTATTTCTCAGCCTCTTCCTCAATGAATGCCTTGAACTCTGGCGAAGCAGCGGGCATCAAATTGCCCAATTCCGACAGATCAGATGCATCGAACTTAACCATCCATCCGTCTTCATATGGAGATTCATTGACCAGATTGGGCTCCCACTCGAGCTCCTCGTTGACTTCGGCGATCTTACCACCAACAACCGCCGCGACTCTGCCGACCCACTTGCCGGATTCCATCGACATAAACGTCTGCCCCTGTGTGACATCACGGCCGCTTCGGGGGACCTCCACGAAGACGATCTCCTGCGCGATCTTCTGACCAAAATCCGTCAGCCCCTGGATGACCACATTGCCCTCAACACGAGCCCAGTTATGTAGAGTATCGTAGTACAGGCCCTCGGGAAACTCCACGCCACCTATCTGCATCGCCACACCTCCTAAAGTATACTAGCGATTCACTTAAGACCGGATCTGGAAACTCATTCCCCTGCTTTGCACGCCCGCCTGGGTTGATCACTACACCAATGATACAACAAAGAGCGTCGTTGCGCAATGCAACGCCGCTCCATCATCAACCAAATGTCGTTGAATCGAGCTACGCGGCCTACTCTGCCTCTGCCTGGTTCAGCGCCTGCGCCAACCGCGACTTACGCCGGGCTGCATTGTTCTTATGGATGATGCCCTTCTCTGCGGCTCTGTCCAGCGCACTGGTCGCCATACGGACCGCCTCACGAGCCTCATCGAGATTTCCTGCTTCGATCAAGATTCGTGCCTTCTTCACAGCGGTTCGAGCTCCTCCCCGGAAATTCCGGTTGCGTAGACGTCTACGCTCTGCACTGCGAAGCCGCTTGATCGCTGATTTTGTATTAGCCAACGCTCAATCCCTCCAATTATTGTCTGAGTGCAAGGTATTCTACACTGAATTACACAATTTGTAAAGTCCAATATTGACCGCTGGACCGCCGCGATTGATCGCGCGATCACAGATGTCCTTGACACTCATACTGTGTCCTGCTATCATGGCCGCGGTGCCCAAGTCGGTCAGGCGGTCGCACCCTGTGTTCGGGGTGAGGAAAGTCCGGGCTCCACATGGCACGATGCTGGGTAACGCCCAGGCGGGGTGACTCGAAGGAAAAGGGCCACAGAAAAGTAGACAGCCAGCCAACTCGTACGTTTGGCTTGGTGATGGTGAAAAGGTGGTGTAAGAGACCACCGGCGTCTGTAGTGATACAGACGGCCAGGCATCCCCCATCGGGAGCAAGGCCAAGCAGAAGCAAGCCCCTCGGGGCACGGTGCGGCCAGTACCGTTTGAGCTTCGGGTAGGCTGCTAGAGACGGCGGGTAACCTCCGTCCCAGATAGATGATCGCCGCGCAAGGCCAGCGTACTGGCCCTGCGAGACAGGACCCGGCTTATCGACCGACTTGGGCCCACCCTCCCAGGCTTATCTGCTTTCATAGGTACTTCCATTTCCCACCACGAAAACGGAGTACCACCATCACCGCTCGCCCAATAACATCCAGTACCATGGCGGCCCAGATGCCTGTAAGCCCAAATCCCCAGGCGATCCCCAACAGCGGCGCCAATGTCAGACGTATGAGCCAGATCGGAAGCGCCTGGGCCAGCAGGACAAAACGTGTGTCGCCGGCTCCACGCAGCGCCCCGGAAAAAACGAAATACACCGCCAAAGGAAGCTGCATGGCCGCGCAGCCCTGCATCGCGTAGTATCCCAGGGCAACTACCTCAGGATCAGACGTGAAGATCCGCAAAAGGGGTCTGGCAAAGGCGATAACGCCCACACCAGCAAGCCCCATGATGATCAATGCCATCCACATCGATTTGTACACACACGCTGCCGCACGCCTTGGGGCTTTGCGCCCCAGCTCCTGCCCCACCAGCGTTGTCGCAGCTACAGAAAAGGCAAATCCAGGCATGAACCCCACAGATAGCAGTTGGATGGCCAGCTGATGCCCCGCATAGGCATTCGTGCCAAGTTGGGTAACGATGCCCACCAGCACGACTTGCGCCACGCGCAGCGTAGCCTGTTCGGCCGCACTGGGCAATCCGATTCCGAGAATCCGCTTAGCGCGATCTCGGCGCAAGCGCAGATGCTGGATGGACACGTGCAGGTCGGAAGAGGAATAGCCACGCAAGAGTATCCCGGCAACCACAAGTCCACCCACACCAAACCCCGCTGCAGCAGCAATCCCAGCGCCCACGAATCCGAGCGCGGGCAACGGCCCCAGACCATAGACCAATCCCCAGGTCAGCAACCCATTGATCACATTGACAAGTGCCATCACAATCATCGGGGTGCGTGTATCTCCCGCCCCGCGCAGCGCCGCGTTGCCAACAAACAGCAGCGCCATCAGCGGCATTGTTGTTCCCATTGACGTGAGGTAGGGCTCGCCAAGGGCCACTACGGCTGGCTCTCCCCCCATTACATCCATCAGCACTCTACCGTAGAACAGGCAAGGTACAGCACTAACGGCCCCAACAACAAGAGCCAACCCAACCGTTTGACCGCCGATCAGGTTGGCCTCCTCGAACTCCTGGGCGCCTGTGTATCTGGCAATCAGCACAGTCGCGCCAACGCCCACAGCGCTGAACAACGCCATCAACAACATGCGGAGCTGGTTGCTCAACCCAACCGCGGCAATAGCCTCCGCCCCCATCCTACCCACCACATACATGTTGACGAGGCCGACTGCCGTGCCGAGCAACTGCTCCACAACCACCGGCCACGCCAAACCGACGACCTGCGTCACTACGGAATCAGGGGACCAGAAACGACTCACGACGATCTCACGGCTTTCCATGGCCATTAGTATAGACTACGAGTCGCTGCTGGGCAAAGAACAGCCGCCCCACCAAGAACCCGGCAGGGCGGCTGCAATCAATTGAACAAGCGACAACTAGGCTCGAAAGGCCTGCGGCACGTATGCAGGCAGGGTCTTCTCCGCGAACACCGATCTCAACCGGGAAAAGCGCTGCAATCCATCGACCAGAGGGATACTCGGCCAGTCATTTCCAATCAACGGCCGCGCGTAGCGGATGAAATCATCGGTCACATCCATCCGCGATGGCGCAATCCACGCTTCAGGGAATGAGCGCTCCGAGTTCGCAACTACGTCCAACGGCACCTTATCGTAGCGCACCCTATAGATCCTCCCGGGTTCCCTCAGAATGGTAGCCATATATCCAGAACCATCCTCCAGTGCTACGTATGCCGCTTTGCGTCCCACCTCATATGCCTCGTCGAGATCGACCGTCGAGGCATAAATCGCGTTATGCCGCTGATCCGTACCGGGCACATTGCCCCGAGCGGATCCCCGTGAGGACAAACCCACATCATTCAGATAGTTGACCACAATTTGTTCCACCGTCATCTTGCTGGCCGAGAACATCGTGTGACCGAAGGAATCCTTGCGTTCGCCAATTTCCCCGACGTCGAACCCCTCGCTGACGACAACGATTGCCCGTCCGTGCGCCTTCAGAGTATCGTTGACTCGATCAGCAAGACCATCCATCGCCAGCTGGGATTCGCGCATGCAGATAAGTAGCGGCATCTGCCGGTCGGGGTCGGCCAACCGCGCCGCTGCTGGAATATACCCAATCTTGCGGCCCATGGCTTGAATCACCAGCACCGGATCAGCGGGACAGGATCCAGCATTCTCCTCATTCGCATTCTGGACCATCAGTGCCCAGTAGCGCGCTACGCTGCCATAGCCGGGCGTGTGGTCGATTACTTTGAATGCATCGTCGCCAACATCGTTGTCGATCGTCTTTGGCACACCCGTCGCCACAAGCTCAACCCCTCGCTCGTGAGCCAACTGGGCCACCTTGTTCGCCGTATCCATCGAATCGTTGCCGCCGATGTAGAAAAAATATCCTACATCGTGTGCCTCAAGGACATCGATGATTCGCTCAAAATCGTCATCCTGCCCAGCCCAAAGTTTGTACCGGCAGGTCCCAATTGCACCAGCGGCCGGCGTGATACGCAACAATGCGATTTCGAAGGGGTCCTGTGCTGACAAATCCAGCAATTCCTCCCGCAGCACGCCTTCGATGCCATGAAATCCCGCGTAGACCGTGCCGAACTGCTCCGGCAACGATCTGCACGTCTCAACTACGCCCCGAAGAGAACTGTTGATGACAGGGGAAGGACCGCCTGATTGAGCAACCACAACATTCTTAGGTTTTGCCACTTTCATTCCTCCGCACAAATCGGTTGCCCAATCACTTATGCCACATACGTGCTCGAGGTTACATCACCTCCGGTTCCAGTCCAATCAGCATGGAAGAACTCACCACGCGGCCGGTCAACTCGCTCGAAGGTATGCGCACCAAAGTAGTCACGCTGTGCCTGCAGCATGTTCGCCGGCAGACGACCGTGGCGATACCCATCGTAGAAAGCCAGGGCACTGGACATAGCCGGCACCGGCACTCCGAGTTCTACCGACTTGGCAACCACACGACGCCAGGCGCTTTGCGCAGCATCGACCTCATCCTTGAAGTACGGGTTCAGCAGGAGGTTATTGAGGGATGGATCCAGCTCAAATGCATCCTTGATCTTGCCCAGGAATACTGAGCGGATGATGCACCCACCGCGCCACATCAGCGCGATCCCGCCATAGTTCAAATTCCAGCCGTATTCCACGGCAGCGGCACGCATCAGCATATAGCCCTGTGTGTAGGAGATGATCTTAGAGGCGTACAGAGCATCGCGAATATCGTTGACAAAGGCCAGTTTGTCGCCAGAGAATTTCGTATCTGGCCCCACAAGCACCTTGGAAGCTGCCACCCGTTCCTCTTTCAGCGCCGAGAGGAACCGTGCCAGCACGGCCTCGGCAATCAAGGTCAACGGAATACCCATCTCCAGAGCTGAGATCGCGGTCCACTTCCCCGTGCCTTTCTGCCCTGCTGTATCGAGAATTTTCTCTACCAACAAAGACCCATCCGTATCCCTAAAGGCAAGGATATCACGGGTGATCTCGATCAAATAGGAATCCAGCTTGCCCTCGTTCCATTCAGCGAAGACCTCGTGCATCTCCTCGCCGCTCATTCCCAACGCTTCCTTCATCAAGTGGTACGATTCACAAATAAGCTGCATATCACCATATTCGATACCGTTATGGACCATCTTGACGAAGTGTCCAGCCCCATTCTCACCTACCCAATCACAGCACGGCGTGCCATCTTCCACCTTGGCTGAAATCGCCTGCAGAATCGGCTTGACGTGGGGCCATGCTTCCGGTGAGCCGCCCGGCATGATGGATGGTCCATTTCGCGCGCCTTCCTCCCCTCCGGAAACCCCCGTGCCGATATACAGCATCCCCTGTGCCTCCACATGCTCCGTGCGCCGCATCGTGTCGTGATAGTTTGAATTGCCACCATCAATGATGATATCGCCAGGCTCCAAAAGAGGGATCAAGCTATCAATGAAATCATCCACAGGCTGGCCAGCTTTGACCAGGAGCATCACACGGCGTGGGCGTTTCAGCAAGCTCACAAACTCTTCGAGCGAATGCGCCCCCACTACCTGGGTGCCCTGGGCACTGCCATTGATGAAATCATCCACCTTGAAAACCGTGCGGTTGAAAACTGCGACCTTGAACCCATGATCATCCATATTCAGAACCAGGTTCTGACCCATCACCGCCAAACCAATGAGACCAATATCTGCTTTTTCCACAGTCCACCTCCTGAGTATCACTCGTCTACCAACTGCCCGCCTTCACAGCCCGGCTTGCATTTGGTCCTGTTCCCCGCTAGGACTCTTCTTTCAAACGATATAACATCTCGCCGGCTCTCGGCACCAGGAGAATTCCTTCATCCTCACGCCCGGCCCACTCATCGATATTCACAGAATCTGGATCAAGATACCCCAATCCGATCCTCTCGCAGCGCTCTTCAGGTATCCGCGTCGCTAACGTAACCCTGACACGCGGTCGCTCTACGCCGTTCTCGTAGGTGCCACAGCCCTTCAAATGAGTCGAATGAGCCAGCACTCCCCAAGGATGGCCCTTGAAGCGGTCCCACTGCTTCACGAAGTAGTCGCGAACGTGATACCCCACCTCGTCAAGCACTTTGCCGTGCGTATAGCTAACTTCATCAATGTGCGGGGCATAAATGACGATTTCACCACCATCGGCAACCACCGACTCCAACTTGTACATTCCCTTCGAAGCTGTCCAGATATCGTCATACAGCGCCGGCATCACAGAGAGCACACGCTGGTATGGCTTGTCGACGTATATGACATCGAGCTTGGCAGATAGCGTTGCTGCAGCTCGCCACGTCTCCTGCATGGGACCAACGTACAGCCCTCGCAAATCCTGACCATGTACAACCATCGCGATGAACAGCTTGGGCTTGGTAATCAACGCGGCAGCAGAGTCAATCATACGCCGAACCGGCGTATCCATCTTCCCAATAACGGCAGGGCTGGTC